>ENA-OQBG01000003-OQBG01000003.1-human-gut-metagenome-genome-assembly--contig:-NODE-3-length-142914-cov-11.430922_pt1 | contig 142914 bp, 131 predicted proteins | sample MGYA00242746_ERZ504551 | MGnify/ENA primary metagenome ERZ504551 (study PRJEB26092, sample SAMD00036289) | human gut metagenome | host: Homo sapiens | study: EMG produced TPA metagenomics assembly of... | reverse complement strand
CTGTGCGTCATTCATACGTTCGACTGTACGGCCGCGCCCCGGACAGGGGACCACGCTAGTGCCAGCTCACAGCCAAATCCGCACATAAAGAAAACCTCCACGCACCCGTCAGAGGCCACTTACCCTTGCTGCATTCCTGCCCTGGGGGAGTTGGGTGACATAGCGCCGCGTGGAGGCTGGGGATAAGTCTATGGAGACGTATGGACCAGCGCAGCGACACGAAACGTACGCGCCGGGTCGCACGGCAGGCCAACCAGCGCATTCAGGCAATATTCATGCAACATCAAGAAGCGTGCCCAATTGTAAGAATTCCGGAAAAATACCGGCATAAATGCGTGTGGTTACGCTCACGTCAAACGATTGTTCAAGGCCAACAGTTACGGTGGACACCATGGCTTCTTATACTCGTCGTGCACATTCGGGAGGCAATGGCCCCGCTCTGAGGCAACCGCGCACCGCGCAAAGCAGAGCCGGCCACTCCGCACAGGAGGGCCCCTATACGCCCCAGGAGAGCCGTTCCCGCCACGCAAGCCACAAGGCTTCCAATAGCCATCGAGCCCCGAACAGGAAGAAAAAGAACACAGGAAAAGGCAAGCACCGTGTACTGAAATGGGTGCTGGGCATCTTCTTCTCCCTGATTGGACTGGGCTTGCTGGCCGGTATCGCAGTATTCGCATACCTGTACACCACCACCGAGGTCCCGCAACCCGAAAAGTTCGCGTTGGCCGAGAAAACCACCGTGTATTACGCGGACGGCACCACCGCGATCGGCTCCTACGCGGAACAGAATCGTGAAATCATCTCTTGCGAGGGGCTGCCGGACTACATCGGCAACGCGATTGTGGCGTCCGAAAACCGTACGTTCTACACGGATAAAGGCCTTGATCTGAAGGGCATCGCCCGCGCATTCATTAATAATGTGACCAAGGGCACGCGCCAAGGTGGTTCCACCATCACCCAGCAGTATGCCGAGCGGTATTACATGGGCGAAACCACATCCTATGTGGGCAAGGCGCGCGAGGCCATCATGGCCATCAAAATCGCGCAGACCGAATCCAAGGACGAGGTGCTGTGCAATTACATGAACACCATCTATCTGGGCCGCAACTCCTACGGTATCCAGGCAGCGGCCAAGGCATACTTCAATAAGGACGCCAAGGATCTGACGCTGTCTGAGGCGGCGATGATCGCCGGCATTATTCCGTCACCGTCCACGTGGGATCCGGCCGATAACGCCGATATGGCCAAATCGCGCTTCAAGCGTGTGCTGAACATCATGCAGGAGGATGGTTACATCACTGCCAAGCAGCACACTGATGCCAAGTTCCCGCAGACCGCCGCGGTGGCGCAGCAGAACGAATACGCGGGGCCGAACGGTTATCTGCTGGATATGGTGCGCCGCGAGCTGGTGCAGTCCAAGGCCTTTACCAAAGAGGATTTGGATACTGGCGGATACAAGATCATCACCACCATCGACAAGAGCAAGCAGGATCTTATGCAGTCCATCGGCGACACCCGTCTGGACGACATGCCCGAATCCCTGCAAATCGGCGGCATAGCGCTGGACCCGAAGACCGGTGAAGTATTGTCCGTATACGCCGGTTCAGATTATCTGTCCAAGCAGCTCAACAATGCCGATCAGGCCGTATTCGAACCGGGTTCGACTATGAAGCCGTTCGCTTTGCTGGGGGCCGCGCAATCCGGCGTCAGCTTCGATACGTTGTTCAACGGCAATTCCCACCAGCACTTCACCGGCTTGGATCAAGAGGTGAACAACGCTCTGGAGAACAACTGGGGCAACATCAATCTGTATCAGGCCACCGCCAACTCGGTGAACACGGTGTTCATGAACGTCAATGAGCATCTGACGCCGAAGCGCACGGCCGCAATCGCCCATGAAGCGGGCATTCAGGGCGATATCGATGAAAACTCCATGTACAACGTGCTGGGCATCAACGCCCTGACCGTGTGGGATTTGGCGCAAGGCCATTCGACCATCGCCAACAATGGCGTGAAGAACACCTTGCACATGGTGTCCAAAGTGCTTGATTCCAACAATAAGGACATGTACAACGCGCCCAGCAACGGCACCAAGGTGTTCGATGCCAACGACTGCGCTTTGGTACAGAAGGCCATGCAGGGCACCACCACGTACGGTACGGCGGCCGGCACATCCAGCATGTTGGGCCGGCCCGTCGCCGGCAAGTCCGGTACCGCCAACGACGAAATGGCTTCGTCGTTCGTGGGGTACACCCCCAGCATGATGAATGTGTGGGCTATCTGGAATCCGGACGATAAGGGCAATCCGCAAGTGGTGCCAGCCTTCTCCGGATACGGCGTCTCTTCCACTGGATACCCCGCCCACCTGTTCCAGGAGTTCATGGCTCAGGCCTTGCAAGGCACCGAGGCGGAGCAGTTCCCGACCGCTAAAGACAACGGCAAGATCGGCGGCTCCGACGGCACTTGGGGCTTGGGCAAGGGACAGAGCAACGGCCTGTCCAACAACACCAACAAGCAGTCCACCGAAGACGCGCAGAAGCAGGCTGAGCAGGACGCACAGCAGAAGGCGGCCGAAGAGGAAGCCAAGAAGCAACAGCAGGCTCAGGAGTTCGCCCAGCAGTGCCTCGCCAATCCGAGCTATTCCACCGAGTGCCCGAATTATCCCGGCACCACTACCGGCGGAGATGGCAACGCCGGCAACAATACCGGCGGTGACAACGGGAACAATACCGGCAACGATAATGGTAATTCCGGAGGCACCGGCGGGAACACCGGCACCAACGGCGTCACTCAGTAGTAAGTAAAACACAGACAACAAGGCTCCCTCTGATGCAATCAGAGGGAGCCTTGTTTTTGTTCTGTTAGCGCTCAGCGCTTGCGCTGGGAACGGTTGATGGCGGAGATAATCGACTTCAGGGCGCTAGTGGTAATCGACGAATCGATGCCGACGCCCCACACGATCTGCGCGTCATCGGCCTCGCCGACCTGGCATTCCACGTACGAGGCGGCCATGGCGTCGGTGCCGACGGACATGGTGTGCTCCGCGTAATCCATAATCGAGGCGTCAACGCCAAAGTTGGAAATGGCGTTGAGGAAAGCGGCGATCGGACCGTTGCCGATGCCGGAGACCTCGCGCTCCACGGGCGCATCGACCCCGACGTTCACGCCGCGGTCGAGCAGACGAGCCTTGAGCACGGTGTCGGAGCCATCCTCACCGGAGCTGACGGCCACCTTGAGCAGCTTCAAGCGGCCCCACGGCACGAGCGAGGCGTCATGAGTATCGCCCACAACCACACCGGCGGCGGTCATGCCGGACTGTTCGACCGGCAGGTACTCGTCCTTGAACAGACGCCAGATATCCTCGTCCTTGACTTCCTTCTTGGTCGTGTCAGCGTAGTTCTGCACGATCTTGTCGAATTCGATCTGCAGACGCTTGGGCAGGTCAAGATTGTGGTTGGTCTTGAGCAGGTAGGCCATGCCGCCCTTGCCGGACTGCGAGTTGACGCGAATGATGGCTTCGTACGTACGGCCGATGTCCTTCGGGTCGATCGGCAGGTACGGCACAAGCCACACGAAGCTGTCGAGATCGGCGCCAGCACGCTCGGCGGCCACCTGACGAGCCTCGAGACCCTTCTTGATGGCGTCCTGATGCGAGCCGGAGAACGCAGTGAACACGAAGTTGCCGGCGTACGGGTGACGCTCGGAAATCTTGATCTGGTTGCAGTACTCAACCGTCTTGCGAATCTCGGGCACGTTGGACAGGTCAAGCTGCGGGTCGATGCCTTGGGTGAGCCAGTTGAGGCCCAGCGTGACCAAGTCGACGTTGCCGGTACGCTCGCCGTTGCCCAGCAGGCAGCCTTCCACGCGGTCGGCGCCGGCCAGCACGGCCAGCTCGGTGGCGGCCACGCCCATGCCTTCGTCGTTGTGCGGGTGGAGGGAGAGCACCACGGAGTCACGGTCGTCGAGGTGGGTGGAGACGTACTCCACTTCGTCGGCGAACACGTTCGGCGTGGTCATTTCCACGGTGGCGGGCAGGTTGATGATCATCGGGTGCTCGGGAGTCGGCTTGATAACACCGATCACGGCGTTGCACACCTCGACGGCGTACTCCGGCTCGGTGCCGGTGAAGGATTCCGGCGAGTACTCGTAGTACAGGTCGATGCCCTTGGCCTCGTTCTCGAGGTCCTTGCACAGTTCGGCGGCGTCGGTGGCGAGCTTCTTGATCTCCTCCTTGTTCTTGCGGAACACGACCTCGCGCTGCAACACAGACACGGAGTTGTAGAAGTGCACGATGGCGCGCTTGGCACCCTTGAGCGCCTCGTAAGTGCGGCGGATGAGGTGCTCGCGGCACTGGGTGAGCACCACGATGGTCACGTCGTCCGGAATCAGCTCACGCTCGATGAGCATACGGATGAAGTCGAAATCGGTCTCGGAAGCGGACGGGAAGCCCACCTCGATCTCCTTGAATCCCATGGAGACGAGCAGGTTCCAGAAACGCAGCTTGCGCTCGGAATCCATCGGGTTGACGAGGGCCTGATTGCCGTCGCGAAGATCGACGGAGCACCAGCGCGGCGCGCGCTGCAGTCGCTTGCCCGGCCACGTACGCTCCGGGTAATCAAACGGGATCTGCTTGTCGTAGGCGGCGTACTTGTTGTACGGCATACGACTCGGCTTCTGCGGATCGCCAATGAATCGCGCCGGAGGCAGCAGCGGGTCGTTGTTCCCCCCATTGGACGCTGCGGCTACCGCTGCGAGATCAAAAACGGATGATTGATCCTGACCCATTGTTCCTCCTTTACTGTGTGAACCATTCATACAATCGCTTATTGGATATTCGTTTACGCATTGGTAACATGCATAACTTCCTCTATCCTAGCGACGGCCCATTCCAACATCCCGTTCATCTCACAATACGCCAGCACACTTAGCGTTCCGACGCAGCACTACTACTTACAGCTATGCGTGGGGGCGCATGGGCGACGTCCTCGCGTTCTTCGACTGGGAGCACAGCGCGAACGGGCCCACCGAGGCCATCAACGGAAGGCTCGAGACCCTCAGGGGCATAGCCCTGGGATTCCGCAAACCTCGACAACTACATCACCAGAAGCCTGCTGCACGCCGGCGGCTTCAGACACGCCATCCAAACCCACCTCTGACACATGCCCCTACACGCCAAAATCGGAAGAGCCCGATAACCTGCTATACGACGAGGATGCCACCTATTCCGCATTCAGGCCGTATCAGCAGAATTGATGTATTGACCGGTTTATGGTCGTCACCGCTTCTTCACCAACGAGCGGATGACGGCCATAAAACCGAGGCTCATGGCACCGGACAGCACTGCGAATACCTGCGGGCGGCGCAATTCGTTACGCATGCTGATGGCACCGGTCACGCAGTGGTCCTCGAACCAGACGCGCACCTCGTTGCTGGAGTATCGGCCCACCAGATCACCCCAGGTGAGCATGCGGGTCACGTAGCCGGCCGGGTTGCTTTCATGGAATTCGAACAGGCGGATGCCGCGATAGCGCGACTTGGGACCATAGCATTCGAATCCGCAGGTAGGCGCGTAGCCAAATCAATGCCATGCGCGTGGCCCACGAAGGCGTTCTTGTGATCGTGACCGCAGAACAGCGCGAAGTAGCCGCCTGCCTCACGCAAGGCGTCCACTTCACCGACGTTCTCGTCCGCACAGCCAATCGCCTCACCCAGCCGCGATCCCGGCCGGCAAATCTCATGGTTGAGCACGTAGCAATGGCCGGCGTGGGTACGTGCGCCTTCCACCGCGTTCGGCGTCCATGCGGGAACCTCTTTGAGGCAATCGTAGAATTCCTGCGGCGGAATGTGCTGGAAGGCGATGGCAGGCACCGGCTTACCGTCGCCGTTGCGTTCGCCAAGTTCGGACTGTACGGCTCCCAGCCAATCGATCGCCTCGGGGCTTGGCGTGCCATACCCATCGGAATCAGCCAAATCAAGACCGCGCGGATTGACCACATAGGCCGGGTATTGGGCGTCGTTCTCTTCAGGCTTGCCGGCGTAATCGCCGGAATTCACCATCATGACGGACATAGCTACGCGCCCGGATCCGTCGGAAGCCTCAATGGGCAGGGCAAAAGTGCCTGGCTCGAGGCTGTCGACCGGGTTCAGGCAGCCGGGGAATTCGCGGTAGATGCCGTCCTGCTCGTCGGCCAGGATGCCGCACTGGAAATCGTGATTGCCGTAGGTGGCGGCGAACGGCACTTCCGCTTCGATGACCGGGCCAAGGAAGCCGGCAAACGTGCGGCGGACTTTGTCACGGGTCTCGTCCATGAGCTCGTCCAAAGTCGTCGGCACATCCTGTGGATCGGATGTTGTGGAGTAGACCAGCGTGGACGTGGTGGACGCGGTGGACGCGGTTTGTTGGACGTCGGGATTGCTGCCGTCAGACTTCATGGCCAGCAGACGATTGTTCACGCGGTTTCTGGCCCGCCGCTTGATTCCGCGCAGCTTGGCCTCGACTTCGGTGACCGCACGCACGCGAGCGCCCGGTTCCTCGCCACGGCGGCGCAGGAAAGTGTCGATGTAGGCAGGATCGTAACCGCGAATCTGGTCGCCGGTGAACACCACCAGATCCGGGTCGGCTTTGCGAATGGCCTCACGGATAAGGCGGATGGTATCGGGGAGTACGTTGGGGCCGTCTTGGATGTCGGCCATCTGCAGCACGCGGAAGCTGCCGTCTTCGCGGAATCGCAGGTTCGTCATGCCTCACCAGTCTAGGGACGTAATGCTGTTTCGCACAGCATACGCGCCGGTCCTTCACGTTCCCCGCCGCTCCGCACGGCAGCTGAATCACTACGAGAAATCGTAGAACGTGTATCCCTTATCCGCTCCGCTCGTCACGTTGAGCAATGCTTTGCCGTTCAGCGTATCGACGTCGTTTCCTATGAGATAGCCGTCTCCCGTGGCTCCCATATCCGAGTCGTGGTAGGAGCCGGAGAAGGTGCCATCCTTATTGACTTTCATTACGGTTCCCCATGCGCCGACAACGGGCGGTCGCCATCCACCTTGCCGACCTTGTCTTTTGAGGAGAATCGCTTTAACGGAACAGACTCACCCCGCGACGGGCCGTGCAATACGCGTTGCCCAGCCAAGTATGGCGGGAATTGGGCCAGACGGCTCCCAGTCGCGGTGCGTTCTGGCTCATCCAGATGCTCGGCACGCGTCCGTCTGCGGAGCGTGAGCCGAGCAGATTGAAGCCGTTCTTTTCCAGCAGCCACTCCGGGTGCTGGGTGGCGATGGCCAAGCCTTCCTCGAGGGTGAGCGGCAGGCGCTCATCGGAGTCAATAAGTTTGCGGGCCACATCCGGCTCGCGATTGACATAGCACGTGCCGGTGTGCGGATTGACGACCAGATAGAACGGGCCTTCCGGCGGCATGAAGCCGTCTTGAGGCAGGAAGCTGGCGATGTCACGCGGCGGCATGGTGGTGAAGCCTGCCATGCGATTGATGGAGGTTCGTGCAATCAGCGACTCAGGCGAAACCAGTTCACGCGTGGGCACCAGCAGGATGTTCGATCCCAAATCGGAATGCTCGAGCGCCCCGATCAGAGGTCGGGCCAGCGAGCGGAATGCGGCGGCGGAAATATCCGCCACATCCGGGTAGCCGAGAGCCACGATACGGTCGAGCTGTTTTTGGGCCTCTACTGATGCGATAGACATGGCTACCAGTGTAGAACATCGCCTTCGCTTCATTGGGCAGCCACCATCTGGGAAGACCACTGCCGTTGTTCCGCGTGTTTCGTACAATTGCATTGTTTTACGGCCACCCGCATGACGGCCGTCCGACGTAAGTAATCCATCGAAACCCAGAGGTCATAGAGGTCATCATGTCCGAAAAATTGAAGGTCGGCATCCTTGGTGCCACCGGTATGGTCGGTCAGCGTTTTATCACGCTGCTTGAGAATCACCCGTGGTTCGAGGTGGTCACGCTTGCCGCTTCCGCGCACAGCGCCGGCAAGACGTATGCCGAGGCTGTCGGCGACCGTTGGAAGATGGAAACCCCGATGCCCGAATATGTCAAGAACATGGTGGTCGTCGATGGCGACGATGCCGAGTCCGTGGCCTCTGGCGTTGATTTCATGTTCTCTGCGGTAAACATGCCGAAGGACCAGATTCGCGCCATTGAAGAGCGTTATGCCAAGACCGAGACCCCGGTGGTCTCCAACAACAGCGCCCACCGCTGGACCCCGGACGTGCCGATGGTGGTGCCGGAGATCAACCCGGAGCACTTCGAGGTGATCGAGCACCAGCGCAAGCGCCTGGGCACCACTCGTGGTTTTATCGCCGTCAAGCCGAACTGCTCGATTCAGGCCTACACGCCGGCGCTGGCCGCGTGGAAGGAATTCGAGCCGCGCGAGGTGGTTGTGAGCACCTACCAGGCGATTTCCGGCGCGGGCAAGACCTTCAAGGACTGGCCCGAGATGGTGGGCAACATCATCCCGTTCATCTCCGGTGAGGAAGCAAAGTCTGAGAAGGAACCGCTCAAGGTGTTCGGCCATGTGGACGCCGCCAAGGGCGAGATCGTGCCGTTCGACGGCGACCTCAAGATCACTTCCCAGTGCATCCGCGTGCCCGTGCTCAACGGCCACACCGCCACCGTGTTCCTGAACTTCGGCAAGAAGGCCACCAAGGAAGAGCTCATCGACCGTCTGGTGAACTACACGTCCAAGGCTTCCGAGCTGGAGCTGCCGCACGCACCGAAGCACTTCATCCAGTACCTCACCGAGGATGACCGCCCGCAGGTCAAGCTCGACGTGGACTACGAGGGTGGCATGGGCGTTTCCATCGGCCGTCTGCGTGAGGATTCCATCTTCGATTGGAAGTTCGTGGGTCTGGCCCACAACACCCTGCGTGGTGCAGCCGGCGGTGCCCTTGAATGCGCCGAAATGCTCAAGGCTCTCGGCTACATCACCAAGAAGTAGTTGAAACTGAGTCCGAAACTGAGAAAGCCCTCCGCAAGGAGGGCTTTCGTCGTATATACCGCAAAAACGCGGCTCAGTGGCTCAGCGGCCAGTACCGCCGTACACCACGGCTTCGATTTGATCGGCATCGAGACCGTATGCGGTGTGCAGCGCCTTGACGGCGTCGTTGAGCTGATCGAGCGGCACGAGCGCGGCGATACGAATCTCGGAGGTAGAAATCATCAGCACGTTGATGCCCTCATCGCTCAGGGCCTGGAAGAACTTGGCGGCCAGACCGGCATGGGTCTTCATGCCAACGCCCACCACGGCCACCTTGCCTACGGTGGTGTCCACATCGAAGGAGTGGTAGCCCAGCACTTCCTGCTTGTCGAGCAGTGTGTTCTGAACCTGCTTGACGGCCGATTCGGGCACGGTGAAGGAGATGTCCGCAGTGCCGACGGATGCGCCGGCCTGCACGATCATGTCCACGTTCACGCCGGCGGTGGCCAGCTCGGTGAACACCTTGGCGGCCATACCCGGCTCGTTCGGCACGCCACGCACGGTGGCCAGCGCCTCGGAACGATCGTGGGCAATGCCGGAAATCACCGGTGCCTCGGGGCCCAGGTCAGGGAACAGGTCGCCCATGGATTTCGCTTCTTCTTCAGTCATGTCTTGCCTTGTCTTGCTTGAAATTACTTACGATTATCGTTCGCCGTAGCCGCGCTCAGTCGAGGTTCGGCAGCGTGCGCGGGTCAATGCCGTCGGGCACCACCAATGTGCCGGGGCGACGGGAGAACGAGGAACGCACGTGCAGCGGCATGTTGAAACGCTGAGCGTACTCCACACAGCGCAGTGCCAGCACCTTGGAGCCGCAGGAGGCCATCTCCAGAATCGACTCATAGTCGATGGACGGAATGCGGCGGGCAGAAGGCACGATGCGCGGATCAGCGGTAAAGATGCCGTCCACGTCGGTGTAGATCTCGCAGATATCGGCACCGAGCGCCACGGCAAGCGCCACGGCGGAGGTATCCGAACCACCGCGGCCGAGCGTGGTGGCGTCACCCTTGGCGTTGATGCCCTGGAAGCCGGCAACGATGGCGATGTCTCCCAATGAGAGCGCGTTCTTCACGCGGTCCGGTCTCACGGCCTTGATGTGAGCCGCGCCGTAACGGGCGTCGGTGAAGAAGCCGGCCTGCTGACCGGTGAAGGAGTGGGCGCGGCTGCCTTCGGCGTGAATGGCCATGGCCAGCAGGCTCATGGAAATTCGCTCGCCTGCGGTCATCAGCATGTCCATCTCGCGCTCGGGCGGGTTGGAGTCGATGCTCAGCGCCTGATCGATAAGGTCATCGGTGGTGTCGCCCATGGCGGAGACCACCACGGCCACCTTGTTGCCCTTCTTTTCCGTCTCAACAACGCGCTTGGCCACACGTTTGATCGATTCGGTATCGGCGACCGACGAACCGCCGTACTTCTGCACGATGAGAGCCACTGCTGTCCTTTGTTCTTCTCTTAGGGGAGTTTGCTCGATATTCTACGCAAACGCAACGATTATAAAGGTTGCCGCGTTCACCCCGCGACCCGCGCCGACATGTGGACACGGGCATGGCCTACGTTGTTCAGCAAATATTCAAGTTTTCACCGGCGATTCTTTGAGGCGGCCGCATCCATCCTTTGAGATTCGAGCGGTTAACTATCAATTACCGGCAAACGAAAGCAAACCGGCGAGGTTTCCGCAGAACCCCATAACTGAATACCTTCTTCTTCCTCTCTCCTTTTCAAGGCCCGGTCCCGCAGCCCGGGCCTTTTCCTTTTGTGTTGGGAACGATGCGTCAAACGCACGATACGAGTTCACGGAGCAAGCGTGGCCAACGGCACTACCAATACCCCATCATCCCGGCGATAAGCGGCAGCCGTAGCGGTCAGCACCATCAAGAATGACGGACGGCCTTCGTGATCTTGATCAATTCTGTCAGCCAACTTTTTCAAATGGGCCGCCGCAATATCAACCTGCTTTTCTCCGAGCTTGACCTCAATGAGAGCCCATCGTCCATCATGCAGGCCAATGACCGCATCAGATTCCAATCCCGTCTTATCCCGATAATGGAACACATCTCCGCCAAGCGCATCAGCATACACACGCAGATCGCGAATACACATGGACTCAAACAGCAAGCCAAAGGTCTCGAAATCATTAAGGAGTTTCTCCGGGGTCGCGTGCAGTACCGCACAAGCTATCGACGGGTCGCTGAAGTGTCTGGTTGGGCTCGTTCTCACTGCAGTCTTAGAACGTAAACGAGGGTTCCAAGCTGGAAGATCTTCAGTCACGCAAGCTCGCGACAATGCATCTAAATAATCAGAGAGTGTACCTTCCGAAGGCGGTTCACCCTGCATATCCGCCGCGATAGTGGATTGCGACGCCTGAGAAGAAATATTGCGCGCATACGAGCGCATAATCAGACGCATCCAAGTTTTATTGCGCTTTATGCCATCCATACGATTGATGTCAGAATCAAGTAGTTCTTCGACATAATCCGCGGCCATGCGCAAGGCAACATTTACTCGAGATTCGACTACTGCTTCAGGCCAGCCACCGCGGCATAGCGCAAACGCGGTGTTTTCAATATCGAAATCGGAGAAACCCGAAACATCATGGTTGCCATCGAACAACTCTCCCAACGAAACAACGCCCGTCGATTCCTGCGATTCAAATAAGGACATGGTACGCATGGTTAATCGGGCAATTCTTCCCACTCCGGAATGAGCTGGTTCCTGTTGAGGAGTCGCCGATCCAGTTAGGATGAATCGGCCACGACCGCGCCCTCGATCAATGGCGAAACGCACCGCGTCCCACAATTGCGGGGCCATCTGCCATTCATCAATGAGTCTCGGCTCCTCACCTCGCAGGATGAGAGAAGGCTTTGTATCAGCCAAGGCCAACAGCGTAGCACTGCGATCCGGGTCCTGCATGAAGACCTGACTCGCCGACTGCCTTTCTGCCGTTGCAGTCTTGCCACACCATTTTGGACCTTTAATCTGAACGGCACCAGAAGACTGCAATGCCTGAGTCAGCAACCCATCAGCCACTCGAGGAAGGTACTCGCCACGTTGAATCTCCGAGCTCTCCCCTGCCATATGTGCCCTCCCGCAAACCGTCGAAACATCAACCTATAAATCACTCTATTGCGGAAGTTGGACCATTCTAATTGTGGAAGTTGGACCATTTTCGTTGCGGAAGTTGGACCATTCCTATTAGGGAAGTTGGACACTAGATTACGAACTAGACTTTTCCTTTTTGCAGCAACAGTGCCACCAACACGATGGGCGTCATCACCGCCTATCGCCAGACCCTTTTCCTTGACCTAAAAAGATGAGATGCCCAGACAGTGCCATCTTTTCTCTGAGCACACTAGCCAATTCGGAACGCAGCGGCGAACCCGTGATCCGCGCATCCTCTGCAACCGTGCCTTTGACGTTCGGCAATCTGGTGAATGAGCTTTTGCTCAGGCGTTCTTCGCGATTCATTTCTTTGGTCGGAAAACAGAATACGCGGGAACGCCCCTCACGCCTACGAAACCAACGGCTCGACGACGAACCGACATCCACGAAAACAGCAATAGCGCCTCTTTTTATCGGGGTAACATATTCCCTCTTTATGCATTCATACCCCCCTATTTGAAAGCTCTGCCAAATATTGCCGACGCCGCGACTTATCATGTTGCCATACTTTGCAATCCTTTGCAGCCCCTTGCATCTCAACGGCTTGTCCGAAGTAAGCCGCATCACTGACAGCCGTAGCAACGTTGTTCGTATCGCATTTTCAGACTTCTTATGCCCCCTACATTGCCCCTATATGGCCCCGTCGGCATGTTGCATGAAAGGCTTGGTGCGGAGTAACGTTTCGCAGTGTGGCGCGTGCGGTGTTGCCATTTGCGACAGCACCTATGCCATGCACGACTAAGACGGACCCGGCCGTCTTGTATAAGCAAATCATGAGCAGATCAAGCGAAGGAACAGGCGACTATGGCATTGCTGCATCGACGTTCGACGAGTAAGCGTGCCTCACAGAAAATGTGGGAAAACAACGCGGCCATGCCGGATGACGCATCTGCAAATGACAACGTTTCCTCAGCGCGGCCCGAGCCCGCAGCATTCGTTCCAACACCATTTGACGAAGTCATCGATATCAGCGATCTCGTGGCCGAGCGCCGACGCCTGCAACGCAACCTGTGGGCGATGCGCATCATCACCATTGTGCTGCTGATCGCCGCAATCGCCGTGGCCTGCTTCCCGCTAGCGTTGCAATTCGAGTCCGACCGCAACTTGGCCGCCACCACAGCCACCACGGCCAAAGAAGTAGCTGGCTGGCCTTACCCGCAGGCGGAAGACAAGCTCACGGCGGCCCGCGCATACAACAAGAAGCTCGCTGAATCCGGCCAGCCTATCTTGGGTGAAGCCGTCGATCCGTTCGCCGCCGCTCAAGGAGGATCCCAAGCCAGCGGCGAGGATTCCGCCTCAAAGAAAGACAAGGAATACCAGTCACTGCTTAATACCGGCAACGGCGTGATGGGCACAATCAAGGTGCCCAAGCAGTCCATCAATCTGCCGTTTTATCACGGCACTTCCGAGGAAGCACTGGCTTCTGGTGCCGGCCACTTGTACGGCACGTCGCTGCCAGTGGGAGGTAAATCCACCCATTCGGTCATTACCGGGCACCGCGGGTTGGTTGAAGCGCTGATGTTCACCCGTTTGGACGAGGTGAAAGAGGGCGACTTCTTCTACATCGAAGTCATGGGCGAAACTTTGGGCTACAAAGTGGACCGCATTTCGGTGATTTTGCCGGATGACACGTCGAAGCTCAAGATCGTGCCGGGTGAGGATCGCGTCACTTTGATGACCTGTACGCCATACGGCGTGAACACGCACCGACTGCTTATCTCCGGGCACCGCGTGGCGATTCCGATGCCGGCCCCCGAGCCGAATGACGTGCTTGACGCGCGCAATATCGCCCTTGGTGTTGGTCTAGGCATACTGGCGGCAGGACTGTTCATCATCTGGTTGGCGCGACGGCACAAGGCCGCGCGCATCATCCGCCACGGCGCATTCTGGCCGTGGATGAGCCGCAAGGGCGAGAGCGCCAATGATACGCTGGCTTAGGCCTCGCGCGACCGGCCAGTGCCCTGCCCAGCGTGATTTCGTCGGCATACTCCAAGTCGGAGCCCACCGGCAGGCCACTGGCAAGTCGGGTGACCTTGACACCTACGGGTCGCAATAGCTGGGTCAAGTAGCTGGTGGTGGCCTCGCCTTCAATATTCGGGTCGAGCGCCATAATCACTTCCTTGACCTCATCGCCTTCTAAGCGTTTGAGCAGACCGGGAATACGCAGGTCGGCAGGGCCAACGTTGGCCATTGGGTTGATTGCGCCGCCGAGCACATGGTATAGGCCGTGGTATTCGCGCGTGCGCTCGATGCTCATCACATCCTTGGGCTCTTCGACCACGCAGATCACCGAACGGTCGCGTCTCGGGTCGGCGCATACCGGGCAGGGGCTGGATTCGCACACGTTGCCGCAAATATCACAGAAGCGGATCTTGGCCTTGACCTCTTCGATGGCCTCGGCCAAATCGCGCGCTTCATCTTCGGGCGCGGACAGCATGTAGAAGGCGATACGCTGCGCGCCCTTCGGCCCGATGCCGGGCAGCCGCCCGAAAGCGTCGATCAGTCGCTGTATTGCGCCGTCATAAGCAAGTGCCATGGGTATTCCTCGTTATTCGTCCTCATTATTCATCCGAGTGCTTCTTGGCAGGCTGGATGTTCTTGGGGTTCTTCGGATCATCTGCCGCGAATTGCTCGACTTTTTTGACCTCGAATAGCTTTTTCAGATCGTCGAGATTCATGGCCGTCGCCTCGCCGAGCGACTGGTCGCTCATCGAGTATTCGTCATCCTCGGCCGCGACTTGCGGTTGTGGTTTCGGCTGGGGCTGGGGCTGGCTATTCCACGGGTCGGCATTCGGGGTCGGCTGTGCGGGTTGCGGTTGATTCCACGGGTCATCGCCGGCAGCCGGCTGCGGAACCGATTGGGGCTGGTTCCACGGGTCATCGCCCGACATATTGCCCGACACTGTCTGAGGAACCGAAGAAGCCGGAGTCTGGGACTGAGGCTGATTCCACGGGTCGTCTCCTGGCTGCGGAGCCGCCTGAGCCTGGTTCCCCTGCGGTTGATTCCACGGATCATCGTGAGGAGACTGCTGATATGGCTGGTTCCACGGGTCGGCTTCGGCCGGTTGCGACGCCGGTGAGACCGCGGCCTGAGACTGCGTCTGATTCCATGGATCGTCGCTCGCGCCGGCAACTGCCGTAACGGAAGATGCGGTGGCTGGCTGCCCAGTGGACTGTCCAGTGGGTCCAGCGGACGCAACGGACGCAGTGGGTGCAACAGGAGCAGCCGGAGCGGCCCACGGATCAACACCGTCACTGATGTCCGGAACCGCAACATGCTTCTTGTGATGCTCTTCGGGCGCAGGCGTAGCAGCGGGCTCGTTAGGCGCGAACCCGTCTGCAGATTGCGGCGAAGCGTTGCTTACGGCCGGCTTGGCCCAAGGGTCATCGTCACTCCAGTTCTTCGCCGCCGTGGATGCACTGGATTGGCCGGCTCGATGGCTGTCGTCCGTATCCTCGGCTCGGCCTGTTGCAGTCGGCTTCGGAGCTTTCGGCTCGCTCCCCATATGAATGCCCAGGCCCGCGCCCAAACTCGACGCGGCCAATCCAGCCTTGGCCATGGCAATCTGCTGCTTGACCTTGGCCAATTGCTCCGGGCTCATACGTTTGACGGATTCGACTCGCTCGCCATTCGCCGCGACCGCAGAAGGTGCAATAACCGCATTGGCACCGAACTCGTTGCGCACGGCATCCATCACCACGACCGCCGCCTTCTTACCGCTGTTATCCACGGCCAAGGCGAAAGCGTGCTGGCTCAGCGACTTGTCGAACGTCATCGACAGGCAAGGCAGACCCTTACGGTTGGGACCGAATTTTACGGTCGGCACCTTGTCTCGTGACACATATTCACGAATGGTTTCCGGCAAAGCGGCGACGGCTGCATCCCACTTCTCGTCGATGGACCGATTATCCGATGCCGCAGGCGAGGTCACCGGTTGAGCCGGGACGGCCGGCGACGCGGCGGGAGCGCCCCACCCGGCATTGGCGGCAGGAGCGGCACCGGCAGCAGCAGTTGCTACAGCAGGTTGCACAGACAGAGAGCCCGCGGGTCGGTCGCTGACCGGGCCGTTGACAGGGCCATTGCCTCCAACAGATTCATGGGAAGCGGTGCTCTGAGGCGCGGCTGCTTGCTGGTTGCGTGCAGCACCGGAGAATCCGCCATGTGAGGCTCCGGCAAACCCGCCTCGCGATGCGCCGGCAAAACCACTGGCACCCATACCGGAAGCGGCTGGCGTAGTCGAAGTCGAAGAAGCAGCCGCAGGCGGCATACCAGAAGAAGCTGGCGCGGGAGCGGCTGTTGCAAAGCCTGATTCACTGCCGGCCAACAATCGCGCGGCCAGCAGTTCCAAGCGCATACGCGGAGAAATGGCTCCGGTCATGGCACCCAACGTAGTGTTGATGATGTCTGCCATTGCGGTCAGTGCGCCCAGTCCCAGCGCCTTGGCTTGGCGGTGCAGATCGTCCATATCCTCGGCCTCAGCCGTGTCGGACAGCACGGATTCCGCACGGTCCCCGGCCAACGTAAGCACCAGCAGATCACGCACACGAGCCAGTAGGTCTTCGACGAATCGTCTCGGATCGAATCCGCCGACCACGACTTTCTGGATAACGCCGTACAGGGCTTCGCCGTTGTGATCGATTACCGCATCCACGGCCTCACCGATCAGTGCCTCCGGCGTGAAGCCGAGCAGGGCTACAGCGGCATCATGGGTGATAACGCCTTCGACCGAACCAACCATCAGCTGGTCAAGCACGGACAGGGTATCTCGCATGGAGCCGCCACCGGCGCGCATCGCCAGTTTCAGCACACCGGGCTCGGGCTTGATGCCTTCCTTGTCGCAGATCGTCTCCAGGTAGGGACCCATGACTTCCTGCGGCACCAGACGGAACGGATAGTGGTGGGTGCGCGAACGGATGGTGCCGATCACCTTGTCTGGTTCGGTGGTGGCGAAGATGAACATCACATGTTCAGGCGGCTCTTCAACGATTTTAAGCAGCGCATTGAAGCCCTGCTGCGTGACCATGTGGGCCTCATCGAGAATGAAAATCTTATAGCGGTCGCGCGCAGGGGCGAACCCAGCGCGTTCTCGCAATTCTCGAGCATCATCCACACCGTTGTGCGAGGCCGCATCGATTTCGACCACGTCGATGGAACCCGGACCGCCGGTGGCCAGGTCCTTGCAGCTTTCGCATTCGCCGCAGGGGTGGGAAGTCGGCCCTTTGGCACAGTTGACGCAACGGGCCAGGATACGCGCGGAGCTGGTTTTGCCGCAGCCTCGCGGCCCTGAGAACAGATAGGCATGTGTGAGCTTGCCCTCGTCCAAGGCGCGCATCAGCGGGACCGTGACTTGGTCCTGGCCGATGACCCCTTCGAAGGTGTCCGGACGATAGCGACGATACAGTGCAAGTGCCATAGCTACTAACCTACCTTTGCCCTCAGAATTAACCGATAAAAAGTCAAGATAAACCGGGCTCATAGTTGCCGAATCGGGAAAACTCTTTATATTCCAACGACATTCACCTGACAACGGTTACCGCATTTTTATTGTTATTAACCGCTTTCTTTGTATTAACATAGTGTCAATAACGGTTGTGGTCAGGAGGCACCCATGAGCGATATCCTCGACGAGAAACGCCCCACCCGCGGCGATGCCCGGCGCGACGCCATCGTGCAAGCCGCGCGCAAGGTGTGTCTGGAAAAAGGCTTCTCCAAAATCACCGTTTCCGACATCGCAAGCGAAGTCGGTATGACGCGTTCGCTGTTCTACCACTACTTCGAAGACAAGGAAGCCGTAGCTGACGCAGTACTCGATAACGTCATCGACGAAATCCTCACCACGTTGAAGCAGTGGAACCAAGCGCGCGAAACAGGCAACGTGAACAAGGCATTAGACGACATCGTGCATGTACTCCGCTCCCTGATCGCCGACGAGAGCCCCTTCTCAAACCGTATGATCCAAGACGGCAACGCCGAACTGTATATCAAGTTCATTGACCGCGCGGCGGACCGTATTGCCGACTACATTGCCCAGACCACCGTACGTGATTTCGAGCAGATGCATGGCCTGCCAATCACCAACGTCCATGAGACGTTCTTCACACTGATTGTGGGGCTTATCTCACTGATTCGCTCGCATCCGAACATCAGCGACCGAACCATCAAAGAGGTCATGGCGCAGACGCTGCATATCGAAAGCTATGTCGTCTGAGGTCTGACGGGCATTGGCTCTGGTACCGCTCTCCCGCACTCCCCTCAGTCCGCTTCGCGGCCAGCTCGTCCGCAATTGCGGACAGCCTACGGCTGACTTTCTTCTGGTTCGACTATCGTCGAACCCTCGCCTACAAACAGCCCACTGGGCTGTTTGCTTTACGGCTCAGCCTAATGAGGGGAGCCAATATAATCGGGTCACGCGAACTGGCCGGTCACGGGATCGCGACCATCTCGGGCAATGACGTCGAGCACTTCCTGTCGGGAATCCACCTCACGGGCGGCTACGGCCGGCGGCACTAGCACGCGCAACGCGCAGTCCTCGGCCACTACCCTAAATGGCAAATGCCCGATATATTCGCCGTCCGCCATCAGCACCGGTGGCTCGTCGCCTTCCGCTGCCCGCGTGACTTCGATTTCACGGATACGTTTCCAGCCGAACACCTTTGAAGCAAGTAGCTTGCCGTTATAGGCATTCGAAATGGCCACCGCGCATTCGCCGAAGTTCGGCACGTGGTCCATCCACACCAGGTCCAACAATCCATCGGAGAAGCAGGAGTACGGCGAGACCTCAATGCCGCCACCGATATGCCTCGAATTCGCAATCGTCAGCAATGGTGGATGATGTCTCGTTCATCCGTGGTACCGTCCGCCAATGTGGCTTTGATGTGGTAACCATAACGCTTCATATGCGTCAGCTCCACCAGCACCGCCGCAAAGTAGCGCATGGTGCCGGTCGGCAGATGCGAATGATTCGCACGGTCGTTGATGCTCGCGTCAAGACCACAGGACAGCATGCCCGCATAGTACCGGTCAATCGGATGCTCGGCGGACTTGCTCTCCTGGTACTCGTACTCCTCGCCAGTGGAGGGATCCACGGCATAGCCGCCGTCCAAAGAGGTCACGCGTCCCATGTCCACATCGATGTGTGATCCGCGCACGATAGCACCGACGATACCTTCCACTGCGGTTTCGATACGGTTGACCGGCAGCTTCAGTCCTCGTGCGAAATCGTTGCCCGACCCCGTGGCCACGATGCCCAACGGCTTGCCACTGCAGCCCACGGCGTTCGCTCCAAGTGCGATCATGCCGTCGCCACCGACCACTACGAGATAGTCGTACTCGTGCGCGCGTTCACGCGCCTGGTTCAGGGAATCGTCGAAACTCGTGCCGGTGATGTCGATGACGTCGAAGTTATGGGCACGGCCGGCTTCCTCCAGCAGACCCAATACCTGCGCGTCCACCTTAGCGCCACGGCCTTTATCGGAAGTGGGGTTGCCCACCATGGCCACCACGCGACGGCGCTCGTTGCGTTCACTCTCACTCATGCTCTCACCTTAGCCAAAGGCCCAGAAGCCCGCCAGAGTATCGGTGCTTTACGGTCCATTATTGTGATAATTGTCTCCTTCCGTACAACTCACCGGTCCGGCCCGAGCCATCCGCTCCACGGATGATGCCACCAGGACCATGGTTTCCACCTTGATGGTTACCAACACGTCTTCATCCCGCACGGAGCAGGAGCCCAAAACTACACCATTCGCTTCAGCCATGTTGGCGGCGAGCGCACATGGATCACCGATATCCGCATGCCACAGCGCATACGCGGCGTCAAAGGCGATAAGGTCGGCGAGGGAACGCGCTCGGTTCTGGCAGATCATGAGGTTGCCCACACTTGCCGCCACCGCGAGCGCAATGCCCACCACCATAACCAGCATGGCTCCGGCCATCGTGCCCGATCCCTCCTCATAACGCATTCCCTGCACCGCAGTTCCTTTCTGTTGCGGCCGCCCAGCCAGCCGACCGTTATTGGCTTATCGCCGTAGCGTTGCCGGTAACCCGCGTTGGAGTTACATCCAGCGGACCGGGCAATACCGAACATTCGACCATCACACTCGTCGATTGGCCGTTGTGGGCAATGCTGACGCGGGGATCTCCCCCTGCAACGTCCGCAGCTATGCTGCGCGCGGATGATTCGTCACCGGTAACCACAAACTCGCGTGCAGCCGCCGTCGCGGCACCTTGGCAGTCCATGGAAACGATGACCACACGTCCCATTGCCAGTATCAGCCCGGCGATGGCGATAACGCTGGGCAATACGATCGCGAATTCGGCGGTGGCCGATCCCGTGCATAGGTCTGGCGGCAGTCTGGCGAGCCTCCACCGGCATCTCATGGTCTTCATGGCTGTCACCCGACTTTCAGAGCCTGTTTGATGATGTTGGTCAGCAACGTCTTGATGGCATCCGACTTCAGGATGGCGACCAGCACCGCCGCAAAGCCTGTAGCCGCAACGAGTACGACTGCGTATTCCGCAGTGGCTGCGCCTTCTTCGGGCTCAGCCATGAGGGCGCGGATGCGTGCGTCCATGAGGCATAGCCGTTCTTTCGCCTTGGCGTTCAGCGTGGCCACACGAGCCTTGCTGTGCGCAAAGATGCCGGCCTGCCCGTCGACGATGACGGGGATAGGGGTATTCATTGGCGTTCCTTTCGGTAAGGAGGGGAAGCTGCGCAGTGGCTTCGCACCTTCCCCATGCGTATGTGAGTGGTTGGCCCCCGCGCCGGGTTGACGCGGGGTGCATACCACTGTGGACTATCAACGCTTCATGCACCAGGAAAAACGGGGTATGTGGTTCTAGCTTGCCGAGTTATCCACACCTCGACGTGTCGTCCACCACAAATGTGGATAACCAAACGCAGCCAAGTACAATACCGAGCAATACAACAAGATCCAGCCTAAGCGCACTCAGTTCACGCCTATATTCACATCATGAAGGACGCAATCGCCGGAATGACTCCTACCAGCACGAATGCCGGCAGAAAACATAGCCCTGTAGGCATCAGTAGCTTTACCGACAGCTTCGCGGCATTCCGTTCGATAGCAGCACGCTCGTCACGGTCCAGCTGTTCAATGGCGGATTCGAGGCGCACACCAGGCATATCGCCATGCGTCCATGACGATTCCAAAGCCGATTGCAGCAGGCCAAGATCTCGTTGCGTGGTATTCGTATTTCCCTTGGATGGACTATCAGCTGGCGCACCCTCATGCTGAACAGCCATAGCGGCATGCCACGCATCAGCCCAGGGAACCCCTCTGGTCAGGGAGTTCCCGACCTCGCTCATGCGAGCGCCGCAGTCGCCGCCGACGGCTTTGCCCACCATGTCAAGCGCCCGGGGAATCGAGGAGCCCTGACGCAAGGACACCTGCAACATACGCAATATGAGTATGGTCCATGACGACCCGCAATCATGCGCTACGGCCGGCTCCTCGCCCGGCAAGCGGCTGTCATGACGAGACAGAGCCTTATACAGCCAACCAGCAATCGCCGCACAGCCTGCCGCGGCGTGTACCCACACCGTACTCATAATCCGCTGCCTTTCAACAATGCCCGCATCCATGCCAAGCCGGCAGCATAACAACATCCTCCCAATGTCAAGCAGACCACACCGCGTGGCGATCCAAGCAAGAACGCCAATGGTCTAGCTCCCAGAAGCTCGCCCAATGCCACAGTGACGGCCGGAAGTGCGCTCAGCAGCCCCACAGTGGCTTTAGGAACGGCACATGCTTGCGATCGCAAGTTCTGCATCAGCCTCATCTGCCGGTAAGCAGTCAATACCGCTTCCAGACATGGCACCGCTTGGCAACCGAGCTCATCGCTCAAAACCGCTGCGGCGGCGACCCCGCGTGCAGCTTCAAGTACCTGCGCTGGTGATTCGTCGGGCAGACGCCGCTGTTCGAACACCGTTATGAGCCGTTCCACAGTAATGCGATGAGTGGCGAAGCGTCTGCTGGATTGTTCCTCGAATGCTTCAACCAATGTGCCGCCACCTCGCAATCGCGCGATGGCGGACGTAATCACCTGCGCAACGCCCACGCGAGGTGAGTCGGCATATCGAGGTTCGTTTATGGCTGCGGAATCGACCGCGCGCCCGCGGTAAGCCAGCCGGTACAGCCTCCCGGACTTGTTCCCCGGCCATATCAGCACGGCGAGCGCCACCAGAACAGCACACCACATCATCACCCACCACCACTCGGCCTGGGAACGATGCCCCATCGTTCAATGAAGTGCCCCCATTCGGCGGCATACCGAGGAGGATGGCAGCCATTCCATACCGCCAGCGGTGTTCCTGCCAGTTCACCATGTGCTACGCGCAGTTCGCCGATCTGCGTGATACGCCGCTGTCCGTTCACTCGCTCCAAATGCACCACCGCGTCGAAAGCGCCTGCCGCCAGCATGGTCAACGCCTGTGGACTGACTCCGGCGAGTAATCCAAGCGAAATCAGCCTGGACGGTACTCGGTTCACGCCGTCCGCATGCACGGTGGTCATGCCACCGTGATGACCAGAATTGACGCGCGCAATAGGTCGACGATTTCCGCGCCACGGCATTCGCCCAGCACCACGCGGTCGGGGCGCATTCGCAACGTCGCTTTGACCAAGTCCGCCAGGCTTATGGCTCCGACGCCCTCCACATTCGCCTCGCGTGTTACCAACGAGACATGATCGTCGCGTCCCAGTTCCCCCAGTTCACGAACTTCCTCTACGGTGACGATGCGCTCGTTCACGTCGCATTGCGCCAGCAGCGCCTTGAGCAAGGTGGTCTTGCCCACGCCTGTTCCGCCGGTAATCAGCACTGTGGCATGTTTGCGCACCAATCCCACGAACGTCGGCAGCCAAGCAGCCGGGAATACGCCTAATTTGCTCAGGTGCTGTAGCGATGCCATGGTTCGGTCAGGGAATCGTATGGAAATCGCGGCACCTTGTGGCACCAATGGGGCAATCACCGCATGCACGCGGATGCCATCCGGACTGGCGGCATCCGCTATCGGGCAGGCATCATCCAGTCTGCGCCCGAGCTGCGCGCACAGTTGGACGGCGTATTCTCGAACTACTTGCGGCGAGCGGAACGGCACATGCAATACTGTTTCGCGCATGCCATTGCCGCGGTCCGCCCAAACGCGGCCATCACAGGTCACCGCCAAATCGGTAACCTGCGGGTCAGATGCCACGTCATCCAGCAGACCGAAGAATATGGTTCTGAGCGCTGTGCCAGCCTCATTGGCTCGCGTGCTGACGGCAGCCATAGCATCACTGGTCCTTGTGAGAAGCTCCCGAAACCGGGCGAATGGCCTGTTCTACGAGATCGGCAAGCAAGTTCATGGCTTTGCGACTGCCTTTGGTCACCGATCTGATGCCGAGGCCTTCCAGTACGTCTCCGCACAGATTGACACTTGGCTTGATGGGCCCCAATACCGTGGCAGTCAAATAGTCCTGCGCCTCGCCAATACCCACGTGGCCTCTCCCACGTGGAGCGCCACGTGGTTCCACACCTACGATATGTGGCGCTTCACAGCCCCATGAATCCAATCTGGACCGGTGCGACTTGGCTCTGGCCAGCCCCATTACCGACAATTCCGCGGCAATCACCTGCAGGCCACTGCGCAGATCGGGTACGGTCTCAATGAGTCCACCCTGACCGGCATCTACGATGACAACGTCGTTCGTTTCCGCCAAAGCCCGAATGGCCGCTTGAACTTCCCACCAGTCAGGCTGGCGCGCGCTCCAAGGGTCATAGGGAAGTACTCGCACACCCTCCCACATCATCAGCTCATGGTTCATCGCCTCACCCTCGATACGGCCGAGGGGCGCGTCGACTTGGCTGAACCGCAAGCCCGGCTCTCGTTCTACACCAAGCAGCAGGTCAAGGCATCCGGCCACGAAATCAGCGTCTATGAGAACGCAGCTGTGTTCACGTCTCGCCAATGTCCATGCAAGCATGGAAGCCATGACGCTCAACCCCACGCCTCCATGACCTGACGTCATCGTTACAATGTTATGGAAGCTGGTGTCTGTAGTTAGGGCGAGTGCCGGAGCCTCGCCCGATCTCTGCCGTTCGCATGAGGCCAACGGCCTGGGCGGCGGAGTGTAGTAGCGATACGCTGGAATTGGCGCATCGTCCGTGGGCAGCGGAATGCCCGGAGGTGCTACCGCTGGCGAGGTGATCCTACGCGCCACGCGGGGTGTGGTGTTGCTATTCATAAGCCGATTGAAACGTGTCCGAGTTCAATGCTCAACACGAATCGACCATTGTGGTTCTAGCTTGCTGAGTTATCCACACCCCGGCATGTCGTCCACGACAAATGTGGATAACCACGCTGCTGTTTCACGCCCATCTCATGCAGAAAAGGCCCTGACCTCACATGCACAGTCAGGGCCTTCATTTTCACGACGATTCCTTATGCGGTAATCTACATTCCTTGCTTACTTATCGAGGTTCTTGATGCCGTCTTCCATGACGTCCAACTGAGCATCGGTCACCTTGGCCGGCTTCTTCTTGCCGAACTTGGCCTTGAGCAGACCGATGATGGTCGGGGCGAGCGAAACCAGCAGAATCAGCACGATCACCAGCTCGAAGTGGTCCTGTACTGCCGGAATGTTACCGAAGAAGTAGCCCAGCAGCGTGAACAACGTGGACCAGCACAGGCCACCGAGCACTGAGAACGGCGTGAAACGGCTCCAACGCATACCGGAAATACCGGAGATGAACGGCATGAACGTACGAATGAACGGGAAGAAACGGCCCAGGAACACGGCCAGCGGGCCCCACTTCTCAATCATGTGCTCGGTTTTGGCCAAACGCTCCGGGGTCAAGGCCTTCACCTTGCCGGACTGGATGATGCGACGGCCGAAGAAATGACCAATGAAGTAATTGCACTGGTCGCCGATAATCGGGGCGCACCAGACCACCGGCAGCAGCCAGAACAGCGGCAGCGCGGCCTTGCCGGTCGCGGCATCGGGAGCGGCGAACACACCGGCGGCGAACAGCAGGGAGTCGCCCGGCAGGAATGGGAAGAACACCACACCCGTTTCGATAAATACGATGAGGAAGATGAAGCCGAGGGTCGGCGCCACGCCCATGGCAATCCAACCGGCAATCGCGGCACGCGGATCCTTCAGCAGTTCGAGGATGAAATTAACGAAGCCCATGTGTTTCCTATGAGTCCTAAATCTTGTATTGAGCTGCCAGCCCAATGAACCAGACAGTTATATGCAAACCGTCAAATACCCTACCAGCCGGCTAACACAACTGCTACACCTGCGGCGAGGAAGCGCGGTAACGCAACGAATACTCCACATCAATACGCCGCCTCGCGCCCGAGCCCCCGTCTTGACCTGATCAAGAATCGACGTGATGGCAATCTCAGCAATACGCGCGCGCTGCGGATCCACAGTGGTCAGCGAGGGAATCGTGTACTTAGCCTCATCGATATCATCGAAGCCCACCACACGCACGCTTTCCGGCACTCGCACGCGCATTTCCCGCAGCTGACTGATAACACCCATCGCCAGCAAATCATTCAGCGCAAAAATGCCATCCGGTCGAATGCCCTGCGCATACATCTCACGTACGCCTGAGCGCCCTCGGCACTGGTCCATTCGCCGCACTCGCGGATCAGGTTCAGATCAGGCGTCACTCCACGTTCCGCAAAGGCGCTGAGATACCCCTTGGTTCGCATCGAACGAGAGGACGGCACGGATTCGTCCAACGTTCCGCCCACCACGGCGACGGTGCGGCATCCGGCCTCCAGCAGATGCGTGGTAGCGGCTTGGGCACCCAATTCATTGGGCATCACCACGTGCGGCGCAGGTGCGTTGAAGATACGCTCGCCCAGCACTACCAGCGGGTAGTCGCCCTCGAGCTCGGCCACATCCTCCGCCCGCATGGCCGTGGGGCTCAAAATAAGTCCGTCGGTCATATTGCTGGCCATGGCATGTGCGCTCTCGATCTCGCGCTGGCGGTCGTTTCCGGTCGATTCGATGATGATGCGGTATCCATATTCCCGTGCCCGCGTGATCATCTCTTCGGCCAGTTCGGAAAAGTAAATCTGGTTCAAATCCGGCAGAGACAATGAGATGAGTCCTGTGCGGCCGGAACGCAAATTGCGAGCCTGCTGGTTGGTCACATAGCCCAGCTCGTCAATGGCCTGCTGGATACGTTCGCGCGTGGCCGGCTTCATATAGGGGTAATCGTTGAGGTAATTGGACACTGATGCCACGGACACGTGCGCACGTTTCGCCACATCGTGCAGCGTCGCCTTGCGCGGACTCGCAACCATAGCGCCCCCCTTATATTCAGTCCATCAACCACTCGGCATGGCACCATCCACGTCGCCATATTGGTTGTCGAACGTTTCAGATGTGTGTTTCCAGCATAAACCATGTGGGATATCGCCCCCGCAGGCCGTTTCGCTTAGGCGTCCGCAGAATCACCCCCAGTCGGCCTTGCCGACAGCCCCGCTAGCAGGGACGGGTCCGACACGCCGCCCACGACTCCCGCTGCAACCGTCAACAGACTCCGCCGGCGGTAATAAATCAGGGCCACTTCGGCAAACCAACAAAGAGGCCCGCCAGACAACGAGAATTCGTACCGGACGGGCCCACTCGAGGAGTAGAAACTATGCGATATTCCTATCTATAGGCTCACCTTTCGATGGATTCGTTGACCTGCTGAATGGCCTTCAGCGCGGAGTCAACGGTGGCGTCGCCGGTGTAGATGTTCTGCATCTGCACACCGATCTCGTCGTTGAGTTCCTGGGAGGTGAGCTTGCGCTCAAGCTTGGAAGAGGCCTGGCCCTTGGTCACCAAATCGATGCTGGCCTTGGCGGATTCCGTGGCGTCAGACGACACTTCGACCTTCATGTCCTTGTCGACCGGAGCACCCTGCAGCGTGTTGATCCACTCCTGCTGGCCTTCGCCGGTGGTCATGAACTCGATGAACTTCATGGCGGCCTCCTTCTTCTTGGAGTCCTTGTTCACGCTCAGGCCGAAGTCCACACCAGTGGTCGGGCCGGTAGCCTTGTCTCCCACCTGCGGGAATTCCATCATGCCTAGCTCGTCCTTCTCAACGGCCGTGCCCTTGGTCTCATCGTTCGGCAGCACGGCGGAAACGTGCCAGGAGCCGGTCGGGAAGAAAGCGGACTTGCGGGCGTAGAAGTAGTTGTCGCGAGCATCCGGGTAGGTCGCAGTACCAACTGCACCATCCTGGAACAGACCATCACCGATCATCTGCTTCCAAGCCTTCATGGTCTTGACGAAGGTCTCATCAGTGAACTTGGCCTTGCCTTCGGCGGCCTTGTACACGTCACCTTCGCCGTACTGGTTGGACAGCCACACGAAGATATCGTCGAGGTGCCAGCCATCCTTGGCGCCGAGGGCCAGCGGCATCAGACCCTTGGCCTTGAGTTCCTTGTTGGCAGCCACGAGCTCGTCGTAGGTGGTGGGCACCTTGATGCCCTGCTCGTCAAGCAGCGTCTTGTTGTACAGGATGTATTCGGAGCCGGAGGTGATGGTCGGCATGGCCACCATCTTGCCATCCTTGTTGGTGGTCTGCGCCACGGCGCCCTCGGCCACCTTGGAATCCCAGCCGGGCATGTACTTGTCGGCCAGCTCCTTCATATCGTCGGCGAAACGGCCGTACTGTTCCACAGTGGAACCGGCCTGCACACCGAACACATCCGGGCCTTCGCCGCCGGCCATCGAGGTCTGCAGCTTCTTCTGGTAGTCGGCCATTTCAGAAGTACGCCACCAGTTGATCTTGATATTCGGGTACTTCTTCTGGAAGGCGGCGTAAATCGACTTCCACTGGGCATCGGTAGGCTGCCAGGTCCAGAAGGTCAGCTCAACCGGGCTGTCCTTGGTACCGACTCCCTCATCGGAGCCGCCGCTGCCCGAACCGCATCCGGCAAGCAGACCTGCAGACATAGCGAGAGCGCCCACTGCGGCGATCGCCTTCTTCATGTTCAACATGATTGTTCTCCTTATTTTCCTTGTTTCTCTTATTGGTTCACTTCGTTGTGGAAGATCATCGGAATTGGATGGCGAAGCAGCCACACCCGATATGTGCGGCTGATGTTGGCTCAATTGCCGGACGCACTCCTTTCCTCGATGCTGGATTCCAGCGATGTCCTCTCGTATCCGGTCAGGGATGCGCGATCAAGAGTGATACGGGCACGGGCCGCATTGTCCGCAAACGGCACCTGCCAGGTTTTGCCACGTAGGTGCAGTCGCATCGTGCCGTTCAGAGCTTCGATACGGATGGTGAGCACGGCTCGGCCCGAACGGTCACGGCGGACGTTGTCTTCAAAGACACGCAGCCTGGCCGGCTCCGGGGTGGAAGGCAGAGACTTGCCGTTGCGCATGAACTCCACGGATGATGCCGTGCCGGACAAACGGTATTCGCCAAGAGACAACAGCGCCTGCCCACGGCTCGTCTGCCCAGCGAAATCAAGGACGAAACGGTTGCTGACCAGCGGGTATGCCAGTTCGAGTGTTACCGGACACACGCCGCTGGACCTCACGCCGCCGTCGATGACGAGTCGGCGGTCAGCATGCAATTCTCGACCGAGATCCCGCAATCCGGCACCCCACAGATTCACATGTTCAGTGGCCGCATATGCGCTGAACGCGGCCCCCGTTCGCAACGAGAACAATCCCGCCCGACCGGGCTTATCACTGATGGTGCAGGACGCGGCGAAACGGCCATCAATGCGGATCTCCAGCCTGCAGTAGCGGCGCTCAAGCCGGTACTCATGCCAGGCATGGGAATCGAAGTCATGGAGGTCGGCATTGGTCACGCGTTCGGAGGCAACGCCGCCGATCACATCGACCACGCTAATTACCTGACGGCCAGCATCCACCTCGAGTTTGGTGAGGTTGTTGGCATCCTGGTACCGCACCACGATACCGAATCGTGCGCCCAGTGGGGTGACGGGAGCTTTGGCCCAGACGTCAATCACTTGGGTTGCGGACGATTTGCCCGACACAGCGATGAATACACTGGATTCGTCGGCAACAAGCGCGTGACCGTCCACATCGGATTCGGTGTGGGCCGCGCCGGAAATAACCGACCATCCGGCGTTCAGGCCATCCGCAAAATCATCATGCACAGTGCCATACAGCGGTGCGCTTTGAGCGGCGGCGGTAGGTCCTGGGGTGTCGAGCCCTCCTTCGGCGTAGTACAGCGGGTCGATGCGCATTACGCGCTGTTCGGTGCCCACATACAGCTCGTCATCGGCGTTACGGCCGTGGTAGACAATCCAGTCATCAACGGCATTGGGCGCTTTGACTATGGAGTTGTGGCCCGTGCCTTCAACCTTTGGGCTGCGGATAAGCAGCGGATCGAAGCGGTTCTCGTTGAGCTGTTTCGTCCAATCGAGCTGATCGATGTGGGCGTCGGCCTGCTTATTCGGCAGCTGTGCGTACGAGTATCCGACGAAGTAGTCCTCATGCTCGTAGGCGTTGGCCGAGTAGGTGATGAACGCGCGGTCACGGTAGGCGAAGTATGTGGCGCCTTCTACGGTGTGCCAGTCGCGGCCATCGCCGAAACGGTTGCGGGCAAAGATCTCCTCGTCCATGGTGGGCACGATGAGCGGGCGCGGTTTGTTCTCACGCGAATACGGGGTCACAAGGCGATCGATCATCACGGAGGTTCCGGGCCGGTCATCGCTCAGGCCGGTGACCTGATTGTCGGCGTAAAGCAAGTACAACTGGCCGTCATCGCCATAGACCACTTGGGAGTCGATGGCGAAGGTGTTGAACAGCTCCGCTTTCTTTTCGAACGGGCCGAGCGGATCCTCGCTCACGGCCACACGCATGATTTCCGTGTGGGTGTCGGTCTCCTCGGCCGGCATATTCGAGAAGTACATGTGAAAGACGCCGTTGATGAGAATCACCGATGGGGCCCAGAAGTTTCTGCGTCCGGCTTCGGTGTAGCAGAATCCATGTGAGGTCCAGTGCACCATGTCCGGTGAGGTGGAGACCAGAATGCCGTGCTCGTCGGTGGCATAGCAGTAGTAGAGGTCGCGGTATTTGAGCACGAACGGGTCGGGCGCGGTATGGGACTTACCGTCCGCATATGGGACCGGATTCGTATAAGTGCGTTCGGCCAGCGGCTTCAAATCGCCAGATTCGGCAAGCAAGGCGGTGGGGTCAGCTGCGCCGAGCTCGTCTTCCGCAGGGCTGTAGCTGGCGGATGCACCGTTGCTGATGGTTGCGGTCATTTTGGGTCACCTCAGCTCTTGACGGCGCCGGCGGTGATGCCGGACTGCAGCCACTTCTGGCTGATCAGGTAGACGATGATGGACGGAATCGTCATCAGAATCAGGGCGGCGTATTCCTGGGCCACCATCTCCGGCGTCTGGCTGCGGGTCTCCATGAAGTAGGTGGAGGCCAGCGTGACCGGATACTTGGATTCGTCGCGGATGAGCAGCAACGGAATCAGGTATTCGTTCCAGGAGTAGACGAAGGTCAGCACGCCGGTGGTGGCGATCATCGGGGTGGAGATAGGCATCAAGATACGAGCCCAGATGCGCAGGGAACCGCAGCCGTCCACGCGGGCGGCTTCGATGATTTCGTCTGGCACGCCGTTGAAGTAGTTGCGCCAGAGCAACAGCATCTGCAGGGCGTTGAACGCCACCAACGGGATGATCATGCCGAGGTAGGTGTTGGTCAGGCCGAATGTCTTGATGGTGAAGAACAGCGGCATGGTCACGGAGGCAATCGGCACGGCCATGCAGGCGAGCAGCAGCACGTAGATCACCTGGGAACCGGTGAACTTCATCTTGGCAAAGGCGTAGCCGGCGAGCGAGGTGATGACCACCACGATCACGGCGGTGACCACGGAGATGAAAAAGCTGTTGAACACCACGCGGAAGTAGTGCACGTCCTTATTGTTGATCACGGACAGGTAGCTGTTCCAGCCGCCTGCCTGCAGGGACTTGGTGATTGCCGTGTAAATCGGGAAAATCCAGATGACGAAGAAGAATACGAGGACGGTGTACATGATGACCGTCGCACTGGTTTTACGCTTCATGATGACGTCCTCTCGTTAGTTGTTGGCACGCTTGTTGAAGGCAAGTTGAATCAGGGAGAGCATCACGCGATGATGAGGACCATCACGCCGATGGCCGCGGACAGACCGCCGTTGAACTGCTGCACGCCGGCCTTGTACAGGTAGGTGTTCAGGAATTCGGTGGAACGGCCAGGGCCGCCGCCTGTGGTCTGGATGACGATATCGAAGGTCTTCAGCGAGCCGACGATGCCAAGCAGGATAAGCGTGTTGGTGGTGCCGGACAGGTTCGGAATGGTGATGCGGAAGAGGGTGTTCCAGAATCCGCAGCCGTCGATCTTGGCGGCTTCGTAGATGTCATCGGAGATAGACATCAGACCGGCGTAGTAGATGATCATCGAGAAGCCCATCCATTCAAAGATGTTGATGGCACAGATCGAGTAGAGGGCGATGTGCGGATCGCCAAGCCAGCTTTGGGCCAGGAAGTCCAAGTGCAGGAAGCGCAGGGCCTCGTTGATGGCACCGACGTTCGGATCCATGATGATGCGGAAGATGGCGGCGATGATGACCGGGGCCATGGCGATGGGCATGAAGAAGATCGCCTTGAAGAAGCTGGAACCGCGCAGGCGCTCCTTGAGGATCACCGCGAGCAGCAGTCCGAGCCCGGCCTGGATGACCACGGTGACGACCATGAAGATGATGTTATTCATCAAGGCCGTCCAGAACACGGAGCCGGGAGCGAGCAGCTTGGTGTAGTTCTTCAGGCCGATGAAGTCCATCTCACTGGAGATGCCGTCCCAGTCGGTGAAGGATGTGGCCACGGTGAAGCCGATGCAGTAGTAGATGAAGACGCCGGAGAGAATGACCAGCGGGGCGATGAACAGGTAGGGGCGCAGCTTGCTTTGCCATGAGTTCTGCGATGCGCCGCTGTGCTTGCGGGCACGAACACGTTTGCCGGCTGCCGCAGCCGCGTTGCTCACCTCTCCCCCACGGCTTTGCGCTGCCCCCGCTGCGGCGGGAACGGCTTCCTGAATTGCCGTCATGATGACCTCCCTTGGACCTCATCTTCTTTTTCTGTAACATTTCAGAAACTGGCCATAGAAAATACTCGGGCATGCTTTGCCGGAGCGGAAAACCAGTCAACCGACGCTGCTGTGCGCCGGTTTTTCTAGAACGTTTCAGATTTCTTCGTTGGCAACAATTCTATAACGTTTCAGAAGTTTGTCAAAACAGACATCAAATGGTTGATATAAACATTGCAAATACTTGCGACACACCGGAATGCAATGCCGATACAATCGGCCTATTTCTACTCCCCCAAACGCTGGCGCACGAAACCGTCCAGCGCGGCCGCATCGATACCGTCATACGATTCGATGGACGCGAACTGGCCCAGGCCGGAAGTGTCCGTACGAATCCAGCCAGTCTGCGCGATCAGAGTCGCGCCCGATGCCGCACCGGCCTGAAGTCCAACCGAGGAATCCTCGAGCACCACGCACTTGGCCATGTCTTCACGGGCGATGCCAAGCTTGTCGGCTGCGGCCAGATAGGGCGCAGGGTTCGGCTTGTGTTCGTACGGATCGTCGCCACAGACGTAGCCGGCGAACAGTCCCTCGGACTGCTTCATGATGTTCTCCGCCATACGGCGCGGCGACGTGGTGACCAGCATGGACGGAACGCCGGCCTCCTTGAGCGAGTGCAGCACGTCCAATACGCCGGGAATCCACGGCAGACGTTCGACCTCCGCCTTGAACACATAATCCTTGAGCTGCTTGTCGATTTCGGGAACGCTCAATGTGCAGCCATGCGCAATCATGACCTCTGCCACGTGTGGCACCGGAGTGCCAGAGCACTCCCAACCGAGGTCCTCGTTCCACTCGCCGCCATTGTTGTGCGCGATCTCAATCTCACCGTCATGCCAGAGCGGCTCAGAATCGATGAGAGTACCGTCCAAATCCCAGAACACGGCTTTGAGCAGCATAGTTACCTCCGTCCGCATGCCCGCACGCCAATTGGCGCCTTTACTCTTGCTGCATTCCATTGCACCAACCGGATGCGACAACCATAGCGCGTCAGCACACCGCCCCTGCGCCTCAGCGCATGGTCAGTCCACCATCGACGTGCAGACATTGTCCGGTAATGAAGCCGGCCATGTCGGACGCCAACAACGCGACCCCTCCGGCGATGTCATCGGGACGGGCAAGGCGGCCAAGAGGCGTCATGGCAATGATTCGTTCACGAACATCCTCGGTGGTGGCTGCGCTGGATGCGGTTCCGGCCGTCAAACCTGCGGCAATGGCATTAACGGTAATGCCGAAGCGCCCAGCTCCTGGGCCAGAGAGCGGGTCATGCCGACCAAGCCGCCTTTGGCAGTGATATACGAATGGTAGGGCACGATGGGCGAATCGACCAGATTGCTGGAGATGTTGATGATACGCCCGGAGGTCTGGGCTCGCATCAGCGGCACCACATGTGAGCACATCAGATATGCACCATGCAGGCATCCCTCGATCTGTGCGCTAAACTCATCCCAATCGCCTCCAGCAAAAGTGGAACGGCGACGCGGGTCAAAGGAGAAGCGTCCGAAAGCATTATTCACTAAGATGTCCACGCCGCCGAATGAGTCGACAGCGGTACCCACTAGCTTGGAAGATTGCGATTCATCGCAAACATCCGCCTGTACAGCTATAGCCAAGCCTCCCAGCGAGTGGATGTCTTCAACGGTGCGCTGCGCGCTGGCGGCGTCATGTACGTAATTGATGACGACAGCGGCTCCGTGCGATGCCAGGCATTTCGCCACAGCCGCTCCTATGCCCTTGCCGGAACCGGTGATGATCGCTGTTCTGCCATCCAGATTCACCATTGGACGCCGTGCCATATCGCTTTGCTCTGTCATTACCCTTGCCTTTCGCCCTGCTACCAGCCTCTGCTGCCCGCAACAGCACAGGCCTATTCCATATCCATATCGAACGAATCGCTGTACGCGTCGCTGCCGCGTTCGACATCCACCGCGCGCAACAGATCGATGAGGTTGAAGCCCCCATCATGATGCCAGCCGGATTTCGCCCGATCCATCTCACCGAGCGGACAGATGCGATTCACACCGACCTCGGCCAATGTATCCGCAAGACCAAACAGTCTGGTTGAATCCACAGCGACACCGCAGCTCTGCAGCCAGCCACGGCAGGAAGTCAGTCTTCTGGCAGCGTCCAACAAATCTGGCACCGCCACCACGTTGACGGTGCGGTTCAACGGCGACATCAGCGAAGCAACATCCTCGTCGGCACCGCTACCGTCAAGTTCTCGATACAGCACCGACCATGCCGTGCTATGGCCACTGGCGAACACCGCGGCCTTCCCGCCCATCAAGGCTCTCATCTCAGCGTCGGTGCGCGCCCGCTGAATGGCCACGTTCTCGGCGTCACTCAATACGGAGCGCGGATATTTGCGCTGCTGATTCTCAAGCTCGCCACCGAGCAGCTGAGCCACTTCACGAGGGGTGAGGGCTCCATCAGTCTCCACGAACACGGTCTGCGGAGCCAGGCAGCTTTGCTGGTCATATGTGGCGATGTCAACAGCCACACGATGCACGGTATCGGCATAGGTATCAGGACGCAAAGCCTCTCGGCCAATGAACGCCAACCCGACTTTTGCTCCGTAACCTAGACAGGGCTTGGACCCGGCGACTTTGCCCGCAATCAATTTGGTAGTCTGCGAAGAACCGTAAACAATCACGGCATCGGCCGCATCGATGGCTGAATCCTCGAGCTGCTGCGAGCCGCCCTTCCATGGAACCACCGCAATGGCATCAGCGAGGTCGGAATCGACCATCGCAATGCTGCGAGCAAAGAACGCAGGCATCACCGGCTCGGAAAATGAAGATTTGCCAAGAATCGCGCCTTTGACCAGCAGGGTCATCGCCATGCTCCACACGGGAATCCCCGGCACATTGCTGGAGAACACCTGATAGGTGAGCGCTGGGCCCACATATTTAGAGTATCCCCCCGCCTTGTTCGGCCGGAATTCGTCGAGCATAGACGGCTGACCGATTTCGGAGTCAAGGAACCGGAGCAGTTCACGACGCCTGAACTGGCGCATATACCGTTTGAGCTCAATCCGCACCATGTCAGGCTCATATCCGGTGATTGCGGGAATCAGCAGTTCAGCCTGACGCCGCAGCTCAAAATCCGGATCGGCCCATAGTTGGGCCGCGTCGGCCACGATGTCGAGAATATCGTTGACACTCATCGCGGCAAGCGTGCGGTTGCGAACATCGGCAAGCTGCTTGGCAAGGGAAGTCACCTTTGGGCCATCCAGTCGCGGATAGCGCAAACGCTTCACCCCATCCGATGTGGCGACCTCATAGATTTCGTAATCCGAAACATCCGCTCCCGAGGGCAGGTGGAAGACATCAATGGCCTGACTCACGGATTCATCAACGGTTGGCACTGATGACCTCGTCTACCGCGATTGAGCACCCACGAGCCTCGGCTCCCTTCGCCCTGCCCTGCAGCAGGAATCCGTCCGGGGTCCGATGGCCGAGGTCCTCGGTCAGAATACCGATGCATGAATTCCAATTGGCAAGGTCGTAATGGGCTATCACACCGGTCTCACCATCCTTGACGGGAGTCAGCGTTTCCGGATCGAGGAAGACCGTGCGCACCCAGGCGGGGTTCGCCTTGAGATAGTTGCTGGTGCCATCCGTATACCACGACAGAATATTTTGGTCATAGATCTGCGAGCTCAACTCGGTCATGCCATACATGTTGACACAGTGGTGGCGCGGCACCCCCAGTGTCTGTTCCAGCTCATCAAGCATCTGGTCTTCGGTGATGTCGCGCTTAGTGCTCTTGAAGCCGCCAGTGTCGAACAACCGGCTATCGGGGGCCAGCGCGAACGTCAGATCATGCTCATGCAGGTAATCGAGCAGATACAGATAGGACGACGAGACACCCATCAGCATCACCGGTTCACCGTCAGACACCGCACGGTTAAGGAAGGCGATGATTTCATCGAACTTGAGTCCATGCTCGTCGAAGAACACACCGCTGCCTTCGCTGCCGCAGCACTCCACGGCCTTGGTAAGGTAGCGCGACAGGGAGGAGTTCTGGTTCATGTCCCATGCCGGCGAAATCACGGCGATGCGGATACGCTCTCGATCCGGCATGATGAAATGACGGAACGGCACAATCATTGATTCATCCCACACCTCAAGATCAGGGTGGAAGTTGCGCCCACGCATCTTGCCGCCATGCGTGGTTCCGCTCGTCATGAATACGGCTTTGCACTGCTCGGTCGGTATGGTCGAAAGGTCAAGGTGCTTGAACCCGTCCACCGGCATCGGCGGAATCTCCCGCCAATCCTTGAGCGTTGCGGGGGTGACGCGTTTAGCCGCGCAGTAACGACGGTACGGCAGATCATACGTGTACTGATAGATGAACACGTCGCGCGCCAACGCACCAAACGCCTCTTCCGGGGCCTGCTCACAGCCATAGGTATGGATAAAATCCAGAATCCCGCGCTTGATACGACGCGCGTCATCCATCACATCAGTCATTGCATCGCTCCTGTCAATATCCAATATCAACCAGCATTATCGTTCATCGTACGCCGCAGCGCCAGTCCCATCCGCCGGATCGGCTGCTGGAACATCCACGGACGCCGGCGCACGATGCTTCGCCACCAAATCCGGAAGAGCGACGAAAAGCGCATTGAGAATGATGGCGCTGAATACACCGACCATGATGTTGTTGCCAAAGAACACGCTTGCGCCGCCGGTCAGGCCGGAGAGCGCCTTGGGCAGGGCGATGCCGAGCAACAGAGACATGCCGATGACCGTTTGACGGCGCTCGTCATCAGCGACCTTGCGCAGGGCGCGCAGGCCGGTCACGATTAGGCTGGCCGCAGCCGGCAGGAAAATGCCTCCGACGACTGCCGAGGGAATGACGGACAGCAACGCGCCCGCCTTTGGCACGAAGCCCAGAATCAGCAACAGCACAGCGGCGATGATCACAGGCGTGCGCGTGCGCAACTTGCCTTCGCCGGTCAGGTTGAGCAGGCCGACATTTTGCGGGTAGGCGGTGGTGGTGAATCCACCAATCAGCGAGGAAATGGCTGAACCGGCCGCCTCGCCGGCAAGACCGTAGCGCACCTGCTTGCGTTCGAGGGACGTGCCCTGAATCTCAGAAGCCGCCTGATAGACGCCGAGAGCTTCCATGACGGCAACCATGTAGGCAATGAAGAACGGGATGAAGATCTTCCAGTCAAATGTGAACGGACCGTAGGGCAGGAAGGTCGGCAGGCCCAACCATCCCTTGGATGCCACAGGAGAGAAGTCCACCATGCCAAACGCTGCGGCGACCACGGTGCCGACGACGAGCGCGATGAGGAATGAGAACGACTTGAGCAGGCCCTTGCCGAGCAACGACAGGACAAGCACAATCGCCGTGGTCAGAATCGACACGGTCAGGATGTGCGGATCGGCGAACGTCTTGTCGCCGGGAGCCCCGCCTAGAAACTCGCTCAGCGTGAATCCAGACAGCGAGACACCGACCATAAAGATGACCACGCCCGAAATCATCGGAGAGAACAGGAACCGCATCCGCTCTATCACACCGGTCAGGCACAGCAACAGGAACACAAGCGAAGCGATGAGAATGGACGAACTCGCCGCCCCCAGCATGCCGGCCGTACCTGCCGCGATCATCAACGCGTCAAACGCGGCTGACGGCCCCTGCACCACCGGCAGGCGAACCAGCCGAGTGGCCTGAACCAAAGTAACCAGACCAGAGACGATGAAGATGGCGTTAATCATGTTCGACGACAGGGCAATAGGTAAGCCGATTGCTCCGGCCACAAACACCGGATCAAGCCAGACGTTGGAAACAAGCACATGCTGGAAACCCAGCAGTACGTTCTGGGCGGTCAGCTCCTTGCGTATTGACATACGCTTCCTCTCTCTCAACGCGCATATGGGATGCCGAGCCGAACAGAGGAGTTCAACCGTCGCATTCCCTACGCGAGTGTTAGCTCACAGGTTCGAAGGGTTCGGCACATACCGTCTCAGCCTAAAGCACCCCTTACGAATCGGTTTTCGCACGTCACCGTAACAAACCTTGACATCTCCGTCAAGAAGATTCGTGCTTTTCGGCAGCTGCCCGATGTGAGATAACAAACAGTTTTACGAATGGAGAAGGAATCGAAGCAATGCGGCCAGACTCACCAACCCCACAGGACCATGGACTTGGAGTCGGCGGGAGTGTAGTTGGAGTCGCCGGTGGCGCCGGCAGCGATATCGGCGGCAGTATCGCGGCCGGGCAGTTCGCGGGTTTCGCGGCGGATGGCGTTGCGCCAGAGGCGGGCGCGGTTGGAGCGTTGTATCTCCACGATATTGCCGTCACGGCCTGCGGCGAAAACGCTCTCCTGGTCGCCGGTTTGCATGCGTTTGACTTCGCGGCGCAGTTGGCGATTCTCTTCTTCGAGGACCAAAATGCGCGCGATACCGGAAAGGTTGATGCCCTCATCCTGGCTCAGGCGCTGAGCTCGGGTCAGGCGGGCAATGTCGCGCAGGCAGTAGCGGCGTGCGCCGCCATCGGTGCGCTGCGGACGAACCAAACCGAGGCGGTCGTACTGACGGAGAGTCTGGGGGTGAATGTTGGCCAACTCGGCGGTCTGGCCGACGGTGAAGATGGGCAGTTCGATGTCGAAGCCGACGTCATCGGCTCCGTCGAGATCGGCCCTGCCCATCACGAGCGCGGTTGCGCACATCGCGTATAACTGCTTCATCTGGTTGGCTAACCGCGCCATTGTTCACCTCCTGATTACAGGCTGAGATAGTCGCCGGCTTTTTCGTCGAATTCTTTGGCGGCGTGCTTGACGGCCAGACCCGGCTTGGCGGGGACCATGATCTGCACACGGCCGATCAGATCGCCCGGCTGGTTGCTGCGCTGGACGCCAAGTCCCGTGAGCTTGACTTCCGCGCCGGAGCTGGAGCCTGCCGGCACCTTGAAGGTAACGGGATTGCCGTCGATATCCTTGGCCTCGACCTTGCCACCGGCCACGGCCTGGCCCACGGTGACGGGCAGGTCCATGACGATATCATGGCCGCGCATCGAGAATGTGGCATCGGGCTTGACGGTGACGTGCAGGTACAGGTCACCGGCCTTGCCGCCGTTGATGCCTAGCTTGCCCTTGCCGGCCAGCTTGATTTTCTGTCCGTCCTTGACGCCCGCAGGCACGTGGGCCTTGAACTTCTTGCCGTCCACGGACAGGGACACGGTAGCGCCCTTGACCGCCTGACGCAGGGTCAGGCTGATCTTGGAGTTGCGGTCCTCGCCGTTTTCGGGGCGCGGGGCCTCCTCATAGCCATAGCCGCCGGCATTGCCGTACGGCGATTGGCCGTAGCCGCCATACGGCTGGCCGCCCTGACCTGCAGCACCGCCGAACATCGAGAAGATGTCGTTGATGTTGTTGGGGCCGCCGCCCGAAGTGGAGAAGCGGATGCGCGAGCCATTGCCGCCGGCACCCTGGCCGAACATGGAACCAAAGATGTCGGAGAAACCGGAAGCATCGAAGCCGCCGGAACCGCCGGCGAAGCGGGCACCGCCCATGCCGAACTGACGAATCGCGTCGTACTTCTGGCGATCTTCCTTCTTGCTCAGCACGTCATAGGCTTCGGAGATGTCCTTGAACTTCTCCTCGGCTTCCTTGGTCTTGTTGACGTCAGGATGGTATTTGCGGGCGAGCTTGCGGTACGCCTTCTTGATGTCGTCGTCCGAAGCGTCCTTGGAGACACCAAGGACTTTGTAGAAGTCTTTGCTGAGCCATTCGTTTTCAGCCATTCATGTCTCCTTTCTAGAAAAGTCTTTATGATTGGCTCCCCTCAGAGAGGGGAGCCAAGGTAAATATCAACTCATTGCAGCGAGCTGGATGTCAGTTTTGCGGGGAGGCTACTACTACTCGGGCGGCGCGGATTACGCGATCGCCGATGCGGTAGCCGGCCTCGACCACGGTGTCAACCGTTTCCTTTTCGGCATCCGCGTCCGGCTTGTGCAGGATCGCGTCATGCTTGGTGGGGTCGAAGTCCTCGCCCTTTTCGCCGAACTTCTCGACACCGAACTTCTCGAAGGCCTTGTCAATCTTGGTGGCGACGGCCTTGAACGAGTCGTCCATCTCGCTGTGTTCGCGAATGCGGTCGATATCGTCGAGGGCGGGCAGCAGCGCGGTCAGCACGTCGATGATGCCGTGCTGGCGGAAGCGCTCCTGCTCCTTCTGCGTGCGATTGCGGTAGTTGATGAACTCCGCACGTTCGCGTTGCAGGGCTTCGAGGTAGTCTGCGGCTTCCTTCTTGGCCTTGCCGAGCGGGGTGAGGGTGTCTGCGGAATCGGACTGGCCTTCGCCAGTCTTCTCTCCCTCAGCTGCGGCAGGAGCCGCGTCGCTCCTTCATTGGAAGGAGCCTGGGCAGCCGAATCCTGCGCAGAGCCGGACTCGGCGGAGGCGTCAGCCCCTGAAGAGGCCTGAGCGGCAGCCTCAGCATCTGAGGGATCCGGCAGGTCGTTCAGGTAGTCGTCCTTGTTGAACTCGGACATCACTTGTTGTCCTTGTCGTCATCGTCGTCCACGACCTCGGCCTCGACGGTGTCGTCGTCGGAACCGGAGGCGGAGCCAGCGGAAGCGCCGGCACCGTCAGCACCAGCGGCAGCACCCTCGGCACCCTGCTGGGCGTAGAGGACCTGGCCGATCTTCTGGGCGGCGGTCATCAGCTCGGTCTGAGCGGTCTTGACCTTCTCGGTGTCGTCACCCTTCAGGGCTTCCTTCAGAGCGTTGACCTTGTCGGTGACTTCCTTGACGATGTCGTCGGAGAGCTTGTCCTTGTTGTCGTTGACGAGCTTCTCGGTGGAGTAGGCGAAGGCCTCGGCCTGGTTGCGGGTCTCGGCGTCTTCCTTGCGCTTCTTGTCCTCAGCCTCATGAGCTTCGGCTTCCTTGACCATGCGGTCGATCTCGTCCTTCGGCAGGCCGGAACCACCGGTGATGGTCATGGACTGCTCCTTGCCGGTGCCCTTGTCCTTAGCGGACACGTGCACGATGCCGTTGGCGTCGATGTCGAAGGTGACCTCGATCTGCGGGACGCCACGCGGAGCCGGAGCGATGCCGGTCAGCTCGAAGGTGCCCAGCGGCTTGTTGTCGCGAGCGAACTCACGCTCACCCTGGTAGACCTGAATCAGCACGGACGGCTGGTTGTCTTCAGCGGTGGAGAAGACCTCGGAGCGCTTGGTCGGGATGGCGGTGTTGCGATCGATGAGCTTGGTCATGATGCCACCCTTGGTCTCGATACCGAGGGACAGCGGGGTCACGTCGATAAGCAGGACGTCCTTACGGTCGCCCTTGATGACGCCGGACTGCACGGCGGCACCGACAGCCACAACCTCATCCGGGTTCACGGACTGGTTCGCTTCCTTACCACCGGTGAGCTCCTTGACGAGTTCCTTGACGGCGGGCATACGAGTGGAACCACCGACGAGCACCACGTGGTCGATGTCGCTCACGGAGATGCCGGCGTCGTGCAGCACGTTGTTGAACGGCGTGCGGCAGCGACCCAGCAGGTCGGAGGTCATTTCCTCGAAGTGCGCACGGGTCAGAGTCTCATCCAGGTGCACCGGGGTGCCGTCAGGGGTCATGGCCAGGTACTGCATGGAGATGCTGGTGGAGGTGGAGGAGGAGAGCTCCTTCTTCGCCTGCTCAGCGGCTTCCTTCAGACGCTGCAGCGCGATCTTGTCCTTGGACAGGTCGACGCCGTACTTGTTCTTGACTTCGGAAACCAGCCAATCGATGATCTTCTGATCCCAGTCGTCACCACCGAGGTGGTTGTCGCCGTTGGTGGCCTGAACCTGAATGGTGGAGAAGCCGTCGTCATCCTTGCCAATCTCCAGCAGGGAGACATCGAAGGTGCCGCCGCCGAGGTCGAAGACCAGGATGCGCTCGTCTTCCTTGCCCTTCTCAAGGCCGTAGGCCAGAGCGGCTGCGGTCGGCTCGTTGATGATACGCAGGACGTTCAGGCCGGCGATCTTGCCGGCGTCCTTGGTGGCCTGACGCTGGGCATCGTTGAAGTATGCCGGGCAGGTGATGACGGCGTCGGTGACGGGCTCGCCGAGGTAGGCCTCAGCATCCCTCTTCAGCTTCATCAGGATCTGCGCGGAAATCTCCTGCGGGGTCCACTTCTTGCCGTCGATGTCGACGGTCCAGTCGGAGCCCATGTGGCGCTTGACGGAAGAAATAGTGCGGTCAACGTTGGTCACGGCCTGACGCTTGGCCACTTCGCCGACGAGGATCTCGCCGGACTTGGAGAAGGCCACCACAGACGGCGTGGTGCGCGCGCCTTCAGCGTTGACGATAACGGTGGGCTCGCCACCTTCAAGAGTTGCGATGCAGGAATTCGTGGTTCCCAGATCGATACCAACTGCACGTGCCATAATGTGTGCTCCTTAATTACTCGTTTGTTCTTACGTTCTTTGCCCAAGTTCCGATTGGTCGTCTCTTGGACCTTCCAAACTTGAGCCTACATCACTCAACTTCCATTTGGCAAGTTCTATTCCCAATTTCAACACAAAAAGTTGAGTATGTTTGGCTCAAGTTTTTTGTGGGAGTGACTGACGGCGATGACGGAGTGGTGCGTTTGGAGCCAAAATCCACTTATACAGAAAACTGCAAGGGGTGACTGGGGCGCGCCATCAGCCTTGCCATCAGACTTGCCAGCGGCGGCGCGCGATTGCGGCGCATGGGGTGTGTCGGCGACGTTATTGTCGCTGGGGGCATCGATGCGCTGAATAACTCAGACACAGTGTTTGTCGCCGATTTTCTGCGGGAATTGTTTGGCAATATCGCCAGGTATGCCGATTCGACGCAGCGTTACGTGGTGCTGGTTTCCGCCGCTCAGGACCGCGTCACCATTGATGTGACGGACCGTCCGCGTCAAGGTGACGCGACGTTTGAGGGGGCGGCATTCCGGGCTTGCGTACTATCGGGAGCGTGTGCTGCATGCGCACGGGGATTGGGATGTGCGGGAGAAACGCGGGCAGTGGGTACTGCATGCTTCAGTGCCGGTCGATAACGCTGGCTAATCGACAACACCGGCTCATCAATAACGCCGGCTAATTGATACCGCCAATCACTCGATAACGCCAGCCAGTCAATAACGCCGGTCCCCGGCCGCGCCGGCGTGGGTCGCGAGCGAGGCCGCCATCGCGACCGCGCAGACCGCGGCGGCCACCGCGACGCCCTTGTGCTGTTTCACCTTGTGCATGAAAAGTTCCTTTCCACTGACCGCACGATGAGTGCAATCGCGAAGGCCATCCCACGCACTGCACCCGGTATGCCACGCTCTTCGGCAACCATGCCGAACTTATCGCCGCCTACCGGGGCGCACCCGGATGTTGCAGAAAACTGCAACCGGGCTCAGCTGCGCAGCAAAATTTCTTCGAGCGCGCCGGCCACCGCATCGGGCATGTCGGTGATCCAGAAATCGTTGGCGTAGCGCGGACCACGGTTCATGGTGCGCAGGGCGCCGATCGCGCCGATGCCGAGCTTGTGGACCGCCTGCAGCGCGAGCTCCTTGGTGCGGTAGAGCATCTGGGCGTGCAGCAGTAGGTCCATCGCGTCCGATTCGACCGGATTGTCGGCGATGCGCAGACCGCCGGGAATCTCGATGCGCAGACTGGCAGCCGAGCTGATGCCGGTGACGGACACGGTCAGGCTCATGGTCGCCTCGTCGTACGCCACCGTCGCCTCGACCGGAGCCTCGCCGGACCATGCACGCACGCCGCTGGCCGCGTCAACCGGCGCGACGCCGCGGAACACGACCGTCCAGTCGCGCAACTCGGGTACGGCGGACGTATCGCCGGTAACCGGCGCGACGGTGAAGGCGCTGGGCGACGCATCGGCCCCGCCCCACGTGAACGCTATCGCGGTGTCGGCGCTGGGGGCGCCCCACGTGCCGCGATCCTCGCGCATGACGAACGAGCCGTCGGCACCAGGGAACACCAGCACGCGCAGGGCCTGCGGGTTGGCGATAGAGTTGATCGCTTCGCCGGATTCCGCGACGTCCTGCAACGGCACGATCGCGCCGGCCTTGGCGAACACCGGCGTGCGGTCGAGCGAGCGCCAGACCTCCAGTCGGCGGCCAGCGGCGTCGGATGAGACGTATCGGCGGCCGTCGAAGAAGTCGAACCACTCCCCCTGCGGCAGCCAGGCGTCGGCGCGGCCGCGGCAGGCGGCGGCATCGTCCGGGGAGACGATCGGCGCGACCACGAGCTCGGTGCCGAAGCGGAACTCATCCGGCACCTCGTAGGCGTCCGGCGTATCCGGGTTCTGCCAGTACATCGGCTCGACCAGCGGACGGCCGGCTTCGGCGGCACGGTAGTTCATGGTGTACAAGTACGGCATCATCGCGTGGCGCAGACGCAGCGCGTCCACCATCGCGGCGCTCACGTCACGGTTGAAGTTCCACGGCTCCTTGCCGGAGAACGGCGAGTTGGACGAATGCAGTCGGTTGATCGGGCTGAACGCGCCGAGCTGGTACCAGCGGGCCTCCAGCTCTTCGTTGCGGTAGCCGAACATGTGGCCGCCGATGTCGTGGCTCCACCAGCCATACCCGATGTTGGAAGCGGTGGCGGTGAACTGCGGCTGGAAGGCGAGCGATTCCCAGGTCACGATCGTGTCTCCGGAGAAGCCGACCGGGTAGCGGTGGGAGCCGGGGCCGGCGTACCGGGAGAAGGTGAGCGGCCAGTTGCCGCCGCGCCCTGAGTCGAGGTAGTGCATGTGGTTGAGCATCCACAGCGGGTCGAGACCTTTCTGGCGGGTCACGCCGCCCTGCTGCCAGTCCAGCCACCAGAAGTCGACGCCTTCGGCCTCCATGCGGTGGTGCATGTCGAAATAGGCGTCCACGAAGTCCGGGTTGGTGAGGTCGAATTCCACGTTCTCCTCGGTGGCCGGGTCGATGCCGACGCGCTTGGCGACTTCGGGGTAGGCGTCCTCGAACGCGCGCACGCCGTCGCGCGGGTGGACGTTCAGTGTGGTGCGCAGGCCGCGCCGGTGCAGGTCGGCGAGGAAGGCCGGCGGGTCGGGGAACAGTTCGCGGTTCCACGAGTAGCCGGTCCAGCCGGAACCGTACTTCGGGTCCACGTCGTCCACGCGATGCCAGTCCATGTCGATCACGGAGGTGGTGAACGGGATGCCCTCGCGCTTGAAGCGGTCCATCAGGGCCAGATAGCCGTCCTGCGTGTACCGGTAGTAGCGGCTCCACCAGTTGCCCATGGCGAAGCGCGGCAGGAGCGGCGTGGGGCCGGTCAGGCGATAGAAGTCGCGTACGGCCTCGATGTAGCGGTGGCCATAGCCGAAGAAGTACAAGTCCGTTTCGGCGGTGGCGCGCGGGGATACCCAGGTGCCGAACGGGTTCGCCTTGCCGTTCACCGTGTCGGTTTCGATGATGATGTTGGCGGCGGAATCGTCGATGACGGCCCAGCCATCGCGCGAGATCACGCCGTTGTCAAGCTCGATGGCGCCGTCCGCCTCGTCCAGCGTGCGGGCGGTGCCTTTGAGGTTGCCGCGCTGGGCGTCGCCGTAATGCCAGGTGTTGAACTGGGTGTCGGCCACGCCTTTGACGACCACGCTCAGGCCTTCCTTGCTGAACGGCTGCTGGTCGTAGACGATGGTCAGGGCCGCGGTGTCGATGATGACGCGGCCGTCACGCTCGGTGACGCGGCGTTCGACTGGGCTACCGAAATCGCGGTTCAGGACGGTCTGGGTCGGGCGGTTCTCGAATACGCCGGAATCGGACCATTCGAATCGCACGAGCGAATCGGTGATGAGTCCGATGCGCCAGTGCTCGCCGGACACCACATTGTCGGCGCGCATGGCCGGCGTGGCGTCGAGGCGGAAGTCCTGCGGATCGGGCGAGGTCGGAGACGACTGCTTGAGTTGTGGTGACTGTGCCATGGTTACCCCTTCTGTACGGTTATTCACGATGATACGAGTGATGCGGCCGCGGCTCCCCGGGACTGGTGGGAGACTGCGGCGCGGTTCGGATTCGGCCGAAACCGGCCGGGTTTACTTGCCAGAGCCGGTGGCGATGCCGGCGATGAACTGCTTCTGGAACACCAGGTAGACGATGACCACCGGGATGATGGTCACGGAGGTGGCGGCGAACAGTCCGCCGTAATCGGTGCCGTACTGGCCGGAGAACATCTTGAGGCCCACCGACAACAGCTGCTTGTCGTCATCGGTGATCATGAGGAACGGCCAGAGGTAGTCCTCCCAGTTCCACAGGAAGGTGAAGATGGCGAGCGCGGCGATGGAATTGCGGCTCATCGGCAGCACCACCTGGTGGAAGATGCGCCAGTCGCTGGCGCGTCGAGGCGGACGGCGTGCGGGCGGAGCAGGGCATCCTCGGAGTTGTGGACGTTGAACAGCACGGGGGCGTTCTTGTTGCCCTTGAGCGAGAGCGGGGTCTTGACCCAGTAGTCGCTCCAAGCCACCTGCGAGATCTTGAAGGTGACGTTCGGGTGGATCTTCTCGTACTCGTGGAGCATGGAGATCACCGGGTCAGTGCTTTCGTCGCCCCAGGACCAGTAGCCCAGTTCGATGGGCTGGCCGTCGTTGACCAAGTGGTTGGGGTCGTAGGTGATGGTGTCGCCCATGACGGCCAGGCCCTTGTCGGCCTGGGTGTCGACGACGCCTGACGAACCGCTCGAACTGCAACCGGTTGCAAGTGCCATAATGCTCACGGTTGCAGTCAGCGCGGCGAGAGATTTCTTGATCTTCATTATCTCCCTTACTTCCTCGCAAGCTCTAAGTGAACACGGTTCAGCATACGGGTGTCGAACTAGTTCGGCAACCCGGCTTTCTCAGCCATGCAAACCGTTACATTTGCAACCTGTTACATTCCAAAGCTATTGAGACCATATTGGTCTACATTTTCGGCGTGTCGCAATATCGCAACCCATTGCACTATGACTGTCGTAAAACGTACTGCAATGATTTACAATGAAGAGAAGTTTGTCACACCGTCAACTTTGAAAAACCGGGAGGGGCCATGAAAGCCAGCATCGAGGACGTCGCCAGGCAAGCAGGCGTCTCCACCGCCACGGTCTCCCGCGCGTTCTCCCGCCCTGACATGGTCTCCGCCAAAACGCGCGCCAAGGTGATGGAGGCCGCCCAACAACTCGACTTCTCGGTATCCCGCATGGCCGGCATCCTCAAATCGGGCCGCTCCCACCGCGTGGCGCTGCTGGTGGGCAGCAGCAAGCTCGACTGGTTCACCTCGCGCATCATCGAAGGCCTCAACGAAGTGCTGCGATCGGCCGGCTACGATCTGGTCATCCAACCGATCGGCGACGCGGGCGCGCGCGAGGAGTTCTTCGACGAACTGCCGGTGCGCGGCAACGCGGACGCGGTCATCGTCTCGTCGTTCGCCATCACCCCGGCCGAAATCAGGCGACTCAACACCACGCGGATCCCGCTCATCGGCATCAACACGGCCTCGCAGGGGTTCACCGCCTCCGTGGGCATCGACGACAAGGCCGGCATCCGGCTGATCGTGCGCCATCTGACCACGCTCGGCCACCGCAACCTGTTGTATTTGTACGAGACGTTCGATGCCACGATGGGCTTCAGCTCGCACAACCGCGTCACCGGATTCCTGGAGGCGTGCAGCGAACTGGACGGCGTGACCGGCCAGACGATGGACATGCAGGCCGGCGACGATCCGGTCGACGCCGCCCTCACCGCGCTGCTCGCGCGCGACGACGCCCCGACTGCCCTGTGCTTCCATCAGGATTCGCTGGCGATTCCGCTGTTCTTCCGCCTGCGCCAATGCGGCATGGCGATTCCGACCGACCTGTCCGTCACCGGATTCGACAACAGCACGTTCTCGGGCGAGGTGGGGCTGACCACCGTGCGCCAGAAGCCGTACGACATGGCCGTCGCCGCCGCGCGCAAGGCCCTAGACCTTATCGAGGGGCGCACCCTGGACCAGCCGCACGAGATCTTCCCCGTGCAACTGCTGGTACGCGACTCCACCGCCGCGCCGCGGGTGCGCGGCTGAGCGGGGCCGAATCAGTCGTTATTCGGGCCGCTGTTGTCGGACTGGGCTTTGCCGTTCCTGCGAGCTATCGCCATGAACGTGACGCCGACGATGACGGGCAGGAGGATGGCGGCGAGCGTTGCGGCGCGGCGGATGGCATCGGACGTTGCCTTTCCGGACTTGGCGTCGCCTGACTTGGCGGACGCTGCGGAATCGGCGGACTTGGCGGCGGTGTCATCGCCCTTATGCGGTGTTTCGCCGGTGAACCAGGCGGGATCGGACGGATCGTATTTCCGGGTGCCGGCCCAGTTTGCGGGCGTCGCGCCGGCGTATAGGGCGACGGCCGAGCCCTTGGCCACGGTGGCGGTGAAGGTGCCGGCCACGGCGTTGCGGAAGCCGATCATGCCGCGGATGGCGGTCCAGCGTTGCGCGCAGTGCCAGGTGCCGGCGGTTTCGATGCCGTCGGTCGGACAGGTCATGTCCGGCACGGAGGTGCGGGTGGCGCCGGGAGCGCCGTCGTCGACGCCGGCGTAGTAGTAGCCGGAGAAGATGTGCGGCTGGCCGTAATCGTAGGCGAGCATGAAGGCGTTGGCGAGCAGGTAGCTGGTGCCGTCACGGGTGGTGAGCGAGGAGCCGTTGCGCTCGGTGTCCCAGTTGGTCACCCATACGGCCGCCTTATCGGAATCCACCCAGGTCGGTCCGCCGATGGCGTCCAGGCCATCCGAACGAATCGATGCAGGCCGGCTTCGACATGGACCTCTACCTCGACTGGCGCCGGGACGGCCACCCGAACGGCTACAACCTGTTGCTGCGCAATACCGACACGCCTATGGAGCACGAAGGCGATTCCAGTTATTTCAACGCCGATTCAGGTGCCTCAATCGCCTCATTCCTCACGGAATACCTGCCGGACGAGCTCTCTTCCGACGCCGACGTGCTGCTCAGTCTTAGTGAACCGGCCGTGAGCGGCGGGCAGCTGACGCTCTCCCCGCAATCGTTCGTCGTGTTTGGTTAAACCCGTTCGACCTCACCTCCGCCGGCGAGGCTGTCGGCAAAGTCGACTGGGGATAGTCAACGGGCCATCACGACAAACACCAACACCTCTAGCCTCGTCCAACTCACCGAATGTATTGCAATCGTTGTCAATATGAGTTACGGTAGAGGCAGAACAGCTCGAACATTGGTCTGTCAGGTTGCCGGAACCTCAACGCAGAGCGGCCCTCGAACAGCAATGCAAACGACTAGCAGTACCCGATTTGCAAGCAAGGAGTCATCATGACCGACGCATACGGCAACGACGCAGCAACCAGCACCGGCACCATCGCAGACACCACCAACAACGCCGCTTCCGGTGCCCCGCAGCGCGCGGAAAGCACGGAACGACTCGCCCGCCCGCTCATCAAGCTCGCCAAAGCCTGCGGACTTGCCACCTCATTCATCGACCAGCTCGGCACCTACACCGAAATCAGCGACGCGGCCTTGGTCGCCGTACTCAAGGCCCTCGACGTGGACGCATCCAGCGACGAGGCCATCGTACGCTCCATGACCCAACTTGAGGTGGAAAACAGCAAACGTTTGCTCCCCTCCACCATCGTCGCCACCACCGGCAAACCGACCGGCATCACCCTGAACTGCTCGTCGGACGCGGACATCACCGCCTCCATCGAACTGGAGGACGGCACCGCGTTTGGCCACTTTGCCCTGCTGCCGAACCTCAATTCCGGCAAGCCGGACTTGACCATCGCCCCCGATTTGCCGATGGGTTACCACACGCTGACCGTCACGGTTGACGGGCGCGAGGGCAAGGCGGCCATCATCGCCGCCCCCGCGCGCATTCCCGTGCCGGAGGCGGTCGCCGAGCACCAGCGGTGGGGCTGGATGACGCAGATGTATTCCGTGCGGTCCCGCGAATCGTGGGGCATCGGCGATTACGGCGATCTGAAGCGTCTTTTGGCAGATGCCGCCGAGAAGTCCAAGGCCGACTTCATGCTCATCAATCCGATTCACGCCGGCGCGCCGATTCCGCCGCTTGAGCCATCGCCGTATCTACCGGAATCGCGCCGATTCCTCAACGTGACGTACATCCGGCCGCAGGATATCCCCGAATATGCCACACTGCCGGCCGACGTGCGCGCGCAGGTGGATGCGCTGCATGATTCGGTGGCCGCGCGCAACGACGAATCGACCCCGATGGACATCAACGCGGCGTGGGAGGCCAAGCGCCCGGCGCTGCGCCTGATCTTCGAAGCGGGCCGCAACAACAAGCGCGAGCTCGAATTCGAGCATTTCAAGACCACCGCCGGCCCGGACCTCGATTCCTTCGCCACATGGTGCCTGTGCTTCGAGGTATGGGGCGCGCCGTGGGGCGAGAACCGTTGGTTCTTCGAGAAGACCATCGACGACCCGGCCGTGCGCCAGCTCGTCGAGGAGCACCACGACCTGTTCGAGTTCAACCGCTGGCTGCAGTGGATCGCTGCCGAGCAGGTGAACGCCGCGCAGCAGGAGGCGCTGGACCACGGCATGACGCTGGGGCTGATGCAGGACATGGCCGTGGGCGTGCACGGGCTCGGCGCGGATGCCTGGGCCAATCCGGAACGCTTCGCCTCAGGTGGCGTCACGGTCGGCTGCCCGCCGGACTTCTATAACCAGCAGGGCCAGGATTGGGGCCAGCCACCGTTCAACCCGCGCTACCTGGAGGCCACCGGCTACCAGGTGTACCGCGAGATGGTGCATTCGATGTACGAGCACGCGGGCGCGGTGCGCATCGACCATGTGCTGGGCTTGTTCCGCCTGTGGTGGATTCCGCAGGGGCTCGGTGCCCGCAACGGCGCATACGTGACGTACAACCACGAGGCGATGTTGGGAGTACTGGCCATCGAGGCCACGCGCGCGGAGGCATGGTGGTTGGCGAGGATCTGGGCACCGTACCGGATTACGTGCGCCGCATTCTGGCCGATCACGGCGTGCTCGGCACTGACGTGGAATGGTTCAACCGCGTGGACGATTCGCCGAACGCCGGCGACCCGTACCGCGCACCCAAGGACTATCGCAAACAGGCATTGGCCTCGGTGACCACGCACGATCTGCCACCCACCGCCGGCTACCTGAACTTCGCACACGTCAAGCTGCGCGAGGAGCTGCATCTCCTGAGCGAGCCGGTGGAGGCATTCGCCGCCTCGGCGATGGCCGAGCGCACGGCCATGATGAACCGTCTGGTGGAGAACGGCTATATCTCGCAGACCGTGGCGGATGATGTGGAAGGCCATGTGCAGGAAATCGTGGAAGCGATGCACGCCATGCTCACCGATACGCCGTCGCTGCTGCTGCAGGCAGCGCTGGTGGACGGCGTGGGCGAATGCCGCTCCCAGAATCAGCCGGGCACTTCCAGAGAGTATTCGAACTGGCGCGTGCCGCTGGCAGATGGCGAAGGGCACGTAGTGCACACCGACGAGGTCTTCGACCTGCCGCGCGTGCAGTCCCTGTCCGCCGTGATGCGCCGAGAGAAGCGGTGATCGATTCCGGCAATGGGAAATTGGTCTAAATCAGCCCCTCGTAATCGAGATAGCCGAAGACGATGACTTGTTATGGGCATGTTATCGTTGTCATGACAATGATTGTTCGCGACGGCGAAGGAGCGACGGCATATGACCAAGGCAAGCATTCAAGCGGTGGCCCGCGAGGCCGGCGTTTCCGTATCCACGGTGTCCCGAACCTTCGCCAAGCCGGATCTAGTGCTTCCAGAGACTCGAGACCGAGTGATGACCGCGGCCGAAAAGCTCGACTACTCCGTCTCTCGCTCGGCCGCCGCACTGAAGTCCGGCCAGTCGTTCCGCATTGCGCTGCTGGCCAGCGAGACCATCACCACCTGGTTCAATGCAAACATCTTCGCCGGCCTTGACTCGGCGCTGCGCCCCTCCGGCTACGACACTGTGCCCTACCCCATGCGCAACGCCGCCGAGCGCCATGACTTCTTTGCGGATTTGCCCGTGCGACGCAATGCGGATGCGGTGATTGTCAGCTCCTTCGACATTGAGCCGGCTGAAGTGGAGCGACTGAAGCATATGCACGTGCCGATTGTCGGCATCAACATTCCCTCCACCGATGGGTTCGACGCAGGCGTGAGCATTGACGATTACGCCGCCACACGTTCGGCCATCGAGCACCTGATTGCACTCGGCCACCGGCATATCGCGTTCGTCGGCAGCGCCCCGACCGAAACCAACATGCGCTACAGTGCCGAGGCTCGTTTGCAGGGCGTCATTGATGCCGCTGCCGCCCATCCGGGGATCGAGCTAACGCCCCTGAGCATTCAACGCGGTCTTGGCGAAAGCAACGCGGCATTGAACACCGTACTGAACGCCTCCCCCAGCATCACCGCCTTCTGTTTTGAGGATGATGAAATGGCCGCACCCGTGCTGTATCGCCTGCGTCAATACGGGCGGCGGGTACCTCAGGACATCTCCATCATCGGCTTCGACGATTCCACCCTGTCCGCCGCCGTGGGACTGACCACACTGCATCAGGACCCGTTCGCAATGGGCGTGGCCGCCGGGCACATGGTATTGGATGCCATTGCGGGCAAGTCAATCGAACCGGCATTCGTACGGCCGGACACTCCGCTAATACTGCGCGAAACCACCGCGCCGCCTGCCGCAACAGCAGCGTCCGCGCAGGCGTGACTACGTTACCACCGCAAAACGCCGATAAATCGACTTTTGCATGCGTAATTCACATGATATCGTTGTCATCATCAATACAACGGTTGGGCCTTCACACAGCAGTTCGAGCACAACCGGAACAACCCAACCACAACGCACCCGGAACAGGAAGGAATCGGCATGACCGCCAACAACCTCAATGACGACTGGTGGAAGCAGGCCGTCGTCTACCAGATCTACCCGCGCAGCTTCAAGGACGTCAACGGCGACGGACTCGGCGACATCGCCGGCGTCACCGAGAAGATGGATTACCTGAAGAACCTCGGCGTCGACGCGATCTGGCTCTCCCCGTTCTACCCCTCGGATCTGGCGGACGGCGGCTACGACGTGATCGACTACCGCAACGTCGACCCGCGCCTAGGCACCATGGACGACTTCGACGCGATGGCCGAGGCCGCGCACGAGGCCGGCATCAAAGTGATCGTGGACATCGTGCCCAACCACACCGCCGACAAGCACGTGTTCTTCCAAGAGGCCCTCGCCGCCGAGCCCGGCTCCCCGGCGCGCGACCGCTACATCTTCCGCGACGGCCGCGGCGAGCACGGCGAACTGCCGCCCAACGACTGGCAATCCTTCTTCGGCGGCCCGGCCTGGGCGCGCGTGGCCGACGGCCAGTGGTATCTGCACCTGTTCGATAAGGCGCAGCCGGACGTCAACTGGAAGAATCCGGACATCCACGAGGAGTTCAAGAAGACCCTACGTTTCTGGTCCGACCACGGCACCGACGGCTTCCGCATCGACGTGGCGCACGGCCTGGCCAAGGATCTCGAATCCAAGCCGTTGGAAGAGCTCGGCCGCGAATACAGCGTGGTCGGCGTGCTGAATCATGACTTCAGCCACCCGCTGTTCGACCGTCGTGAGGTGCACGACATCTACCGCGAGTGGCGCAAGGTGTTCAACGAATACAACCCGCCGCGCTTTGCCGTGGCCGAGGCGTGGGTGGTGCCTGAGCACCAGCACCTGTACGCTTCGATGGACGAGCTGGGCCAGTCCTTCAACTTCGACTTCGCGCAGGCCAACTGGTATGCCGACGAGTTCCGCAAGGCCATCGCCGCGGGTCTTAAGGCGGCGGCCGAAACCGGCGGCTCCACCACCACGTGGGTCATGAACAATCACGACGTGCCGCGCAGCCCCTCCCGCTACGGTCTGCCGCAGGTCAAGGGCGCGCCCTACCACCAGCTGCCGCACGACTGGCTGCTGCGCAACGGCACCACATATCCCGAAGACCGCGAGCTCGGCACCCGCCGTGCCCGTGCCGCCGCGCTGATGGAGCTTGGTCTGCCCGGCGCCGCCTATATTTATCAGGGCGAGGAGCTGGGTCTGTTTGAGGTGGCCGATATTCCGTGGGATCGACTGGAGGATCCGACCGCTTTCCACACCGCTCAGGCCACGATGGATAAGGGCCGTGACGGTTGCCGCGTGCCTCTGCCTTGGACCGCTTCCGACGAGCCCGCTCTGGCCGATTTCAGCCGTCCGGCTCCGGCCGACGATGGCACCGGCGAGAACCATGTGCCGCTGTGCGCCGCCGGCCAGTTCGGCACGGGCGCTTCCTTCGGCTTCTCCCCTGCGGTTCGCGCCGATGGCGTGACGCCGGCCGCCGACCCGCACCTGCCGCAGCCGCTGTGGTTCAAGGATTACGCGGTGGACGTGGAGCAGGCCGACCCGGATTCGATGTACACGTTGTATCATGCGGCGTTGGCGATTCGTCAGGAGTCGCTGACCGCCACGCGCGACACCACCGCCGAGCAGGTGGATATGGGAGCGGACGTGGTGGCGTACCGCCGTGCGGCGGTTGAGGGACGCACGTTCACCTCGGTTACTAACTTTGGCACTGCCCCGGTCTCACTGCCCGAAGGCTCTGTGGTGCTCACTTCCGGCCCGCTGACTCCCGACGGTCAACTTCCCACCGACACCTCTGCGTGGGTAATCAAGTAAATCCCTTGGAATAAGCGAAAGGCCGCCGTTCCGAATGAATCGGAGCGGCGGCCTTTTAGTATGCGCTAATCAGCGAAAATCACTGAACCTGGGCGCGGGCGATCTTGCCGGTGAAGGAGTTGGCCTCGTCGGCATCCTTGACGCCATCCTTGTTCCAGGAGAACATGGCGCGCAGCTTCGGGCCGACGGTCTCGATGCGCTCGTTGGAGTACTTCTCCTGCAGCTCCTTGAAGTGCGGGGCGCCGGCATCCTGATCGTCGATGAACTCCTTGGCGAAGGAGCCGTCCTGGATGCGCTGCAGGTGGTATTCCATGCGCTTGCGGCAGTCCTCGTTGATGACGGTGTTGACGTAGTCGCCGTACTGAGCGGTGTCAGAGCAGGACCAACGAGCCTTGTTCAGACCGCCCTCGTTCATCAGGTCGACGAGCATCTTGAGCTCGTGGCAGACCTCGAAGTAGGCGATTTCCGGCTGGTAGCCGGCGTCGGTCAGGACTTCGAAGCCCATCTCGACGAGCTTGTTCACGCCACCCATGAGCACGTTCTGCTCGCCGAAGAGATCGGTCTCGGTCTCTTCCTTGAAGGTGGTCTTGATGGCACCGGCGCGCAGGGCACCGAGGGCCTTGGCGTAGGCCAGGGTCAGAGCCCAGCCGTCGCCACGCGGATCCTGCTCGACGGCCACGACGACCGGCACGCCACGGCCAGCGGCGTACTCACGACGAACGATGTGGCCCGGGCCCTTCGGGGCAACCATGAACACCGGGTGATCCTCAGACGGCTTGATGTAGCCGTAGTGAATGTTGAAGCCATGAGCGAACGCAACAGCAGCACCCGGCTTGATGTTGGGCTCGATGTCGTTGGCCCAGATGGTGCGCTGGTACTGGTCGGGGGCCAGAATCATGATCACGTCGGCCTCGGCGGAAGCCTCGGCCACGGACTTGACCTCGAGGCCCTGCTCCTTGGCGAAGTCGACCGACTTGGAGGTCGGACGCAGGCCGACGACCACGTCGACACCGGAATCGCGAAGGTTCAGCGCGTGGGCGTGGCCCTGGGAGCCGTAGCCGATGATTGCGACCTTCTTGCCTTCGAGAACAGAGAGATCACCGTCGTTCTCATACCAGATCTGTGCTGCCATTATTGGCACTCCTTTTCAGTAGTGGGTTGTGGCGCCGCTGGGCGCCGGGGGTATCTACGGTGTGCAGATAAGTCCTGTTTTGCGAGGATTGTGTCCTTCAAACCGAGTTCAATCCTACCGAGAACGCCGTCGCAGCCCCGCTGGAGTCCACAACGTGAGCTAGGTCACTATTGGAGTATGGACAGCCGTGTGCAGAGAACGATTCTCGATAACAACTCTGCACCCTTTTGAACAGAATCGCACAATCCCACATATGGGGAAAGGCTGAGATATCAACGATCTTGCATATTCGGTGTTCGTTTGCCTGCAAGAAATCAGCGCATAGTTGTTATTGAGAATGATTCGCTGCGCGCAACAACACAAAACCGCCGCTCCCGTATGAACGGGAACGGCGGTTTCACTAGTTTAAATCCCCTTCAGGGGCGGCAATCACTGAACCTGGGTACGAGCGATCTTGCCGTTGAAGGACTCGGTCTCATCCTTGTCCTTGGCCTCGGCGTTATTCCAGGAGAACATGGCGCGCAGCTTCGGGCCAACGGTCTCGAGGTGCGGGTGAGAGTACTCTTCCTGCAGCTTCTTGAACTTCGGGGCGCCAGCAGCCTGGTCATCCATGAACTCCTTGGCGAAGGAGCCATCCTGAATGCGCTTGAGCTGATACTGCATGCGCTTCTTGGTCTCCTCGGTGATGACGGTGGAGGTGTAGTCGCCGTACTGAGCGGTGTCAGAGCAGGACCAACGAGCCTTGTTCAGACCACCCTCGTTAGCGAGGTCGACCAGCATCTTCAGCTCGTGGAACACCTCGAAGTAGGCGATTTCCGGCTGGTAGCCAGCCTCGGTCAGCACGTCGAAGCCGAGGTCGCACAGGTGGTTGATGCCGCCCATGAGGACGTCCTGCTCACCGAACAGATCGGTCTCGGTCTCCTCGGTGAAGGTGGTCTTGATGGCGCCTGCACGCAGAGCGCCCAGAGCCTTGGCGTAAGCCAGGCACAGCGGCCAGGTCTTGCCGTCCGGGTCCTGCTCAACAGCAACGACGACCGGGACACCACGGCCAGCGGCGTACTCACGACGAACGATGTGGCCCGGGCTTCGGGGCAACCATGAACACCGGGTGATCCTCAGACGGCTTGATGTAACCGTAGTGGATGTTGAAGCCGTGGGCGAAGGCCAGGGCAGCGCCCGGCTTCAGGTTCGGCTCAACGTCCTTCTTGTAGACGGCTGCCTGGTACTGGTCAGGCAGAAGAATCATCACAACGTCAGCCTCAGCGACGGCCTCACCAACCGGTTTGACCTCAAGGCCCTGCTCCTTGGCGAACTCCACGGACTTGGAGGTAGGACGCAGGCCGACGACCACGTCGACACCGGAGTCACGCAGGTTCAGCGCGTGGGCGTGACCCTGAGAACCGTAGCCCAGGATGGCCACCTTCTTGCCATCGAACACGGACAGATCGGCGTCCTTCTCGTACCAGATAGTTGCTGCCATGATTGGCGCTCCTTTGATGTCTTGACGATGCTGTCGAGCGCATGATGCGTCCGGCAATCCGTTGATTGCGGACGGCTTCCGACGTGGCGGATTGTGTCCCCGCGGGAAAGTCATCCCCTTCTGGGGTATTGTTCTAGTCCTCCCCGACCCACGGACGTCCCCCATGTCCACATTGTGACCGGCCGATTTTCCTTTGCGCCGGCATGCACCGGCCGATCGCACAGCACGCAGCAGACCCACATGATTCATCCGGCGACAACTGGCACCCCATCCCGAATCGGCTATCCGTCACCCAGAGTGCACTGCGCCAACGATTCCGGCCGCCATATCACCGCGAATGGGGCACCGTCATCCGTTACCACGCGCCTCACGTCCATGCCCGACTGCTCTCCCCGCGCAATCGCACGCGCATATCCATCAGCCCGAACCAGCAACGTCAACTGCTGCCCGGAATCGCACGCCGCGCTATCTCCCTCACAGGCAATCACCAGTCTTCGCCCGTTATACGAAAGGCCCACGTTATACAACTCGTCGAACCCATCCTCCACCGACACCCCAAACGCGAACGTACCTCCGCTGATGTCCGCCAGATTATCGGCGACGTCCGGAAGGGCTTCACGGATACGTTCTCGGGACGGCGACTGGCCTTCACTGCCGGTGACGACCGAACAGATTGTCTCCACGTCGCGATCGGCGATGCCGCGCACGAACGTATTCACTGCATCACGCACCGATATATTCGACGCCAAATATCCGCATGCGTCATTCGAACGCGCGACGCATCCCGAACATCCCGAAGCTACCGCCACGATCACCGCCACAAACCCAACCGTTCGCCTCAATGTTCCACCAAACATATGAATCACGGCGTCACATTCAACGTCACAAAAGATGTGTTCGGCTCTACTTTAGTTACAATTGACGAAAACGGAGCATTGAGATTATCGTTCGAATGATATGTAAGGTACGCTTCACCATTTATTATCTTTGTAATAATCATTGCATGTTTAATTTTTCTACTACCTGAATATGTAAAGAACATCAAGTCTCCGGTTCTCATCGTCTGATAAGGAGAACCAGATACAGGAATCATATTTGCATAAGTCGTAAGACTGCGCCCCAACCCATACCAGTAGAAATCATCAGCGACCGCCCAAGCATTAGTCGTGGCCACATCATTCCCCATCCATTCATAGTTTTTCTTCCATCCACCTGCATACATTGCCTGTGATGCAAAATTGGTACAATCAGCATGCTGAGCCGCATAACTGATATAAGCTGGATTATAGTTGTAAGCATATTTTGTCGCATACGAAACAATTGATGAACGATTTACCGATGTCGTCGATCTTTCCAAACGCTCCATCAGCGCATTATCCGGCAAAATATTCTCAAAATCGTCTTCTTGCTGTAGATAGTAATTAAGATTGCGAGCAATGATATTCTCGATTATTCCACCACCCCCGAATTCAACATCATATTCGACTCGCTCGACCCATTCATCACCTTCTTCCGAAAGCTGAGGCAAATCTCGCTTATACAATACAGAGTACTGAAAAACACTATCTTTGCTATCAGACGAAACGACGGTCATATACTCCGGAATAATTTCAGTCGACCGTACTACATCGCCGTATCGGCTCATGTTCTCTTCACGATCTACAGAATATTGCCTGATCTCCTCTATCGATTTTTTGCATTGTCAGATAACCTATAGTCCGCTTTCGCGGCACGAAAACCACCCTTTGCGCCCTCGACAGACAAAATCGAATTGGAAATCTCAACGTTCTCTGAAAGCACACTCTCTACGTCAGCCAAGGTTGACAATAAATATGCAAAAGCATTACTCACCTCGCGCGGCCATCTAAAGCGAATGCGGAAGGCGTCGCGCCCAATGCTCCGATGACGAAAAGGGCACAGAAGACCATACTCATTGCTTTCATGCGCATAGCGCACCCCATTTCTACAGACACGATAATCTTACCCCATCAAGGCAGCATACATCAGCAACAACAGCCAATATCATTCACCATTCATACACCATTCACACACTATTCATTGTTGTCTAATCATCATGTCCGGAAGCAGATAAGCGCCCTAATTTAATCAACATCCCGCCAATGCAAAAATATCACATCATCACACGTTGGACACGTATTCCCTGATGGCCCGGTTTTGTGAAGCTTTCGCTATTTTCATAGACTGATTTGTCGGTTGGGGTAAGCACCGTCAGCCCCTCTGTATTCGGCGCCCCTCCTACCGCAGATAGATGTCCGCCGGCCGCCACTGCGCGCCATTACGCACCACGGTGCGCCGCCGCGCGCCAATGGCCCACCCCCGAATACAGACGGGCGGTTGGCGCAATGTGCGCCAACCGCCCGGCGGCACCCGAACGGAGTCGGAACCGCGTGAGGGGTGTCGATCAACCGCCGGTATCACTTGGTGAAATCGACGTCCTTGGTCTCCTTGCAGGACAGTACGGCGATCAGGCAGCAGACGGCCATCACGGCGAGGTAGAGGCCGACCGAGTGCACGCCCCAGTTGGCGGACAGCCAGGTGGCGATGGTCGGCACGAACGCGGCGCCGACGATCGCGGCGAGGTTGTAGCCGATGCCGGAGCCGGAATAGCGCACATTGGCCTCGAACAGCTCGGGCAGGAACGCGCCGATCGGGCCGAACGCGATGCCCATCAGCATGAAGCCGACGCACAGGAACGCCATCGTGGCCACGAAGTTGCGCTGGCCCACCAGACCGCCGTCCAGCAGGAACGGGAAGGCGAAGGCGAACACCACCAGCGCGCAGGACGAGAAGACGATCACACGGCGACGGCCGATCCGGTCGGCGTACACGCAGGACAGCACGATGAACAGCGCGAACACGCATACGGCGGCCATGAGCATCAGCAGATACTGCTGGTTGCTGAAGCCGAGGTCGCCGCCGCCGTCGGCGGAGCTCTTGGTGCCCCAAGCGAGGGACCAGGTGGCGAGCGTGTAGAACAGCGTGTAGGTCACAGCCACAAGGAAGGTGGCCTGCAGCACCTGACGCCAAGACTTGCGGAAGACCGTCGGTCAGCGGGACTTGACAACCTTCTTCTGCTCCTGAGCCATACGGAAGATCGGGGTCTCCTCCATGTGAACGCGGACCACGAGACCGACGATCACCAGGATGGCGGACAGCAGGAACGGCACACGCCAGCCCCAAGCCAGCATCGCGTCCTGATTGTTGAAGGATTCGAGCACGAAGTAGGTGCCGTTGGACAGGAAGAAGCCGATCGGGGCGCCGAGCTCCGGGAAGGAGCCGTACAGTGCGCGCTTGTCTTCAGGCGCGTTCTCGGTGGCGACCAGTGCCGCGCCGGACCATTCGCCGCCCAGGCCGATGCCCTGGATGAAACGCAGCAGGCAGAGGATGGCGACTGCACCAACGCCGACCTGATCGTAGGTGGGCAGGCAGCCAATCAGGAAGGTGCCGACACCCATGGTCATCAGGCTGACGACCAGCGTGGTCTTGCGGCCCATGCGATCGCCGAAGTGGCCGAAGATCAGCGAGCCCAGCGGGCGGGCGATGAAGGCGACGGCGAAGGTCAGCAAGCTCATCAGCAGTGCGACGGTGGGGTTGTCCTTCGCGGAGAAGAAGATGTGCGGGAAGTAGTTTGCCGCGGCGGTGCCGTAGGCGTAGAAGTCATAGAATTCGATGGCGGTACCGACCATCGACGCGGCGATCACGGTCTTGACCGAATCGCGTACCAAGGTAGCGGCTTTACCTGCCGCCTGCCCTAAGCCAGTCTCTTCGACTGCTGCAGTCATTGTTACTCCTGTTTTGCTCTCGTTCACTCTCATTGGCGGGCGATTATTTCGTCTCACAGGGAGGTTGTTGTTCTGTTGCTGTGTTGTTGCCGTGTACTGTCCGCTACCGTTTCCGTCTGCGGGATTCTGCCGTAAGCCTTGTGAGCGCAACAAAAAAGCCCCGCATCTTGCAGGGCCTTACCGATTGTGTCAGCTTGATTGGCCCTGCCTTCGTTGACGGGGCTTCAAGCATCAATGCCGAATTAGTCCGCCAGCGAAGACGGGCTAATAATTCGTGCGGATACAAACGCAGAAGCATTGAATCCAGTCATCGCGTGGCCTCCTTTCGGTATTTCCTCAGGCCGTTCGACCTGAACTGGAATGTAAACATAGGTTTGTATGTCTTGCCAATCCAGCAAGGGTTCACATTGTGGACATTGTGACGTAGGAGTCATGTGAGATGGGTGACTGTGGGCGGCCGTGACTCGGCTCCCCTCAGTCGCCTACGCCGCCAGCTCGGCCGCAATTACAGACGGGCTACCGCCCGCAGTCTGCCTGCTCGCCTCCCGGCTCGCCTTCGCCTACAAACAGTCCACCGGACTGTTTGCTTCACAGCTCAGCCTCAGAGAGGGGAGCCAAGATAGGAGTCACCGGGTGGTTTCGCCGGGGATGAGGGCTACGGGGATGACTTCTTCGGGAGTGGGTTGGGTGTCAACGTCCGAAGCGCTATCGTTCTTGGACGGAGAGGCGGGGCCACCGTCGGCGGCGATCTGTGAGTCCATGCGGACGGCGAGCGCGGCGGCGATGGCCGGGAAGTCCTGTCGAATCGCGGTCAGGCGTTTGCCGGCGGTTTCGGCCATGAGAGTGCCGTCATAGGCGATGACTTGCAGATCAGCAGGCACCTCGATACCCCGTCGTGAGGCTTCCTGCAATGCCACGGATGCCACCACATCGGAGCCGACGATGGCGTCGACATCAGGATACTGTTCGAAAATGGCGCATGCGGTGGCTTCGTGGGCGGCGATGTCGGCCACGGTGCCGGCTTCGACATAATCGCAGGCAATGCCGGCCTCAGCCAGCAGACGCTCGACGGTGAGATGGTAGCGAATCGTGGGGAACGTGGTGGCCGCCGCGAACTGGGAGCGCGGGCCGCCGACGAGCACCACGTGGCGCGCTCCGGAATCGATGAGCTGGCGAGCAATCAGACGGCCGCCCTGTTCATGATCAGACCGGACGACCGGCACACCCTCACCGAGCGTGCGGTCGAAAGCGACAATCGGCCGATGGATGGAGGTCCAGTAGTCGGCCGGATGCTCGGTGTGGGCGGCCATGATGATGCCGTCCATCATGTGCCGCTGCAGCATATCGACGTATTCGACCTCGCCTTTGTCCGCATCGGCGGTGGAACACAATAGGGTTTTGAGGTCGCGCGCGGCGAACTCGCGCTGCAGATGCGCGGTGAGTGTGGAGAAGAACGGGTGGGCGATGGTCGGCATGATCACGCCGATGGTGTTGGTGCGGTTCCGGTAGAGGTTGCGGGCCAGCTCGTTGGGAATGTAGTTGAGCTGGCGCATCGCGGACTCGACTTTGGCACGCATATCAGCCGAGACGTAGCCGGTGTTGTTGACCACCAACGAAACGGTGCTTAAGGACACCCCTGCCGCTTTGGCTACGTCGCGCATGCCGACCATGGTTTTGCTCCCCTGCGAGTACTGGACTGGATCACTGCTGACCAGTGTACTCGAACCGGTTTATTATTCGGCAGATTTGGTGGTGAGGGTGATGATTCCGGCCAGCAGCACCATGACGATGGCGGACGGGAAGAGCAGGTAATAGCCGAAGCTGTGCTCGAAGGCGTTCACCAGTAGCGCGCCGATGATGGCGGCGAGCGCCAGACCGGCCGAGTTGGCGAGTGCATAAATGCCGAGGTCGTGGCCGGCTCGGCGCGGGTCGGGCAAAGAGTCCATCACCAGTTCAAGGCCGAGCGAATCGTAAATGCCGAAGGCGAATCCGGAGATCAGCGCAAACAGCAGCATGCCGTTTTCACGGGCAGTGCCGGTGGACCACACGCCCAGCCCCCATGCGAGCGCCAAACCAGCGGCATACAACAGGCAGGCACCGGCCACCGCACGGGCCACGGGAATGTTCTTTTCTTCAATCGATTCGGAAATCGGCCCGGCGGCCCAGGAGGCGAGCGCGGCACCGATCAATGTGGCCACAGCCATACCGGCAATGAGGAATCCGGCCGGAATGGTCAGCGGCGCGGACGTAAGTACCACGGCCTTGCCATAAACCCAGAAACGTACGAGATACCACAGAAACACACCGGTCAGCCCAACACCGGCCATCATGCACGTACGGGCGGCGAACACCCGGGAGAACTCGGGAGCGTGGGCCGGCGGGCGCAATTGGTCAAGTACCTGACTGCGGTCAAAAAGCTGGTTCGGCTGCTCAGCGCTAGAAGGCTCCTTGGGCAGAATCAATACGGTGGCAATACCGGACACTGCAAATAGCACGGCGGTGTAACTAAACGGCGCAAACGAATTGAACATCACACCAAGCGCACCCATGCACACGCCAAGCGCTTGGCCGAGCATCACACCGATGCCATGCCAGCGTTCGATGCGAGGGCGGAACTTGTCGGGCACCCGTTCGCTGATGGCGCTGGTCAACGGCACGGAAAGCATCGCATAGGCGAACTGTAGGAACACCCAGAAAATACAAAGCACAATGATGCCGATATTCTGCCCCAGAATCAGCGTGATCAGCGCGCACAGCAGACCTCCGCCAACCATCCACGGGGTACGACGGCCCAATGGCGTGCGTGTGCGGTCGGACAACACTGAAATCAGCGGCATCGCAAACATGGAGGCCACTACGCCGACAATCACCAACACGGCCAGGGGCATCGCCAATTCGGTGGCGACGGGCAACGGGCGGCCAGTGGCCGGATTGATGGCGATATGACCGGCAACAGCAGTGTCATAGCCGAACGTACGCGCAATCGCGTTGGGCATGGCAATGGTGTTCAACGCCACCCAAGGTGCGCCGACCAGAATTGAAGCAGCGAAGAAACCCCAGTTGAGTCGGGAGACCTGACCTGCGGTAGGGCGTTGGCCATTGACGGCGACCATGGGATCGCGCATGTCGAGGTAGGCGGACGACATATCCGGCGCGGGAGTGTCCACACTGGCGGCTGCAGCAGCGGCTGCCGAAGAACCGGCGGAAGCCAATCGCACAGCCTGAGCCTCAGGCTGGTCCGCAGAGGCTTCGGGCGGGCGGCGGCGATTCTTGATGGCCAGTCTGGCCACGGCGGCTTTGTCTTCGGGACTTAGGACCTTGTCCAAATCCGGGCGATCATCAATACCCGGACGCACATACGGTTCCAACATGATGCTGCTCTTTCTCTGTTCTGCTGCTCGTCTCGTCGATTCCGGCGGGATGCTTGGGCCGCGCCCGCAGGAGCACGACCTTCAACCCCGCATACGCAAAACCGCCCGGGCGCACTGGCTTCAGTGCACTGCGGGCGGTTTGCTTTCCATGAACCCAGCTTACGCCGGGCGCACTACTTGGAGCGCGCACAGCGGAGTGGCGTTTATGGGCCAACGGTTAGTCGATATCGGCAATCGGCGGGTTGGCGAGCAGATCGTGGGTTTCGTGGTCGCCGGCGGCATCGCTCCAGGCAAGGCTGGCGACCGGGGTGGCGTTGTCTGTGCCGAGGCCGCGTCCGGGCTCGAAGGTGAGGGCGGCCGTGGACGCGCCGTCGGCGGCGGTCCAGCGGAAGGTGATGGACGTGTCGCCATCGACCTCGTAGCTGAACTCGCCATCGAATGCAGACAGCTCGTTGCGGAACTTGGCCAGGGCGTTCAGGGCCTTGACCACCGGGCGTTCGAGGTTTTCATCGATTTCGGCGGTGGAGTAGTAGTGGCGGTTGATGTCGCGGCCGTTGTTGGTGCGGCGCAGCAGTTCCATGTCGTTGCGGCCGGCGAGCGCGCCCACGTAGTAGACCTGCGGCACGCCCGGCAGGAAGAACTGCACGGCGCGGGCGGCCAAGTAGTGCTGGTCGTTGCAGCCGAGGGCCGAGTAGTACGTGGAGTTGACCTGGTAGAGGTCGAGGTTGGACGCGGCGGCACCGGTGGCGGCCTGGGATTCGCCGTGGGTATTGGCATGGATGGTGTTGACCAGGTTGTCGACGTCCTCGTCGGGCACGAGGCCCTTGAGGGAGCGATCGAGCTGGTCGGAGCCGATGTCGATCACGCCGATGCCATCGTGCGTATCGAGCACGGTGACGGCGTTGTTCGGGCGGATCTCGGTCCAGTGGGCCACGGGTTCGACGTGACCGGTGAACAGCGAGTGCAGAAGCAGCGGCGGCAGGGCGAAATCGTAGACGCGGTCCACCTTGGAGGCGATTTCAACCTGCTTCTTGTAGTAGCTATGCACCTCAATGAGAATTTCGAGGCCTCGCTTGACGCCTTCCTCGCGTAGGCGGGAGATGAGCTTGAACGTCTTCGGAGTCATGAAGCAGCTGGTGCTGGCTTCCTTGGCGCCATAGCCGACGGCGTCGAGGCGGATGTAGCTGACGTGAGAGGCGGCCATCTGGTCGAAAATCGACATGAGGTATTCCCAGCCCTCGTCGGAATCGGTGTCAATATCAACCTGCTGCGGGGTGAAGCTCACCCAGACCAAGCGCGTCTTGCCGGCGAACTTGTAGTGGGTGAACGGCAGGCCCGGACGCGGACGGTAGATGCCGGCCAGGTCCTCTTCGGTGGCGCCGTTCGGGAACACGGAGCTCATGGTCAGGAACATCGGGTAGTACTCGGAGTTCTCGCCGTTCTTCAGCACGTCCTGGAATTGGGCGGATTCCCAGCTCATGTGGTTGACGATGGCGTCGACCATGATGTCGTGGGTTGTGGAGAGTTCGGCGACGTCATCCCACGAGCCGAGGCGCGGGTCGACCTTGGTGTGGTCGATCGGGTCGAAGCCGGCGTCCGCGCCGTCAAACGGGGTGAAGAACGGCAGGATATGAACGCCGTCATACACGCCGTTGAAGCGGGTGCGCAGAATGTCGGTCATGCTGGCGATGGTGCCGTCGCCGAGACGATCCGCGTAGGTGATGAGTTGAACTGTGTTCTTCATGGCAACTCCTGTGTTGTGTTTCCGGTTGCGTCAGCATTGTTCCTGCCGGGACTCGGGCGCGTGCGATGACGTGGATGTGTGCGACTGAACCGCCGTCTTTACCATCACGTTCTCGTTGCATCGAACCGGTTCGATATTACGCCGGGAGCACCTTAAAGTCCAATCGCCGGCGTGTCGAACCGGTTCGACACCGAACATAAAGAAACCCCACCCGAATAGGCAAGGGTGGGGTCTCGTTATGCCGGCGGGCGCTGTCAATCGCCAATTACCGGCAGAATGCGCCATTGCAGCGATTGCAATCGGCTCTCTAAGCGAGCCGGAACCGGACGGCGCATCAGCCTTCGGCACGGATCCCTGCTGGGCGTGGTCGAAGACCGGCTTGTTCTTGGCGTCGAACTTGTAGATGCCGATTGAGGCGGCGCCCGGGTCGTGATCGTCGTTGAACGGTCCGATGCCGGACTGGCCGACGTACTGGATTTCCTTGCCGTCCTTGATCAGAGCCACGCAATCCTTGTAGGACTCGCACTTTTCGCCGCCAGTGGTGCCGGAGACCGCGGGCAGGTTCTTGGCCACGGTCTTGCCGTCGGTGGCTCCACCCTTGGTGGCGGCCAGCGCGGAAAGGATTACCGCGTCATAGGTTTCGGCGGCGTAGGTGAAGTCGCCCAGATCAGGCTTGATCTTCTTGAGCTTGGCCTGGAACTCGTCGGTGGGGTGGGAGCCTGGGATCGTGCCCTTCGTGCCCTCAATCAGTCCGGCTTCGAAGTCGCCGGAGTGGTCGACGGTGTTGCTATCAGACATGTACATCTTGTGGGTGTCGACACCGGCGGCGGCCAGTGCCTTGACCACGGACTTGGTCTGGTCGAACGCAATCACCAGCGTGGCGTCCGGGTTGGATGCCTTGACTGCGGTGGCGATGGAGGAGAAGTTCGTTTCAGTCGGGTCGAAGGCGTCCTTTTCGCCGTACACGACGTTCACGCCAGCGTCCTCAACGGTCTTGACGACCACGTCACGCAAGTGTGTACCGTACTCATCGTTGAGCACTACGATGGCCAGGTTCTTCACGCCATCCTGGGCGATGACCTGGCCGAGCACGGCGCCCTGCACGGTGTCCGGCGGAATCGTGCGGAAGAACATCGGATCAAGGCCGGACAGCGAGGTGGAGGTGGCACCTTCGGAAATCATCGGAATGCTGGAGGTGGTGACCTGCTTGTACGTGTTCTTGACCACGCCGCTGGACGGCGGGCCGATGATAACGGACGGGTTCTTGGAAATCAGCGACTGGGCGGACGACGTGTTCTGATCGGCATGGTCGGCATCGGACGAATCAGCGGTCGTGGTTTCCATGTCCTTGCCGAGCACGCCGCCTGCGGCGTTGATCTCCTGCTTGGCGAGCTCCAGGCTCGTGGACGATGCCGGGCCGACGTATGCGAATGAGCCGGTGAGCGGGAACAGACCTGCCGCCAGGAAGGTACCGGAGCTCTTGGCTCCTGACGTGCCGGAGTCAGACGCCGTGCCGGAGCTGCCGCATCCGGCGAGCGCCATAACGGCCGCGGCCACCGCGGCGGTGAGCGTCACCATGATTTTCTTGTTGTTGGTCATAAACCACCACTTCCTCTCGAAGCCCTTACGGGCAGTGATGTGAGATGCGAGCGTTACCTTTTCTCGAATCGTGGTTGCCACTCTAAGAGGCTTGAGAGTCGGTGAGATTGTGACTGTGTAACTCTTTGGTTGCCGCTGCACTTGCCGCCGAAAACTGTTGGAAATGTTCAGGTTAGGGAGTGTTCAATCCAAAAAAACGCCTCGTGGCGCTGTGGCTACGAGGCGTTTTGGGGTGTTGGCCGTGAGTCCTTACAGTTCACAGCCGCGCATTATCGTCTCAGGCGATCAGTCCGTGGGACCTTGCCTTCCTGGGTGTGGTCGAAGACCGGCTTGTTATCGCCGTCGAACACGTAGACGCCGATGTTGGCGGAGCTCGGGTCGTTGTTCTTGTTGAACGCGCCGATGCCGGTCAGGCCCTTGTACTTGATGTCCTTGCCGTCCTTGATGGCGGCCACGCAATCCTTGTAGGTGGTGCATTCATCGCCACCAGTGGCGCCGGAGACCGCGGCCATGTTCTTCTGGATGGTCTCGCCGTCGGCAGAGCCGCCCTTCTCGGCCGCGAGGGCCGCGAGGATGATGCCGTCGTAGGTTTCAGCGCCGTAGGTGAAGTTGTCGATGTCCTTGCCGTAGGCCTTGACGAGCTTCTTCTGGAAGTCGTCGGAGGCCATCACGCCGGGGATGGTGCCCTTGGTGCCCTTGAGCAGACCGGCGTCCAGATCCTTGGAGTGGTCGGCGGTGTTGCCATCCACGAAGTAGAGCTTGTGGGTGTCGACGCCTTGGGAGGCGAGCTCCTTGACCAGAGACTTGGTCTGGTCGAAGGCCACGATGGCGATGGCGTCAGGGTTGGATGCCTTGATGGCGGTCACGATGGAGGAGAAGTTCGTTTCGGTCGGGTCGAAGGCGTCCTTTTCGCCGTACACGATGTTCACGCCGGCATCGGAGGCGGTCTTGGCGATGGTGTCGCGCAGGCCGGTGCCGTACTCCTCGTTGAACGCCGCGATGGCCAGGTTCTTCACGCCATCCTGGGCGATGACCTGACCAAGCACGGCACCCTGCACGGAGTCCGGCGGCACAGTGCGGAAGAAGTACGGGCTCAGGCCGGAAAAGTCGGAGCTGGTGGCACCCATCGACAGCATCGGCACCTTGGCCGAGGTGATGGTCTTATACACGTTCTTGACCACGGAGCTGGAGGCCGGGCCGATGACGAACGACGGGTTCTTGCTCATCACGGACTGGGTGGCGGACGAGTTCTGGTCGGCGTGATCGGCGTCGGACGTATCAGCGTCCACGGTGGTCACGTCCTTGCCCAGCACGCCGCCGGCCGCGTTGATATCGGCCACGGCCAGCTTTTCGGCGGCCAGTTCCGGCGGGGCCAGATAGGACAGCGAGCCGGTTTCAGGCCACAGGCCGCCGAGCACGAAGGCGTCGGACTTTTTAGATGATGCGCTGGAGTCGGCACTGTTGGAGCTGGATCCGCAGCCAGCGAGCGCCATAACGGCTGCCGCAATCATGGCGGTCACCGCCATGGATGTCTTCTTGATGTTCATAACAAGCCACCTATTCCTCTCTTAACCCCTTGCGGGCAGTGGTTTTTTCGATTACGGGGTGAATCGATATTGTTCATCCCCCGAATCTTGGGCCTAACTGTAAGCGCGAGTTGCTTCGGCCACGTTGTTCGTATGTAACCGCGAAATGAAGCCCGAAAACTATTGGAAACATGCGGTTTTGAGGGTGAACAACAAAGCCCCCTCCGACGAGGGGGCTGCTTGGAAAGAAGGTTACTTGCCTTCTTCCTTTACTTCTTCTTCTAGGTTGCCTAGGTATAGGGAGATAACCTTCGGGTCTTCGAGGAGGTCGCGGCCTCGGCCGGAGTAGGCGTTGCGGCCTTGGTCGAGCACGTAGCCGCGGTCGCAGATCTGCAGGCAGCGGCGGGCGTTCTGCTCGACGATAATCACCGAAACACCAGCCTTGTTGACCTGGCGCACGCGGATGAAGGTCTCGTCCTGCAGCATCGGAGACAGGCCGGCGGACGGCTCGTCGAGCAGCAGCACGGACGGGTTCATCATCAGGCGCGGGCCATCGCCACCATCTGGCGTTCACCGCCGGACAGGGAGCCGGCGAGCTGATCTTTGCGGGCACCGAGCTTGGGGAAGATCGAGCACACGTAGTCGAATCGTTCGTTGAACTGCTTCGGTGCCTGGTAGGCGCCCATGTGCAGATTCTCGACGATGGTCAGCGACGGGAACACGTTCTCGGTCTGCGGCACGAAGCCCACGCCTAGGGAGACGAGCTTGTCGGCGCGCAGGTTGGTGATGTCCTTGCCCTTGAAAATCAGCTTGCCGGAATGGATGTGGACCAGACCAAACAGGGATTTGAGCAGGGTGGACTTTCCGGCGCCGTTCGGGCCGATGATGCCGACGATCTCGCCCTCGTGAAGGGTCAGGGAAGCGCCGTTCAAAATGTTCACGCCGGGCAGATAGCCGGCGACCAGGTCGACCGCGTCCATCAGCGGTTCGCCGGCGGGCTCGCCGACATGGACTTCGGAGCGCGGTCGGGTGTCAGGTTCAAGTACTTCGGTATCACTCATCAGACTTCCTCGCTTTCCTTGAGATCGAGGACGGAATCGTCGCCGAGATCGATGTTGGCGTTGGCGCCCAGGTAGGCGTCGATGACGGCCGGATCGTTCATCACGGCCTTGGGCTGGCCCTCGGCCACAATCTTGCCTTCGGCCATCACGGTGACCCAATCGGCGATATGACGGACCATATTGATGTCGTGCTCCACGAACAGCACGGTGGTGCCTTCCTCGCGCAACGACATGATGTGGTCCAGTAGTGACTGCTTGAGCGCGGGGTTCACGCCTGCCATCGGCTCGTCGAGCATGACCAGCTGCGGGTCGGACATCAGCGCACGCGCCATTTCGAGCAGCTTGCGCTGGCCACCGGATAAGGCACCGGCGAAATCGTCCTTCTTCTTGATAAGCAGGAATCGTTCGAGCAGGGCCTCGGCCTTCTCGCGGTTCTCCTTCTCCTGCTTTTTCCACAGGCCGGGCACCAGCGAGCGGAACATGCCTTCGCCGGGCTGCACGGGGGCACCGAGCAGCATGTTGTCGAGCACGGTCAGTCGGCTCATCACCTTGGTCAGCTGGAAGGTACGGACCATGCCCATGCGCGCCACTTTCTCGGGCTGCACGTGGGCCATGTCGCGGCCATCGAACTGCCATTCGCCGGTGTTCGGGGTGTCAAAGCCGGTCATCAGGTTGAAGAACGTGGTCTTGCCAGCGCCATTCGGGCCAATCAGGGCGGTGATGCCGTGGCGTTCGATTTCGAAATGCTTGACGTCCACGGCGGTCATGCCACCGAACTTGCGGGTCACATTGTTGGCCACCAGAATCGGGTCCGGCTTGTGCACGCCGGGCGTGTTCTCCACGAATTTCAGATCTTCGGTGACTTTGTCGCCGTAGGCGGTGGAGATCAGGGTCTCGCCTTCGGGGCCTTGGTGGCCCATTGGGCGAGGTCGTGGAACGGCTTGCCGGGTTCGTTCGAGCCGCTCGGCAGATTCGTCGACGTCACGCCGGCGACGGTCTCGTTGGTTTCGGATGCGCTGCTGCGCACGGATTCGCTTGACTCAGGCATTGAACGCCAACTCCTTTCGGTCTCCCAGGAGGCCTTGTGGTCTGAATATCACCAGGCACATCAACGCCACACCGACGATGATCCAGCCCAGGGATTCGACCTGGTTCGAGGAGATCAGCGTGTCCGGAATGACGCCACGCATGACCTCTTTGACGAAGGTGAGCAGCACCCACAGCAGGCAGGAGCCCAGAATCGGGCCGAAGATTGTGGCCGCGCCACCCAGCAGCAGGATGGTCCATGTGTAGAAGGTGACCGCACGGCCGAGCGAGTCGGGCTGCACGGAGCGCGGCAGCACGAAGAGGATGCCGCCGATGGCGCCGAAGATGCCGCCCAAGATCAGGGCCTGCATCTTGTACTTGGTCACGTTCTTGCCCAGCGAACGAATCGCGTTCTCGTCTTCGCGGATGCCCTTGAGCACGCGGCCCCACGGGGAGTGGAACCAGCGCCAGCACAGCAGTGCGGCAATCGCCACGAGAATCCAGGACACGATACGCAACCACCACGAGTTCGCGATGTTGTTGTTGTATGTCCACAGCAGGAAGGTGGTCGTGCCATCGGGCAACGGCGAGGACGCCTCGAACTTCGTGGTGAAGTCTTGCGGGGAAATACCTGCAGAACCGCCAGTGAAATTGGTCATGGCTGTGGAGCGGCCGATGCTACGTATGATTTCAGCCGCAGCCAAGGTGACCATGGCCAGATAGTCGGGGCCAAGTTTCAGGGTCGGGATACCGAGCAGCAGTGCGTAGATCACGGCGAGCGCGACGGCCGCACAAATCGACGTGAACATGTTCGTGCCCATCGACTGGGTGATGGCGAATCCGTAGGCACCGAGCAGCATGAAGCCGGCCTGTCCCATATTCATCAAGCCCGTCATACCGAAGTGGATGTTCAGACCGATGGCGGCCAGCACGTATGCCGCCGTGGTCGGGGCGATGAGTTCGCCCAGTGTGTTGGAAATGATGGTTAAGAGATCCATGGCTCAGCCCACCCTTTGCTGCTTGCCGAAGAGGCCCTGCGGACGAATCAGCAGGACGCTGATGAGAATCGCCAGCGCACTGGCGTAACGCATGTCGTTGGGGATGATGAGCGAGCTCATATCCGCCACGATGCCGATGATCAGGGAGCCTACGAGCGCGCCGTTCGCGGTGCCGAGGCCGCCCAAGGTGACTGCTGCGAACATCAGCAGCAGGAGGGTGGCGCCCGTGTTCCAGGAAATGCCGTTCAGGTAGATGCCGAGCAGCACGCCAGACAGAGCGGCCATGCCGCAGGAGATGATCCACACGATGCGGACCACCTGTTCGACGTTGATGCCGGAGGCGGCGGCCAGCGCAGCGTTGTCGGATACGGCTCGGGTGGCGCGGCCAAGGCGAGTCTGGTACAGGAAGATGGTCACGCCGATAATCACCAGAATGGCGATGCCCGCTGAAGTCAGGGTCGGCGCGTCAGTGGTGATCGGGCCAAGCTGGAAGCTGGGCGGCACGGACTTGGTGATGCCCTTGATATCGCCTCCGAAGAAGAACTGGAAGATGTACTGCAACGCCATCGATAGGCCGATCGTCACGATCATCTGCTGCATGGTACCCACGCGCTTGCGGCGCAGCGGGACCCAGATCAGCTCGTTTTGGATCCAACCGGTGAGCGCGCCAATCACCACCGCAAAGATGGCGGACGGAATCAGCGGCCAGTGCAGCAGCTGCGTACCGACGTAAGCCATCAGACCACCAAGGGAGACCTGCTCACCATGGGAGAAGGAGCTCAGGCCGGTGGTGCCGTAGACCAGGTTCATGCCCACGCTCATCAGGCCGAGCATCAGGCCGAAGATGATACCGGAAAACAGCTGCTGCCAAACACGCTTGCCGATATTGGCGCTGGCTGCGGAACCATCATCGCCCGTAGATGCGGTGCTGGATGAGCTGGAACCGGACGTGGACGACGAACCGGAACCGGATGTGCCGCTGGTGGATGACGTCTCGGCGGGCTTGTCGAGGCGAACCACCTGACGAGCTTGTCGAAACTGTTCTTCTGAATTTCGACTTCGGCGGTGGCGGCCTTGAGACCATGATCTTTGGCCACGGACTCATCCATCGTCACGGTGTATTTGCCATCGGCATTCACGGAGAACGCCCATTTGCCTTCCGCGTCTGTGGTGGTGGTTGCCTCTTCCTGACCGGAAAGCTTCAGCTCCACATTGGCGATTGGCTTCTTATCCGCATCTTGCAGGATGCCATTAACGCATCCGTTCGTGGCGGTCGGGTTGCACGTAGGCACGGCCTCAGCCGCGAATGCGCGGCTTGGCGTAGCGATACTCAACGCCATCAATAGGGTGAACACTGCACTCAGCAGTAATAATCCCAGTCGATGACGCCGGATTGAAGTGTGTACGGCTGTCATATAACTGTCCTCTCTGGATTGGTTCTTAACCTAGGAGGACAATCAGCGCGCGCGGTTGCGTCGAGGTTTCTCTCTCGTTACCGGGCAGCCGGTTCGTTACAGGAAAATAACAGACGTCTTATGGACGATTAGTCGGTAATCGCGGTATTTCGCGCGCGGACGAACACAGGCGCATCAATGCGCCAGGCTACCGACGATCCAGCCCAACGCCACACAGATCACCGGCACTACGATGGTGACCAGTACATAGAACGCGGCCATGGCGAGATGCCGGTTACGCGCCAACGACACCATTTCATTGATTGCGGTGGAGAACGTGGAGAAACCACCAAGGAAGCCGGTGACGAACAGCAGGTACGTCGATTCGGGCACCACTTGGTGGGCGAATGTGGCGGCGGCCAAGCCGGCACAGAACGTGGCGACTACGTTGATAATGAACGTGGACAACGGAAACAGTCGGTTCCACCATCGCTGAATCGACGTGTTCAATACGAAACGGGCCACGGCACCGAGGCCACCGCACATGCACGCGAGCAGGAACGTCATCAGTGCACCTCCCCTGTGGTGAGGTCGCCGGTCAGCGGAATCTCATCGGTAATGGGCGCGGGCTCGTAGGATGGCGGCGCACTGAGGGGGGAGTCATCGGAGCCAGAGGGCATGACGACGGTTTCTCCGGCGGTCACGTGGCGGCCGGAACCGTTCGGCGACTGTCGCTGGTTCATTGCCGCGTCGGCGGCGATCTTCGTCATACGTCGCACGGTGAGCGCCAAGCCAAGTCGGGCACCCGCGTAGGCGACCAGCAGGCCGCCGGCGAAGCTGATGAGCAGATAACATACGGCACCGGCAATATGGTCCGCCTGCAATCTGGTGAGTTCCTCGATAACCAGCGCGGAGAGCGTGGAGAAGCCTCCGCACATGCCCATGCCGATGCCGCGCGAAGTGAGCTGCCGGATGCGTTTGCGAATCCAGGATGCCTGAGACAGATAGGACGTCAGGCATGCAAAGATAAAGCAGGCGATCATGTTCGCCGTGAATGTGGGCACATGGAATGAATGCCAGAACCCGTGCGGGGCGGCGGTGGCGGGCATCACCAGATCCAAGCCGTAGCGCATGGCCGTGCCCAGCATGCCACCGAAGAACACGACGAGGTACATCATGCCGTCGGCCAGCGGATTGAAGCGGGCCTGGACTCTTTTTATGGGAGCAAGCGGAATCTGCGGCGGCCGTGCGGCAGCAGCCGCGCCTTGCGGAGAAGGCGTGGACTGGGCGCGTACTTGGGCCGCCGAGATTTCTTGGGTGCTGGGCGTCGGTTCCTGCATACGAATCGGCTATCTATCTATCCGGCTGTATCGACTGTGAATTGCGGTCGAACGATTGTTGACGCAGCCGATCAGTCAATCAGCGAATGCACGGAAATGATGTGATCGCGCTGCGGACCGGTGCCGATCGCGGAGATACGGCAGCCGCTCAGCTCTTCCAAACGCTTGACGTAGGCCTGGCAGGTGGCAGGCAGCTCGTCGAAGGAGTGGCAGTCGGAGATGTCTTCGTCCCAGCCGGGCATGGTCTCGTAAATCGGCTTGGCGGCGGCGAAAGCGGCCTGATCGGTCGGCATATCGTCGTGACGTTCGCCGTCCACGTCGTAAGCCACGCAGATCGGAATCTCCTTCAGGCCGGTGAGCACGTCGAGCTTGGTGAGCACGATGTCGGTCAGGCCGTTGACCTGGGAGGCGTACCGGTTGACGACTGCATCGAACCAGCCACAGCGACGCGGGCGGCCGGTGGTCACGCCGAACTCGTGGCCCTGCTGACGCAGCCATTCGCCGGACTCGTCCAGCAGTTCGGTGGGGAATGGGCCTTCGCCCACGCGGGTGACGTAGGCCTTGGAGACGCCGATTACGCGGGTGATCTTGGTGGGGCCCACGCCGGTGCCGGTGCAGGCGCGCCGGCGGTCGGGTTGGAAGAGGTGACGAACGGGTAGGTGCCGTGGTCCACGTCAAGCATGGTGGCCTGAGCGCCTTCGAACAGTACGGTCTTGCCTTCGTCAAGCGCCTTGTTGAGAATCAGGCCGGTGTTGGCCACGTACGGCTTGAGGCGTTCGCCGAGCTTCAGCAGCTCCTCGGTGGTCCGGTCCACGTCGATCGGACGACGGTTGTAGAGCTTGACCAGCATCTGGTTCTTCTGGTGTAGGCTGGCCTCCACCTTGTCGTGCAGATGGTCGGCGTTGAACAGGTCATGCACGCGGATGCCGACACGGTTGATCTTGTCCGCGTAGGCCGGGCCGATGCCACGGCCGGTGGTGCCGATCTTGTGCTTGCCAAGGAAGCGTTCAGTCACCTTGTCGAGTGTGCGGTGGTAGGGCGCGATGATGTGCGCGGCCTCGCTCACCTTGAGGTGGGAGCAATCGATGCCGCGGGATTCCAGGCCGTCAATCTCCTCGAAGAGCACTTCCGGGTCCACGACCACGCCGTTGCCGATCACCGGGGTGAGGTTCGGGTTGATGATGCCGGAGGGCAGCAGGTGCAGGGCGTACGACTCGTCGCCGACCACCACGCTATGGCCCGCGTTGTTGCCGCCGTTGAAGCGCGCGACGTAATCGACCTTGGTGCCGATCAGATCGGTAGCCTTGCCTTTACCCTCGTCGCCCCACTGAGCACCGATAAGAACAATTCCAGGCATGATGCACCTCCGCATTCGCACGATTCCGCCGGAAACAGACTACCTTACACCCTCTACCCTGCGAAGTTTCGTCTCACGCAGGGCGAGGCTGGGGGTGCGACGACCCGGAATGGGTGACGAATTTCTACTCGTACGAGGCGGCGCTGTGACCAATCGCACAAGCGCACAGGTTGAAGAACGGGGCCTAGCGGGCATGCCTCGCGCGATAATGAAGCCATGACGATCGCAACACCGGAACGCTATGCCGAAATGCTCGATGCCGCCCGCCGAGGCGGTTACGCCTATCCAGCCATCAACGTAACCAGCTCACAGACGCTGAATGCCGCATTGAAGGGCTTCGCAGACGCCGAGTCCGACGGCATCATCCAGATTTCCGTGGGAGGCGCGGCTTACGTCTCCGGCATAGGGGTCAATGATCGCGTTACCGGCTCGCTGGCACTGGCGGCTTTCGCACATGAAGTGGCTGCGAAATACCCGAACATCACCATCGCCCTGCACACCGACCACTGCGCCAAGCAGTATCTGGATGAGTGGGTGCGTCCTCTGCTCGCGCATGAGGCCGATCAGGTGGCACGAGGCCAGGAGCCCACATTCCAGTCGCATATGTGGGATGGCTCCACCGTGCCGCTCAAGGAAAATCTGGACATCGCCGAGGAACTGCTCGACAAGTCGCAGAAGGCGCACACCGTGCTCGAAATCGAAATCGGCGCGGTCGGCGGTGAGGAAGACGGCCACTCCGCCGAAATCAATGAAAAGCTGTATTCCACTCCGGAAGATGGCCTCGAAGTCGCCCGCCGACTGGGTTTGGGCGAACGTGGCCGGTACATGGCCGCTTTCACATTCGGCAATGTGCATGGTGCCTACAAGCCCGGCGTGGTCAAGCTGCGCCCGTCGCTACTCGGCGACATTCAGGCGCGCGCGGCGCGCGCGGTGGCCGAAGGCGAGCTGCCTAGCGCGGCCGGCATGGTCTATTTCCCCAATGGCAAGCCGTTTGAGCTGGTGTTCCACGGTGGCTCCGGTTCACGCCCGGAAGAAATCGCCGAAGCTGTAAGCTACGGCGTAATCAAGATGAACATCGACACCGATACCCAGTACGCCTTCACCCGTCCAATCGCCGACCACGTGTTCGAGAACTACGACAAGGTGCTGAAAATCGACGGCGAAGTGGGCGAGAAGAAGTTCTACGATCCGCGTTCTTGGGGCCGTAAGGCTGAGGATTCCATGTCCGCCCGTGTGGTCGAGGCTTGCCGGCAGCTGGGTTCCGCGGGCAAAGCGCTCAAATAGCGCGTAATTTTGCGATCGTGCGCGACACTTTCCCGGAAATAATGAAAATCATTGAAAATCAATGGAGCGGACAACGGGAGTCGAACCCGCCTCTAAAGCTTGGGAAGCTTTCATTCTACCGATGAACTATGTCCGCATGCCTTACGGCTGCTGCACCTCACGTGACGAGCATGCTCAGCCAAACGAGGCACGAATAGTTATCCTAGCACGTCACCTGCCGACGCGCGTGGAGTAGGTGGGCGGAGCGATCGGCGTGCCGTTCATTTCGTTGGCCATCTGCATGAGACGCGCTATGCGCTCATCGGTCGGCGGGTGCGTGGAGAACAAGCGCGAGAAACCGACCGCGGAGAACGGGTTGGCGATCATCATTGCGGAGACGGACTGGGTGCCGGCGGTTTTGCGCATCGGCGCGGTCTGTGCGCCGTAGGAAATCTTGTTCAGCGCGGAAGCCAGGGCCTCGGGATCGCCGGTGAGCAAGCTGCCGTCTTCATCGGCGTCGTATTCGCGGGTGCGGGAGATGGCCATCTGGATCAAAGACGCGGCAATCGGCGCGAGAATCACGCTCAGCAATGCGCCGATCAGGCCGAGGCCACCGGAACTATCGCGGTCGTCTCGCGAGCCGCCACCGAAATACATCAGCGAATAGCCAAGGTAGGAGATGACAGTGGCCATGGCAGAGGCGATGGCGGAAGTCAGGATGTCGTGGTTGTACACGTGCATAAGTTCGTGGCCCAGCACACCACGCAGTTCACGGGCGTGAGAATCTGCAGGATGCCTAGGGTGCAGCAGACAGCCGCGTGCCGTTCGTTGCGTCCGGTGGCGAAGGCGTTCGGGCTCATGGTGGGGGCGATGTAGATGCGCGGCATCGGCTTGCCGGCTTGGCGCTCAGTTCACGCACGATCTGGTAGATTTCCGGGGCTTCCTGTTCGCTGACTTCCCGCGCACCCATGGAGGCGATGGCGAGTTTGTCGGAGAACCAGTAGGTGCCGAACGTGGTAATCAGGCCGATGACAATATAGATGCTCAGGGTTTGCCGACTGCCGCCCGTGGCCCACCAAATCAGCATGATGATGGCCCACATCAGGGCAAACAGCAGCGTTGTCTTCAGGCCGTTGAAATGGCCGTGCACCCGTACTTTGGCATCCATAATGCACACACTAAAATCGCAGGCTGAATGATTGCTGGATATACGCCGCGAGAAATGTCCCATATTCGCCCGGCCCGTCCGGCCCCGAGCCCGGCCGCGTCCGCACGGGGCGCGGCCGGGTGGACGAATGCCGGACGAATGCCGGACAAATGCCGGACGGGCGTGGGCGGGCCGTCAGGCGTGGGCGAGCTCGCGCATCTGGTCGGGCTCGATGACCTTCTTGTGCTCGCGGCCTTCCTTGGCACCCTCGGCGCGCTCGAAGGCGTCGACCTTCTTCCAGCCGGCGAAGTCGATCGGGCGAATGCCGCGCTCGGCCAGCAGTCGGTCGATGGATTCGGGGTCGCGGTCGGCTGCCACACGGCCACCTTCAGCGGCCTTGGCCAGATCCTCGAGCATGTTGGTCACGATGGCGAGCGCATCGGACTTGGTGGAGCCGATCAGGCCCACCGGGCCGCGCTTGGCCCAACCGGTGGCGTACAGGCGGTCGCGCACTTCGCCGCCGTCGGCCTCGGTGGTGATGCGGCCGTCGCCGTTGGCGTTGGCCAGGTGGGCACCGTGCTCGTCGTAGGCAATGCCGGGGGCTTCGGCGGGCTTGTAACCGATGGCGTGGTAGACGGCCTCAACCGGGTAGTCGGTGAACTCGCCGGTGCGGTGCATCTTGCCGTCGGCACCGGTTTCGGTGCGCTCCACGCGGATGGCCTTGACCTTGCCGTCCTCGCCGAGAATCTCGGTGGGGGCGGAGTTGAAGTGCACGTAGTACTTTCGGTCGGCCGGGTTGCCTTCGAAGTCGACGTCGCCGTCGTCTTCCATGTCTTCGGCCATCTCGCGGATGGCGAACAGCTCCTCGACCATCTGGCGGGTGAGCTTGTCCTTGCCGGCCACCTCGATGGTCTCGTCGTCCAGATCGAAGTCGTCCTCGTTGATGATGAGCTGCACGCCGGGCAGCTTCTCCATCTCGCGCAGTTCCTGCACGCTGAACTTGGCCTGGGCCACGCCACGGCGGATGAACAGGTGGAGCACCTTGGCCTTGTTCTGGCCGATGCCCTCGTACACGTTGTCCGGAATATCGGTCTTGGCCTTGAGGTCGTCGGCGTTGCGCATGAGTTCGCGGGCCACGTCCATGGCCACGTTGCCGCCGCCGATTACGGCGACGTTCTCGGCCGTGAGCGGCCATTCTCGGGCACCGGTGGGGTAACCGTCGTACCATTCGACGAACTTGGCGGCACCGTACACACCTTCAAGGTCGGCACCGGGCAGGTTCAGCGGCTTGTCCTTGACCGCGCCGGTGGCGAACAGCACGGCGTCGTAACGGGCCAGCAGGTCGTCAAGGGTCACGTCCTTGCCGAATTCCACATCGCAGTAGAGGTGGATGTTCGGGTTGTCGAGCGTCTTCTCAAGCGCGGAGGCGATGAACTTGATGGACGGGTGGTCCGGGGCCACACCGTAACGCACCAGGCCGAACGGCACGGGCAGCTTCTCGAACAGGTCGATGCGCGCTTCGGTGCCGAGGCCAAGCTCTTCGCCCAGCTTCTTGAGCTGGCGCAGGAAGATATCGGATGAGTAGACGCCGGCCGGGCCAGCGCCGATAACAGCAATGCGGAGTTCAGTATTCACGGATTCAGTCACGCGCTCTAGCCTAACGCAAAGCCTTCCGTTGCGACAGAGGGAGAGTGGTGGGAATTCTGTGTATTAGGCCATAGTTTGTGCGTTTGGGAAACCTACGAGCACTGCTAATGTCAGATTATGGGTTTTCCTATTGGTCAAGTTATTGCCGTTCTCATTCCAAGAAGCATGCAAGGCGGATCAGGCCCTTACTTCGGATATGTTTATGCTGCAAGGCGGTTATCCACGCATTTACGACACGAGAATGCCGCTCAATCTGTTCTTCTCGAACTACATCGACACTTATATCGAACGTGATGTTTCCGAATATCTTGATGTACGCAATTTGGCTGAATTCCGCCGATTCTTGACTCTTTGCGCACTCAGTTCCGGAGCACTCATAAACTACACCAACATCGCCAATGAACTTGGTGTAAGTCCGCGAACCGTAAAGGCATGGATGTCGATTCTGGAATCAAGTTACATCGCATTCCATCTCATACCGTTCTACACGAACGCACGCAAACAGGTGGTCAAAACGCCGAAACTCTATTTTTATGACACTGGCTTGCTGTGCCATCTCTTGGGCATTCGGACGGTCGAAGCACTGGTTGCGCACCCCAAGTTCGGCGATATATTTGAAAACCTCATCATTGCGGAAACCATGAAACAGCATTTGAACGCCAATCAGGAGCCACAATTATTCTTCTACCGCGATGCCAGCAAGGTCGAGGTGGATTTGTTGGATTTCACCGATCCGAATCATCGCCTGATGATCGAAATCAAATCCGGGCAAACCTATCATGACCGGTTCGCCCGCCATCTCACTTTAATTGGCGATGTTCTCGGTATACCGTGTGAGCAACAGTACGTAACCAGTCGGGTTGAGCATAGTTATGTCTCACAAGGAATCCGCGTCACCTCCACCCCTCGATTGGCTAGAAGGCCGACGGTAAAGAGCCGCCGCAGAGCAGTAGGAATTCTGTGCAATCAGTGAATCCCTTGAGGCATTAAAGACGTCACCTCCAACGGCTCTTTACGACCTCGATTGCATTCATTAGGTCATTTCTTCGTCCATTAGGTCGGAGGGTGCTGAAGCCATCCCTTGGAACGGCGGGGTTTCAAGGGCCGCTCCGACCAAGGACCGACCTAATAAACGTCAAATCGACCTAATGAATAACTCCGATGCTATTGCTGCTTTCGTGGGTGGGATTTCCGTTTCCGCCACGTCACCAACCGTATCGCCCCGATTATGTTTCGATGCGGTGGACTCGACATACGACCATCCCGGTCAGTCAACTGACCTACAAAACAGCAGAAGCCTCATATTCTTAATCAGTCCCGATCAATTAGGGCAGTGAGGGCCCAGAGGATGCTCACCACGTCGATGGCCTCCTGGAGGAAGGCACCGACGACGACCGGGATAAGGTTGAACGCGGCGGCAATCATGCCGATGGTGGCAAGCACAAGGCCCGCGATTACGGCTTGAAGCATCACGCGCTTGGTGCGGCGTGCAATGGCGATGGCGCGCGGCACGGCGGCGATATTGTCATTCATAATGACCACCTGAGCGCTTTCGGAAGCGGCGGTGGACGTGCCATCGGTCATGGCCACGCCGATATCGGCAACAGCGAGCACCGGGGCATCATTCACACCGTCACCAACCATCATCGTGACGGTTTTGCCGGCTCCTGTAGCGGCCCTGACTGCGGCTACCTTATCCTCCGGGAACAGTTCGGCGTGAACCTCGTCAATGCCGACTTCGCTGGCAATGATATTGGCGGAAGCCCGCTTGTCACCGGTAAGCATGGCGAGCTCGGTGACGCCCAACTCATGCAGTTTGGCGAGCACTGCCTTGGCGTTGGCACGCGGCACATCGCGCAGCACGATGCGCGCGATCAGCCGGCCGTCAACGGACACGTAGGACGCCATCTCATCCGGCTGCAGCAGGCCAAAGCGAGTGCGCAGGTCATCTTTTGCTGAGCTCCCCCTCTTAGGGGGAGCTGGCCGCTTCGCGGGCTGAGGGGCAGCCTCGCCGACCGCCAGGAATCCATCCTCCCCAGCAGCCGCGAAAGACAGCCGGCCAACGCGCACCGCGTGTCCGTTCACCTCGCCGGAAACGCCCTTGCCGGCGTCTTCATTGATGTTCTTGACGACCGGATACTCCCGGCCATGGCCAGGCCAGCTGGCCTCCGGCTCTGGGCACAGGCGCTGGCCATCCTCGAACCGCTGGCGCAGTCGGGCCAGCGCCTCCGCGCCGGCTTGGCAATGCCTTTGGACAGGATGTGCACCGAGTAGCTTTCCACCGCGCCGGCCATCATCAGCACATGGTCTTCGTTGAGACGGGTTGCGGCACCGGGCAACATCTCGACGCGCACCACCTGCGGCTGCTTGACGGTGAGCGTACCGGTTTTGTCGAAGAACACCTGCGTGACGCGGCCAAGGTTTTCCAGCACGTCCTGTGCTTTGATAAGCACGCCGGCTGCGGCGAGGCGTCCGGTTCCGGCGATGTATGCCACCGGTGCGGCGATGAGCAGCGGGCAGGGCGTGGCCAGCACCAGCACCTGGGCGAATCGCGTCGGTACCCCGGACACCGCCCATGCGACGCCGGCAATCACCAACGAAAGCACGGTAAAGGGCACGGCCAAGCGGTCAGCGGTTTTTACCACGGCCGGGCGCGACTCCTGCGCGGAGGCCACGAGCTCGAGGATGCGCTGGTACTGCGAATCGGCGGCCACCTGGGTGGCACGCATGGTCAATGCAGTCGAGCCGTTCACCGCCCCGGACATCACACGGCGCCGGCGAACACTTCACGCGGCACCGGCTCACCGTTAATATTGCTCAGGTCGAGCGTGGCCGTGCCGGACAGCAGCTCACCGTCAACCGGCACAGTTTCGCCCGGCAGCACCATGAGTACATCGCCCAGCTGCACCTGCTCGACCGGCACCGTGTCGAAGCGGTGCGCGGCGGCCGCAGCCGACGCCAAGCCCACACGCCGGAAGCCATCGGACGAATCGCCCTTATCGGTAGCAAACCCACACCCCACACCAGGCAGGTTGACGACGTGTGCGGTCTGCGGCGCGGCTTCCATAAGCGCGGTCAGACTGCGCTCGGCCTTGGCTTGGGCGTATTCCTCAATGGCCTCGCCGGACGTAATCATCAGCGTCACCGCCCAACTTGCCCAGTATTCGGCGACGGCCACGGTGGAGAGGATCGCGACCACGGCCAGCACATCAACCCCGACCTGCCCGTGGCGCAAATCGTCAATCATGCCGCGCACAGTGTCAATCACGATAATCAGCACCAATGCGATAACCAGCCACTGGCCGAAGCCCGGATTGCCAAGTACCGGAATCGCCATCGCATTGCCCCACGGACGCCAATCGCCCAGTAAAGCCAGCGGAATTGCGGCGATGACGACGACCGGAAGCATCGGCACAAGCTTGCAGATGTCGAGAATTTTGGTGAAGAATCTGATGAGTGCGCCCATCATTGCTCCTTACGCTCGTATACGGAGTCGATTGCGGTACGGCAAGCGTGGCCCGCGCAATCGGCGCTGCGGTCACGCCTTGTTAACCCACCGGCGGCTTTGCCTGGGGCTTCGCTTTGCTCGGCTCCCGCGCGACCTTCCGATACACGGCGTAAAGAAATGTTCAGTTTTGTATTGAATTATGCGCTTTGTTCGGAGCACCGCCCGAACTCAGTGCTTGACCTACCCTATCAACGAGCGTTGCGCGACATGCCGGATATCGAAACTACGTTGGCGGCATGGGCGCGGGGCACAATCGCGCATACGAAAGGCCCGTGGCAGGAGTTTGCTCACTGTCACGGGCCTTTGCTTGTCCGACACGGTGTTCAGCGGTTACCGCTCAACACCGTGTGACGTTGTCGAGTCGGCTTTACCACAGGCCGAACGGGTCGGAGAAGCCGCCGCCGTCACCGGTGCCGCCATCGCTGTTGCCATTGCCATTACCGTAACCGTTCTGGCCATTGCCGTTCTGGTTGTTCTGGTTATTCTGGCTGTTGCCGTTGGAATCGGAGCCGGACGAACCGTTCACCGACGACTCCTCCTGATCGAGCGTCACGTCCACATTCATGGTCTTGCCGTCGCGCACGATGGTCAGCGTCACCTTGTCTCCCAAAGCCGCGGCACGAACGTAACCAAGCAGCGAGTAGTTGTTGTTCACGGCGTTGCCGTTGAAGGCCACGATGGTGTCGCCCTCCTTGAGGCCGGCCTTGTCGGCCGGGCCGCCGGAGACGACCGCGCTGCCAGTGGCGCTGGACTTGGTGATGGTCGCGCCGCCGCGGGTCACGCCGTCGGCTTCAACCGTGTCGGACTTGATGACCACGCCGAGGGCAACGTGCTTGACCTTGCCGTCCTTGATGATTTCGTCGGCCACACGCTTGACGAGGTTGGACGGGATGGCGAAGCCGATGCCGATCGAACCGGCGGAGTCGGATGAGGCGGCGGTCGAGGCGATGGACGAGTTGATACCGATCACCTGGCCGGCCGCGTTGAAGGTCGGGCCGCCGGAGTTGCCGGGGTTGATGGCCGCGTCGATCTGGACGGCGTTGGTGACGATCTCGTTGTTGTTGTCGTCGGTCACGGTCACCGGGCGGTTCAGGGCGGAGACGATGCCGGTGGTGGCGGTGTCGTCGTAGCCGAGCGGGTTGCCGATGGCCATCACGTTCTCGCCGACGGCGAGCTTGTCGGAATCGGCGAATTCCACGGCCTTGAGGTCGCTCGGCGGGTTGTCGAGCTTGATGACCGCAAGATCGGTGGTGGCGTCAGTGCCGACGAGCGTGGCGGAATACATGTTGCCGTTGGCAAGCGTCACCTGAATCTGCTGGGCACCGGAGATCACGTGGTTGTTGGTGATGATGTGGCCTTCGGTGTCGATGATGGCGCCGGAGCCCTTGGCGGTGCCGTTGCTCAACGCGGTCTGGATGGAGACCACGGAGCCGGAGACATCGCTGGCGACAGTCTGCCAGTCGGGGGCTTCGCCGCTCTTGGCGGTGGCGGACCCGGAGCCGGACTTATTCGAGCTGACGTTGGACAGCGAATTGCTGGTCGGCAAGGTGATCAGGCCGCTGGTGAGGGCGCCGTAACCGAGGCCCAGGCAGAGGGCCGCAGCCAGAACGGCGGCGACCACGGCGATGAGGATGTTGCTCGCCGTCTTGGACATGCCCTGCTTGGCGGGGCCGGGCTGACCGGGCTGTCCCGGCTGGGCCGGGCCTTGACCGTTCGGCGTACCGGTACCGGGAGTGCCGAAACCGAACAGACCGCCCTGCTGGGGCTGCTGGCCATTCCGGCCATTCTGACCGGACTGGCTGGCAAACGGGTTGCCGTTGTTCTGCTGCGGCTGCGTGGGCGGATTGAACGGATTGCCGTTGCCCTGCGGCTGCGGGTTATTGGTGTAGTAGGGATTGCGGTTGTCCTGCTGGCCCTGTGGGGTTTGCTGTGCAGGCTGACCGAACGGGAATTGCTGCGTGGGCTGGGCATTGCTGCCGGCCTGGCCGCCCTGCTGGCCCTGTGCCTGAGTCGGGGTCGGACCATAAGCGCCATATTCCGGGGCCGGACGATACAGCGGAGTTGTGGCCGAGGTCTGGCCTGCGGCCGGCGCTGCCGGAGAAGCCGGCGAGGAGGAGACCACCGTGCTCTCGCCCTTGGCGGAGGCGTAGTCCGGGATGGGCTCGGTAGCGGCTTGCGTAGGCTGCTGATCGGCAGCGAGGGCGGCCGAGGAAACCGGGGCTTGCTGCTCGCTGGAATCGCTGGCGTTGCCGGCATCAACCGAGTCGCCACCCACAAACGGGTTCTTCGGCTCGGCGTTGCCGGTATCGGCAGTACTATTGGGGTTTTCGTTATTCCGCGGGGTCTGGTCGACGCCCTGCGGGTTAAATTCGTCAGCCATTGCTGCTCCTTTTCCTAAATTCCTATCGCGTCTGTTCGGCGGCTATTCGGGCACTTGCCCATTGCCACTTCTCGTGTGCTACCTCAGTAGTAAAGGCAGTCAATCTGGAGGTTTTCTGAACGTTGATTGAAAGTCTATGCGTAATCATCGCAGAGTCTTATGGGCATCTCGGCTTCGAGGGGCTGATTTCCTGTTTCGGGAACATCTACTTGCACTTCAAGGGGCTGTTCGCGCGGTCAATTCCGAGTATCAAGGGCCCTCATTTAACGCCATTCCGCCATTTTTGCAGCCGGCCTACTTGACCGGGAGCCCCTTGAAGCGGAAGTAGACGTTCGGGAGCGGCGAAATCCGCCCCTCGAAACCGAGTTCTTCACAATTTCCGGCCCTTTTCTGGCCCTTCTGCCTAAAGTGAACATATGACGATCAGCCTTCTTGAACATCCGTTGGGCGCACAGCCCGGACAGCCCGGCGACCGCAGCGCCTTCCATTTCGAAACGATCACCCGCCTGCCATCCACGGCCAGCGGGCTTGGGCGAGACGGTGCCCGATACGGCCGCACCGGCATCATTCACACGCCCCACGGCGATATTCGCACGCCTGCCTTCGTGCCGGTGGGCACGCAAGCCGCGATGAAGGCCGTGTTGCCCGAGCAGATGAAGGATCTAGGCGCACAGTGCCTGCTGGCCAACGCCTTCCACCTGTTCGAGCGCCCGGGCGAGGACGTGCTGGACGCGGCCGGCGGCTTGGCGCGTTTCATGAACTGGGATGGGCCCACGTTCACCGATTCCGGCGGTTTCCAAGTGATGTCGCTGGGCGTCGGCTTCAAGAAGACGCTGGCGATGGACGTGACCGGCATGAAGTCGGACGACATCATCGCCAAGGGCAAGGAGCGCATGGCCTGGGTGGATGAGGACGGCGTGACGTTCAAGTCGCCTTTGAATGGTGACGCACATCGTTTCTCCGCTGAGATTTCGATGGGCATCCAGCACAAAATCGGCGCAGACATCATGTTCGCGTTCGACGAACTCACCACGCTGATGAACACCCGCTCCTACCAGGAGGACTCGGTGGAGCGCACCTTCCGCTGGGCCCGCCGATGCGTGGACGAGCACCAGCGGCTGACGGCTGATCGAGTCGGGAAGCCGTATCAGGCGTTGTATGGCGTGGTGCAGGGCGCGAATTACGAGGATCTGCGCCGACGTGCGGCCTCGCAGATCGCCTCTCTGGACTTCGACGGCGTGGGCATCGGCGGCGCGATCGAGAAGCGCATCATCGGCGACACCTGCGCATGGATCTGCGACGCGATGCCGGAAAACCGCCCACGCCACGTGCTGGGTATCGCCTCTGTGGACGACATTTTCGCTTGCGTGGAGAACGGCGGCGACACCTTCGACTGCGTGGCCCCCGCACGCTGCGCCCGAAACGGCGCGATTTACACGCGCGCCGGCCGGTACAACATCAAGCGTGCCCAGCATAAGTTCGATTTCGGGCCGCTGGAGGAGGGATGCGACTGCTACACATGCCAGCATTATTCGCGCGCGTACGTCGACCACCTGCTGCGCGCCCGCGAGTTCAACGGGTTCACGTTGGCCACGATCCACAACGAGCATTTCTTCGTGAAGCTGCTAGACGACATCCGCGCCTCGATCGACGGCGGATACTTTGATGAGTTCCGCGACGAAGCGCTGGCCCACTTCTACGGCAACGGCGAGCGCCGGCCAGGGTTGTGAGTTTTTCTCCTTCGTTGCGGCTTGTGCTGCCACGAAGTGACTGAGGGGAGTGTCGCCACCGTCAAAGATCACGGCACCCGCAGAAGACCCACGAGCGATATATCCCTGCCGCCCATGCGACACGCCGAAGATTGCATGATTACCCAGCCGGGTGTAAGTTAGTCGATTGTCTGCGAGTGTGGCGGAATGGTAGACGCGCTGTCTTCAGGTGGCAGTGAGTGTATGCTCGTGGGGGTTCAACTCCCCCCACTCGCACGCAGGGAGAAACCCCGGAAAACGTTGGAATACCAACGCTCCGGGGTTTTCTCATATGTGCCAAGTACTGGAACCTCATCATCGCCGGCGCCGTATGCTTTGCGCTACGCAAGCCGAATCCCGTCCCCGGCTGGTTCGAGTTTCACGAGGTGTTTCACTTGGGCACGGTTATCGGATACGCCTGCCACGTCGTGGCGATTTATCTGATTGCCTGCGCGCTGTAGGTTCGCTCGCCCCAGCACCGAGGCGGACCTTCATACGTTACGAGATAGGTCCTTGACCAGCCAGCCGTGACGACCGCCTTCATAGACCTCGTCAGTGAGCCGGTAGCCGCGCTGTTCGTAGAACTTGTAGTGGTCGTTTTCCGAGTGCACGGCAGCCATGGTTCCGCCGGCTTGCGCGATGCGGCGTTCGGCGTCGGACAGCAGCCGCGAGCCGATGTGCCTGCCTTGCGCTTCGGTCAGCACCGCGAGCCGCGCGATGACGTATCGCCCGGGCTGGTCGGGATGGTCGGGGTCCGCATAGAACCGGCAAGTCGCCACGGGGCGATTCTGGTCGGGCTGGCCGGACTGAATAGACGAGGCCGATTGCGCGGACAGGCCGGGGCGATTGGGCGCATCGTTCGAATCGAACGCCAGCAGATGCACGGACACGGCATCCCATTCATCGAATTCCGGCCGCCAGTCGCGTTCGCGGATGAACACCTGCTCGCGTATGGCGCGGGCCGCGTCGGGCAGCCGGTCGTATGCTTCGATTCGTATGGTCATGAGCGCCAGTGTAATGCGTCACGATAACCGACAGAGTGCGGCTTGATGGACGAGTTCTGGCCCAGGTTTGGCCTGTGCTCGATGAGCTCAGGCCGTACGCGCGATCTGCACGGCGGTGCCGGACGCGGTAACCATCAGCATACCGTTGTCGGCGCCGAGCACCTCGTAGTCGATGTCCACGCCGACCACGGCGTGCGCACCCATCGCCTCCGCGCGTTGTTGCATTTCGGCAATGGCCTCGTTACGGGCGCGCATCAGCTCTTCCTCATAGCCCTGGCTGCGGCCGCCGAACATGTTACGCAGGCCCGCGCCAAGATCCTTGAACATGTTCACACCGGACACCACTTCGCCGAAGACGATGCCCTGGTAGTTGGTGATGGTGTATCCGTCGACGGACGGGGTGGTGGTGACGAGAATCATGGCGAGGCTCCTTTGGCTTGTCTGCGTAGATGAATCACTGCCGAGAGTCGGATCGCTCCCGAATCTCACCTCGGAAACGGATCGCTTCTCTTGGCTACCACAATAGTCGAGAGCGCCTTCCCCAACATCTTCAATCCACGCGATTGCGTAATCAAACGCATGTTTCGCCTCCAAAAAATGCTGATAGACATTGGGCCGCAAAAGGCCAGCCTCAACGGGCGCAAGCCGCTCACCAAACTGAATCGCAGACCCAAATGACTCGTCATGGGCAAACGGCTGGACCACCCAAATTCCGCTGCGATAATCAACCATCACCGAAAGCCCAGGCTGCTCCGTCGATACGACCATCATCGAACCGGACACGTTCTCGACATTGATATTCGGGTGCCCGTACAACGCGTAACTCAAACCATCATCGGCAACACCCTGCTCTTGCCAATTGGCGCCTAAGCACTCCAACATCTCGCTGGGCGAGTACGCACAATCTTCCGCATAATCAATCGGCTGAGCATCCGTATAACAGCATTCACCGCCGTCACCTTCCGCAATGCTGCGCTCCACAAGATAGGCCATCACATCCGGCATCTCCCAATAATCAATGGACAGCTTATCAATACAGCCGTTTTTCCAAGCCATATAATGCGTTTGCTCGTCGCCAAGAATCTCTTCAAACGCCTCGGCTGAGATAAACGTCGACCCGTCCAACTGATAGCACTCGTCCAAAGGATAGATTTCTCGGTTCGCGTATTGTTCCTGAGCCTTGGACACAAGCTTGTCATCCAATGCGCTCATCTGCTGATCAACTTCATCCTGTGAGGGAATGAAAGGGGCGAAGTCCAGCCCTGCTTCGCCACAGCCTCTCTGCCGTTCACGCCTGTACATCACGTCCGCACACGTATCGGTCTGCCGTTCATTCACCATTGATCAGCCTTTCTTTTCGTTCCACAAATGCCCTAGAACACTGCGATTCCAGTAGTTCCGATTGAATCAGGATCGTTCTTGCGAAACTGTCGAGGATCGTGGATCGCTTGTGGATCTTGAAGCGTTGTATCCTGGTTGTTCATGGATCCGGAACGCAAAATCATTAACGTCGTGGGAGCCGCAATCGTCACCAACGGCACCGTACTATGTGCACAACGCGGTCCGGGGAAGTCGTTGGCCGGATACTGGGAATTCCCCGGCGGCAAAATCGAACCTCATGAAACAGCGCGGCAGGCTTTACACCGCGAAATCGAAGAAGAGCTGTTATGCGAAGTTGAAGTCGCGGAAGAAGTGTGCACCAGCGAATACGCCTACGACTTTGGGACCGTACGGCTCACTACATTCGTCTGTCACCTCATCGCCGGCACACCGCATCTCACCGAGCATACTGATATCCGATGGCTGAATCCTGCCGATATGCCGACATTGAACTGGGCTCCGGTAGATCGCGAAGCAGTCGCGATTATCGCCAGCAAACAGCTGACGCTCCGATGAATGCGCCATAGCGCAGCCATGCAGTCATGCAGTCATCAACAAACAATTCGAATCGCAAGGGAACAAGACAACATGTCTATCAATCTGGCCAGCACCTCAAGCTCTCCGGCCAACACGCAACATAGTGATCCTGGCCCGACACCCTCAATCCTCGAAGATGTCATCTCAGGTCTGATCGAGCCGCGCTCAGATGCTCCCGGCGAATATAAGCCGACCCTCATCGCAAATCGCCCCGGTGGATTGACCATGCGCGAGGAAATCGGCAATTCCTTGGCTACTAGCGATTCCTTCGACATTTCTGTCGCATTCGTCTCGGCTGAGGCCGTGCTCAGCTTATTTGAAGACTTCAGAAGTCACCATGAAACAGCAACCCGAGCGGGCACACTGATTACCTCAACGAAAAATCATTTCAACGATCCCAGGGCATTCTGGGAGCTGCTGCATCTTCAGAACACCACTGGTGTTGACGTTCGCGTGTGGGAAGGCTCCCGCAATGCCTCAGTGGCCGCAATGGCTCAAGGACAGCCATTCCATCCAAAGGGATATATCTTTTCTCGCCGCATGAAAGACGGTACGCCCTATTACGACCTGTACGTTGGCAGTTCCAATCTCACTGGAGCCGCATTGACCACGCAACGCGAATGGAATCTCAAAGTCTCATCGCTGGCGGATGGAGAGCTGGTCGGGCAGTTCCAGGATGAAATCGACTCACAGGTGGCCGATTCCGTTCCGCTGACCGAAGAGTGGATCAAACAGTATGAGGAAGATTTCAAGAAATACGCCCCACCGCGTCATGAGATTCTGCAGTCGTTTGAGGGGCATGACATTCAGCCAAACGCCATGCAACAGGAGGCGTTGGCGAATCTCAAGAAACTTCGTGAACAAGGCGAGCACCGCGCAATTATCGTGTCGGCCACCGGCACCGGAAAGACGTACCTTTCCGCATTCGACGTACGCGAATGCCAGCCGAAGCGCATGCTGTACATCGCCCAACAGCAGATGATTCTTCAAACCGCAATGAACTCTTACCAAAAGGTGCTCGGCTGTGATGAATCCGAATTGGGATTGTATTCAGGCACCAGCAAGCAACAGGACCGCCGCTACGTATTCGCCACGGTACAGACGATGCGGCAGCCGGAGGTTTTGGCGCAATTCAAATCCGATGAATTCGACTACGTTCTGGTTGACGAAGTTCATCACGCTGGAGCCGAAGGATATCAGCGCGTCATCAATCATTTCAAAGATGCCGACTTCATGCTCGGCATGACCGCCACGCCAGAGCGCACCGACGGCATCAACATCTTCGAGCTATTCGGGCATAACATCGCGTACGAAATTCGCTTGCAAAAGGCGTTGGACGAGAACATGCTCTGTCCATTCCACTACTACGGCGTTGCGGAATACCTTGGCTCCGACGACGATCCGAATGGAATCGCCCATCGTCTCGATGTCTCCAAGGGTCTTGATGCGAAGGACTCGAAACAGCTCAAGTACGAGATCGAGCAGCTTGCCACCGAAAAGCGAGTCCGCTACATCATTGACAAGTTGCAGGAATATGGGCAGTTCAACATTCCGGTCACCGGACTCGTGTTCTGCAGCCGACAGGAGGAAGCCCATAAGCTGTCCCAGCTGTTTAACCAGCAGTGGAATCAACAAGATGAACGCCCCTATCGCACCGCTGCCGTTACCAGCACGGACGATGACGGCAGGCCCGTGTCCCAAGCGCAGCGAGACGAATACGTCCGCAAGCTCACTGAAGGCGAACTCGACTATCTCTTCACTGTCGATATGTTCAATGAGGGAGTCGATATTCCCGCCGTCAACCAAATCGTCATGTTGCGCAGCACCGAATCCAGCATTATCTTCACGCAGCAGCTCGGGCGCGGACTGCGCAAATTCCCTCACAAAGAAAGCGTTGTGGTTATCGATTTCATCGGCAATTACAACAACAACTATCTGATTCCGGTGGCGTTATACGGCAACACTGGCGACCGCGACAGGGCTCGCAAGAACCTGCAGCGAAAGTCAATCGGCCTGTCGTCCATCAGTTTCGACCCGATCGCCAAGGAGCGCATCCTTAAGTCTTTGGACACCGCCGACTGGTCCGACATGAAAAAGCTGTCCGAACAGTATCGCCAAGTCCGTTACGAGCTGGGCCGCATCCCCATGCTTACGGACATCTATAACTACGACCCCTCACTGCCGTATACCATCGCATCGAAGCGCAGCAACTATCTTGATTTCGTGCGTTCCCGTGAAAAAAGCCTGGGCAAAGGCAAACATCATGAAGCGACATTTGAGGATCAGTTGGAGCCGGTGACCGACGTTGAAGACGCGATACTCAAGATGGCAGCGGAGCTGCTGCTGCCCGGATTGCGACCGCACGAATTGGTCATTCTTGCTCAGCTATGCCATTTCGTCAGCGAACGGCTCGACGACGACGTACCTCAGCATTGGAGTGCGGGCTCGTCAATCGGCCGCAGCGAACTGCTCGATGCGATTCGTACTGAATTCCCGCTGGCCGATGGTTCAGACGCGCAATTCGACTCTGCGATCAGCGTGCTCGATTATTCATATTTCACCGGCCCGAACTGCAATCGTTTTGGCAACCAGCCATTGGTCGAAACCTTGAACAGCACCGGCACAGGAAGCGACACCGCATATCGGTTGAGCAGCAGATTCGCCGACATACTTGCCACGAACCGAACGTTCCGCATCTTCTTCGCGGACACTTTGCGCACCGGTATGGCCAATTGCCGAGATATGTTCCGCGAGGCCGCCGCCAGGCAACAGGTCTTCGACCACATGTTCTTGTACGAGCGCAAATATTCCATGGCTGACGTCATGCGCCTGTGCGGATGGAAGAAGGAAAACACTCCGCAAAACGTGGGTGGTTACCTGCTCGACAAGGAAACCAACACCATGCCCATCTTCGTGAAATACGCGGCCAGCCAATACGAGGATGAATTCCTGAGCACACAGGAAATGAAATACTTCAGCAAGAACGGACGCACTCCGCAGTCTCCGGAATTCCGATGGGCGCTTAGCGGCATTGGCCCGAATTGGGACCACACACATTTCGTCCCGCTATTCGTCATGCGCAAGGCGGAAGAGGCCGATGGCAAGTACTACTACGTTGGCCACGTCGCTGCGTTTGAGAATCCTCAGCTCACCACCAAGCCTGACGCAACCGGACAGGGCAGTGTGAAGGTCACCCTGTCGGTCCTGCGTTTGGCCCGGCCAATCGATCCAGAGCTCTATCGGCATTTAGCCGGCTGACCATCAGCTCCTCAACCGTACGGCGGCGGCCATTCCGCCGTCGCCGTAGGTGGGGTGGGCCATGAAGGCTTGACTGGCGGTGGCGTCGCCGCGCATCGACTCGTCGTAGCCGCCACAGCGCTCCCACGCGGCACGGCGAATTATGACGTGGCCGGGCAGCAATTATGCGACACGAACGTGGCGGCGATGCCACGGTTACGCGCGGCGCATCATGCGATGCTCGCCGGCGACCGTGTGCTCATCCTCACGCTTGGCGGGCTTGCGAGCGCCCGCAATATTCTCCATGCTCATGCCTGCTCATCCCCATCCACAACCGAAATCCAGTCGCCGTATCCTTCCTCGGCCATGCGCGAGCGCGGCACGAAGCGCAGGGCGGCGGAATTCATGCAGTAGCGCAGGCCGCCGCGGTCGGCCGGGCCGTCGGTGAACACGTGGCCCAAGTGAATCTGTGTGTCCGACGTGCGCACTTCGATGCGGTCGCGGCCCGGAATGCGGTGGTCCTCATGCTCGGTCAGCAAGTCACCGGCAATCGGGCGGGAGAACGCGGGCCAGCCGCAGCCGGAATCGAACTTGTCTCGCGACGAGAACAGCGGCTCGCCGCTGACGATGTCCACGTAGATGCCGGGCTCAAACTCCTCGTCATACTCGTTGACGAACGGGCGCTCGGTAGCGGCGTTCTGTGTGACCGCGAACTGCTCAAGCGTCAGATCCCAGATGCGTTCCACGTACTTCTGACGGCGTTTTACGTTCGCGATTGCGGCGATCGGTACATGGCAGTAGCCGCCGGGATTGTTCACCAGATAGTCCTGATGATGTGCCTCGGCCGGGTAGAAGTTGCGCAGCGGTTCGACCAGTACGGCCGGGCGCTGCGGCTGGCGGTCGACCAGCTGCTCCAGAGCCGCCACATACACGGCGCGCTGCGTCTCGTCCGTGTAGAACATGCCAGTGCGGTACTGCCGGCCGCGGTCTTCGCCCTGCTGGTCCACGGAGAACGGGTCAATGACCTCCAGAAACAGTAATGTCAGCGTCCGCAGGCTGACCTGTGCCGGGTTAAACTCGACTTTCACGGTTTCGGCCGCATCCGTGCCGCCCGCGCATACCTGCTCGTAGGCCGGCGATTCGACGGTGGATTGCGCGTAGCCGACCGTGGTGTCCGTGACGCCGTCGACGTTCTGGAAGTAGCGCTCCAGCCCCCAGAAGCAGCCGCCGGCGAAGTATGCGGTTTGCGTATTTCCGTCATTGTGTTCGTTACGTTCGCTCATGCGCCCCACGTTACTACGTCGAGGCGGCTCGCGATGCAGTCAACGACACCTCTGCACCGGCAAAACCGCTTTCGAGGGGCTGATTCGGCCTTCGCAGGAGGTCTACTCCCGTTTCAAGGGGCTGGTCGGCAGCTAGACCGCATGTAAAAGCCCATCCGCGTCAACGCCATTCCGCCGATTTTGGAGCGTGAATACTCGGCCATCAGCCCCTCGAAGCAGGAGTAGACCTCCCGGAGAGGCCAAATCAACCCCTCGAAACGGAGATAGCGCCTTCTGCGCCCTTCTCGCTGGGCTTTCGCCGCTCAAAGAGGTACATTCGGGCTTCTGCAGAATGCTTTCTCCGTTCAAAGAGGTACCGAATACGGGAAATCCCGAGTACAAACGCCGTCATTGCAACGCTCATACTCGGGATTTCAGAGTTCAGGTACCTCTTTGAAGGCAGTTAGTTGTCCGCAAGAGGCCAAATGTACCTCTCTGAAAGCAGATACCCCGTCTCAGGCTCGAATCGGCTAGCCTGCGTACCCGTGTGCACACCTTCACGACCGCAGCGTGCTGAGCATGCCGGCTACTTCGGCGGGCGTCACGCTGGGCACGTAGGCGCGCACCACCGCGAGCCCGATCTGCGGCAACGCCGCCGGGTCCGGGTAGCACACGTAGACCGGCGCTTCGGTGGGCTGGAACTTGCGCTTGAAGTTGAACAGCGAGTGGAAGCCGTAGGCGGGTTCCATCCAGTCGGCCACGATCTGCAGCGCGTGTTGGAGCACCTGCGTGCCTTCGCCGGCCGGCACCCCGCCTTCCCGGGCATTGTCTCGCTCGGGGTTCATGCCGGCCAAGGGTGCCGCGGACAGGCTCATGAACTCTACGGCATGCTCAGGATCCGCAAGCCCCTCGTCGCGCAGGCGCTCGGCCATGCGCGCGATCAGGAACTCCATAATGCCGTTGGGACTGTCGGTGCGATGGCGCATGAAGTCCAGCGTCCAGCCGACGATGCGCCCGTCGCGCCAGGTGGGCAGCCAGCTGGTGACGCCCAGCACGCGCCCGTCCGCGTCGATGGCGTAAAGCAGCCGCACGCGCGGGTCGCGCAGTTCCTCGACACCGCCGAGCGTGAACTTCATTTCCGGCAGCGCCTTGAGCTGCGCCCACTCCTCGGAGATGTCCTCGATCTGCTCGCGCACATCGAGCGACGCTTCCAGGAACGTGGACTGCACATCGGTCACGCCGTCGCGCTTGGCCTTGTTGATGGCGGTGCGCACATCCTGCCATTTCTTGCCGGTCGTCTTCCAGCCGCGCGGGTCCACGACCATTTCGCTGCCGACCTCGATGGAGCTCCAGCCGGCCTCCAGCAACGCGTCGCGCTGTTCGCGATGCACGCTGTAGAACACCGGCGACAACGAACGTTCCACGCAGTACTGGGTGAAACCGTTCAGATCGTCCATCCATTCCGCTGGATCGCCGAACGGTCCGGTGCAGGTCAGGGCGATGCCGTTGAGCTTGCGATACGCCACGGCCGATCTGCCCGTGGGGGACAGCCAGTAGCTGTTGCCTTCCCACGTGGTCATGAAGCTCATCGATTCGCCGCCGGTTTCGACCAGACGTTCGGCGCGCGCCCGGGCTCGCTCGTTCGATTCGCTCACGTCGCCCATCCAGTGGATCACCACGGCCAGCACCACGATCCAGAACACCAGACCGACGCCTTGGTACATGATCGAGGCCATCGGAGTGCGCGGCACGAACGACAGCTTCATATGGCTCAGGAAGCCGATGGGCAGGAACCGGCCCGGCAGTTCGGCCAGCAGCGACGAGGCGGTGGCGCGTGGCGAGAAGGTGGCGGGTTGGGCGATGCCGTATATCAGGTATATGGCGGCGCACGCCAGCCAGGCCAGCACGATGGCGCCGATGCCGCCGACCAGCCTGCACCAGCCGATGCGGATCGGGAAGTGTTTCATCGCCGCCAGCAGGGCGATGGCGAACAGCAGCGGGGGCAGGACGTTCGCCACGCAGGCCACGATCGCGCCGTGCTGCAGCAGGGAGGCCATGCCGTCCGGCGCGAAGCTCAGCGGCACGACCAGATAGTAGGCGACGGCGATGGCCACCGTGAACAGGTTGATGGCCACGGTGCAGATGGCCGCGAACCGACGTCCGCGATACAGGCCCCACGCCAGCACCAAGGTCACGGCTGTAGGCAGCAGCGAGCGCAGCACCGCGCCGGGCATCGAGGCCCGCAACAGATCGAACTGCAGGAAGCATCCGCCGTGCGTGTCACCGGCCAGGCATTTGGCCAACATGCCATCGTCGACGGAAACCGGGCTCATGAGCAGGCCGATCGTGCTGAGCGGGCCCGCATGGTTATGGGAGGTGATGGCGATGACCGGCCCCAGGGCCAGTACCACGGCGATGGCCGCGAATATGCGCCGCGCCTCGAAGGAGGTGCTGCGCAGCCAGTGCCATTCGGCTTCGACGTGCGCGGGCGGCCCGGCCATCACACGGCCGGCGGCATGGCCGATCAGCGCGGCGGCGAGTATGCAGTAGCCGCTGGGGTTGCCGCTGTAGAGCAACGTGACCAGGATCGCCACATAGCCGACGAGTCGGATGCGCCTGCGCCATAGGTGGCTGCAGAACGCGCTGGCCGCCATGAGCGCGCCGACCGGCAACACCAGCGGGCTCAATGCGAACTGCATGCGGGAGACGAATTGGGAGTCCTGGAACAGCCATCCGGCCGCCGCACACAAGGTCAGGCCCACGATCACGCCGCCGAGCGCGCAGGCGAGCGCGGTGCCGACAGTACGTGCGCGGCCAAGCCACGGCTCGGCGATTGACAGCATGACGAGCCACAGCGCGGCATCAAGAATGAGCTGGATGACGCCGCGCGCCAAGAACAGCGTGCAGAAGAGTTTGCCGAAATCGAATTCGGCCATGCTGGTGTCGAGCCGCAGCGGGAACGCGAATCCGGCCATCGCGACCACCAGCCACACCACCAAGTTCAGCACCACCAGCGCCACCGTGGCAGTGATGGCCAGTCGATGACCGTCCGCCCACTGTCGCACGTCGCCGGCCAGTTCGCGCCAGCTTTCCGCCGCATGACTGTTGTGCTTACGCGATTCTTCGCTCATTGCAACACCTCCACTTGTGGGTACTCCTTCAACGATTTCGTCATCTCGCCCAAGCCGGTCCGTTCGCCGAACCAGTCGAGACCGGGCCGCCAGACCGCCTGCACCGCGTGCCAGTCGTGGCCGGTGCCGGGCACGATCAGCTCGGTGACCTCCATGCCGGCTTTGCGCGCGGCGTCGGCGATCGTGCGCATGTTGCTAATCGATTCCTTGTCCCGTTCGCCAGCACCGGTGAACAGCGCCTGCTCGGGCGTACCGGTGGCGGCGATGGCGTTGACCGGCACCTGTTCGTCGTACGCCTTGCGGTCGCCGGCGAAATACTCCTGGACCATCTTGGCGACGCTGCCATTGGTCGGCTTGAGTTCGCCGTCCACCGGCAGCATCGCGCCGTAGATTTCGGGATGACGCGGGACGAGCTGCGTGGTGCAGGTGCCGCCTTGCGAGAACCCGCCCATCGCCCACATGCGGGCCGATTTGGCCACGGGCAGCATCTTCTTGGCCCAGTTCACCACGTCTGTGGTGAGGTAGGTTTCGGCGTTGCCTTGCGTGGTGTCGGCGCACAGGCTGTTGTGCGTGGCCTCGCCGTTCTGGTCGGGCACGAGCACGATCGGCGCGAGCCCGTCATGTTTGGCGGCGTACGCATTCATCGTGGCGGCGATGTTGCCGGCGTCGATGAGGCGACTGGGGCTACCGGGCTGCCCGGCCAACAGCTCCATCACCGGCAAGGCCGGCGGACGGTCGGACAGCGCGGCGGGCGGCAGGTAGATCATCGCCTTGCGGGCCGTGAAGTTGGATTCGGTGTTCGGAATGTCGACGGTGAGCACCTTGCTGGCTGGGCATGGACGGCAGGCTGCCCTTCTGCGCCTTGCTATGCCAGTCGCTGACACTCATCGCGGCCTTGTGTACCTCGATTGAGCCGAGCGAGGCGTACGGCGTGTAGCCGACGAGGGTGCCGATGGTCTGGTATTCGCCGTAAATCGAGTCCACGCCGAGCGCGGTGGACAGCAGCACCAGCGGCACCAGCACGACGGCCAGCGCACGGCGGACCCCGCGCAGGGTCACGGCTGCGGCGATCACGAAGCCGACGCCGGCGATGCCGCCCGCGATGGTGAAGATCACCGGCCAGCCCAGCGATACGCCGAACACCATAAACACGTCGGACACCAGCCATGCAACCAGCAGTCCAGCCGCGCCGGCGAGCACGGCGGCAATCAGCGAGACAATCAGCGGGTGCAGGCGGCCGCGCTTCTTGCTCTTGCTCAATGCCAGCCCAATAATCAGTATGATTGCCGCGATCGCGGTCAGTCCGAACACGGTCCGCGGCATCGATCCGCGACCAGAGACAATTCCATGAACGTTTTCCAAACGGAGTTCTTCATCCTTCACCCCCGCGCTCCAGGCTCCTCGCCTTGTAAGCTCACGCAACACTAGCGCGCGATTCATAGAGCGTCACCCAATTTCACAAAAATTGTCGCGAGTTCTCATGGTTTCCCCAGACTCCGTTCAGCGCCTGTTCACATCCGGTCTGGCGCCCGCAGTTCAAGGCCAGTGTCGGCGCTGGATTAGCGGCGCGCAGGCTTGTCCCAGCTTCAGCCGGAAGCAGGGAATATGCTGGTGGATATGACTCACGCAAACGAACAACGTCCAGCAGCGACCGGCAATGCCGCCGATAACGTGTCTGACGCCCCTACTGGCCCCGCGACGAGCGCGGCGGCAAGGCCCACGACCGTCACGGCTGATGGCACAACAGCCACAAACGCCGCGGCCAGTTCAACAGCAAAGCCCGCAGCCAGCACCTCTTGGGCCAGGAAACCAACCCACGTCGAGCACTGTTGACGATTATCGTCACGGTGGTGGTTGTGGTGGCCATCGTACTGGGGCTCGGATTCTTCGTGAACTGGGGATTGGCGGCCCTTTTGGTGATCATTATGATTCCGGGGGCGATTTCGCTGGCCGTTCTCGCCAAGCACCCTGAATCCACCGGCGGGCGCAGCATGTTCGGCATCTCCGATCCGAATACGCTGCTTGACCCGATTCGCCGCCCGTCCGAGCGCCGCGGCGAGTAAGTTGCTGCTGCCCATCGGGCGGTAATTTATCCATGGGGCGGTAAAAGGCCCATGGGGCGGTTTGAAGAAATTGTGAAACCGCAGAATAAAGTCATTTTGGGATACCGCCCCATGAGGGTTTTACCGCCCCATGGGATTATTACCGCCCCATGAGCAAAGTCACCCCGCTATTTGCGCGCACTGACCAAGTAATTGAGCACCGATCCGGCGGCCACCAGCAGCGCGCCACACCAAAACGGCAGCGACAGCGCCAAACCCAGCAACACCGCACTGGCCCCGGTGGACAGCACCGGCGTGGCATAGGACGCAATAGCCAGCCGCTCCATAGACCCATGCAGAATGCCGTATCCCCAGCAGGCATAACCACCGCCAATCGCCGCCGCGGCAATCAGCACAAACAGCCATGCGACCAGACTCGGCGGCTCGGCCGGCCATCCCTGCCCGGACGCAAAGTGGATAATCCACAGCGCCACGGCCACGCAGGGGAAGAACAATGAAGTGCCGTCCACCCCATGACTCATGGCTGGCGTGAACACCGCGTACACCGACCAGGCAAGCGCGCCCACGAACGCCAGCGCATAGGGCAAAGGGTTGGCGGCGATATGCTGCACGGCCGCATGCCAGTCGAGCCCGGAATTACCGCCGACCGCCAACACCACGCCGGCAGTGGCCACGATCGCGCCCGGCAGCACCTTGACGACCGCGTGCTTGCGATGGGATACGCCCGCCGACAGCAGCACCATCATCGTGGGCCACAGATAGTTGACCAGGCTCACTTCCACCGAGGATGCGTCGGTAGAGGCCAGACCCAGCGAGAGGGATATCGACGATTCGTAAAATACGAACAACAGGCCGCCGATAATCAGGTATTTCTTGGGGAACTCGCGAATCGGGGCCGGGCGCCGGAACATCAGCAGCAGGATGCCGCCGACCGTGTAGATCAGGGCCGAGCCAAGCGTGGCGCCGAAGTTTTCGGAGACGATGCGCACGGTGCCGGCCATGAAGCTCCACAGCAGGATTGCCATCAGGCCGATGGTCGTGGCGCGCGCGGATACGACGTGGCCGCCGGAATGGCTTGCCGCCGGTGCCGGTGTGCCGCTTGCGTTCTGTGCGCCGTTCGCCATATGTCCGCCTCTCTCGCATCGTTTCGAAGTCACTCTACCCATCGGATGTGTACAGCGGCAGAACGGCACGCGACCGGCGCGCGAACAGGGTGGGGTTCGGTGATTGAAACAGCAAAATGCCGGGTAGGGTAAATCCCTACCCGGCATTTGCATTGGCTATGTTTCCCGCCGTCTGTCAGGTTAGTCGGCGTTGAAAGCGTAGGGCAGACGGCGTGGGAAGCATGGTTTGGTTACGATTTATCTCTCCCCCACCCGCTTCGCGGGAGCCCCCTCGTCAGAGGGGGCAAAGCTACTCGAAGCGGGACTTCGGGACGAATCAAGTATCGTCAGCCCTCAATCGCGATTTGGTGCTTGGACTCGACTTGCGGCTGGGCCTGCATCTTCGGAACCTGGATGCACAGCGTGCCGTTCCGGTAGCTGGCGTGGATGTCGGACTCCTTCACGTCCTCGCCAACGTAGAAGCTACGCGAGCAGGAGCCCATGTAGCGTTCGCGACGCAGCCACTTGCCCGAATCGGACGCGCAAGCGCACTTGCTGTCGGAAGCCTCGTCCTCAGCGGCCGGAGCCTTGTCCTCATGCTCGCTGCAACGCGAGGCGGACACGGTCAGATAGCCGTTGTTGAGCTCAAGGTTGATATCTTCCTTCTTAAAGCCAGGCATATCGATGTCGACGTCGTAACCCTTGTCGGTCTCGCGCACATCGGTAGTCATCATGTTGGCGGGCATTACGGCACTCATCGTGTTGTCCGTGTTGCGCCAACCCTCAAAGAACGGATCATCGAACAGATCCGAGAACATCGTGTCATTCATCAAAGCCGGAAACATTGCCATAATCGGTACTCCTTGATTAGGAGAGAATCGGCTTGGCTGCCGGCCGCCAACCCGTATCGCGGGGCTAGCAGCGGTTATCGTGGCCGGTTCCGGAACCCTCCCGGGCTCTCAACCTTTAACCTTCACTTCATCCAATTCCCGAGCGCGGCAATCATTCCGGGATTATGCCCACAGAGAAATTGCGGCGGGAATGGCTGCCGGTAAAGCCGGCCGAGCCGAGCGCCGTGACCACCCTCAGCCAGTCTTACGGCTGCCAGCTCCCGCCAGCGGGAGCATATATACGCACACCAGTAGGCGTACTCATATACCTCTGCCAACGGGAGCATGGTTGCACGTTCCCGCAAACTCCGCCAACGGGAGCATGCTGGCGCGCGAACGGCTCACATCTGCTGGGCGTTTTCGAGCAAGGCGTTTTTGAGGTCGGACTCGATTTGGCGCATCTTGACCTGGGCGGCCTCGCGGTTGGCCTCGCCTTCCTTCTGGATCTGCACGGTCTCCTTCAGGGTGGCGATGAGTTCGGCGTTGATCTTCTCCAGCGTGTCGATTTCCACCACGGAACGCTGGTTGGCCTTTTCCGCGTCCACTGCACCCTTGTACAGGGCGGCCGCGTTACGCGCCAGCAGCTTGTTGGTCACATCGTCGGCCTTGTTCTGCAGGTCGAGAACCTTGCGCTGGTTGGACAGGCCCAGCGCGATCACCATCTGACTCTTCCACACCGGAATCGTGGTGGAGATGGTGGTGTCGATCTTGTCCACGATGGTCTGGTCCGCGTTCTGGATGATTTTGATCTGCGGCGCGGTCTGCAAGGTAACCACGCTGATGCGGTCGAGGTCGTCGAGTCGCTTGGCAAAACGGTCGAGCTTGGACTTGAAGTTCTTCAGCACTTGCGCCTGCATGGCGTCGCCACTGGCGGCGGCCTCGGCCTCCAGCGCTGGCAGCTGGTTGGCGTTGAAGTCGGCGAGCGCCTTCTTGCCGGCCAGTACGGTCATTTTCAGCTCGCGGTATTGCTGGGCGTTCTGCGTGTACATCGTGTCGTACATGGAGATGTCGGCCACGAGTTTGGCTTGCGCGGATTGGAGGGTGGTGATGAGGTGTTGCATGGCATCGTTGTTGGGCAGTTCGGATACGGCCGGGATCTGGTCGAGCGTGCCGGCCACGCCGAATCGGCTGATCGAATCGGTGCCGGCGAAGTTGGCCGCGCGGAAGCCATGGCGCTCCCACGCCAGCTTCTGCACCGCCGGTGTTTTCAACAGGTTCAGCAGTGTGCCGCCTTTTCTCGTCCAAGGCCATCAGCGTGTGGGTGCTCCACACGGTCGGCGTCGGGTAGACGATGACCACGTCGTCCTTGATCTGCTTGAACGCATCCGGCTGGTTCACGGCCAAATCAAGCAGCTGCGATTCGTAGCCCACCATCATCGGCTTGGAGCCCACGCCCAAGGTCAGGAACTGGTTGAACGAATCCTCGGAAGAGGTCTCCATCCAGCCGGATTTGGCGAAGATGGAGGCGATGGTCTTGCCGTCGCGCGCCACCGAATCGACCATGGCCGGCTGCCCGCCGTTGAGCACCGTGGCAAGAAGCGCCGCGTATTCGTTGCCTGAGTTCGACTTCACCGGATCGGTCGAGTCGATGCGGAACTGCCCGTAGCCTGCCGTGTATCCGACGTCGGCCATGTTGTGTTGGCGACCATCGCGTCCACGGCTTTGGCCATATCCATGTGGTACGCGCCAGAATCGTCCTTGGTCACAAGTCCGCCGTTCACGAGCCCGTCCGCCACGGCCTTGTGCGTGTATAGCACAATCGGTGAGTTGAAGACGATGTCGCTTTGGGGGGCCTTGACGCCTTTCGCATTGCCGTATTCGACGGCGCGCGCGAGGAGGGGAACAGGTAATCCATGCCTTTCCGGTCCGCATCCATCATGGCCAGCGATCTGGCCTTGCGATAGTCGATGGCAATGCCTTGCTTGGCGGCGAGCGCCTTGAACTTGGCGTCATCGAACAGGCCGATTTTCTCGCCGCCCAGGTAGCCGGTGATGCTCACCTGTTCGGTCGGTTCGGCCGGCGCTGGTTGCGATTGCCGCCACACCAGCGTGCCGCAGACCACGCCCACTACCGCAAGCAGGGCGATCAGTCCGATGATTTTTGATTTGGAGAGTTTCATTGTGCGTCCGTTTTCTGGTCCGACTGGTGAGCCGGGCCACCAGATGGAGTCTGACTGGGCGCATGCCGTCCTTCATCAGCAGCCGAGGAAGGCACAGGCGAAGGTGCGACGTCGTCGTATCCATCCATGCGGGCCAACCGTTGGATGGCGTCGGAGTCGGCCGTAATGCCCAACGTCTTGGCGCTTACCTCCCGGCTGAGTTCGCCGGCGGCGGTCTGTTCGAGCACTTGCAGCGCCTCGATGGTTTCGATTCGTACCGTGGCTATCTGATCGCGTGCGCCGGAACTTTCCACGTCCACGTAGGAGCGCAACAGTTTCTCGGTCTGCTCGCCGTACACGGTGATGTAGTGGCGCAACGTCGGGTAGGCGGAGGTGTCTCGGGTCACGTATTGCACTCAATCTTTGGTAGCGGCGATGAAGTCGTTGGCTTCGGCTTTGACGGCTGGGTCACGTACTTGCTTGGTGAGCATGGCGATCGAGTTGAGTTGAGCGTTCGCCGCGTCGATCGTATCGGCGGTCTTCTGACCGTTGGGCAAGGCGGAAACCAGCATTTTGCCGATGCGTCGCTCCGGCTCGGTGAGCGTGGAGGCGGCGATATACCCAAGTGCGGCCAGTACCACGGCCACGATCAGGCCGGGCACTCCGCCGCCGACCAGTCCGAAACCGAGCCCGGCGAGCAGCAGTCCGACAACGAATCCACAGATTACCTGGAGCATCAGTTGAAGCCCTTGACTTGGCGGAAGACGGCGGCGAGGTCGCCGGAGCGGCCGTCGAATACCTTGGCGTTGCTCAGGGTGGCGAGAGACTTCAGCTGGCTGGGATCGGCATCGCCGAACATGATGGAGAAGATCGGCAGATCACGGCCGCGCGACTTATAGGCGCTTTCGAATTCATCCTGATGATCGGAGTTGGAGCGGCCGTCGGTCATGAGCACGATGGCGGTGGTGTATTGCGAGGCTTCCGACTCGCTGGGCAGCTCGTCGAGCGCGCTCAGCAGGCCTTCATAGATATCGGTGCCGCCGCTGGCATCGGTGGCATCGGCCTCATGCAGCAGGTCGCTGGTGCTTGTGCCAGTGGCCTTGACCGGGCGGTGGGCCTCGGTTTCAAACGGGATGAGAATGTTCACGTCGCCGCTGGCGGGCTCGATGTACGACTTCTTGGCCTGGTCCGGGTCGAGCGCCGCGTTCAGGCCTTTGACCACGCCGTTCTTGCCCTCTCCAGACATCGAACCGGAGTAATCGACCACCCAAATGGTCCAGCTGGGTTTCCTGAGCGCGGTCTGGTAGACGTTGAGCGCGCTGTCGATCACCGTGGCGGAGGTCATGGAGAACGTGAGTTTGCCGTCGCTGACCGCGGCGAGGATGTCCGCGGTGGAGACGGGCTTGGTGGCGCCGGTGTCGTCAGCCCAGCCGAGTTTGACGGCCTTGGATTTGGCGATGCCGAACACGATCGGCGTGGTGGAGGTGCTGGCCGCGTCTTTGACGATGTGCTTGGTGTCTCCCATCGAAATCCACATCGAGGAGGCAGGCCAGACGGCGTCGTGATCCTGGCCGCCGGCCTTGAGCGCGTTCATAATCTCCAGCGAACCCATGTAGTGCATCGTCACGGCTACGTTGGATTGGTCGGCCGCTTTCTGGATGGCGACGGCGACTTCCTTGTTTTCGGAGCCGGAGGCAATGCTCAGGGTGGCAGTCGGTTTGCCGCCGGACGGCTGGAAGGTCTGCGTGGTGGCGGACGTGCCGTTGCCGTCCGCTGTGCCGTCATCGGAATTATTGAACGCCGTGCAACCGGTCAACGCGAGCACGCCGGCACATACCGCGGCCGCAACCGCGGCGGCGGAGAGAAGACATTATGCCCATAATTCCATGGCTCTCCCGCCATCTAAAGCGGGTCGGGCCACAAGGTGACCGCACGGTGAACAATGGGTGAAGAGCTACATCAGTACGCGGCGCAGGCAATCATGGGGTCGTCGTAGAAGCCGAGGATCTTTTCGAGGTAGGGCTTGTAAGTGCTGTTGGGCATGGAGAAGATTTCGTGGCGCGATTCGGGGAAGCGCACGATGTTCGCCTCGCCGCCGCCGTCCTTGACCAGTTGGACGAAGTGATTCTGCGGCTTATTGAGTACCCAGATGTCGCGTCCGGACTGGAAGAGCAGCACCGGCGTCTCCACTTCGGCGCAGGCGGACGGATTCAGTATGGCCCGGTTGAGCTTCAACGCTTGGCGCACCCATTCGACGCCGCGCAGTAGGTCTGGTATTCGCTATTCTCGCAACGCAGCTTGAAGTACCAGCGTTCACGCGCCTCGGAAGCGCCCTCGTTGCCTTCCATCGAGAATTCCGGCGTGAAGCCCGACTGCCCGAACACGCGCTTCTTGCCGAAGCCGAGTCCGCACAGCGCGCCGACCAGCACACGGGCCACGCCCAGCGGCATGCCGGTGGCGGGGGCGATCATCGGGGCAGAGAGCACCGCTTTGTCGAACAGGGTGGGGTATCGCTCCAACACGGCCGCGCCGATGCCGCCGCCCATCGAATGGCAGAACAGGTTCAGCGGCATGCCGGCCGCGTACTGCTGGCCGATGGTTTCGGCGAAGCCGGCCAAATCGGCCACGTAGCGCTGCCAGTCATCAATCCACACCATGCAGCGGTTGTCCACGTCGCGCGCGGACTTGCCGTGGCCGCGATGCTCGAGTACACACACCGAGTAGCCGGCAAGCAGGAAGTACCAGACGAGCTCGTCGTACTTTTCGGCGAACTCGGTGAAGCCGTGGCTGATGACGATGGCCCCGCGGAAGGTGGCGGTGGCGCCTTGCTCGCGAATCGCGTCGAATTTGGCGGAGTCGTAGCACAGGTAGTGCAGCTGGCCCGAGCGGCCGCCGGTGTCCATAATGCCGGACAGCGGCTCGATCCCGGCCGAACGTTCGGCGGCGGACGGATCGAACCAGCCCTCCTCGCAGCATTGTTCGAGCGCGGGCAGCACCACGTCGGTCATCGTTTCGGCGTACTTGTTTTCGTCGATCATCGTCACCTGCATGGCTCCCATCTTAGGACAAGCCTCACGCCCACACCTCGCACCCACACCACGACACATTCCCGGGAATGCGTCGCAAGCCTGCGCGCCACTGACCGCACAGGCGCGTAGGTTGTGAGGTATGAGCGAAACCAATGATGTCAATGACGCAATCAAGCATTTCCCACGCCTCCGGGCGCGCACGCTGCGCTTCGGCTGCGGCGCACCGCGCTCCGCACAGACCGTGGGCGACGGCTCGCGGGCCCTGTTCCTGCGCTCCGACGGCCCCGAGGATCTGGTGACCGCACTGTGGCTGAGCTGGTTCGACGAGTCCGGCGAACACCATGAGACCAAGCTGGCCGACCCGCGCGAACTGCTGGGCGCAACCGCCGACAGCGAGGACGTGCCGGCCGAGGAGAAGGCCCGCCGCGAGCGTGCGCGCGAAGGCGGCACCGGCATCGTCGGATACTCCGCAGATGACGACGGCAATCGCATCGTGTTCACCATCAACGGCCGCCTGTTCCTGACCGACATCGATTGGAATGACGAGACCGGCGCACCCGAGCCGCACACCCGTGAACTGGCCGGCGAATGGCTCGATGAGGACCCGGCGATGTACACGCCGGTGCTGAACCCGCGCATCGCCCCGGATGGCGAACATGTGCTGTACACCACGGGCAGCTACCTGATGCTGGTCGATATCGGCGGCGAGCTAGGTGACCGCATCACCGCGGTCTACGGCGTGAGCGTGGAGGATGAGGACGGCAATCCGGCCGAAAACACGTGGAAAATCGGTCTGGCCGAGTTCGTGGCCGGCGAGGAGATGGACCGATACGACGGTTTCTGGTGGGCCCCGGATTCGCAGCATGTGCTGTTCGAGTCTTTCGACACCGCCGACGAGCCGACCTGGTACATCAGCGATCCGGCCGACCCCGAGAAGCCGGACGCCGGCCGCCGCTACCCGCGCGCGCTGACCCGCAACGCCGACGTGTACCTGACCGTGATCACGCTGGCGTTCGATGAGAACGACCGGTACGCGGGCATCACCGGCAACGCCGATGTGGATTGGGATCGCGAGGCGTACGAGTATGTGGCCGCCGTGAACTGGCGTCGCGGCCACGATCCGCTGGTGCTGGTGCAGAACCGCCGCCAGACCCGCGATCAGGTGCTTGAGGTGGCGGTCGAGGCGGATGGGGCCGCGCTGGGTGCCACGCGCGTGCTTGAGGAGCACGCGAACGAGCAGTGGATCGACCTGGTTCACGGCACGCCCGCCTACACGCCGGATGGTCGTCTGGTGTGCTCGCTCAACGATATGGCCACGGACACCAACCGTCTGACAATGGACGGCCGCCCGTTCACGCCGGCTGGCTGGAACGTGCGCACGGTGCTCGCCGTGACCGACGAGGATGTGCTGGCCGTGGTGCAGCGCGCGCCCGAAATCGCGCCTGAGGTGCCGGACGCTTGGGCCGATGCGGCCGCCACCGAGTCCGTATTCGGCGACCACGACGCCCGCAGTTTCGACGTGGTGAGTATCGATTACAACGGCACGATCACGCCGGTCACGACCGATTCCGGCCAGTGGACCGCCTCGCGCGGCGAGCGCGGCATCGTGGTCTCCGGCCGCGATATGCGTTCCGCCCGCGCCCAGATGCGGCATATTCTGGGAGAACAGAGCGCCACTATCGCGTCCACGGCGGCCGAACCCGGCTTTACACCGAACGTCACGTTTACGCGACTGGGCGAGCACCAGCTGTACACGGCGATCATCGCGCCGAGCCCGGAAAGCCCGTACGCGCACGCCGAGAAGCTGCCGGTGCTGATGAAGCCGTACGGCGGGCCCGGCTTCCAGCAGGTCATCGCCTCGCAGTCCTTCTACTGGGAGGGCCAGTGGTGGGCCGACCAAGGCTTCCTGGTGGTCACGGCAGACGGCCGTGGCACCACCGGCCGCGGCCCGGCATGGGACCGCGAGATCTTCGAGGATATGAAGGACGTAACGCTGGCCGATCAGGTCGAGGCCGTCAACGCCCTGCCCGAGGCCGTCGCCCGGCTCAACGCCGATGTGGAATCACGTGCGGCACAGCCGGCTGCGGGCGATCAGGCAGACGCCGAGAACCACCCACCGGCGCTTCGCGCCACCTCCCGCCAGCGGGAGGCGATTCCCATGCCGGACCTCGACAAGGTGTGCATGATCGGCTGGTCGTACGGCGGCTTCCTGTCCGCACTGGCCGTGCTGGACGCGCCGAACGTGTTCAAGGCCGCATGCGCCGGCGCCCCGCCCACCGACTGGACGCTGTACGACACGCACTACACCGAGCGCTATCTGGGCCTCGACCCGGATGTCTACTACCGAAACGGCATCGTGCAGGACGCACCGAAACTCGAGCGCCCGCTTATGCTGATCCACGGTTTCGCCGACGACAACGTCACCATCGCCCACAGCCTGCGCCTCTCGCAAGCCCTGATGGCGGCGGGTCGCCCGCACACCTTCCTGCCGTTGACGGGCATCACCCATATGACCAATGACGAGACCGTGGCCGAAAACCTGCTCACCCTCCAGCGCGATTTCCTGCGCGACGCGCTGGCCTGACAAATCGATAACACGCGCATCCCACCCGAGGTGCTCCACCGGTAAAGCACCTCGGTGGTGCGCCGCACCCATTTCCGCCCTGAATTTTTGGATATTTTGCACTCATCGTCACGTGAAAGACCGGTTTTTTGTCTCATATTCCCATCACCGCGTAGGATGGGTGAAGATTAGAAAGGGAGGACTATGAGCGTTCTCGACCGTTTTGAAAAAGCGTGGAGGGTGCAGTCAACGGAGTATTCGCCAAGTTTGGCTCCAAAGACCTGCAGCCTGTCGATCTTTCCAGCGCCTTGGAGCGCGAGATTGACGCCGAGGCCATGCCCGTGGGCCGTGACCGCACGGTCAGGCCCGAATGAATACCGTTCAGCTCAGTACTCCTGACTTCGACCGTATCGAGGCATGGGGTAGCGAGACCCTGGCCAACGAACTGGCCGATAACCTCACCGAGTACGCGAAGAGCCAGCATTACGCCTTCGTGGGCCCGGTGATCGTGATCTTCGAGGAAGACCTTGACCTGTCCAAGGGCAACTTCAACCTCACCTCCGAATCCGTGCAGGGCAATGCCGTGCCGGTCACCACCGATGCGCAGACCGAGGATAGCCCGGTGCTCGAGGTGAACGGCAACCAGTACCTGCTCACCAAAGACAAGACGGTAATCGGCCGCGGTTCCGGTTGCGATATCGTCATCGACGATCCGGGCATCTCCCGCAAGCACCTGGAAATCGACATCACGGATAACGGCGTGATCGCCCGCGACCTGGGTTCGACCAACGGCACGTACGTGGAGGGCCACCAAGTGCCCGCCGCCACGCTGCTCGACGGCAACACCATCACCATCGGCCGTACCCGCATCCTGTACTGGGCCTCCGCCCAAGCCCAGGAGTAGTCGAGCACACGCCCGAAAGTCGTCCACTTATGACCGAACTGACATTCGCCCTGCTCAAGTATGGATTCCTGATCCTGCTGTGGATATTCATCTGGCTGGCCGTACGTTCGCTGCGCAAGGACATCGAGACGTTCAGTCCGCGACCTTCGCGCGCGCGTCGTCGCCGTGAGCGTGAAGTGCATAAGGCCAAGGCCGAAACGCCGCAGGCAGCTGCGCCGCGCCCGCATCGCCAGCCCAGCGCTTCCGCGTCGTCCGCCGCCTCGGCGCAGCCTACCCTGTTGGTCATCATCGATGGTCCGCTTGCCGGCAGCTCCGTGCCGCTGGCCGAAGCCGACATCACGCTTGGCCGCGCCGCCTCGAACACCGTGGTGCTCGATGACGAATTCGTGTCTTCCCACCATGCCCGTGTCTACCGTGACACGCGCTCCGGGCAGTGGGCCATTGAAGACCTGAACTCCACCAATGGCACCGTGGTCAACCAGCAGCGCATCAACCGCCCCACCATTCTGCCCGCTCGTATTCCTGTGCGCATCGGCGCCACCACCTTCGAACTGAGGTAGCCGCATGCCAAAATCCGCCGCTTCACAACCGCTGTTCCTGTATTCCACCACGGTGTCCGATGTGGGCACCGTGCGCGCGAACAATCAGGATTCCTCCTTCGCCGGCGAGCATCTCATCGCCATGTGCGACGGCATGGGCGGTCACGCCGGCGGCGATACGGCATCCTCCATCGCCATCCGGTCACTGGCCCACATCGAGCAGGACGACACCGGTGGCAACGTCGAGACGATCTCCCGCATGATGGAGACCTCCGTTATGGCCGCGCATGACGCCATCGTCGGCAAGGCCAAGCGCGAACGCAAGCTTGCCGGCATGGGCACCACCGTTACCGCAGTGGCATTGGTGGCCGGCTACTGGGTCATCGCCCATATCGGCGATTCGCGCGCCTACCTGCTGCGCGACGGACACCTGAGCCGCATCACGTGCGACCACAGCTACGTGCAGCACCTCATCAACACCGGTCGTATCACCCCGTCCGAAGCCAAGAACCACCCGCAGCGCAACGTCGTGATGCGCGTGCTTGGCGACTTTGACATTGACCCGCGCCCGGATATTTCGATTCGCCGAGCCCACCCCGCCGACCGTTGGCTGCTGTGCTCGGACGGTCTGTGCGGTGTGCTGGAAGATTCCACCATCGAAGAGACGATGACCACGCTGTCCGATCAGGGCGAATGCGCGCAGCGTCTGGTGCAGATGGCACTGCGGGCGGGCAGCACCGATAATGTCACGGCCGTTATTGCGGATGCCACGTTGGCGTTGGATGCCGATGCGTTCGATCTGCCGCACCAAACGCCGTTGGTCGGCGGTGCCGCCAGCCGTAATCTTGAGCCGATTGCCGACATCGTCAACGAGCCGGTGGCTACCGCGCCCGCACTGCGTGAGGATGATTCCCCCGCCCAGCGCGCCGCAGCATTGATTCAGCCCGCCAGCGCGCACGAGGCGGAGACCGCGCAAACCACGGCCAAACCGTCGTCCACACGCGTGGTGCAGCCGTCCACCGTCCGCGAGGAGACCGGTGAACGAGCCAATCCCGATACCGGTGAGATTCCGGTGGTGCAAAAGCCGGATGGGCGCCTGTCCGCCGACCCCAACGACCCGGATGTGGCCAAAGCCATCCGCGATGAGCAGGTCGAGCAGAAGAAGGCCACGCGCACCAAGAAGCGCCGCAATAAGCTTGCGGTGATTATTACCTGCATTCTTGCCGTGCTGGCATTGGCCGGCGCTGGCTGGGGCGCGTACACGTGGAGCCAGACGCACTACTACGTGGGAGATAGCAACGGCACCGTGGCCATTTATCGTGGCGTGCCGACCAATCTCTTTGGACTTGAGCTTTCGCACGAAGTGCAGACCACCAATATCGCCACCGCGGACCTGCCTCAGACATGGCGTGACCAGCTGAGCCAAGGCATCACAGTCGGTTCGTTGGACGAAGCGCAGTCGCATGTGGGTATTATCCGCACCGAAATGCGCAAACTGGCCAAGCAGCAGGAAGCCGACGCCGCCAAGAAGGCCGAGGCGTCCAATTCCCCGGACAGTTCCAAAGACAGCTCCCAGAGCGATTCCAAGGACAGCACCGAGGATTCGTCCAGCCAGTCCGGCTCCTCGTCAGACAAGTCCGGTTCGTCAAGCTCATCCGATTCCTCGGATAAATCCGGTATCGGAGCGGCCGACAACGCGGCCACGGGAGATTCTCAATGATCGTTACCCGTCTACGTCAGATTTCTTTGTTGCTGATTGCCATGGCAATCAGTGCGTTGGCGTTCATCCAGATGTTCCAGCGCACCGCCGGCGAATTCCCTATGCAATACGCCGGCATGCTGGCATTGGCCGTAGTGCTGTTTCTGGTGCTGTGGGGGCTGATTGTGCGCTTCCAGCCGTACGCCAGCCAGTCGATTCTGCCTTGCGTGCTACTGCTGACCGCCACCGGCGTGACCATGATCGCTCGCATTGACCAGAGCGAAGGTTGGGCGGTTGCCCAACGTCAGCTGATCTGGCTGTGCATCGCCATCGTGCTTTCCGCGCTGCTCATCATCTTCCTGAAGGACTACCGCGTGCTGCGGCGCTTCTCCTACGTGTCGATGGTGGTGGGCTTGGTGCTGCTGCTCGCCCCGATGCTGCCGTTTGTCGGTCAGGAAGTGAACGGCGCGCGCATTTGGATCAGGATTCCGGGACTGGGCCAGTTCCAGCCGGGCGAGTTCGCCAAGCTGTTCCTTGCGTTCTTCTTCGCCGCCTACCTGTTCGACCATCGCGACCAGCTGGCCGTGGGCGGTAAGAAGATGCTCGGTCTGCAGCTGCCGCGTATCAAGGATCTCGGCCCGATCATCGTGGTGTGGATCGCCTCGATGGGCGTGCTCATCATGCAGCATGATCTGGGCACCTCGCTTATGTTCTTCGCCATGTTCGTGGCCATGCTGTACACGGCCACCGGCCGTAAAAGCTGGATCATCATCGGTCTGATCGCGTTCGCCGCGGGTGCCGTGCTGGCCGCAGGCATGTTCAGCCACGTGGGTCAGCGAGTCGATGCCTGGCTGCACCCGTTCAGCAACGAGCAATACAACAAGACCCCCGGCGGCTCCTGGCAGCTGGTCACCGGCATTTTCGGCCTGGCATCAGGCGGCATGCTCGGCACCGGTCTCGGCCAAGGCCATCCTTCGCTCGTTACGTTTGCGAACTCCGATTTCATCTACGCCTCTCTGGGCGAGGAACTCGGTCTGATGGGCGTCCTGGCCATTTTGATGCTCTACCTGCTCATCATTGCCTCCGGCTTTATCACCGCCATGAAAATCAAGGATGGCTTCGGCAAGCTGCTCGCTTCCGGACTGGTGTTCACCATGGCCTTCCAGGTGTTCACCGTGGTCGGCGGCATCACGCTGGTGATTCCTCTGACCGGTCTGACCCTGCCCTATATGGCGGCCGGTGGCTCCAGTCTGATCGCCAACTATATTCTCGCGACCCTGCTCATCATCATCTCGAATTCGGCCAATGCGCCCGAGCCGGAGCTGACCTCGGATACGTTCCAGTACGAGGCTTTGGCCGTGCTGCGCAACAAGGAACTTGAGGCCCGGGCCCGCGCCACTGAGCCGATCGTTCAGCCTCGCAGCGCGTCGGCTACGGCGTCGCAGTCCGAGTCGGAATCGTTTGACGACCCCATCGTGGATACCACCACTCCGTCGTATGCCGAAGCCGATGAACCGTACACGCCTACCGGCACGATTCCCCCGCTTCCTCCCGTTAACGGAGGCACTCGCGTATGAACAAATATCTTCGTCAGCTTTTCACCGCCGTGGTCGCGCTGTTCGTGATTCTCGGCCTGTCGTCCACCATCATCATGGCGGTACGGGCCAACGCGCTGAACAACGATCCGCGCAACGCCCGTTCGCTGTACCACCAGCTCGGCGCCTACCGCGGTGCCATTCTGGCCTCGGACGGCACGGTCATGGCCAAATCCGAGCCGGTCAACGACGCGTTCAAATACCTGCGCACCTATTCCAACGGTCCGCTGTATGCTCCGGTCACCGGCTTCTTCTCCATCAACCAGACCGCCGATCGCGGCCTGGAAGCCTCCCGCAGCATGCTGCTCAACGGTGAGGCCGATTCATTGATCTGGCAGCGGGCCAAGGCCATGCTCACCGGCGCTACGGATCAGGGCGCGTCCATCGAAACCTCCATCGACCCCAAGCTGCAGCAGGTTGCCTACGATCAGCTCGGTACGCGCGATGGTGCGGCGGTGGCCATCGAAGTCAACACCGGCCGTATCCTCGCCATGGTGAGCACGCCCAGTTATGATCCGAACAAACTGGCGACCCATGACACCAAAGCCGCGTCTCAGGCCTACAACGAACTTTCTGCGGGCCAAAATAGCCCTCTAATCAACCGCGCCACCTCGCAGCTGTACCCACCAGGGTCCACGTTCAAGACCATCGTCGCCTCGGCTGCGCTGGAAACCGGCGATTATCAGACGGACACGAAGATTCCTGCGGGCGCCAGCTATACCTTGCCGGGAACCGCCACACAGTTGCCGAACGCCGAGGCACAGGCCGATGGCGTCAACGGGCAGATCTCCCTGCAAGAGGCCGTCGCATGGTCGTCCAATACCGCGTTCGCCCAGCTTGGCGTGAAACTCGGCGCGAGCAAGGTTTCGGACATGGCCACCAAGCTTGGTTTCGGCAGCACCATCACCATTGACGGCACCGAATCCACGGGCACCCCGATGACGGCCACCGCGTCCACATTCCCCTCTGATCCGACCGACGACAAGCTTGCGCTGGCGTCCATCGGCCAAGGCGACACCACGGCCACGCCGTTGCAGATGGCGATGGTCGCGCAGGCAATCGCCAACAACGGCAAACTGATGCAGCCCACGCTGGTCGATCGTGTGCGCGCCGCCGATCTCACCGTGCTTTCGCAGACCAAGCCGCAGACCATGGCCAATGCGTTCAGCAGGATTCCGCAGACAAGCTCACCACGATGATGGAAAGCGTGGTGTCCGAGGCCAATCCGCAGCTGGCCATCGACGGCATCAAGGTGGCGGCCAAAACCGGTACCGCACAAATCGGTACCGACAACTCTGCCATCGACGGCTGGGTGATCGGTTTCGCGCCGGCGGACGATCCGCAAATCGCCGTCGCGGTGTTGGTGCATAACACAGATGTATACGGTTCGCTCGCCGCTGGCCCGATCATGCGCGCGATGATGCAGGAGGCTTTGCAGCAGTGAAACTTATCGAAGGACAGCTTATTCACCGCCGATATCGTCTTGATTCGCGTCTTGCGCAAGGCGGTATGGGCGAGGTCTGGAAAGGCTACGATATTCAGCTCGGCCGTGAAGTGGCCATCAAGGCGCTGCGCTCGGACATGACCAACGCCGAGGCCAAGCTACGCCGTCTGCGTGCCGAAGCCCATAATTCCGCCAATCTGGCGCATCCGAATATCGCTGCGTTGTTCGAATACTACGAGCATGACGGCATCGGCTTTCTGATTATGGAATACGTCCCCTCGAAATCGTTGGCGGACCTGTTCCACAGCAAGGGCGCGATGGATCCCATCGAACTGCTGCCCATCCTGATTCAGACCGCGCGAGGCCTGTTCGTGGCCCACTCGCACGGGCGTGATTCATCGTGACGTCAAGCCGGCCAACATCATGGTTTCCGATACCGGCGAAGTGAAAATCACCGATTTCGGTGTGAGCTACTCCACGGGTCAGGGCCAGATCACCCAGGACGGCATGGTGGTCGGGCACCGCACAATACCATCTCCCCCGAGCAGCGCAGGGCCAGCAGGCCACGCCGCAATCGGACATCTATTCACTGGGCGTAGTGGCGTACGAGGGCCTTGCCGGGCATCGTCCGTTCACCGGCACCACTCCGGTCGATATCGCCGCAGCGCACGTGAACAATCCCGTGCCTCCGCTGCCGGACTCGGTGGACGTCCAGTTACGCGAATTTGTCATGTCAATGCTGGCCAAGGACCCGTTGGATCGCCCGAAAGACGCGCTGGTGGTGTCCCGTACGCTGGCACGCATCGAACGCCGTCTGCTGGATCAGCAGACCGAAATGGCCGACACCGCCATGGCCACGTCCGGCAATCGACTGCCGCGCCGAGTGACCAGCACGCCACGCATTGTTTTGGAGGCCCCGGCCTCAAGATTGGGAGGGAATAAGCAATGAGCACCAGTATGCCCACCGCATTGGCCGGCGGACGCTACCAGCTTGGCCAGCTCATCGGTCGTGGCGGCATGGCCGAGGTCCACGTGGCTCTTGACACCCGTCTGGGCCGTACCGTGGCCGTGAAAATCATGCGCGCCGATCTGGCCAACGACGACATCTTCCTGGCCCGTTTCCGCCGCGAAGCACACGCCGTGGCCCAGATGAACAACCCGAACATCGTGAACATCTACGATTCGGGAGAAGAACTGGTTTCTTCCGAAAGCGGCGATGCCGAGCGTCTGCCATACATCGTCATGGAATACGTCAAGGGCCAGACCCTGCGCGACATCATCAAGGTCAACGGCGCACTCAGCCAGCGCGACTGCGAACAGGTGATGTTGGGCGTGCTTAACGCGCTCGACTATTCGCATCGCATGGGCATTATCCACCGCGATATCAAGCCCGGCAACATCATGATTTCCGAGCAGGGCGTGGTCAAGGTCATGGACTTCGGCATCGCCCGCGCTCTGGACGATTCCGCAGCCACCATGACCCAGTCGCAGGGCGTGGTGGGCACCGCACAGTACCTTTCTCCCGAGCAGGCGCGCGGCGAGACCGTCGACATGCGTTCCGACCTGTATTCCGCCGGCTGCGTGCTCTACGAGATGCTCACCGGCCGCCCGCCGTTTACCGGCGATTCCGCCGTGGCCATCGCCTACCAGCATGTTTCCGAAGTCGCCACGCCGCCATCCGCCGTGGTGCCGGGGCTGCCGAAGATGTGGGATTCGATCTGCGCCAAGGCCATGGCCAAGGACCGCCAGAATCGCTATGCCACGGCCTCCGAATTCAAGACCGACATCCTGACCTACATGAACGGCGGCGTGCCGGTGGCGGCCGCGTTCAACCCGTTGACGGACCTGTCGAATATGAAGGCCCGCAAGGAAGCCGAACGTGATTTGCCCACCACGCCGGTGGAACCGCATCAGCAACCCACCCAAGCATTCAACCCGGTGACCGGTCAGTTCGAGCAGATTCCACCGGCCAATGGTGCCAACTCAGCGGCGTTGCAGTCCCGTGCGCAGCAGCGTGCGGCGGCGGCCAAGGCCAAGAAGCGCAAGAAGATCATCATCGGTTCGGTGATCGCAGCGATTGTTGCAGTGCTTGTCATTGTGGGCATCGTGTTCGCCATGAACGGCTCCGGCAACAAGTCCTCGGAAGACACCGTCACCATCCTGAGGTGTGCAACGCTTCCACATCCAAGGACAGCATCGAGCTCAAACTCAAGGCATCGGGTTTGAAGATGACCGAAAAGCAAGACACCGACTCCACCGAGCCGGAAGGCACCTGCACCAAGATGAGCCCGGACGCGGCTCCAAGGTGGCCAAGGGATCTGCCGTGAAGGTGTGGTTCTCCGCAGGCCCGCAGTCCACTCAGGTTCCGGATGTCAAGGAACGCAGCCAGGAAGAGGCGCGCAGCATTCTGGAAAGCGCCGGGTTCAAGGTGAACGCCGCCGTCAAAACCGAAGACAGCGCCGACATCGCCAAGGATATGGTGACGAAAACCGATCCTGCCGCCGGTCAGTCGGTTCCCAAGGGCACCACCATCACCATATATGTTTCTTCCGGCATGACCACCGTACCGAGCAATTTGGTCGGTCAGTCGAAGGACAGCGTGCTACAGCAGTATGAGGGCAAGTTCAGCTTCACTGTGGAGCAGGAGAGCTCCGATACGGTGGAGGCCGGTCTGATTACCCGTGTAAGCCCTGATTCGGGCTCTTCCATCGCACAGGGCGGGTTCATCACCATTTGGGTGTCCACGGGCAAGGAGAAGGTCGCTGTGCCGAATATCACCGCTGGCACTGACTACGTCACCGCCGAACTCATGCTCAAGGCCGTGGGCCTCAAGGCTCAGGCCAATGGTCCAACCGGCAGCACCGCTGTGGTAGTCAGCATCAATCCTGGCGCTGGCAGCCAGGTAGATGCGGGATCGACCGTCACCATTACCACGAAGGCCGGCAGCACTGGCGGCGGTACCGGTACCGGAGACGGTGGCAACGGTACTGGCAACGGGGGCGGAACCGGTGAGTGAACCGGTGAGTAGCAAGTAAGCGCCGGGCGTGTATGTGTTGCGCATATGCAACGCAAATAGCGCAACACATACACGCAACACAAAGGGGAAGGGCTTCTGCGCCCCTCCCCTTTGCTGTATAAAGAGCTATCCCAGCGCAACAATCCCGGGAAGCGTCGCAAAACCAGTACGCAAGCCTCGTTCTAGCGACACATTCCGGGGAGAGTATCGCCGCGCGGAAAAGCTACTTCGTAACTTTGGGCTGGAGGCCGGCGGACTTGGCCACGGCGTTGTCTTGGCCGCAGACCTTAAGCCAGTTGGCCAGCAGACGGTAGCCGTCCTGGGTCATCACGGATTCGGGATGGAATTGCACGGCGTACATCGGCTTGCCCTTGACACGCACGCCCTGAATAATGTGGTCGCCTTGCGTCCACGCGGTAACCACCAGCGTATCCGGCACCGAATCGGGCTCGACGGCCAACGAATGGTAGCGGGTGGCGGTCATGGGGTTGGCCACGCCCTCGAAAATCTCGTCATCGATATGTTCCACCAAGCTGGTCTTGCCATGCATGATGGTGGGCGCATGGTCCACAGTGCAGCCGTACACCTCAGCGAGCGCCTGCAAGCCCAGGCACACACCAAACATCGGCACGCCGCTGGCCGCGCACAGGCGAATCATATCCTCACTGGCACCGGATTCGGCCGGAGCGCCAGGGCCGGGAGAAATCAGCACGCCATCGTAACCGTCCAGTACACCCGGCGCGGCTGGGTCGATAGCGTCGTTACGCACCACATCAACAGTGGCGCCAAGGGTTTGCAGATAGCCTACGATTGTGTAGACGAAGGAATCGTAGTTATCCACCACCAAAATATGCGCGGAATCGGTCATAGGGCTCTCCTTGAGGGACGTGTACTGCAAGCCATAGTACTAGGATGCCGTCAGCTCGCTGCCACGAAGTTCGACATCTGCTGTAGGAATGGGATATTGGCGGCGGCCCAAGGGAATCCCCACTGGAACAGCGCCGCGGCGGCTGCGAACAGCAGCAGAGCCAGCAGCAACCATCGAATCGGTGCCACGCCGGGCTGCAGACGCAACAGTCCGCCATAGATGCTGGCATCCGGACGGCGACGCTCACCCGCGCGAATCTCACGCAGCACCGGCCAGCGCCATGCCACCGCAGCGGCAATGAACAGAACCAGCCACACTACCAGCGCGCCGAATACCACCTTGTCCAGCGAGCCAATGCGGGAAGCGATCGAGGGGGTTTCGGTGGTGGAGAACATCACTGCACCGGACGAATCAGTAGTAGCCAGCTCTTTGGGCACACCGTCGGACACTTTGGCCCAGTACGCCAACTCACCATAGCTGATCCATCGATGGGTGGGGGTGGAGTATTTCGGCTCACAGGTGGTCAGTGTGATCATGCGTTTGGCGGGATTGGCAGTGGAGTCTTCCGGATTAGGGGCGATCACATGCACGTCCGTGGGCAGCACAATCTCGTACCGGGTGTAGTGGTAGACGTACCAGTAATCCTTGGTACGAACGATGATGGGATCGCCTTCCTGCAACTTGTCCACATCGCCCAACGGTTGCCCGTAGCCGTTGCGGTGGCCGGCGACGGCGAAGTTGCCGACCTGCCCCGGCATCTGGGTGGTGTCGTAATGGCCCAGACCGTGGCGATTGAGCTGCTCGAGCGTGGTGCCTTCCACGATGTTGCGGTGCCATTGGGAGCCGAAGCGCGGAATGTAGATCTGCGCAATCAAGTCGCCATATTTCGCGTCTTTCGGCTGTACCGGCGCATCGCCCTCCTGGGCTTTGGCGATGGTGACCGTTCCCCCGTTGTTGCTGGGGTCGCTCCAGTCGACGGACTGGGTGGTTTCGTTCTGGGCTCGCTCCGCCTCGACACCGGTCCACCACATCTGCCAGACGATGTACAGGGCGCAAATCACGGCAGCGGTAATCAGCAGTTCGGCGCAGATGCCGAGTGCCTGCCAGACCGGGCTCCGCTGGGGCGAAGACGCGCCGCGTACTGCGGCACGACGGGACCTTGCCCTACTGGCGTTGGCCGGGTCTGCCGCCATTCGTGCGGCATCGTCCTCGGGGAAGGGCTGTACGTCCGACACGGACGCGAGATCAATGGGCGCCGGTACGCCGCTGTTGTGCCTGCCGTGTCTCATTGCTGAGTCTGCTCCTCATCTGTGGTCTTTGACGTATCGACCGTGGCATATTTCAACTGCTGCAGCAAGGCGGCGGTAGCGGGGAACTGAAGGTCCTCGGCATTCTCCACCTTGTAGCCAATGCCAAACGCGGTCACATATTGCTTAAGAATGGTAATGGCTTCGGAGTCGTTCAACGCTGCGCGAAGTCTTTGAGGGTCACCAATCGCGGAAATGGTGAACGGCGGCGAGTATTTCTTACCGTGCAACGACAGCACGTTGCCGGAACAGATGACCGCCGAATTGAACAGCACCCGCTGATCCATAATCATCAGCGCATCGGCACCGCCGGCCCACAAGGCATTCACCACCGATTCGACGTCCTGCTGGTGGATCACGTAATCGTTGATATTGGCGGTCGTGCCGTTGTTGTTGACTGCGTTCTCCCACAACGGAGAATCATCCAGCGTTACCGTTACGCCGCTGCCGCTGAGCGCGGGCAGCATCAGGCTGGAATCCACATTGCTGGAGTCCTTGCCTTGGTTCTGTGTGCTGTCGGTGCCATCGGTGCCATCGGCCTTGAGCGCGTCCGTAAGATTGGCGACCTGTTTGGTCAGATCGCTGACGTCCTGCTGCAGCTGGTTGGCCTCGTCCACGCCTTGCTCCACCAGATCGGCCGTATCGTTGGTGGCGGCAACCGTACGATTGACCCTCACGTTGGTGCTCAGCAGAAAACCGGTCAAGGCAATGACGACGAATACCGCGACACCACCCCATAGGGAGTGCCGTGCACCGTGCTTACCTACATGTCTGGCCATGAATTTCCTGTCTTCTTGCCGACTCTGGTCGCCGCTTTCGAGTGTAGCCACTATTATGACTTTTAGCCTATTGAATGGAGACTATGCTGATGGCTGACGAAGAGCTGCACGAAACCGACTCGAACAACCAGAAGGACTGGCAGAGCGAGACCTCATCCAGCACCGTTGCTGACGAGACCGCCAGCAAAGACACCGAGCAGAACGCAGAGAACGCTTCTGCCGAGGAAGGCGCGGCTTACGGCGTGAATATGGAGCAGGTGCAGGCCGTGCTCAACGCCACTGCCGATAAGGCCACGCTGACCCCGCAGATGCAGCGTATGATGAACCGCCAGGCGGAGAACACCAAGCGCGTTGAAGAAACCATTAAGGGCACCAAGTCGAACCCGCGTTGGTTCGTGCCGCTGTTCTGCGCGTTTATGATCATCGGCCTGATTTGGTGCGTGGTGTACTACCTCTCCCCGTCCGGTTCCTGGCCGATTCCGAACATCGGTGCGTGGAACCTCGGCATCGGTTTCGCCCTGATCATGATCGGATTCCTGATGACGATGGGATGGCGCTGAGTTCCGGCTCGTTGCGCTTATCTATCGGTAGATCGTTTTTTCTATCGTTAGGTTGTTCTTAGTTCTTATGAGAAAGGCCGACCTCCCGTATGCGGAGGTCGGCCTTTTTCGTGCCTTAGCCTGTTCATCCACAGCTATCCACCACTTATCCACGACTTATCCACTACGTTATCCACAGCCTGTGGATGAATTACACCCATGTAGTTTTCCACCGAATGTGGAAAACCATGTGGATAAGTGGTGGATAAGCGGCGTTTCTCGGTGTATATCTCGTGCATAACTTTGGCTTGGCATACATCGCCACAGCGAGGGAACAGTTATACACCCGAGTTATCCACTGCAACAAACCCAATAATACCGCGGCATTCCTAACTTATCCACATAAGTTATCCACAGTCTTATGCACTTTTCTACACACTTGTGCACAAGTCACCATTGTGGATAACTCATTATCGTGGATAACTCGTCATTGCGCGCATCTCATTACTGTGGATATCTTCATACGGCACACACCCACTCGCCGAACGACGATATCCACATCGCCGCTTTCCGCACATACACTGATGCGGGCACTGCATGTTCCGCAATACCCGGCATCAATCGTTTTTTTTTTTACAGCCATATCAAGCCATATCAAGCCATATCAAGCCATATCAAGCCATATCAAGCCATATCAGTGCAGGGAGCCGAAACTCATCCACCCGTAAGGATTGGCCATATTGCACAACAGAATCAACGCAATGACCAGCACCACCATGGCCCAGCCGTACACCTGCATGCGCCATTTCAGGCTTTTACCGCGCCACGCCGGCACACCACCCACCAGCAGCCATGTGAGTATTCCACCCACTACAAAGCCGCCGACATGCGCCTGCCACGCCACGCCACCGACCACGAACGGCAAGGCGAAGTTCACCGCCATCCAGATCAACATGGAGCGGATATCGGCGCCGATACGGCGATATACCACCAGCAATGATGCAAACAGGCCAAATAAGGCTCCAGAAGCCCCATAGGCTGCCATCTGCCAGCCGATGCCTCCCGGAGCCACCGCAGCCCACACCATAAGTCCCAGGGAGCCGCCAAGGCCGGAAATCACATACAGTCCCAAGAACCGCCAGTGGCCGATCATTCGTTCCAGCACTGGGCCCACGGAATACAGAGCAATCATGTTGAACAGGATATGCAATAGCGAGTTCGGCGCATGCAGGAACATCGAGGTGATGAGCGTCCACGGCTCAGCCACCAGTCTGACCGGAGCCGCCATGCCGAGGTACATCAACCAAGCCCTCAGGCCCGGGGCAATAAATCCCAACAATACCTCCAGTAGCCACACTGCCACGCACGCAACAATCAGCGCCCAGGTCATCACCGGACCACCGCGCTCCCACTGGTATCGAATCTCCCGTTGTGTAGGAATATGCATGCAGCCCACTGTATCGAAGGTCTCGGATGCGTTCCACGCGCCGCGAAGATGCCGAGCCGGCCAAGGGCAGACGGGCGCGGATGAATCGCCCACGAATGTCATTCCACCCAATCGTCACAAACAGCGGCCTAGAATAGGGAGCAGAGTCGGTCTGAATGGGCATACCGACCAGACGATCCCTAGGGAAAGGAGCCGTCATGGAGAACAAGTCTTCTAACGGTTGGAAGTTCTTCGCACTGCTGTTCGGCGGATTGCTCGCCGCGCTTGTTGGCCTGTACATCTACAAGCAGCAGAACCCGGATTACGATCCGTGGGAGGAGCCGTGGGAGAACAGCTCCTCGCCGGTCGACCTAGGTCTGAATAAGGCCGAGGATGAGGCCGATGACGAGGCGAAAGCCGCCCCGGCCGAAGCCTGATAGGGCGGTCTTTCAACGCAAGAAGCCCCGCAACCGATGGATGTCGGTTGCGGGGCTTCTTATGCTCCGGCGGCCGTCAGGCCAGAGGAGCAGTGTGCCAGATACGCGGAGCCGTTAAGCGGGAAGCCCGGTGGGCTTCCCGTAGGCGACGCCGAGCGGCGACAGCCGCGAGGTAGAAACCAGCACGTAGCTGGCGCGCCGCTCCGGCGGCCGTCAGGCCAGAGGAGCAGTGTGCCAGATACGTTCCAAATAGTCTTCCATGGAGCGGTCGGAGCTGAAGTAGCCGGAGTTGGCCACGTTGAGCAGGGCCTTGCGGTTCCATTCGAGCTCATCAGCGTAGAGGGCCTCGATCTCGGACTGGATGTCCATGTAGGCGGAGAAGTCGGCCAAGGTCATGAACCAGTCCTTGGTCAGCCAGTCGGCCACGAGCGGGGAGTAGGCGTTGCGGTCGCCGTTGGAGAAGGTGCCGTCGGCCACCATATCGATGGCGTGCTTCAGGCGCGGGTCGGCCTCGTAGTAGGAGGCGGGATTGTAGCCCTCGGCGTACTTCTTCTCGACCTCGTCGACGGTCATGCCGAACAGGAAGAAGTTCTCGGCGCCGACGCGCTCACGGATCTCGACGTTCGCGCCATCGAGCGTACCGACGGTCATCGCGCCGTTGAGGGCGAACTTCATGTTGCCGGTACCCGAGGCCTCCTTGCCGGCCTGCGAGATCTGCTCGTCGAGGTCGGTGGCGGGAATCAGGTGCTGGGCGAGGCGCACATTGTAGTTCCACGGGAAGTACACGGCCAGCTTGCCCTTGACGTCCGGATCGTTGTTGACCACGCGGGAGACGTTGTTGATGAGCTGGATGGTCATCTTGGCCAGGTAGTAGCCCGGGGCGGCCTTGGCACCGAAGAACACGGTGCGCGGGGTGACGTCCTCGGCCTTGACCTTGCCGGACTTGATGTCGGCGTAGGTGGAGATGACGGACAGGATCTTCAGGGACTGGCGCTTGTACTCGTGCAGGCGCTTAACCATGGTGTTGAACATGGTGTTCGGGTCGAGCTCGAAGCCGTACTCGCGCTTGGCGTAGGCGGCGAAGTCGACCTTGTTGGCCTTCTTGACGGCGGCGAACTTCTTGACGAATTCATCGTCCTTGGCCAGCGGCTCGAGGCCCTTGAGCATCTCCAGGTCGGAGAGCCACTTGTCGGTGCCGAGGCCCTCGGTGATGAGGTCGGACAGGCGCGGGTTGGCGAGCTTGACGAAGCGACGCGGAGTCACGCCGTTGGTCACGTTGGTGAACTTGTCCGGGTAGACGTCGGAGAAGTTCTTGAGGGTGACGTCCTTCAGGAGCTGGGAGTGCAGCTCGGCCACGCCGTTGACGTGGGAGCCGCCGTAGGTGGCCAAGTAGGCCATGCGCACGGCGTCGCCAGTGTAGATGGCCATGTCCTTGATGGTGTTCTTGTCGACGCCCTTGGACTTGAGCTCGTCCTCGAACTGCGCGTTGATCTTCTCGATGATCTCAAGGTGACGCGGCAGCAGCTCGCCGATCAGGCTGGCCGGCCAGACCTCAAGGGCCTCCGGCAGCAGGGTGTGGCAGGTGTAGTTGAAGGTCTTGGTGGTGATGGACCACGCGGTATCCCAGTCGTAGCCGTACTCATCGATGAGGATGCGCATGAGCTCGGGGATGCCGATCACCGGGTGGGTGTCGTTGAGCTGGAAGACGATCTTGTTCGGGAAAGTCGTCAGATCCGGCTTGTCCTGGCCCGGGTAGAAGACGCGGATGGCGTCGTGCAGGGAGGCGGAGACGAAGAAGTACTGCTGCTCAAGGCGCAGTTCCTTGCCGACCTTGGTGGAGTCTTCCGGGTAGAGAATCTTGGAGATGTTCTCGGCCTTGACCTGCGGGGTCACGGCTTCCATGTACTCGGAGCGGTTGAACGCGAGCAGATCGAACTCGTCGTAGCTCTTGGCGCTCCACAGGCGCAGGGTGTTCACGCGGCCGGACTTGTAGCCGGGGACCAGGTAGTCCACCGGCACGGCGCGCACGGACCATGCGGGCTGCCAGGTCTTGGTGCCGTCGGCGTTCTCGACGACCTTGCCGCCGAAGGAAACCTTCTGGTCGCGGTTGTAGTCGATGTGGCCCCACGGCTCTTCGTTGGCCAGCCAGTAGTCCGGGGTTTCGACCTGCTTGCCGTCCTTGTCGAACTCCTGCTTGAAGATGCCGTACTTGTACTGGATGCCGTAGCCGAAGGCCGGCACGCCCAGCGAGGCGAGGGAGTCGATGAAGCAGGCGGCCAGACGGCCGAGGCCGCCGTTGCCGAGGCCCGGCTCGTATTCGGCGTCGACGACGTCCTGGACCTTGAAGCCGAGGCTTCCACGGCCTTGTCGAACTGCTCGGTCAGACCGGCGTTGAGCAGCGCGTTGCGCAGCTGCTTACCCATCAGGAATTCTGCGGACAGGTAGCCGACGGCCTTGGTGTTGCCGTTCACGGTGTCGGCCTGGGTCTTGAACCAGGAGTCGGCAAGGTGGTTGCGCACGGCCTTGGATGCGGCGACATACACGTCAGCAGGGGTAGCCTGCTCGGTGGTGACGTTCTGAGTGTATTTCAGTTGTTCACGAATCTCGTCGGCGAATTGTTCCGCCGTGACAGGAGACTTCGGTGCGGTGATTTCGGTCATTCTGACTTTCCTTCCGGGATAAGTGCCCGTGTTTATTATGCCGCGCGATAGGTATCGTCGCACAAACGTAAGCATGAACTCTCCGTAACGACGATGGCGGAGCGTTCTTGCATACGTTCTCATTTAGAGCGTAGCACATGCCCCGATATTCCGCATCACACCGTATGCCATCGTTTGCATTATGGAAGATCTTCCGGCTCCGGTGCATGATGGGATACATGGCAGTAATTCTTGAAAAAGACCTGAAACGCGGGCATGACGCGCTGGTGCAATGGCGTGCCGCGGCCCGGGAGCTGGCGGACAACACACCACATCGTCTGACCGTCTCCCCTGTCTTGCCACGCCCGGTGTGGGCGATGGCCGTGCGCTACTCGCTGTTTCTGCTGGAGCGGCGCGCACCCGGCCCTGGCGTGGAGGTGCGTGTCGCGCCGTGGGGGGCGGTCAAAATCTTGGACGGCCCGAAATCGGACCCGCATAACCTGACCCCGCCGGACGTCATCGAGCTGGACCCGGAAGTCTGGCTGCGGCTGCCTGCGGCATCACCACATGGGCAGAGGAAAAGGACGCCGGCCACATCAGCGCGGTCGGCGAGCGCGACGACCTGAGCGACCTGCTGCCGCTGTGAGGCGCGAAGCGTAAGTAAGCCACCAGCGGCGGCACCATCAGCCATAACCACAAATCCCCTTGTGCTCAACCAAGCACAAGGGGATTATTACGAGAAGACCGGCGTTCAGCTCTTCTTGGGCTTGAGCGCGGAAGGCATGGGCATCGGAATCGGCTTGCGCGGGGCCGGCTTCGGTGCGGCAGGCGCGGAGGCCGGGAACTCGCCGCTGGTCGCCTTTGCGGCGGCTTCGGCAGCCCACTTGGCGTACTCGTCGAGGTCATCCTCCTGCGTAGCGGGAGCTGCCTCGGCGGCACCGGAAGCGTGGTCATCAGCAGCGGAATCCACATCCTTGTCCGCATACTGGTCATCGATGTCGGCGAACGGGTCAGGAGAGCCCATTCCCGGCTCCTGCTCGCTCAGCTCTTTTGCCAGCTCATCGTAGTCGGTATCGGTGGTCAGGTACTTGAGCTTTCGGGCAATTTTCTGCTGTTTTGCTTTTTGACGTCCGCGGCCCATCTGACCCCCTGCGATTACTGTGCTGTTCGATTCATCAACAATAGAGAGTACCACTAATAGTGGCTTGTTCGTTGTCGGCTCACACTTTTACCATAAAAAGCGTTTATTTAGGGCATATTCAAAGGATTTTCGCATGACCGACGAGCAGCAACTGACAGCGGCAGGCAATGAGATGAGCGCGAGCTTCCTCGCGGCCAAAAAGCGTTCGGACGAAACGCTCGCCAAGCTGGAGGCCAAGCCGTCGTCCTTCACCATGTTGACCGGCGACCGCCCGACCGGCCGGCTGCACCTCGGCCACTACTTCGGCTCGATCCGTGAGCGTGTCGCCATGCAGGAGCGCGGCGTCAACACGAACATCATCATCGCCGACTACCAGGTGATCACCGACCGCGACACCACCGAGCACATCCAAGACAACGTGCTGAACCTGGTGCTCGACTACATGGCCGCCGGCATCGATCCGAACAAGACCATGATGTTCACCCACTCCGCCGTGCCGGCCGAGAACCAGCTACTGCTGCCGTTCCTGTCCTTGGTCACCGAGGCCGAGCTGCACCGCAACCCGACCGTGAAGTCCGAGATGGAGGCGTCCGGCCACGCGCTGACCGGTCTGCTGCTCACCTACCGGTGCATCAGGCGTGCGACATCCTCTTCTGCAAGGCCAATGTCGTGCCGATCGGCAAGGACAACCTGCCGCACGTGGAAATCACGCGCACCATCGCCCGCCGTTTCAACGAGCGTTACGCCAAGAAGAACCCGGTGTTCCCGGAGCCGGCCGCCATTCTGTCTGAGGCACCGGAGATTCCGGGTCTCGACGGCCGCAAGATGAGCAAGTCGTACGGCAACTCCATCATGCTGGGCGCCACCGCCGAGGAGACCGCCAAGCTTATCAAGAAGAGCCCGACCGATTCCGAGCGCCGCATCACCTTCGACCCGGTTGCCCGCCCGCAGGTCTCCGCCCTGCTGACCACCGCCGGTCTGGTGACCGGCCGCGACCCGAAGGACATCGCCGAGGAGATCGGTGATTCCGGCGCCGGCGCACTCAAGGCATACGTCATCGAATCAGTCAACGAGTTCCTGGCCCCGCACCGCGAGCGCCGCGCCGAGCTGGCCAAGGACATGGATTCCATTCGTGACATCCTGCACGACGGCAACAAGCGCGCCAACGCCATCGCCGAGGAGACCCTCGACCAGGTGCGCGAGGCCATGGGCATGAAGTACTGATTTTCCCGCCGCTCGTAGCAAGACGCCGTGTCAGCCCCAACTGGGCAACTGACACGGCGTTTTTGCATTGCGGCGTCTGCTGTGTCCTATCTTCACTTCGAGGGGGCGGATTTCTTGTTTTTCCGTGCAACGCGGCTATCAAGACGGACCTCTGTTCACTTCATGCCGATGGCTTGCATCAATACGTACGCTCCCCGCACAGCAATGTCATTACGACGTGTTGCGGCATAGCGCGCATGGCTTCCGGAGTATCGGCGGCGTATGGGTCGGCGTCCAGCAACACCACATCGGCCGGGTCGCCGGATGCAAGGCGGTCACGACCAGTGGCGGTCGAGGCTGCCAGCGAGGTATGCACATCGAGGCACTGCTCGGGCTGGAACGGCTCGCGGTCAGAGCTTTCGGCGCCGAACACGGCGGCGGAAATGGCCAGCCACGGGTCCAGCGGGGCCACGGGCGCATCCGAGCCCATGCGCAGCGTAGTACCGACGTCGTGGAGGGCCCTGAACGGATAAGGGATGCCGGCCGGGTTGGCCCAGAAACGGGTGATGACGTCGCGGTCATCCATGGCGTGCTGCGGCTGGATACTGGCCGCGAGCCCCAGCTCGGCGAAACGCGGGATATCGAAGGGTTTGAGCATCTGCGCGTGCTCGATCGATCCATGTGCGTGCGTGGCAGCGACTGCGTTGAGCGCAATGGTGTTCGCTTCGTCGCCAATGGCGTGGCAGGCAATGGCGTGGCAGGCAATGTCGAAGCCATGCTCGGCGGCTAGGCGCATATAGTCTTCGATTTGCTGCGGCGTGTAGCTCAGCGTGCCATACGTCGGCGGCTCGATGCCCGAATACGGCGTGGAGCAGTAAGCGGAGCGAGTGTTGAGCGATCCGTCCGAGATGAGCTTCATGGCACCCACATGACCGAGCCCGGCGCTGCCCGGCAATTCCTTGCCGGTATGCCAACCCGCGTCAAGGGCGGCTTGCAACCGCTCGGGGTATACACCGGCGTCCACGCGCAAACCGTTAATGCCGGCCGCGAAACGATTGATCCACGTATCGATGTTTTCGGCCATTTCATAATCGCGGATGCCCACCACGCCCTTATTCGCGGCGTCCCGTTCGGCCTCGCGCAGCAGACGGTCAGTCTCTTCAGCAGCGCCCGGCACCTTGTCGAAGGCGGTGTAGGCGTTGAACCATTCGAGTTCACCGACCAGACCGGATTCGTCCACATGTACGCCAAGCCTGCGGGCCGCGGCGGAGTTCACCCATCCGCAGTGCATGTCCGCGCTGGAGAGGGCCACCGGCTGTTCGCCGGTCACGGCGTCAATTGCAGCCAGTGTGGGCTGCTCGTCGTCGGCCCACAGCGAGTGACGGAATCGCATGCCCACCACGAAGGCATCCGGGTCAAGCGTGCCGGCGGCGCGGCGCTCATCCAGATGACGGCGCAACATGTCCATCGCTTCGGCGGCGGAACGGGCATTGATGAGGTCCAGTCGGCCCAGCGTCTTAGCCCATTGCGTGAAGTGCGTATGGCAGTCCCACAGGCCGGGAATAACCCACAGGCCGTCGGCGTCGATGGTGGTTTCGTCGGCGGGTGCGGCGGCCGACGTTGGGATTGAGACGCTGCCAGAAGCAATGGCATTCGTCGCGTATGCCAACGATGTCGTATGCGCCTTAGTCTGCATCGTGCTGTCCGAAGCCGAGACCGTTCCAGCAGGGCCGACAGACGCAACAACCCCATCGCGAAGCACCACATCCACGTGGCCCTGAGACCCCGGAACACCAGCATTGACAATACGCACCAAGCTACTCATACCCGCCATCATGCCACCTTTGCATGAACGCCATGGAGATTCGTTCAAGCTGAATCGCACCGTCGGCGGCGATTCCCGCTGGCTGCCTGCAAACCCCTACGTTCCATGTAATTGCGGGATGCCTGCAACTGCGATGAACGCCCATAGTTTATCCACCGACTTATCCACATTTATCCACCGAAAAATTGGGGCGGTAGACAGGGCCGGTAGCCGGACCCTACACTGCGAGGACAAAGCGAACATCACGAAGGAGTGATCATCATGGGTAGCTCAACGGCATTGACCGAGCTGACAATGCAGAAGTATCAACGAATGCAGACGTGCGCAGATGTTCAACGACGAAGCGCATGGCGCCCACCCTATGCCCTGACAACAGCATTGGAGCTTTTGTCAATTGAAGTACCCCGCATATCAAGCAAACACAGAGGCCTTGCAACTACAACCATTGTTGCGGTTCCACACGCCAATGACAAACGGCACATTGTGGGGGTCAAAGTGGTTGTATGGCCTTTCCCACTAGACACGGTCATAATCGAGGGACAATTCACATGCACTTCACCAGCTTGCACATGGGCCATGTTCTCCGCGTATCTCGAACTTGAAGAACTCATCGTTCTCGCTGATTCCATGATGCGACGAGATCGAAGGCTCTGCAGAACAACCATCGACGCCCTTTCTCTGTATCTCGATGAGGCCGAGGCCCAGGTGCGAGCCGACAAAGAGAATGGCACCAATTCGTATTTGTTCCGCGGGTATAACAAATGCCGTCGCGCCCTACTTTTGGCGCGCGCGGGCACAGATTCCTCCATGGAAACACGAACTCGTTTGGTTCTCTTGAAATACGGTCTGAATTGCCCGCAGGTGAATTATCCAATATTCGTAGGAAACAACACCAGACCCATATATCTCGATCTTGCATACCCTGAATTCAAGATATGTATCGAATACGAAGGCTCTCATCATGCCGGGCAATGGCTGAATGACGCGAGACGCCGCCAGATGATCGAAGATGCTGGCTGGAAGTACATTCAAGTCACCAAATTAGATATTGGCGACGAAGCGGGAGAAGAGGCCCTTGCCCGAAGAGTTGCCGAAAGGATACAGGAGGTTACGGGCAAAACGGTCCAGCTCACGATGCGGCAAACTACCCAGCAAATTAGCGATGTCCGAAAGCTACGCCGTATTCCACTGTACAAACGGCTGAAATTCGAGCCTCTGCTGCCAATTATTCCGACGACGCAGGAATAATAAGCCCGGTAGAGTCAGTCCGCACCGTCCGCACCGCGCTACGGTATTCAAAACCCATTTCAAGGGGCTGATTTGGCCTCCGCCGGAGGTCTACTTCCGTTTCAAGGGGCTGATCATCCGGTAGACCACGTGTATCAATGCCCTTACGTCAACGCCATTCCGCCGTTTTGGAGCCGCGTCTACTCAGGCATCAGCCCCTTGAAACGGAAGTAGATCTCTCCAGAACGTCAAATCAGCCCCTCGAAGTCCGTTTTGGCCTCAATGGTTCCTGCCGAACCACAAAAAAGCCACTCCTCTGCCATACGAGCCGACCGCACAGCAGGCACGTGTCATTTGCCGCTGCGGACCTCGGACTCCATGGCTTCCATGGGCTCGTCGACGAGCACGGTGCCGGACGGCAGGGTGCCGGGCAGCGGATCGTCCATGTAGTGGTCGAATTCGTAGAGCATGCGCTTGTTCGGCTTGGCGGTCAGCAACGAAACCACCACGATGAACAGCAGCGAAATGATGACGCCGGCAGCAGCTCATAGATGGCGAATACGCCGCCCAAGGGCTTGACGAGGTTGTGCCAGATCAGCACGGCCGCCGTGCCGGACAGCATGCCGGCCACGGCGCCGGCCTTGTTGGCGCGACGCCAGTATAGCGAGCACAGCATCAACGGGCCGAATGAGGCACCAAGCCCGGCCCACGCGTAAGACACCACCTGGAAGATCGACGAGTTCTGGTCGTATGCCACCAGAATGCCGAACAGGAACATGACCACCAGCGTGACCCTGGCCACAATCATGACCTGCTTGTCGGTGGCCTTGCGGTGCAGCAGCCCGCGGAAGATGTTCTCGCCCATGGCCGAAGCGCCGATGATCAGATACGAGGAGCTGGAGCTCATCGAGGCCGCGAAAATGCCGGAGACCACCACGCCGCACATGAAGCTCGGCAGCAGGGTCTGCGCCAGCACGATGAAGATGGTTTCCGCATCGGTGGAGGTCAGCAGTTCGGTGGACATCATCGCACGCCCCACCAAGCCGATGCACACTGCGCAACCCAGCGAAATCACGCACCAGGAGGTGGCGATGATTCGGGACTTGCGCACTTCTTCCACGCTGCGGATGGACAGGAAGCGCACCAGCACCTGCGGCATACCGAAGTAACCCAGGCCCCACGCCAGCATGGAGATGATGGTGATGATGCCGTAGTCGGAGGGCGCGCCGAACACGGCCTTGCCCGCCTCGACGAGCTGCTGGCCGGTGGCCGGGTCCAGCTTGGGCGCGGCCACCTGCGTGCCGGACAGGTAGCCGGGGATGGCACGCAGGAATTCCACGGTGTTGTCGACACCGCCCGCGCTGGCCACGGTGCCGATGAACACCACCGCGAGCGCGAAGAACATGAGCATGCCTTGAATGAAGTCGGTCATCACCACCGACAAGTAGCCGCCCACCACGGTGTAGACGAACACGACCACCGCGCCGATGATCATCATGACGTGGTAGTCGAAACCGAACAACGTGGCGAACAGCTTGCCCACGGTCACGAAGCAGCTGCCCACGTACACGCTGAAGAACACCAGGATGATCACGGCCGCGATGGTGGAGATCACGCCCTTCTTGTCATGGAAACGCTTGGCGAAGAAGTCAGGAATGGTGATGGCATCGTCGGTCACTACCGAGTAGCGGCGCAGTCGCCGGGCCACAAGCTTCCAGTTGAGATAGGTGCCGAGCGCCAGTCCGACGGCGGTCCACATCGGGTCGGCCGCACCAGTGAAGTAGGCCAGGCCCGGCAGGCCCATCAGCAGCCAGCCGCTCATGTCGGAGGCTTCGGCGCTCAGGGCCGTGAGCCACGGCCCCACGCCGCGCCCGCCCGCAAAGTATTCCTTGGAGGAGGAGTTGGAGCGTTTGGAGTAGATGAATCCGATGGACAGCATGGCCGCAAAATAGATGACCATGGCCAGCAGAATCCAGAAATCGTTGGCCAACTGCGCCCCTCCTCAATCATGACGCCAAGCGGCTACCGCCATGGCAGAACTATGTGCTGATATGCGATTGACGCCGGAGCGGCGTCATACAGACCGTCACAGCCGTGAATACGGCCGCAACGCACTTCGCCTGATGGTAGTGGATACAAGGGCTCAAGCACCTTCCACCGTTTCCATACTGAGACGCTGTTTTATCCGAGCTCCCCCCACCTGAGGAGAGCCAAGATGACGGTCAGATGTCGTAGCGCCAGGACTTGTCGGTCACCACGCGGGCCATCGCCAAGCCGATCGGCAGACAGATAATCACCATGAACGCACGGAACGCCCAGTCCAGCGCATTCATGGTCTGGAAGCTGCCGAGGTACCACATGGCACGATACATATACAGACCGGGCACCATGATCACGATCGACGGCACGGTCAGGCAGATGCGCGGGTAGCCGAGGTGCGGCGGTAGCCAGCCACGTCGCACGGATGAACGCCACACCGATGCCAGAATGCCCGCCAGAAACGCGCCGATGAAGGTAGCCATCTCGGGTGCCACGTTGAAGTCTTGCAATTCCAAGCGCAGCGTGTCCGTGATCGCACCGATCAGGGCGGCGGTCAGGCACATGCGCTGCGGCGAATTGAACAGCACGGAGAAGCCCACACGCCGACGAACGCCGCCACGAATCGCAGCAATCCGTTGACCCACGGGTCAAGCCCCAGTGGCTCAAAGCCTTCCGGGTGCAGGTGCACCATCACGGCCACGGCCCAGCCTGCCAGCGTGGCCATCAGGATGATGCACAGCACGTACGCCACGCGCTGGATGCCCGAGGGGAAGTCGATTTTCGCCATGTCGAGTCCGCCTGTGATGAGCGGGAAACCGGGGATCACGAACAGCATGGCGCCGATGTAGGCCGTATCGTGCGAGAGCGCGACTGGGTCGAAAATGCCGATGAGTCGCAGGGTGCCGGTGCAGGCGAGCGCCGCCGCGGCCACACACACAAAGGTGACGAAGAACTGGTTCAGATGGTATGCAAACAGCCGGCGACGCATCCACTGGCCAAGGCCCGCGCCCACGAACGCACCGATCATGTCGTATGGGCCGCCGCCGAGCAGGAACACGAAGGCCGCGCAGGCTAGGGCGGAGGCCAGACCGGAGAACCACGGCTTGTACAGCGGCTTGCGGCGCTCAATCAGATCGAGTCGCTCGTGCGCCTGCCGCACGGTGATACCGCCCTTGGCCTTCTCTTCGTCGGAGCGCTCGTTGAAGTGTTCGGCGTATTCCTTGGGCACGCGATTCTTACGCTTCGTACTGCTTGCAGCAGGGCTTTCGGCGGTTGCGCCGTTCGCCGCGTTCGCCGATTCAACCGACTCATTGGAGTCACCGGTAAACACTTCGGCATCATCGTAGGCCTTCTCTTCGGCCGCTTTGTCTTCGACCGGAGTGACTTCCGCGCTGTCCGCCAAAAGTCGGTGGGCTTCTTCATTGTCATCGTCCAAGGACTTGGCCACGGAGGTCACGAGTACCTTGGTTTTCGACGCAAGATCCAGCGCCTCGTCCACGCTGCCGTTGGCCGCCTCAGCCTCGACCTTGGCACGTTCGCGCAGGCGCTTGGCCAGATCGGCCGAATACTGCGAAGCGTCACGTTCGTCCAAATGCTTGACCACGCCATCGGACAGTTGCGAATCGACGTGATACATCGACCCCTTGCCGAGATTCACGGAGAACCAGTCGGCGAAATGTTCCAGCAGCCAGATACGTTCGGTGTTCACGCCGGTACTCGGCAAATCCACGACTTCGGTGATGCGGTTACGACCATCCGTGCAGGTGGCCTCGATATCCGTCAGGTTCACGTCGGCGCGTACGTGCACGCCCAGCGGGTAGGCGATGCGGTGCATCATTTCACGCACGCGGAAGGAGCCGGTGCCGGCTCCCAGGTCCAACATGCCGACTCGTACAATCACGCTGGCTTTGGCGGCGATACCGGCGTCCACCACCGGTTTTTCCCAATCGCGTGCAATATCTTCCATGTCCAGCGGAATGGAGTGGGTGTGGAATTTACGTACAGCCGTTGCGCCTTTCGCTTCGGGCGCACTTTTTTTCTTCTGTTCGCTCACATCCTTCATTACTACTCCCTGCCTTCCCCGCCAGCAATCGTAAGGCGCTCAAATCTTCCGCGAATCGGACAGTGTCTCATATGCTGTCTGATATTCGGTCTCTATAGGTGGACAACTTGGCGCACTATATGGACTTCGTAACGTAAAAAGCGATTTCGCGGGGATACACTATTGCCCACACAACAACCACGTTGAATATGGGCTGTGGGCTCGCAACGACTGGTCTCAACAACTGCGGAGGAGCCGCAGACGACCAGTAGACCGAGCAACCTGTTATTCGGCAAAGGAGGTTATATGGCAACACCTGAAGAACAGATCACTCCCGCTGACGCCGCCATCGTCACTACCGGGACCGGCCGAAAGGGCCCGGAGGAGCATGATCTTCCCGAAAGCCTGAAGTACGACATGGATCTGTGTCTTGAGATCCTGCGTAACGTACTGGGCGAATACAACCCCGAACTGCTGTCTACGTTCGACACCGTGCGTCATTACGCGGTGGAGGCCAGCGCCGAGCATTTCGCCGAGCTGAAGGATCCGAACCCCGACCAGGATGGCCTGAAGGAGGCCGTGAACGTCATCGACAACATGACGTTGCACGACGCCCAGCTGCTGGCCCGCGCGTTCGCCACGTATTTCCATCTGGCAAACCTGTCCGAGGAGAACTACCGCGTTTCCGTGCTCCACGAGCGCGAGAACAACGTGCCCGTTGACCAGGCGGTCGACCCGATCAACGAGCTCACCGTCGCTTACCACCAGCTCATCAATGAGACTGGCCCGGCCAAGGCCAAGGAACTGCTCAACCAGCTCGAATTCCACCCCGTCTTCACGGCGCACCCCACTGAGGCCCGTCGTAAGGCCGTGGAAGGCAAGATTCGCCGCGTTTCCGAATTGCTTGAGGAGTACAAGCGCCTCGGCGGCTCGGATAAGAAGGAATGCCTGCGCCGTCTCTACAACGAAATCGACGCCCTGTTCCGCACTTCTCCAATCGCGCTGAAGAAGCCGACCCCGGTTGAGGAAGCGGACACGATTCTCGACATCTTCGACAACACGCTGTTCAACACCATCCCCAAGGTTTACCGTCGCTTCGACGACTGGGTCCTGGGCGATAAGGCCGGTCTCGTCGAGCCCGCTTGCCCCGCGTTCTTCCACCCGGGCAGCTGGATCGGTTCCGACCGCGACGGCAACCCGAACGTCACCGCCAAGGTGAGCCGCGCCGTGGCCCGCAAGTTCTCCGATCACGTGATCGCCGCCCTTGAGCAAGCCACCCGCACCGTGGGCCGCAACCTCACGATGGAAGCCGAGACCACGCTGCCGAGCGCCGAGCTCAAGAGCCTCTGGAGCCACCAGAAGGAAATGAGCGAGCGTCTGACCGACAAGGCCGCCCTGATCTCCACCAAGGAGATGCACCGCGCGGTCATGCTGGTGATGGCCGACCGTCTGCACTACACCATCGAGCGCGACGCCGACCTCATGTACCACTCCTGCGACGACTTCCTCGCCGACCTCAAGGTGGTCCAGCGTTCGCTGGCCGCCGCCGGTGCCAAGCGTTCCGCTTACGGCCCGCTGCAGGATCTGATCTGGCAGACCGAGACCTTCGGCTTCCACATGGTGGAGATGGAGTTCCGTCAGCACTCCGTGGTGCACGCCCGCGCCCTTGCGGATATCCGCGAGCACGGCCTGCACGGCGAGCGCGGCGAACTGCAGCCGATGACGCACGAGGTGCTCGACACCTTCCGCGCCCTCGGTGCCATCCAGAAGCGCAACGGCCTCAAGGCCGCCCGCCGCTACATCATCTCCTTCACCAAGAGTGCCCAGAACATCAAGGATGTCTACGAGCTCAACCGCTTGGCCTTCTCCCACCCGGAGGACGTGCCCACCATCGACGTGATCCCGCTGTTCGAGCAGCTTGAGGATCTGCAGAACTCGGTGGACGTGCTCGAGGAAATGATCAAGATCCCCGAGGTTCAGGCTCGTCTGAAGGCCACCGGCAACAAGCTCGAGGTCATGCTCGGTTACTCCGACTCCTCGAAGGACGCCGGCCCGACCTCCGCCACGCTGGCCCTGCACTCCGCTCAGGAGCGCATCGCCAAATGGGCTGAGTCGCACGACATCGATCTGACCCTGTTCCATGGCCGTGGCGGCGCCGTAGGTCGTGGCGGCGGCCCCGCCAACCGTGCGGTGCTCGCCCAGCCGGTCGGTTCCGTCAAGTGCCGCTTCAAGCTCACCGAGCAGGGCGAGGTCATCTTCGCCCGTTACGGCAACCCGGTGCTGGCCATCCGCCACGTCGAGTCCGTGGCTGCGGCGACCTTGCTGCAGTCCGCGCCGAGCGTGGAGAAGCGCAACACCGAGATGACCGAGAAGTATGCCGACATGGCCGCTCAGCTCGACGAGGCCGCGCACAACCGCTTCCTCGACCTGTTGAACACCGACGGCTTTGCCCCGTGGTTCTCGATCGTTACGCCGCTGACCGAAATCGGCCTGCTGCCGATCGGCTCCCGCCCGGCCAAGCGTGGCCTCGGCGCCAAGTCGCTCGACGACCTGCGCACGATTCCGTGGATCTTCTCCTGGGCCCAGGCCCGCATCAACCTGGCCGCCTGGTACGGTCTCGGCACCGCATGCGAGAAGTTCGGCGATCTGGAGACCATGCGTCAGGCTTACGAGGAATGGCCGCTGTTCTCCACCTTCATCGACAACATCGAGATGTCCATCGCCAAGACGGATGAGCGCATCGCCAGGATGTACCTTGCCCTCGGCGACCGCGAGGACCTCAATGAGAAGGTGCTCAACGAGATGGAGCTCACCCGCAAGTGGGTTCTGGCCATCGTGGGCGACAAGTGGCCGCTGCAGCACCGCCACGTGCTCGGCCAGGCCATCCGCATCCGCTCCCCGTACGTGGACGCGCTGTCCGTCACCCAGGTGCTCGCCCTCAGGTCGCTGCGCAAGAAGGTGGACAAGGAAGAGCTCTCGCAAAGCCAACAGGCAGGGTTCATCTATCTGATCCTCTGCACCGTTTCAGGTGTCGCCGCTGGCCTGCAGAACACGGGCTGATTTCCGGCCGACCGATCGGGAAAGCGAGCGGGGAGGTTCCGTGCCGATTGACGGCGCGGGCCTCCCCGCTCGCGTCATCCGGCCCTAGACTGGCCGGCGACGGCGCACGCCGGGCGGGCGCGCAGAGAACGGACGCGCGGAACGGGCACCTCGACAGATCGGAGGGGACATGGGCAAGCCAGCGGACGGGCGCGGGAACACCGGGTCCACGGACGGCATCAAGGCGGGGGGCGACGCCGGGAACGAACGCCACACTTGCAAAGCGAATCCGGCTACAACCGATGGCATTGGGAAGAAACACGGCACAGAAGATACGTCAGAAGATTTTTCCGGCGAGAGATGTGCTTTGGCACCGAAAGCAGCTACCAAATTCCCTAAGGCGAGTAGATGCTATGTGGCTTTGGGCAAGGCCAGACGTGTGCTGTGGTGGCTGGGATTACTGTTGCTTTCACCAGCAGTAATGACATGGGCTGAACGCGATAATTACAGCCTCGTTTGCAGCGTGTTGACACTTTCTCCTCCACCCTGCAGTGATTTGAATACGTATGGCTCCAGACTTACAGCAGTGCTGGGCTTAGGTTTTCTCTGTTGGGTGATGATACCGGTTGTTTCTTGCGTGAAATCCGTCATTCGAAGCTTATATCCCAATGTGCCTGACTTGGATACGTCGATGGCTTCACATGTCGTAATCGGAATTGTGTCATTTTTCATGCTCTGCGTATCTTTGCCTCTTCTTTTTTTAGGCATACTTACAATGCATATATAAACGAACAGGCCTGCCCAAATCCTGGGGTGAAATAGGTCGAGCAGGCCTGTGAGTTGTTCAGGTTACGTCCCATGTTTTCAAGGAATGCCGCATAGATCAGTGCAAGGGTATCAGTTTCCATTTGATTCGGAAGACGGCTGGCATGTGCCGCTTGGAGAAGGACACGGACGGGACGATGGACGCGCACGAGGGGAACCACACGCCCACGGACGGTGCCGGGATGGAGGGCGAGGGCGGCAAGCCAGACACTAGGCCGGGCGACAAACTCGCGATCATCCGACGTAACCCGGGGCTGTCCGTGTTTACCCACGCCGCGACACTGACAGCCATCATGGTCCTATACAACTGGTTCGGTCAGACTTACCTTCTCAGCAGATTAAGCCTAGCCTATATTCTCTATTTCTTCCCCGGCCTGCTTATAACCCCAATGACGGCCCTTTTGGTTACGACTTTCCTTCATGACAGGCTGTCTTGGAAGAAAATTATCTGCATCATAGTCCTGTCTTACTGTTTGACCATATTGGGTGTATTTCTGAACGAGTTGTGGTGTTGGCGGAAAGACGCAGCACTCGAAGGTTTGCGGAATATTTGGCTTTTTATCGATCAGCCAACACCGGCGATTACCTTTTATGGATTGCAGGGATGGCCCACCATCATCTATGGGATTGGGCTGGCGCTCCGCAGCCTGATCAAACGAAGCACCAGCCTCTGATGATGAACGTTAGTATTTTCCAAGAACAAGGTTCCTGATGCCGGGATGGGAACGATAGTCATCCCCTTGTCCAACCAATGCCTCACAGACGGCGGCAAGGTCAGCACCGGGATTCCATTCCATGACGGTCTTCACGTTCCCCATAGCGGATGCAAGATCGCCCGCCCACCCGGTCCATGCGTCTGGAATGAGCAGGCCGTTGAGATAACCAAGCGTCGTGACGCACATATGGGCCAAGTCCACCTGCTCGCCGGAAGCATCGGTCATAGATTGACGCCATCCGGCGATTTTCAAAAGACAAGCACAACGGACGATACGGATACTTGGACGGGATTTACGATGTGTCTGACGAAAGTTAACGGCGGTCCCAAATCAAGTCACCTTGTCGAGGAGCGAACCCGTGCAGCCGCACTCCCCATGATTTTCCAAAGCCATTGACCGGACTAACTTGAGCGCATCGTGGGCGACAAGTGGCCGCTGCAGCACCGTCACGTGCTCGGCCAGGCCATCCGCATCCGCTCCCCGTACGTGGACGCGCTGTCCGTCACCCAGGTGCTCGCCCTCAGGTCGCTGCGCAAGAAAGTGGACAAGGAAGAGCTCTCGCAAAGCCAGCAGGCAGGATTCATCTATCTGATCCTCTGCACCGTTTCAGGTGTTGCTGCCGGCCTGCAGAACACAGGCTGATCCGCGCCTGACCGACCGACAAAGCGAGCGGGGAGGTTCCGTGCCGATAAGCGGCGCGGGCCTCCCCGTTCGCGTCGCACGGCCCTAGACTGGCCGGCGACGGCGCGCATGTGTTTTGTCAAGTTGGAGTAGGCCGTTTCGGCGTTTTCTTTTAGTCCATGTGAGCGGCGGGTTTCAGGCCGTTTCGGCGTTGGCCGGTCCTGCTGGTTGTTGGTTATTGCATTGGTTATTGCATGAGGGCGTGGGTCTTGCGCCAGGATTCGCCCTCGAAG
>ENA-OQBG01000002-OQBG01000002.1-human-gut-metagenome-genome-assembly--contig:-NODE-2-length-165523-cov-9.352197_pt1 | contig 165523 bp, 144 predicted proteins | sample MGYA00242746_ERZ504551 | MGnify/ENA primary metagenome ERZ504551 (study PRJEB26092, sample SAMD00036289) | human gut metagenome | host: Homo sapiens | study: EMG produced TPA metagenomics assembly of... | reverse complement strand
CGGTGGCGCGGTGCGGGCGGGCGGACTGCTGGGCCGTCGCGGCTGCGTCTGGGCTTGTTGCGGAAGTTTCGCGGAGTCCTCATCGGCTTCGATTTCGGCCGGCGTGTACGCCACGTAAGTCATGCCGTAGAAGTTGCGCACGGTCTCCGACCTGAAGAAGGCGCGCAAGTCGACCGGAATATCCACGCGAATCGCGCGATTGCGGGCGCGCGAGGGCATGACGTCGCGAATCGCGCACAGTATCGCGGCGATGAGGTAGGAGGTGAGACTCACTCCGCACTGATGCGCTGCACCAAGCACCTTGCTGGCGCTGACGTGGTATTCCATGAACGTAGGCGCGGCCCGGTCGATGGGGCCGGCCAGCCGGTAGATCTTCGTGCCTGGCGCAGCGCCGGCCTTGTCTTTCTCGTAGTATTTGTCGAAGCTGTTTTCGGCTTTGTCGCTATCCGAACCGTCGTAATCCGAAGGCACGCCCGGCACGTCGTATCGCTCGGCGATGTAGGCGTGCAGCAGCGACTTGAACAGGTTGATGGCGCCGCGACCGTCCGAAATGATGTGCGAGACCTCGAGATTGACACGATTGCGGAAATAGCTTACGCGGAACAGCATGCTTTTGGGCCCGTAATGCAGTCGCGAGCATATCGGCAGATGTTCCGGCTCCACCAGCGGCCGGCCGTCTGACTGTTCGAGGTAATGCCAGAACATGCCGTTGAGCAGGTGCACGTTGAAGCTCGGGAACTGGGCGATGGCATGGTCGAGCGCGTGCTGCAGGATGTCCGGATCGATGCCGTCCGCCAGCTCGGCCGAATAGCGGAACACGGTCTGCGAGGAGCGGCCAGCCTGGGAGGAGTAGAACTTGCCGATGTTGTCTAGTCGGTACCAAGTACGTCTTGCCACGCGTCGCCTCCCTCCGGTGCGTTGGCGGTGGTGCCGGTGCCGGGAGCTGGTTCCAGCGGTGTGCCGTCGAGGAAATGCTCGATGATTCGGTAGGTGGTGGCCACCAGTCCCACGGCCGACGTATTGAGCAGGTAGCCGTGGATGCCATCGTGAATTCGGTAACAGGAGACGTTGTCGTTCACCAATTGCAGGCGACGGGCGTACGCTTCGTCCTCGTCTCTGAGCGGGCAGTATTCGGCGGACAACACCAGCGTGCGCGGCTGATTGCTCAGGTCGTGCGCGGTGAGCGGCGCGAAATACGGATTGGTCAGATCGGCCACGGACGAACGGTACATGTCGATGTAGTCGGCCATGTCCTGTGCGGTGAGGATGTAGTCGGTGCCGTTGGTCCGCACCGATTCGAACGGGCTGGTCTCGGGATTGTAATCGTTGCCGACTACCGGGTAAAGCAGCATCTGCGTGCGCGGCATGAACTCGCCGCGGTCGCGGGCCATGAGCGAGACGGCGGCCGCAAGATTGCCGCCCGCGCTGTCGCCAAACAGCACGATGCTGTCGGGATCCGGTGCTGGGATTGTCGCAGATATATCGCCCCCGCCGGCGGGGGCTGTCGGCGCAGCCGACTGGGGGTGATCAACATCAACAGAACCACCCACCCCAGAAATCGGCAATTCCCCAGCAAACAGCTGCCGGGCTACCTCATAGCAATCCTCAACAGCAGTAGGGAAGCGGTATTCAGGGGCCAGCCGGTACTCGACTGAGATCACACGGCGTTGCAGACGTACGGCCATATGTGCGCAAGCCTGCGTGTACAGGTTGATGCCGCCTGTAGTCCAACCGCCACCGTGGAAAAACAGGATCGTGCCACGCGGCGTGATTGAGGGAAGTTCCGTGTTGGCATTGCCGGAAATACCGTCGGCGTTGCCGCTCGACGTGCTTTCCTTGATGAGTATTTTGGGCAGGACTTTGGGTAACACGGCGGGCAGAATCGTGGATATTGCCGAGGCCACGGGCGTGCCATTGGCGGAAGACTCCTCCAGGGCTTCGGGCAGGGGCGCTCCATAGGCGACCAGCGGCGTGAACGCTCGCAATGGTACGGCATATCCATCCGCCGTAGGCGCGAAGGCGTCCTCGACACGGCATTTCGGATTGGCGGGTGCCTGCTTGGCGATAAGCTCTTCCGCCACGCGCTGCAATTTGTACGACTTGCCCGCGTTGGGCTTGATGTAGCTGGCGGCCTTCATCGCGGCGAACAATGCCTCGTTGATCGGCATGACGACAGGTCCTTTCAGCGGCGGATTCGGTAGTGCGAACACCCCAACCTTAGCCCATGACCGGCATGAACAAAAAAGGGAAGGAACCCGAGAGTTCCTTCCCTGTGTGCCGTATCAGACGCGATACGCGCCGATTATCAGGCGGCGAAGTATTCCACGCCGGCCTCGAAGATCGGCTGGTACTTGTTGCCGGGCACGTTGACGTACAGGCCGTTGCCGGAACGTTCCGAGTGACCCATCTTGCCGAACACGCGGCCGTCCGGGCTGGTGATGCCCTCGATGGCGAGCAGCGAGCCGTTCGGGTTCACATCCAGGTCCATGCCGGGGGTGCCGGTCTCGTCCACGTACTGCGTGGCGATCTGACCGTTGGCCCTGAGCTGGGCGAGCACCTCGTCGGAGGCCACGAAGCGGCCCTCGCCGTGGGAGATGGCCACGGTGTGAATGTCGCCGACCGAAGTCTTGGACAGCCACGGGGAGAGGTCGGAGGCCACGCGCGTGCGGACCAGTCGGCTCTGGTGGCGGCCGATGGTGTTGAAGGTCAGCGTCGGGCAGGCGTCGGTCATCGGCACGATGTCGCCGTACGGCACCAGACCCAGCTTGACAAGCGCCTGGAAGCCGTTGCAGATGCCGAGCATCAGACCATCGCGGTTCTTCAGCAGGTCACGCACGGCCTCGGTGACGGCCGGCGCACGGAAGAACGCGGTGATGAACTTGGCGGAACCGTCCGGCTCGTCGCCGCCGGAGAAGCCGCCCGGGATCATCACGATCTGGCTCTTGTTGATCTCGTCGACCAACGCCTGCGTGGATTCGGCGACGGCGGCCGGCGTCAGGTTGTTGACGATCAGTGTGGTCACATCGGCGCCGGCGCGCTCGAAGGCGGCGGCGGAATCGTACTCGCAGTTGTTGCCCGGGAACACCGGGATCACCACATGCGGCTTGGCCACGGAAGATCCGACGTACACGGTCTTCTTCGGCGCGTGGAAGTCGATGGTCTCGACGGTCGCGCCCTTGTCCTCGCCCTTGGAACGGTACGGGAACACGGATTCGATGCCGGACTCCCAAGCCTCCTGCACAGCGTCCAGGTCCAGCGTCTCGCCGGCGGCCTTGAACACGTACTCGGAGGTGGTGGTGCCGATTTCGCCGATCTCGACCAAATTGGAGACGGACGGAAGCTTGGCATCGTCCGCCAGCTCGACGATGAACGAACCGTATGCCGGGGTGAACAGGTCGTCCACGGCGATGCTGTCGTTCAGAGTCACGCCGATGCGGTTGCCGAGCGTCATCTTGAACAGGGCTTCGGCGGTGGCGCCATAGCCCGGCGTAGAGACGGCCAGGGCATCGTGGAAGTCGGTGAGCTCCTCGATCACGGAGAACACCTCAAGCAGCGCATCCTTGTCCGGGGTCAGACCGTCGGCCAGGTAGCGCGGCGCGATGCGCACGATACGGTGATCGGAGTCCTTGAACTCGGGGGAGGTGGCACGCTTCATGTTGCCCACGGCCACGGCGAAGGAGATCAGCGTCGGCGGCACGTCGAGATCCTCGAACGAACCGGACATGGAGTCCTTGCCGCCGATGGCGCCGGTGCCCAGGTCCACTTGGGCCATCAGCGCGCCGAGCACGGCGGCCGCCGGCTTGCCCCAGCGTTCCGGCTCGTCGCGCAGCTTCTCGAAGTACTCCTGGAAGCTCAGGTAGGCCTTCTCATGCTCGAAGCCGGCCGCGACCAGCTTGGCCAGCGACTCGACCACGGACAGGTAGGCGCCGGTGAACTGGTTCTTGGACATGATGTACGGGTTGAAGCCCCATGCCATCGCCGAAGCGGTGGTGGTCTCGCCGAACACCGGCAGCTTGGCGACCATGGCCATGTTCGGGGTGAGCTGACGCTTGCCGCCGAACGGCATGAGCACGGTGCCCGCGCCGATGGTGGAGTCGAAGCGCTCCGAAAGGCCCTTGTTGGAGGCCACGTTGATGTCGGTGACCAGCTTGTTCATGCGCTCGGCCAGCGTGCCCTCGCCCCACGGGGTCTCGTAGGACTGCTGTGCCTCGACATGCACGGTCTGGTGCTTGGAAGCGCCGTTGGAGGCCAGGAACTCACGGGACAGATTCACGATCTTGTCGCCGTTCCAGGTCATCACCATGCGCGGGTCCTCGGTCACGGTGGCGATCACCGTGGCTTCGAGGTTCTCTTCGCGGGCGTAGGCCAGGAACTCGTCCACGTCCTCGGCGGCCACGTCCACGGCCATGCGCTCCTGGGATTCGGAGATGGCCAGCTCGGTGCCGTCCAGGCCCTCGTATTTCTTGGGCACGGTGTTGAGGTCCACGAACAGGCCGTCGGCCAACTCGCCGACCGCCACGGACACGCCACCCGCGCCGAAGTCGTTGCAGCGCTTGATCAGACGGCAGGCATCGCCGCGGCGGAACAGACGCTGCAGCTTGCGCTCCACCGGAGCGTTACCCTTCTGCACTTCGGCGCCGTCGAGTTCGAGCGATTCCACGTTATGCGCCTTGGACGAACCGGTGGCACCTCCGATGCCGTCACGGCCGGTGCGGCCGCCCAGCAGGATGATTTTGTCGCCAGGGGCCGGGGTTTCGCGGCGCACATGGTCGGCCGGGGTGGCGGCCACGACCGCACCCACCTCCATGCGCTTGGCCACGTAGCCGGGGTGGTAGATCTCGTCGACCTGACCGGTGGCCAGACCGATCTGGTTGCCGTAGGAGCTGTAGCCGGCGGCGGCGGTGGTCACGAGCTTGCGCTGGGGGAGCTTGCCTTCCAGCGTCTCGGAGACCGGCACGGTCGGGTCCGCGGCGCCGGTGACGCGCATCGCCTGATACACGTAGGAGCGGCCGGACAGAGGATCGCGGATGCAGCCGCCGATGCAGGTGGCCGCGCCACCGAACGGTTCGATTTCGGTGGGGTGGTTGTGGGTCTCGTTCTTGAACAGGAACAGCCAGTCCTCGTCGTGGCCGTTCACGTCAACCTTGACCTTGACGGTGCAGGCGTTGATTTCCTCGGACTCGTCAAGGCCGGTCAGGACACCGTTCTTCTTGAGCCACTTGGCGCCGATGGTGCCCATGTCCATGAGGCAGACGGGCTTGGCGTCACGGCCGAGCTCGTGGCGCATCGCCAGGTAACGCTCGAAGGCGGCCTTGACGGTGGCGTCATCGATGGTCACTTCGTCCAGCTCGGTGCCGAACGTGGTGTGACGGCAGTGGTCGGACCAGTAGGTGTCGATCACCTTGATTTCGGTGATGGTGGGCTCGCGGCTCTCCTCGCTGAAGTACTTCTGGCAGAATTCGAGGTCGGCCAGATCCATGGCCAGACCGCGCTCGTCGATGAACTTCTGGCCGGCTTCGGCGTCCATCTCGTTGAAACCGGCGATGGTCTCGACCTTGCCGGGCACCGGCACCTGGGTCTTCAGGGTTTCCTTGGTCTCCAGGCTGGCCTCGCGGGCCTCGACCGGGTTGATCACGTAATGCTTGATGGTGTCCACGTCGGCGTCGGTCAGGTCGCCTTCCAGCGCGTACAGCTTGGCGGAGCGGACGGTCGGGCGCTCGCCCTGGGAGATGAGCTGGATGCATTCGGCGGCGGAGTCGGCGCGCTGGTCGAACTGGCCGGGCAGGAACTCGGTGGCGAAGACCTTGGCGCCGGCGAAGTCGGGCAGGTCGTAGGCCACATTGTCCACCTGAGGCTCGCTGAACACGGTGGGCACGGTCTGGTCGAACAGCTCCTGGGAGATGCCTTCGACGTCATAGCGGTTCACGATGCGCAGGGCCTTGAGGCCGGTCAGTCCGAGGATCGTGCGCAGTTCGCCCGCAAGCTGCTGGGCTTCGACATCAAAGCCGGGCTTCTTTTCCACGTACACGCGAAAAACCATGGAAATCCTTTCTTGAAATTAAAGACAATTGGCTCCCCTCGAGAGGGGAGCCAGATAATGCATTACTCGGCGACTTCGATGCCTTCGGACTTGGCGAGTTCGGCGAGGCGCTCCTCGATCTCTTCGTAGGCCGGGATGATGCTGCCGAGACCACGGCGGAACAGGTCCTTGTCAAGGTGCTCGACCTTGCCGGAGTGGTCCTTCTGGTCCCACAGACGGCAGGAATCCGGGGTGATCTCGTCGGCCAACAGCAGCGTGCCGTCGGTGGCGCGGCCCATTTCGATCTTGAAGTCGACCAGCTTGACGTCGATCTTGGCGAAGATCTCGATCAGGGCCTCGTTAATCTTGCGGGCCAGCGGGGCGATCTCGGCGAGATCCTCGCGAGTGCATACGCCGAGGGCCACCAGGTCATCGTCGTTGACGAACGGATCGTGCAGATCATCGTTCTTCAGGAAGTACTCAAGTACCGGCTCCTTGAGCGGCAGGCCTTCCTCCACGCCCAGACGGGAGCAGAAGTGGCCGGCGGCCACGTTGCGCAGCACGATCTCCAACGGGAACATGTTCACCTTGCGCACCAGCTGGCCGGTGTCGTCCACTCGCTTGATAAGGTGGCTGTCGATGCCGCGCTTCTTGAGCAGGTCGAAGATGATGGTGGTGATGAGGTTGTTCAGACGGCCCTTGCCGGTGAAGTCTTCCTTCTTTTCACCATCGCCAGCGGTGGCGGTGTTCTTGTATTCGACCCACAGAACCTCGGGATCGTCGGTTGCGTACAGTTGCTTGGCCTTGCCCTCGTAGAGCTTTTCCAGCTTCTCCATGACTCACCTTTCAGGAGTGGAATTTCTGGGTGAACTAACGGTAAAAGGGTACCAATCGAGGGCTACAACAACACTCAGCATGACGCTACGATGCGGCCGGCGCATCATACGTCGCTGCATCGAACGGCCATACGCTGTTGGGATGGCGGAGGCGGCCGTCATTGGCCAGTACGATCAGCTCGTCTCCGGTCGTGTAGCCTTCCGGCATGAAGGTATCTGCAGAAGCGCGTGTGAATACTCAGATGTTCGTCAATAGACGAAACATGACTCTTCGGCCATATACACACGATAATGGGAGTGACGAAATGGTACAAGGAGGTTCGTCATGATCGATCATCCACGACCCGGACGGCAATAATATTGAGGCCATGCTGAGCTGATCAGGCCGTGGACTACTCCACGGTAATCGTCAACGCATCGGCCACGAGGCCGGCCTTGGTACGGGCGTCGGCTTCGGACTCGCCGACGGCCAGTGCCACGGCCATGCGGCGGTGGCCATGCACTTCGGGCTTGGCAAAAATGCGCAGGTCCGTGCCGGGTTCGGCCAGAGCAGCGGCCACATCGGTGAACTCGACCTCACCGTCGCCGGCCACCACAATCGCATGGCTTGCCGCCACCGAGCCGGCCGGAATCGTGAGCGACACATGCTCGGGGGTGATCGGCAGGCCGAGAATCGCGCGGGCGTGCAGCGCGAACTCGCTCAGACGCTGGGAGGCCATTGTCACCATACCGGTATCGTGCGGACGGGGGGAGACCTCGTTGAACAGAATCGAGCCGTCGGTGAGCACGAACAGTTCCACGCCGAATACGCCCCAACCGGTTTCGCCGGCCGCCTGAGCCTTGGCCACCAAGCCTTCAACGGCGGTACGTGCGATGTCGCGCGCCCGCTCGGCCTCACCATCGGGTTCGGTAGCCGGCTGCCAGGACTCGCGGTAATCGCCGGACTCCTGACGTTGGCCGATCGGCGCGCACGTCACAATGCCGGCGGACGAAGAAACAGTCAGTACCGTCAGCTCACGCTCCAGCGGAGCAAGCGCCTCAACGATCACGCGCGACACATCGCCCTCATCGGCGGCGCGGCGGCCCTCCTGCGCTTCGGTCCAAGCGGCATCGATGGCGTCGGCGGAACGCACCACCGACTGGCCGTGACCAGACGAGCTCATCACCGGCTTGACCACGCACGGATAGCCGACTTCCGAAGCTCCGGCGCGCAGCTCTTCCAGCGAGCCGGCAAAACGATACGGTGTAGTCGGCAAGCCCAATTCTTCGTGGGCCAGTACGCGCAGGCGCTCGCGGTCCATGCAAATCGCGGCGATTTCGGCGCTCGGCACCACCTGGGCGCCCGCGGCCGCAGTACCGGCCAGCACATCGGTGGCGATGGCCTCTACCTCGGGCACGATGATGTCCGGCTTGATTTCATCGAACAATGCCTGCAATTCGGCGGCATTCGCCATATCCAACGCGCGATATTCATGCGCCACCTGCTGGGCCGGAGCGCCGGCATACGAGTCAGCGGCGCACACCCACGCGCCCAGTCGCATGAGCTCGATGGCCACTTCCTTGCCCAGCTCACCAGCGCCCAAAAACAGCACGCGGGTGGGGTGCTTGCCCAGCGGTGTGCCCAGCGGGCGGTTGGCTGCGCGAGTTGCGGGGGAGACGGCGGAAGTCTCGGCGGGAATTGCGGGAGAGGAGGTGGAAGTCACGGCAGTATTTACGGCGTTCTCAGTCATACCCACATTCTGCCATGCCGCGATGATTTCGCCTATGCGGGGCTCGGATTCGGCGACGTGCGCTGCGGAGCGCGTGATTCAATATTGGGCAAAATGCGGCAGCCCATACCATTTCACACGCGTTCATGCAGCGCGGCCGACGCCATTGCAGCGCGGTGGTTTAGGATGGGGCAATGCGCGAAAACGGGATTGAAGAGAGCATTGATCGTCCTCTGACTATCGCTCTTGTGGTCGATACGGTGGGCAATCAGGGCAACGGCACCTCCAATTCGGCCTTGCAATGGGCTGCAGAATTGGAGCGGCAAGGCCATCATGTGAGGCTTGTCGGTATAGGGGCGCCCGAATATCCGGCGCGCGTGAATAGGGTGCCGCTCGTCTCGTGGGTGGCCGCCAAGCAGCTCATGCAATTCGCCGAACCCAGCGACACGTTGTTCCGCACCGCCTTTCAAGGCGCGGATGTGGTGCATATCTATATGCCGTTCAAATTCGGCCGTCGTGCCGCTAAAGTCGCCCACCAAATGGGCATTCCCGTGACTGCCGGATTCCACCTGCAGCCGGAGAACGTGCTGTATTCGGCCGGCCCTCTACGTCGCATTCCCGGTATTTCCAGCTTCCTGTACTGGCTGTTCAAGCACTGGCTGTACAAGCACATTGACCACATCCATGTGCCCACCGAAATGACCGCGAGCCTGTTGCGCGCGCACGGGTATAAAGCCAAGTTGCACGTGATTTCCAATGGTTATTCACCGGTGTATTCGCCGAAGAAGCCGGCCGATCCGGATGCCTCGGCTCCCGTGCCGTTCCGCGTCATCGCTTCCGGCCGACTGGCTAGCGAGAAAGATCAGATTACGCTGATCAAGGCGGTGTCGATGTCCCGGCACGCCGGCGATATTCAGCTGGTGATCGCCGGTACTGGGCCGCTCAAGCAGTATCTCAGTTCCGCGCCGGGCGTTTGCTGGCGCGCAAGGCCGATATCGGATTCCACAAGCACGCCGATATGCCCGATTTGTTGCGTTCGGGCGATTTGTTCGTGCATTGTTCGATTGCCGACATCGAATCGGTGAGCGTGATCGAGGCGATGGCGTGCGGATTGGTGCCGGTGATCGCCGCGTCCGAACTGTCGGCGGCCAGCCAGTTCGCGCTGATCGACGAGTCGTTGTTCCCCGTGCGAGACGCGGCCCTGCTGGCCCGACGCATCGATTGGTGGATCGCACATCAGGCCGAGCGCGCCGAATGGGGCGAGAAATACGCCGAATACACCAAGGCGCATTATTCCGTGGAAGCCTCGGTCCACAAGTTCGTGGATATGGAACGCAAGGCGATAGGGGAATAGGAGCCTTCTCGTTTGCGGAGAGGTCTTTCCCTCAGTCCGCCTGCGGTGGCCAGCTCCCTCATCAGAGGGATCTACGAAAAACCTCCCTCTGATGAGGGAGGTGGCATCGCGAAGCGATGACGGAGGGAGAGATTAGCGAAGGGTTTTACAACAACTCAATAAGTTGATCGACCTCTTCAGGCGTGGTGGCCCAGCTGGTGCAGATGCGCATCACGGTGTGCGTGTCGTCGGCCTTTTCGGTAAAGCCGAGCTTGATCTCGCGCTCCAGACGGTCGATGGTCGGCTGATCCATCGTCACGAAAATCTGGTTGGTGGGCGCTTCGAAAGTGAGCGTGTAGCCCTTGGCGCGCAGGGCCTCGCGAATACGATCGGCCGCCTCATTGGCGTTGCGGGCGATCTTGAAATACAGGTTGTCGGTGAACAAAGCGTCAAACTGCGCGCCCAGCACAAAGCCCTTGGCCAGCAAGGCACCGTGCTGCTTGATGAGGGTCAAGAAGTGCTTCGGCGTGTTGTGCTTGGTAAACACCACGGCCTCGCCGAACAGGGCACCCACCTTGGTACCGCCGATGTAGAACACGTCGCGATGGTCGCCAGATCCGCGAGCGTCATGTCTGAACCGGTGGCGGTCAGCGCGTAGCCGAGTCGCGCGCCATCCACGAACAGCGGCATGTCGTACTTGTGCGCCACATCGGCGATGGCCTGCAACTCGGCCTTGGAGTAGATGGTGCCATATTCGGTGCTTTGCGAGACGTACACGGAGCCCGGGAACACCATGTGCTCGTAGTTGCCGTCCGCATAGAAGGTCTTGCAGAACTCGTCCAGTTCGGTCGGGTCCATTTTGCCGTTGTGCTGGGGAATCGTGAGCACCTTGTGCCCGGAGAACTCGATGGCGCCGGCCTCGTGCACGTTCGGATGGCCGGAGGCGACCGCGACCACGCCTGCATACGCCGGGGTGATGGTGTCGATGACGACCTGGTTGGTCTGCGTGCCGCCGACGAGGAACCACACATCCGCGTCCGGCTGGCCGCAGGCCTCGCGGATCTTGGCCTTGGCCTGATCGCTCAGTTCGTCGGACCCGTAGCCCGAATACAGATGGTTGTTGGCTTCAGCCACGGCTTCAAGCACCGCGGGATGGGCGGCGCGGGAGTAATCGTTCTCAAAAGACAGCATGACGGACCTTTTGTCCTTATGTTCGGTGAATTGGATATGCCCTGAGTGTACAACGCGGTGGTTCCCGGCATGCCTATTTGGCCTATAACCCAGGAGCGGGGAATTCAGGGAGAAAAAACAAAACCCTTCCGCGAACGGAAGGGTTTTACTGGGGTGGCCAACGCGGCTCGAACGCGCGACCTTCTGAACCACAATCAGATGCTCTACCAACTGAGCTATGGCCACCATAGTGCCGTATTCAGCAAGCTGAATTCGCGCAACAGGTGAATACTATACACAACTTTGCGGATGTGTGCTCATCGGTGTGTCGCGATGGAATCAAGTGGTCGGTTTCATTCTTGGGGCCAGGCTGCGGGCTGTCTCAGATGGCGGGATGTGGATGAGTGGGTCTTGTGCGGCGATTGATGAAAAGTCAAGGCACACGACGGTGTGATGGTACGACCGGGGATTGCAGAAATGATTACGTGAGTGTTCGCAATGTGAGCATTATGTTTCATATCAACCGCGACCCGCCTAGTTTCATGCGATGTTACCTACACCAAACAAGGGAAGAGAAACACCATGGAAAAGGTTAAAGCCTTTGCAGATTGGCTGACCAAGTGGTTTACGGTCATCGTCATCGTCTGGGCCGTCTTCAACTACTTCGTGCCGGCCGCCAGCTTGTGGGGCAAGGCGTACACCGGCTACATGCTGGGCATCGTGCTGTTCGGCATGGGCCTGACCCTGACGCTGGACGACTTCAAGCGCATCCTGACCCAGCCGCTGATGGTCATCGTCGGCACCGTAGCTCACTTCATCATCATGCCGCTCATCGCCGTGGCCCTGTGCGCGATCTTCCACCTGTCCGGCCCGCTGGCCGTGGGCGTGATTCTCGTCGGCTGCTGCCCGTCTGGCACCTCCTCCAACGTGATGAGCTACCTGTCCCGTGGTGACGTGGCCCTCGATGTCTCCATCGGCATCCTCTCCACCCTGTGCGCCCCGTTCATGATTCCGCTGCTGATGCAGCTGCTCGCTTCTCAGTACGTGTCCGTGCCGACTCAGTCCCTGTTCCTCAACGCCGTCAAGGTGGTGCTCTTCCCGATCGCCCTCGGTGTGATCTGCCACATGATCTTCGGCAAGAAGATCGAGAAGGTTACGGTCGCCCTGCCTATCGTTTCTCAGGTGGCTATTCTGCTTATCATCGGCGTGGTCGTTGCCGCCAACGGTCCGAAGCTGTTCGTGGCCAGCTCCCTGGTGGCCATCCCGGTGGTCATCCTGCACAACCTGTGCGGCTACTCGCTGGGCTTCGGCTTCTCCAAGCTGATGTACAAGATCTACCCGAAGGGCTTCCGCTACGCACAGCAGAAGGCCATCACCTTCGAAGTCGGCATGCAGGACTCCGCTCTGGGCGCAACCCTGGCCCTGACCTCCTTCGCAACCAACCCACTCGCTGCCGTGCCGTCCACCTTCTTCTCCGTGTGGCACAACATCTCCGGCTCTATCCTGTCCAGCTGGTGGCGCAACCACGATGACAAGCACGAGATCCACTGGGATTCCGACAATGGCGAGAAGGGCTCTGCCAAGAGCACCGTTTCAGCGGCCCACCCGTTCGACGCCGATAAGGCCGCCAAGGTCGCTGCCTGAAATCCTGAAATGGTGAGAAAGGTCGGGTAAGGCACGACTCCAGTCAGTCGGTCATCCACCTTTCCTACCTCGCATAACATAGCCGCTCCCGCTTACTCCCGATTGAGGTATCGGGCGTTTCGCGAGGGCGGTTTTGCTATAATTGGTAATGCAGAAAGCGGCAAGGTAATACGGCAAAGAGGCCGGGTCGCTAGAGGTTCCCATCGGATATGGAAGAGCACGAGGATGTGCTGGAAACAGATAACACAGAAGCGGATGTGGTGAAAAGAAACATAATGTAACCTCCTTGGCGGTGCCCCCGTGTGACATAGTCTCCGCGGGGGCACCTGCTGTGTGGCGTTCCCTTTTTGCGACGCATTGGAATATTGCGTTGGGAGGAGAGGAAAAGTACGGGGGCGCAGGAGGTCCCCAAACCAGTGAGTTGTGGCTCGGCGCGTCGTTGTCCGGAGGAATCGTAATATAGATATTCGTGTGTGCCAACAGCACGCCTTATGTAACAGGCGAGCATGCTGGGATATCCTTCAAACCGCTGATCGCACGCAGTAATGCGCCGACGGGAGGGGCGAAGGCCATCGGGCCGGTGGACTGGGCTATCTTTTCCGATTCGTCGGGTGCCGCCAACAGGCGGATACCAAGCGAGTGTGCTGAAAAGTGTGGGTGCAGTGCGGCGGTCACACAAAAGCAAGAGAAACCACTGAATCGGAGAATTCAAGTTGCCTACTATTGAACAGCTCGTCCGTAAGGGACGTCAGGCAAAGCCGAAGAAGTCCAAGACTTTGGCCCTGAAGGGCAGCCCGCTGCGTCGCGGCGTGTGCACCCGTGTCTACACCACCACCCCGAAGAAGCCGAACTCGGCTCTGCGTAAGGTCGCTCGTGTGCGCCTGTCCTCGGGCATCGAAGTCACCGCCTACATTCCGGGCGAAGGCCACAATCTGCAGGAGCACTCCATCGTGCTCGTGCGCGGCGGCCGTGTGAAGGATCTCCCGGGTGTGCGTTACCACATCGTGCGTGGCGCGCTCGATACCCAGGGTGTCAAGGACCGTAAGCAGGGTCGTTCCCTGTATGGAGCAAAGAAGGCGAAGTAAGAGATATGTCACGTAAGGGACCTTCCAAGAAGCACGTCGTGCTGCCCGATCCGATCTACGGTTCCACCGTGGTGGCGCAGCTCATCAACAAGATTCTGCTTGACGGCAAGAAGTCGATCGCCGAAGACATCGTCTACTCCGCGCTCGATATGGTCAAGGAGAAGTCCGACCAGGAGCCGGTGGCTGTGCTCAAGCGCGCCCTGGACAACATCCGTCCGTCCCTCGAGGTTCGCTCCCGCCGTGTCGGTGGCGCCACCTACCAGGTGCCGGTCGAGGTCAAGCCGAACCGCGCCAACACCCTGTCGCTGCGCTGGCTGACCGACTTCTCCCGCGCCCGTCGTGAGAAGACCATGGCTGAGCGTCTCGCCAACGAGATCCTGGATGCCTCCAACGGCCTCGGTGCTTCTGTCAAGCGCCGCGAGGATACTCATAAGATGGCAGAGGCTAACAAGGCCTTCGCTCATTACCGCTGGTAATCACTCGCCCTGAGTAAAACTAAGGAAAAAGATGGCTGAAGAGATTTCGGACCTCCACGACGTCCGCAATATCGGCATCATGGCCCACATTGATGCCGGCAAGACCACCACTACCGAGCGTATTCTGTTCTACACCGGTAAGAACTACAAGATCGGCGAGACCCACGACGGCGCCTCCACCATGGACTTCATGGCGCAGGAGCAGGAACGTGGTATCACCATCCAGTCCGCTGCTACCACCTGCTTCTGGAGCCGTCAGTCCCACGACACCAAGGACAAGTTCCAGATCAACATCATCGATACCCCTGGCCACGTGGACTTCACGGCCGAGGTGGAGCGCTCCCTGCGTGTGCTCGATGGTGCCGTTGCCGTGTTCGACGGCAAGGAAGGCGTGGAGCCGCAGTCCGAAACCGTGTGGCGTCAGGCTGACAAGTACGGCGTTCCGCGTATCTGCTTCATCAACAAGATGGACAAGCTGGGCGCGAACTTCTACTACTCCGTCGACACCATCAAGGAGAAGCTGGGCGCTACTCCGATCGTGATGCAGTTGCCGATCGGTTCCGAGAACGACTTCACTGGCGTTGTCGACCTGGTTGAGATGCAGGCTTACGTGTGGAACGGCACCGAGGAGCTCGGCGCCAAGTACGACACCACTGAGATCCCGGACGACCTCAAGGACAAGGCTCAGGAGTACCACGAGAAGCTCGTGGAAGCCGCTGCCGAAGCCGACGACGACCTCATGAACAAGTTCTTCGAGGACGGCGACCTGTCCAAGGAAGACATCCGCGCTGGCGTGCGTAAGCTCACCATCGCCAAGGAAGCCTTCCCGATCTTCTGCGGTTCCGCCTTCAAGGACAAGGGCGTTCAGCCGATGCTGGACGGCGTTGTCGATTACCTGCCGTCTCCTGAAGACGTGCCGGCCATCAAGGGCTACAAGCCCGGCGATGAGTCCGTCGAGATCGACCGTCACCCGGTCAAGTCCGATCCGTTCGCGGCTCTGGTCTTCAAGATCTCCACCCACCCGTTCTACGGCAAGCTCGTGTTCGTGCGCGTCTACTCCGGCTCCGTTGTGCCGGGCGACTCCGTGCTCGACTCCACCCGCGAGAAGAAGGAACGTATCGGCAAGATCTTCCAGATGCACGCCGATAAGGAAAACCCGATGGACCGCGCTGACGCCGGTAACATCTACACCTTCGTGGGCCTGAAGAACGTGACCACCGGTGACACCCTGTGCGCCATCGACGATCCGATCACCCTCGACTCCATGACCTTCCCGGATCCTGTGATCCAGGTGGCCGTCGAACCGAAGACCAAGGCCGACCAGGAGAAGATGGGCATCGCCCTGTCCAAGCTGGCCGAAGAGGATCCGACCTTCCAGGTCACGACCGACGAAGAGTCCGGCCAGACCCTGATCGCCGGCATGGGCGAGCTCCAGCTCGACATCATCGTCGACCGTATGCGCCGCGAGTTCAAGGTTGAGTGCAACCAGGGCAAGCCGCAGGTCGCCTACCGCGAGACCATCCGCAAGGCCGTCATGGACCAGGGCTACACCCACAAGAAGCAGACCGGTGGTTCCGGCCAGTTCGCAAAGGTCCTGATGAACTTCGAGCCGCTCGACACCACCGAGGGCAAGACCTTCGAGTTCGAGAATAAGGTCACCGGCGGCCACATCTCCGCCGAATTCATCGGCCCCATCGAGGCCGGTGTCAAGGAGGCCATGGAGTCCGGTGTTCTCGCCGGCTTCCCGGTCGTGGGCGTCAAGGCCACCGTCACTGACGGCCAGATGCACCCGGTCGATTCCTCCGAAATGGCCTTCAAGCTCGCAGGTTCCATGTGCTTCAAGGAAGCTGCCCCGAAGGCCAAGCCGGTCATTCTCGAACCGATCATGAAGGTCGAAGTCCGTACGCCGGAAGAGTACATGGGCGAAGTCATCGGCGATCTGAACCAGCGCCGTGGCAACATCCAGTCCATGACCGACGGTGTCGGCGTCAAGGTCATCGACGCCAAGGTCCCGCTGTCCGAGATGTTCGGCTACATCGGCGACCTGCGTTCCAAGACCCAGGGTCGTGCCATGTTCACCATGGAGATGGACTCCTACGACGAGGTGCCGAAGAGCGTCTCCGAGGAGATCATCAAGGCCCAGCGCGGCGAGTGACACGCGCCACTGCATGAAGTAGCCAGTGTCTTCAGTCAGCGGTAATATCGTATACCGCTGACTGGGTTCTGGCTCTTCAAAGTGGCACATAACCCAGAAACCCAGTAGAATAAGCGAGTCCCTGTGCGAAAGGGTGCAGGAAACTCACGAGACGTCCAGGAGGACAAAAGTAATGGCAAAGGAAAAGTACGAGCGTACTAAGCCGCACGTTAACATCGGTACCATCGGCCACGTCGACCACGGTAAGACTACCCTGACTGCCGCCATCTCCAAGGTGCTGCACGAGGAGTTCCCGGATGTCAACCCGGAGTACGACTTCAACCAGATCGATTCCGCTCCGGAAGAGGCCGCCCGCGGTATCACCATCAACATCGCCCACATCGAGTACCAGACCGAGAAGCGTCACTACGCTCACGTCGACTGCCCGGGCCACGCCGACTTCGTGAAGAACATGATTACCGGTGCTGCCCAGATGGATGGCGCTATCCTCGTTGTGGCCGCCACCGACGGCCCGATGGCCCAGACTCGCGAGCACGTGCTGCTCGCCCGTCAGGTTGGCGTTCCGAAGATCCTCGTCGCCCTGAACAAGTGCGACATGGTCGACGATGAAGAGCTCATCGAGCTCGTCGAAGAAGAGGTCCGCGACCTCCTCGACGAGAACGGCTTCGACCGTGACTGCCCGGTCATCCACACCTCCGCTTACGGTGCTCTGCACGACGACGCTCCGGACCACGAGAAGTGGGTCCAGTCCGTTAAGGACCTCATGGACGCTGTCGACGACTACATCCCGACCCCGGTTCACGACCTGGACAAGCCGTTCCTGATGCCGATCGAGGATGTCTTCACCATCTCCGGCCGTGGTACCGTTGTCACCGGTCGTGTCGAGCGTGGCCAGCTGGCCGTCAACACCCCGGTCGAGATCGTTGGTATCCGTCCGACCCAGCAGACCACCGTCACCTCCATCGAGACCTTCCACAAGACCATGGACGCCTGCGAGGCTGGCGACAACACCGGTCTGCTTCTGCGTGGTCTCGGCCGTGACGATGTCGAGCGTGGCCAGGTTGTGGCCAAGCCGGGCTCCGTCACTCCGCACACCAAGTTCGAGGGCGAAGTCTACGTGCTGACCAAGGACGAAGGCGGCCGTCACTCGCCGTTCTTCTCCAACTACCGTCCGCAGTTCTACTTCCGCACCACCGACGTCACCGGCGTCATCGAGCTGCCGGAAGGCGTCGAGATGGTTCAGCCGGGCGACCACGCTACCTTCACCGTTGAGCTGATTCAGCCCATCGCTATGGAGGAAGGCCTGACCTTCGCTGTGCGTGAAGGTGGCCACACCGTCGGCTCCGGTCGTGTGACCAAGATCCTCGCCTGATTTTCATCAGACAAGAATCTTCGCTTGAACTAGCGTTATAGGAAATCCCCTTCGAGGAAACTCGGAGGGGATTTCCTATAACCGCAGCAGGATATGGATATGTACCACGACTTCCGGCCTGGATGCGCTAGTGTTGCTTTCCAATAGATAAACGGACTGCTGCACTGCGAGGATATGACACTGATGGCAGGCCGGGAAAGAAGGTCGATGATGACTGGTGCACAGGCCGCTCACTGTGGTTCTGTATCCGCAATTTCGCTGGGACTGCCCGTTTCCACGGCGATTCCCGAAGCCAAAGGCACACTGCCGAAAGCCTTGTTCGTAGGCAAAGCGCCGATTTCCGGCAAACTCAAGCAGCGATTGGTGAACGAGATCGAATCCATCACCATGCTGGCGTTGGCCCGGTCGGCCAACACGGGGCTTGCGGACGGCAAACTGATCCCGGAAGTGCTGGTCATCGGACTGAAGCTTACGGCCAAAGCCACCGGCATACCGAACGAAGTCATCGACCTGATCGCCGGACAGCGCAAATCGGGCATCGTGTTCGTGTGCGTACGCGACGTGCCGTTCGAGGGCAGCACGCGTGAGGAATGCGCGTTCGCCGTGCGCCGCGCCATACCGGGGCGTGCCGGGCACACGCCGATCTATCAGGTATATGCCGGCGACTGGCAGCCGGCGGGGGAGGCCCAGCTGGAGCTGGCCGGCTCTACTATTGATGAGCTGTGGGCATCGCTGTGCTCACAGACCATTTTGGGTACGCCGGAGGTCGAGAATCTGGATGCGCGCATCATTCGCCATACTGAAATTGCTCGGCTCGAATCCGAAGTGGACAAGCTCACTCGTGACCATCAGCGCGTCAAGAACCCGGCCCAGCGCAACGAGATCTATGCCAAACTCCACAAGGCCAAGGCGCAGCTCGCAAAACTGCGCGAGGCATAGTGATGTGAAAGCCATTGGGCTTCCGCTGGCGGGAGCTGGCTCGCGAAGCGAGACTGAGGGTGGTCCAGGTCCGTGGCCTAGGGCTACGCCCAAGCTAATTGAAATATTCGTGCATCATACAGCGTACAGTTAAACCATGTTCCCTCTGCTCGAAACCCTGGTCGCCGTATACGAGGTGGGTCAGTTCACGCTGGCCGCCGATGAGCTGAAGGTATCGCAGTCGACGGTGTCGTCGCGTATCGCCCAATTGGAGCAGATGGTCGGCGCGCCGCTGTTCGTGCGCAATGCGAAAAGTGACGTGACGCCCACACAGGCCGGGCGGATGCTGTACCAGACTGCCATCGGCATCGACGGATTATGGCGGGATACGCGTGAGCAGATCGCCCGCGTGCAGGAGGCGCGTGAGCCGCTGGCCGTGTCGTTCTCGCACACGACCGCGGCGATTCTGCTGCCGAAGGCGTTGCCGGTGATGGCTCGGGACATGGACGGTTTCGACTTCGCTGTACACGTGATGAACTCGGATGCGATTCTCGAACAGGCCAGCATGAAGGCCGTGCAGCTCGGCGTGGTGGAAAAGCCGATCGTGAACGATTCGGTGGACCGCGTCACCCTGTGCGAGGACCGGCTGGTGTTGGCGGGGGAGCCTGACGGCGTGTGGATGGTGCGCGAACACGGTTCCGGCGTGCGGTATTACACGGATCTGTATTTCAAGACCGCTCAGGTTGTGCCTGCACGCACGATGGAAGTGTCCAGTAATGCGGCGATTGTGGCGGCGCTGTCCGCCGGGTTCGGGCAGTCGTTGATTTCGGAAGCCGCCGTGCCGGCGGGCGTGCCGGTGCAGCGGGAGCTTGGCGATGAGTTTGTGCGGCGGTTCTATGCGCTGGTGCCGAGATCCGGTCTGACGCACGATCAGCGGGAGTTGGCGGAGACGATTATTGCTGCGCTGCGCGGGTAGTCAGATAGTCGACTGAGGGGAGGTTGCGAACGTTGTTTCTCTCCCTCCGTCCGCCTGCGGCGGCCACCTCTCTCATCAGAGGGAGATCAATTAGGTATCGACAAAATCGATGATATGTATTGGTTGCAATGATTTGACCGATGTAAACGCTTGAGCTTCAATAGACATCATGAGAGAGTTCTGTACAAAATGGTGGAAGCGCATTGCCACCGTTGACATGCTGTTCATTGGTGTTCTGACTCTGCTGGCCTCGCTGTTCGCCTCCTGGCTCAAGCAGTTCCCCGGATTCAGCCTGTTCGGCGCGCTCATCATCGCGCTGCTCATCGGTATGATCATCCAGTTCCCGATCCGCAGTGCCTACGTCGGTTCCAATGATGGCCGCAAGGCAGGCGTCAAGGACGCCGCTGGCCTGATTTCCAACAAGCTGCTGCGCCTCGGCATCATCCTGCTCGGTTTCAAGCTCAACCTCGCCGTGCTGTTCACGCAGGGCATCAAGTGTCTGCCGATCGCCGCTGTGGTCGTTACGCTGACCATCATCGTGTGCTATGCCATCGCCCGCAAACTCGGTGTCGACCCGATGCTCGCCATCCTGACCGCCGGTGGCACCGGCATCTGCGGTGCGGCCGCCGTCATGGGCCTGGCCGGTTCCATCAAGGTGCCTGAGGACAAGCAGGACGAGAAGGACAACGACGTGACCATGGCCGTGGCCATCGTAGCCATTATGGGTACTGTGTTCGCGTTGCTGGAGATCGCGCTCGGCCCGCTGACCGGCATGACCAAGGACCAGCTGGGCATCACCGCCGGTGCTTCCCTGCACGAAATCGCCCACGCGGTCGCGGGCGGCGACGCGTTCGGCGCGGTGGACATCGCCACCATCATGAAGCTTTCCCGCGTGCTCATGCTTGTGTTCGCGGCCATCATCATCGCCATCTGGTGGGAGAAGAAGCATTCCGAGGTTCAGAGCACCGGCAAGAAGACCGTGGCCTTCCCGTGGTTCATGCTCGGCTTCATCGGCGCTTCGATTATCGGCACCTTCGTACCGTTCGTCACCTCCATCACCCCGCAGCTCGTGGACTTTGCGTACATCGTGCTCGGCATGGCCATGGCCGCGCTCGGCATCAACGTGAACTTCAAGGCCATCGCTTCCAAGGGCAAGAAGCCGATGCTCGCCAGCTTCCTGACATCGATTCTGCTCATGTGCTTCGCTGCAGGTGTTGCGATGCTGTTCTTCTGATAAGCGCTCCAAATACAAATAGGCGAAGGCGAACGACAGTGAGCAATTGGAATGTGTCACCTAAAAATCACGTACTTGCACAACGGATAACCCCAGCCGAACTGGCAGGCCATCGCAATGAACTTCACCACATATGGACTCAGCCCGGTCGCACCCGGCATCCAGCCGATCAGCAGCGTGCTGAACGTGAAGTTCCAGATCCACAGCAGCACGAACAGCGCCACGGAACGGGTGAAGTTGCTGGACGATTTGAATGTCACGTTGCGGTTCATCACGAAGTTGTAGGTCGCCGAACACACCACGGCGATGCCGTTGGCGATCTGTGAGGGTACGCCGATCAAGTGCAGAATGGCGAACGTCGCATACTCCACAATGGTCTGCGTGGCGGAAACACCCACATACTTGCCCAGCACGGCGAGTCCATTTTGCTTCGGGGTTGCCGTGCCCACGGTATTTTCCGCAGTATTCGTTGTGGTCGAGGTATTTGTGGCGCCCACACCTTGATTCGGCTTCACATCCGCTCCATTGTTCGCCATGCCCATATACCTCCCGGATGTACCTGTGACGTTCGACCTCGCAATGATACCGCTGACCGCGTCGGGAATCGGCGTGGCGGTCAGACGAGAAAACCGCAGGCCGCAGCAACGACCGGCACACCCAGCGACAGCACCAGATAGGCCGCTGCGGTGGGGTAGCGGTGTTTGCGGAAGAGCGTCACCATTTCGTTGATTGCGGTCGAGAACGTGGAGAAGCCGCCGAGGAAACCGGTGGCCAGCACTAGCCGCCATGGTTCATCAAGTGTCCCGCCGAGTGCCAGCGCCGCGACCAAACCGGCTAGGAATCCGGCGATGAGATTGATGGTGAACGTGGAAAGTGGGAATGCGCGCTGCCAGTACGTTTTGATGGTCACGTCAAGCAGATAGCGGCAGGAGGCGCCTACGCCGCCGCACAGGCAGACCAAGATTGGTAGGAATACGGTCATCACGCCTTACCTCCCTTGCTGGTCGTAGCGGCATTCGTATCAGCGGACGCTTCGGCGGATACGTTCGAGGAGCCGGCCAGATGCGTTCCTGCCCACACGCCGGCAGACGCACAAACCAGACCCAGCGCGAACGTCACCAGTAGATAGGCAATGCCGGCCGCCACCTGACCGTCGCGGATTGCGGTAAAACCTTCCAGCGCGAGTGTCGACATCGTAGACAAACCACCGCATACGCCCATGCCGAGTCCGCGACTGGCAAGTTCTTTGGAACGTGCGCCGAACCGGGAAGCGCCGGCCAAGTAAGCGGTCAACCCTGCATAGCAGAAGCAAGCCAGCATGTTGGCCACAAACGTGCCGGTATGGAAGCTGCCAGCCGCGGGAATCTGTGCGAACGCATAGCGGATAGCGGTGCCGATCGCACCGCCGCAGAAGACGACCAACACAATATCAAGATGAATATCGGGGAGCTTGCGCGCCGGGGGAGTGGTCGTGTGCGTAATCGGCCGGGCACCTGCGGATGGGGATTGCGAATCCATAATAGCCTTTCCTGAAACCGCTGAATCCTGCTGAAGACACAACGATTCCATGCAATATCAAATCGTGTGTAGGAACTATCAGCAGTGTGCGGTTCGAAACGAGTTCAGGCGGGTTCCATCGCCGGTTCTCCAGATTACTCATGGCGACGAATCGAACAGTGAGCGTATCTCGGATATTGGCCTATCGCAGTGAATTGCTCGGTTGTTGCCATACCTCATGGGTATGGCGAAACATGGTTTATGGCTATTGGTTAATGCAAGGCGATTATTGTTTAATAGAACACGAGGATAACGGGCCTTAAGCGCTCGATGCCGGAAAACAAGGAGTTATGAACGTATGTCTGAAACCATGAAAGCTGCGATTTTCGTGGAGCCTGGCAAGATGACCGTGGAAGAAGTGCCGAAGGCGATGCTTGAACAGGATGATGACATCGTGATCCGCGTGGTGCGCACGTGCGTGTGCGGCTCTGATTTGTGGTTCTTCCGTGGGCTGAGCGGACAGGCCGCACACAGCCAGGTGGGTCACGAGTCCATCGGTGTGGTCGAAGAGGTTGGCGCGGCGGTCGAATCCGTCAAGCCCGGCGATTTCGTGGTTGTGCCATTCCCATACAGCTGCGGCAAGTGCCCGGTATGCAAGGCCGGCTTCGAATCCGTGTGCCCGCACGGCGGCTACTTCTCCGCCTGTCAGGCCGAATACCTGCGTGTGCCCGAGGCGGACGGCACCGTGGTCAAGGTGCCCGGTTCACCGGAAGATTATTCCGATGAGCAGCTCGCATCGCTGCTGACCATTTCCGATGTGATGTCCACCGGTTATCACGCGGCGGTTTCTGCCGAGGTCAAGCCCGGTGACACCGCCGTGGTCATGGGCGATGGCGCAGTTGGCCTGTGCGGTGTGATTGCCGCCAAGATGCGCGGTGCCACGCGCGTTATTGCCATGAGCCGTCACGAGGATCGCGCGGCGCTCGCCCGCGAATTCGGTGCGACTGATATCGTGCCCGAGCGTGGCCAAGAGGCTATTGACAAGGTGCTGGAGATGACCGGCGGCTATGGTGCGGACGCAGTTCTCGAATGCGTGGGCTCCAAGCAGTCCTTCGACACGGCGATTGGCCTGATTCGCCGCGGTGGCGTGATTGGTCGTGTGGGCCTGCCGCACGACGTGGAGATCAGCGCCGAAGGCACGTTCTACGGCAACATCGGCATCAAGGGCGGCCCGGCTCCCGTGCGCCACTATGACCTTGATGAGGGTCTGCTGGACGCGGTGCTCAAGGGCGAGATCAACCCCGGCCGCGTGTTCACCGCCGAGTACGACCTCGACCATATCCAGGACGCCTACGAGGCGATGGACCAGCGCAAGGTCATCAAGGCGCTGATCCGGTTCTAGGGTCAGGTGCGCAGAGAACGGTTCTCACTAGAACCGTGTGAGCCATTCGCACAAAACCGCACAATCGAACAGGCCGCCGGTGTGATGGGGGAGAGATTGGGGGTGAGCCGGTTCGGTGCATGTTTCCATACCGTTGTTTTCGTGTAGAATCGGCCATCTCTATACTTCTGTTTTCGTGTAGAATAGCATATACCTATACTGTTGTTTTCGTGTAATGAGGTGATTGCTCATGTTGAAGCGCAAGATGCTGGATAAGCTGATCGCATGGAAACAAAAAGCGGGTGGGCGTGAGGCTCTTCTCATCGAAGGCGCTCGCCGTGTGGGCAAAAGCACCATTGTCGAGGAATTCGGCCGCACTCAGTACAAGTCATATATTCTCATCGATTTCACACGTTTGCCGCGCGATGTTCGCGACATCTTCGAAAACCAGCGTGATGACTTTGACACATTTTTCATGCTGTTGTCTGCGTATTACCGCAAGCGACTGTACGAGCGTGAATCGTTGATTATTTTCGACGAGGTGCAGCGGTATCCGGCGGCGAGGGAGCTCATCAAATATCTGGTTGCGGATGGCCGGTATGACTATGTGGAAACTGGTTCGCTGATCTCCATCAAGAGGAATGTGGCGAATATCGTCATCCCCTCCGAGGAACGGAAAATGGACATGGGGCCGCTCGATTTTGAGGAGTTCTGCTGGGCCATGGGGGAGGAGCTGCTTGCTGAAACGATTCGCAAATCGTTCGAGCGTCTGGTCCCGTTGCCCGATGCGCTGCACAAACGAGCGATGAGGCTGTGGCGCGAATATCTGCTGGTGGGCGGTATGCCGCAGGCGGTTGCCGATTATGTCGAGCAGCGCGATTTTGGCGAGGTGGATTTGATCAAGCGTGGCATCCTGCAGCTGTACAGTGATGATATCGGCAAGTTCGCCAATGGCGATGCCGGCCGCGTGCGGGGCATTTTCGCTCAGATTCCAGGGCAGCTGTCCAAGCATGAGAAACGATTCACTCTGGCATCGGTCGATAAGGGGGCTCGATCTCGTGAATACGATTCGGCGTTCTTCTGGTTGGAAGACGCCCGCTTGGTGAACCTGTGCCGTAATTCGACTGACCCTTTGGTGGGGCTGGGATTGTACGAAGATAACGATTCATTCAAATGCTATATGGCGGATACCGGTTTGCTGGTGTCGCAGGCGTTTGCCGATCGAGAGACAACGCCGGATGATGTGTACCGGGATATTCTGTTCGATAAACTCTCGCTCAACGAAGGGATGCTGGTGGAGAATGCGGTGGCTCAGCAATTCCGGGCGAATGGGCGCAAACTGTATTTCTTCTCGCGCTTGGATAGGGCGGATGCCTCGAAAACCATGGAAATAGACTTCCTCATCGTTCGGGAATACGATAATGCCGCGATGAAGCCTCGCATCAGCCCGATCGAAGTGAAATCCACGAAACGATACGGTGTGTCTTCGCTCGACAAATTCCGCAAAAGGTATGCCCAACGATTGGGCAAGGAATACGTTCTGCATCCCCGCCAACTCGAAGTGGATGGAGAACGCATCAAGCTGCCGTTGTATATGGCCCACTGTCTGTGATTTGTGCTGATTGATGCATGTTTGGGCTGCAAGGTTCAGGCAGTCGAAGAGTGTCCGTTCCGCATAGGACATCCGTGAATATGGCTGGACTCACACTGGCTCGACTGCAGGGAAAGGAGTTGGCATGGGATATTCCATCGGTCAGGTGTCGCGAAAGACTGGGCTGTCCGAACATACGTTGCGCTACTATGACGGCCAAGGTCTTTTGCCCGGTATCGCTTGAACTGGTTTCGGACGGAGATGCTTCGATGACGGCGATCTTGAATTGCTTGATCTCATTGAATGTCTGAAATCCACGGGCATGAGTCTCGCAGAGATCAAGGATTTTGTTGATATGACTAAGCAAGGTGATGCCACGCTCGAATCACGACTTGCTGTTTTTCGCAATCAGCGAGATGTGGTGAAACGTCAAATCGCCGAATTGCGACGCCGGTACATCAAACTTGACGTGGTCATTACATCCGGTGCCTCTTGCACCTCGTCGATGAAAATCAATATCCCTTATGGGAGTAGCATTTTCTGCCTTGTATGTGCAGAATGCCGCATTTCAAAATGGGGTTTTGGTGCAAAATACCGCATTTCAAAGTAGGGTTTGGTGCAAGATGTCGTGCAAATGGTGAATCGGGTGTGTTTGTAGGGGCGGCTGGATGACTGTGCGGCTGGACTGTTGTGTGGCCGCATGCTTATGCGGCCACAAGTCGTGCGGGCTGTTCGCAAACTATGCGCGGTCGGTCGGCATTCGCCTGCGCTTGAGGTGTTCGATAAGCAGCTCACACTTTTTGACATCCTCGGCGGTCGAGGCCGGTAGGTCGTCGGAGGAGGTGTCGATGATGCGCTGCAGGTAGCCGTGTAGGGTTTGTAGCTCGGTTTCATTGAGACAGTCCAGCATGGAGGAGGTCTGGTCGGGCGCTTTGCCCAGCAGATCGGCGGCCTTGCGGCCCTGGTTGGTGAGGCTGACCATCATGACGCGGCTGTCCCGCCTGGATGGACGGCGGCTGATGTGACCGCTGGCCTCCAGTTTCTTCAACAGTTCGGCCATGGCCTGGCGGCTCATGCCGAACATCGCGGCCAAGTCCTTCTGGCTGGTCTGGTCGGATTCCCTGAGCGTGGCCAAGACGCGGCCTTGGCCACGGCGTGGGTCGAAAGCATGTTCGCCGCGCGGCGATTTGGCGCCGGGGGAGACGAGCCGTCTGTGTATCGCGCGATACGCCATGATACGGCCAATGCTGATGAAACTGCTGAGAACATCGTTCTTGATATCGCCGTCGGCGGTGTCGTGGCTTGTGCCGTTCTCCGCCGATTGACTCGTGGCCATTACGTCGTCGACCGCGTCGTTTCCGGTTACGGCGGCGTTGTTGCTGGTGCTGCTCATGTTCGGAATCCTTACGTCAGTGCTGCATGTTGTCGCCGGTGGATTCGCCGCGATAGCGCATCATCATCGAGCGCTGCATCTCCTGCGCGTTCGGCGGGGTCCAGGTCAGCGCGTTCGCGCCGGCCACGATGGTTTCGGCCATGGACTCGTCGGTCGAACCGCCGCTGGCGAGCAGCGGGATGGAGGGGTGACGCTGCCTGATCTGCTGGACCACGTCAGGCGTCCTGCGGCCGGCCGCCACGTTGATGATGGAGGCACCGGCCTCGATTTTCTCGTCCAATTCGTCATCGCAGGTCAGGACCGTGGCGATGACCGGGGTGTTCGTGATGCGCGCCACGTCGTACACCGTGGAGGGCGGCGCCGGCGCGTTGAGCACCACGCCCGCCGCACCCTGCATCTCGGCCATCATGGCGAGTTGGATGACGCGCGGGCCGGTGGTGGTGCCACCGCCCACGCCGACGAACAGCGGGGCCTGGGCCGCGGTGAGTAGGGCCTGGGTGATGACTGGTTCGCCGGTGAACGGATATACGGCGAGAATGGCGTCGGCATTGGTGTTGCGGATGATGGCCGCGTCCGTGGTGAACGCGAACGAGTGGAGTTGGCGGCCCTGGACGGTGATGCCGGAAGTGCAGCTGATGATGTCGGGAACACGGGCCGCGGAGGAGCTGATGCGGTTTTCGATGGGGTTCGGTCCGTCTACTTGACGGGATTCCGGGTCGTATTCGGTGAGGTCGTTGCTCATGTCATGTGTGATGTTCATGCCGGTCTCCTTTAATAAGGAAGCGAGCGAAGCGTCGCTGGTCGTGTGTCTTTTTCATCCTCTTCAGTAATTATGTCAAGTACCTGACAGATATGAGTATACGACTCCATCAAAGATTGTCAAGTACCTTACGTATTGCTGTTGTGTCGCATTTTTCGACAATGCCAACATGCGTATGTTGTTTGATGCGGATCTGAGTGTGGAACGGCTGATTCCCGCACTGTCGATCGAGTCCGGAACTAGGATCACTCCCGAGGATACGCTCGTCATTTTCGATGAGGTACAGGAGGTGCCGAGGGCGATGACTTCGCTGAAGATGTTCAATGAAGCTGCCCCGGAGTATGACGTCTTGGCCACTGGATCGGCGCTTGGCATCGCCATGCATCCTGGGTTTTCATTCCCGGTTGGCAAGGTCAGTAGACTCAAGCTGTATCCTATGTCTTTTGTTGAATTCCTGTATGCGTGCAAACAGTATGCCTTGGCCGAAATGCTTGAGTCCAAGGATTCTCCGCTAATTAACGTAATGCATGACAGGGTCATGACTTGGCTGCGGTATTTCATGTATACAGGAGGCATGCCGGAGATCGTTGAAGCGTTCGCCAGTACTCTGCCGAATCCTGACTTCACGGCGGTTCGTAAATTGCAGAATAGTCTGGTCTCCGATTATCGTGACGATTTCTCCAAACATGTTGATATGCGTGATAGTCCCGCCGTCACCACGCTTCGTCTCAATCAGGTATGGGATTCAATTCCTTCCCAGTTGGCGAAAGAGAACAAGAAGTTCGTATACGGCGTGGTGTGAGCTGGTGGACGTGGCAAGGATTTTGAGAGTGCCATACAGTGGCTTGTCGATGCGTCGTTGGCGTTGCGCGCATCCGCCATCGCGCAAGCGGGAACGATCGCATTCCCGGTCACGAGGATTCCGCTGGTTCCGCCTCCGGGGATCGGCCGGTTGGATGAGGTTACGCCGTCTTGAGAGCCGTCGAACGATCAGGGCCAAAGGTAAAGAAATTCGGTATTCTTGCAAGGCTTTTTGGGTTATCCCGCGGGCATGGGTAGACTGGCATGCGGTAGGAGAGATACTCGCTGAAAGGTGCATGCCAGCTCATGGGAACGGGTGACCAGCCGGAAAAGACCAACAACTAAACCAGCGATTGCTGTCGGCTGGCCGGTAATAGCCGTAACTGCAGCGGACGTTCCCCGCTGCAGGTGACACGCATCGCCGGAGGGCAGCTGCAAGTCCAGGTACCGGTCCGCGGCCACCCCAGTCAGCCGCGCTGACAACCCCCGGCATCATACGCGATGTGCACGTCGTGCACTGCTACGTGCCGTCCGCCGGGCTACCCGTCCAGCGAAAGCGTAACCGGGCAGCTAGCCAGTATCGATACATGTCATAACGTAAGGAAGTAGCCCATGTCATCACACGCACGCACGGTCACCAGGACAACCCATCGCGTTCGCAACGCGCTGCTCGTCGTACTGCTGTTGCTGGTCGTGTGCGCCGCGGCGGCCGGCTTCAGCGGATTCAAACTGTACAAGTCGGCGATGAGCGCCAAAGCGCACCTCAACAATGTCGTTAACGCGGCCAAGGTCATCAAGGACGGTTCCACCGACGACATGGTCAAGGCGCTGTCCGACGTGAGCTACATCCAGAAGGAGGCGGCCGCCGCCAAGCAGGATGTCAGCGGCGGTCTGTGGACGCTGGCGGAGAAGATGCCCGTGGTCGGCGGTGACGTGAAGACGGCGCGCACCGCCATCGGTACCATCGATGACTTCGCGCAGACCACGCTGCCCCAGCTGGGCAAGGTCGTCACCACACTGACCGGTGCCAGCCTCTCCAGTGGCGATGGGCAGCTCAACATGGAGCCGATCATCGCTGCGGCGCAGCAGCTTGCCACGGTCGACCAGTCCGTGCAATCACAGGCCAGGACGATCCAGGATCTTCCCGACGCCAAACTCGGCGTGGTGAACAACGCGCTGCAGAACGGCAAGACGCAGATGGCCGCCCTGGCGCAGGTGACCGAAAACCTGAGCGGCATGCTCAACATGCTGCCGAACTTCCTCGGTGCGAACGGCGCCCGCAACTACGTGCTGCTTGCCCAGACGAATTCCGAGATCCGCGGAACCGGCGGCCTGATCGGTTCGGCCGGTTCCTTCAGCGCGGACAACGGCAAGATCGCGGTGGGGGAGTTCCACGCGGATGCCGAGTTCCCCTCCAACGCCGCGTTGGATGACGTCAACCAGGACGGTGACGGCACGCTGTACAGCGGACTGTACTTCGGTCAAGTCATTCATAATCTTTCGTCCACGCCGGACTTCCCGCGCGTCGCGTCCATGGCCCAGAAGTTCTGGCAGGCGGCTCCGTTCGGCGGATCGTCCGACGGCGTGATGTCGCTCGACCCCGTCGCGCTGCAGGCGATGATCGGCGCCACCGGCGACGTGACTCTGTCCGACGGGCGCGTGCTCAACGGGTCGAACACCGCCGAATTCCTGCTCAACGGCGCCTACAAGGAACTGACGCCCTCCGCTCAGGACCAGTACTTCAGCGAGACCGCCGCCCAGGCGGTCGCCCACCTGTTCAGCGACATGAACACGCAGAAGCTCATGACCGTCGCCAAGACGATGCTCCGGATGGCCGAGCAGCGGCACCTGTACTTCTGGTCGTTCCACGAGGAGGATCAGGCGGTGCTGCGCAGCGCCGGCGTCACCGGCGAGATCACCAACGACGCGAAGAACCCGGTGACCGGCGTCTACTCCAACGAGATGCAGGCCTCGAAGATGGACTGGTACATCCAGCGCAAGTCGACGGTGAAGAGGACCGGCGACAACACCTACCACGTTACGTATTCGTTCACCAACACCCTGCAGCCGGGCGAGGCCGGATCCCTGCCGGAATACATCACGGCGAACGCCAAGGGAGGCGTGGCGGTGAACCGCGTGGTCATCTACACGCCGGCCGGAGGCGAGGTCAGCAACGTGTCGGCGTCGAACGGCAGTTCCTTCGCACAGGTGCAGGCCAAGGACCATATGACCTACATGGACGACATCTCCCTGGCGCCTCAGGACACGGTGACCATCGAATACGACGTGACCACCGCGGCCGGCTCGGCCAACCTCAAACTGGATCAGACGCCGACCATCGGCGACCCCGCGATCACGTACGAGTATTGATCGGTATTGATCTGTGGGTGTGATCTTGGGATTGTGTGCCCTTATGAAAGCGCGCCGCCGACTCCTCTCGGAACAGGTGACGTGCTTCCGGACGACGATGTCCATTACGATCACGGCAGATCGATAGCCGACAATATCGTCACGCTGGTTCAGCTAGTTCGAATTGCAGGTGGCGGACGGTGCCCAAGACGAAAGATTCTCGTCCGTCGTTCGGCCGCCGTCGTTGGCCGTGATGATACTGGAGACCATGAAGCTCAGGCGGCGGCAGCCAAGGGCGAAGTCGAGAAAGAGGTGACGGCGTGACACTTGAACAGAGGTCAGATAGCGCGGCGGCGGAGCGGTGCCGAGCATGACCAACAATCAACGGCCGCAGGCGATCGAAGTGCGCGGGGCGCGCGTGCATAACCTGAAGAACATCGACATCGACATTCCGCTGGGCGAACTGGTGGGCGTGGCCGGCGTCTCCGGTTCGGGAAAGAGCTCGCTGGCGCTCGGCGTGCTGTATGCGGAAGGTTCGCGGCGCTACTTGGAGGCGCTGTCCACGTACACGCGACGCCGCCTGACCCAGGCCAGTCGCGCCCAAGTGGACGAAGTACTGCACGTGCCGGCCGCGCTGGCCCTGCACCAGCGGCCCACGGTGCCTGGCATCCGTTCGACGTTCGGCACGATGACCGAACTGCTCAACAGTCTGCGGCTCCTGTTCTCCCGCGTCGCCTCGCACGTGTGCCCGCATTGCGGGGCGCGCAACGAGTCGACGCTGAACGTGGCGGCCGGACTGCCCATCACCTGTGCTGGCTGTGGCAAGGAATTCCACGCGCCCGGCGCCGAATCGCTCGCTTTCAACTCGGCCGGCGCCTGCCCGACCTGCTCCGGAACCGGCATTGTGCGCGAAGTGAACCGTGCGGCCCTGGTGCCGGATGAGTCGAAAAGTATCGACGACGGTGCGGTGCTGTCATGGGGCTCGCTCATGTGGGACCTTATGAAGCAGGTGTGCGGCGCGATGGGCGTGCGCACCAACGTGCCGTTCAGCGAGCTCACGCCCGAAGAGCGTGACATCGTATTCAACGGGCCGGCCGTCAAAAAGCATATTCTTTACAAGCCGAAGAAAGGCGACGATTTCGCCGAACTCGATTTCACCTACTTCAACGCCGTATACACGGTGGAGAACGCGCTCGCCAAAGCCAAGGACGAGAAAGGTCTGAAGCGCGTGGCTCGATTTCTCAAGGAGGGACCATGCGCCGACTGTGGCGGCACACGACTGAGCGCCGCAGCCCGGGCCCCGCATGTGCGCGGGCTGAACCTGGCCGAAGCCAGCGCGATGACCTTGGATGCGGCGGTGGATTGGGTGCGCGGCGTGCCGGAATCTCTGTCCGCCGACATGCGGCCGATGGCCACCAACATCTGCGAATCATTCCTGGACGTGGCCCGCCGACTGTTGGATCTGGGCCTCGGCTATCTGGCGCTTGACCGCGCCGGTGCCACGCTTTCAACCGGTGAACGCCAGCGTGTGCAGCTCGCCCGTGCCGTGCGCAACCGCACCACCGGCGTGCTGTATGTGCTCGACGAGCCGTCCATTGGCCTGCACCCCTCGAACGTGGATGGGCTGCTCGGCGTGATGCATGACTTGGTGGCGGACGGCAATTCCGTGGTGGTCGTGGACCATGACGTGCGCGTGCTCAAGGCCGCCGACCATCTTATCGAAATGGGACCGGTTGCCGGCGCGAAGGAGGGCATGTGATCGCGCAAGGGGCGGTCGGCGAGGTGGCGGCGAATCCAAGTAGTCGTATTGCGCCGTTCTTGACCGATAATGTGAGCGCGCGCATCCGTGAGCGCGTGGCGGAACCGCAGGTGTTCGACCTTGGCCGCATCCGCATGACAACCAGCCAGTTGCATACGGTCAAGCCGCTGGACGTTGATATTCCGCGCGGCCGGCTCGTGGCGGTGACAGGCGTCTCCGGCTCCGGTAAAACCACGATGGTGCTCGAATCGCTGATTCCCGCGCTCAAAGCGCAGGCGGCGGGGGAGCGGTTGCCGGAACATGTGCGTGAACTTGAGGCCGAGGGCATCCATCGTGCGAATCTCATCGACGCCACGCCGATTGGCGCAAACGTACGCTCCACCGTGGCCACCTATGCCGATATTCACGACGAATTGCGCCGCGCCTTCGCCCGCACGGACGGCGCCAAGGCGGGCGGCTGGAAGGCTGGCGATTTCTCATACAACACCGGCCGACTGCGTTGCCCCACATGCGACGGCACCGGTTCAATCTCGCTCGATGTGCAGTTCCTGCCGGACGTGACCATCGAATGCCCGGATTGTGGAGGCTCCCGCTATGCGTCCGAAGCCGACGCGATTCGGCGTGCGGTTAAAGCGGCTAAGGGCAAAGCGGCGAAGATGAAGGTCCCGGATAAACGCAAAGCTGCCAAGGAAAAATTGAGTGAGGCGACGGATCAGGGTGGCGGCAACATTTCCCTGAGCCTGCCTCAACTCATGGCAATGAGCGTGGACCAGGCGCTGTCCGTGACCGGCGACCTCAAGAAGGTTCACGCACGTCTGACCACCCTGCACGACTTGGGCCTCGGCTACTTGACGCTCGGCGAACCGACGCCGGCGCTTTCGGGCGGCGAAGCCCAGCGGCTGAAACTCGCCAGTGAAATGGGCAAGGCCCAATCGGACGCGGTATTCGTGTTCGATGAGCCGACCATCGGTCTGCACCCGTTCGACGTGCGCGTGCTGCTGGGCGTGTTCGACCGGCTCGTGGCGAGCGGCGCAACAGTCGTGGTCATCGAACATGACCTTGACGTGATCGCCAATGCGGACTGGATCATCGACATGGGTCCGGGCGGTGGCGAAAGCGGCGGACGCATCGTCGCCACCGGAACGCCGGAACAAATCGCGGCCAATCCGAACAGCATCACCGGGCGGTACCTGCGCTGACTCGTATGGCGGTAACGCGCCTTTGCATAGGACCCTGCGCGAGTAGGATAGCCGTCCATGGTGCAGATTCATGGCATTAGACGCGCAAGCGCGGACGCGAAATATCGGCAGATGACCGGGCAGCCGGTCAAGCCGCTGATTCTCAAACTGTGTTTGCCGGCCGTCATCTCCAACTTGGTGACCACCGCCTACAATCTCACGGACACGTTCTTTATTGGTCAGCTCGGCACCGCGCAGTCCGGTGCCATCGGCATCGCGTTCTCCATCATGACCGTGATGCAGGCGCTCGGCTTCTTCTTTGGCAACGGCGCGGGCAACTCGATGAGCCGCGAACTCGGCAAACAGAACAATGAGCGCGCCTCCCGACTACTGGCCGTGGGCTTCGCGGGTGCGGTGCTCTCTGGTTTGGTGATTGCCACAATCGGATTGCTGACCCTGCGGCCGCTGGTCGTCATGCTGGGATCGACCTCGACAATCGCCCCATACGCCGTGCAATACCTGACGCCGTTGTTGGTCGCCGCACCCTGTGTATGCGGTTCGTTCGCACTCAACGGACTGCTGCGATACCAAGGGCAATCGACGTTCGGCATGATCGGGCTGGTTTCGGGCGCATTGCTGAATTTCCTGCTCGCGCCGTTGTTTATCTTCGTGCTGCACCTCGGAATTTTTGGTGCCGGCCTGGCCACCGCCATCTGCCAGACGGTGAGCTTCACGATTCTGACCACAATGAGCCGCAAATTCGGCGTGATGAAACTGTCCCTGCGCAATTGCAGGCCGGATGTGCTGCTCATGCGCGAAGTGGCCGGCGGTGGCCTGCCCTCGCTGATCCGCCAAGCGCCGGTTCGATTTCCGTGACCTGCGTGAACATTGCCGCCAATCCGTTCGGCGATGCGGCCATCGCCGGCATGGCCATTGTGATGCGCATTATGTTGGGCGCCAACTCGGTGATCGTCGGCCTCGGCCAAGGTTTCCAACCGGTGTGCGGCTACAACTACGGTGCCGGCCTGTTCGCGCGCGTCAAAGAAGGGTACTGGTTCTGCGTGCGGCTCGCCACCTGCGTGCTCGTGGTGTTGGCGGTGTTGCTGTGGATTTTCGCGCCGCAACTGGTCGAGATCTTCCGTTCCGACCCGGCCGTGGTGGCGGTGGGCGTGGCAGCGCTGCATATTCAATGCTGCACGGTGATTCTCAATGGCTTCAACATGATGGGCAATATGATGACCCAGACCATGGGCCGCACCGGCATCGCCTCGTTCCTGGCCCTGTGCCGACAAGGTCTGTTTTTGGCACCGATCGTACTGATTCTGCCGATGATGTTCGGCGTGCTCGGCGTGGAAATGGCACAATCGGTGTCCGACGTGCTGACATTCCTAGTCACTATCCCGTTCATGCGGCGAATCCTGCATGAATTGCGGTGAATGGTAGATGGCAACTATGAATAATCGAAGTGCAAAGCGGGTGCCGGGCGTTCCTTCTCCCGCGTATATCGAATCGCTGTACCGCACCATGGCTGCCGCCCTTGGCCCGACCGGATGGTGGCCGGCTGAAACCACATTCGAGATTATGGTGGGCGCGGTGCTGACGCAGAATACGGCGTGGGGCAATGTGAATCGTTCGCTTGCGGCGTTGAACGCGGAGGGTGTGCTCGAACCCCATAAGCTGGCGATTATGGGGCCAGCGCATCTGCAGGAACTTATTCGCCCGTCCGGCTTTTATGTCAACAAATCCAAGACGGTACAGTCACTGAGCCGATGGTATGTGGAGCGTTGCGGAGCCTCGCCTGAGGGCGCGGCAGATATTCCCGACGCCGAATTGCGGACCGAATTGCTCGGATTATTCGGTATCGGGGGCGAAACGGCCGACGACCTGATGCTATATGTGTTTTCGCGCCGCACATTCGTGGCCGATACTTATGCTCGCCGACTATTCGCCTTCCTTGGATTTGATGTGCCAACCGGCTATCTGGCATTCCACAAGGCCTATTCGCCCGTGGTGCTGGATGCGAGCCTCAGCGTCAAGGATTTGCAGGAATTCCATGGGCTTATTGACGAGTTCGGCAAGGCCTACCGCGACGACGCGGCCAAAAGCGAGTCCTTTTTGGGTGGATGGAGGGCTTGACTGCACGGCGAATCGTTCTCAATAAGAAAAGTGTGAGGCCCGCACGGTGCCAATCGCACATCTGAATCCTTGACTGGCTGCGCTCGATGCTGGGTGTCGAAAACGAGTCTGTGACAGAATAGTTCGACCGACGCAATCGCCAAAACGCCGAACAGGAGCCAATGATGACCGAAGACAAGCCGATCGCCAAGCCGATTATCGATGATGCGACGCGCGAGAAAATGGCGCTTATGTTCTCTGGCGAGGTCTACCTGCCGGATGATGTGGACGGCTTTTTGATCTGCAGGCCGCCCAGCGTGATCTCCAGCTCGAACTCAACGCCACGCCGCTGACCAACCCGAAGCGCCGTACCGAACTCATGCAGGCGTTCTTCGGCGCGGCGGGGGAGGGTCTGTACCTCGAATGCCCGGTGTATGCGAACTGGGGCTGCAATACTTATTGGGGCGAGCGCTGTTACGCCAACTTCAACCTGACGCTGGTGGACGATGGTGAGATCTTCATCGGATCCCACACCATGATCGGCCCCAACGTCACGCTTGTAGCCACCGGCCATCCCGTGCGTCCGGACCTGCGCTATCAGGGTGCCCAGTATTCGTTGCCAGTCCACATCGGCGAGAACGTCTGGATCGGCGCGAATGTCACCGTGCTGCCCGGGGGCACCATCGGGGACAACGCGGTCATTGGCGCCAACTCGCTGGTCACCAAGGACATCCCCGCCAACACGGTCGCCTATGGCAGCCCGTGCAAGGTAATTCGCGAAATCAACGAACGCGACGACGTCTACTACTGGCGCGACCGCCAATTCAGTGAGCGTTTTAAGCTCAAAGAGCAGTAGCGCGAAAGCTCACTCCCACACGTCGAGCTTGCGATTTTTGTAGAAATACTCGCGGTCCTTGTCGCCGATTTCACGCACGACCTCGCAGGGCGCGCCGTAGGTGACGGAGTTGGCGGGGATGGAATGTGTCACGACCGAACCGGCGCCAATCACGCAATTGTCGCCGATGGTCACTCCCGGCAGAATCGACACGTTCGCGCCGACCCACACGTTGCGCCCGCTGATCACCGGAATGCAATACGTGTAATGGTGCTCGCGCAGCACCGGCAACACGGGGTGGCCGGCGGCGCATTAGCACGGGGAACGGTTGAACGAGAAGTGGATTGGCATGTGATGGTATCGAACATACTGATGCGTGTGCCGCCGAGCCTGTCCAGATGGCTGCCTATATGAACCAGTGACAGAAAAGCACGGGAACGCGAGCGAGAGGAGTGTGCATGGGGCAGTTCGGCGTCATGATTGGCCAGTTAGTCGGATTTCTGATCATGCTGATGGTCGGGTATGGATGTGTGAGGCTTCGATTCTACGGTCAGACGGCGTTGGACGGCATGTGCTCGTTGCTGCTCAACGTGCTCATCCCCGTGCTTGTGTTTTCGAACGCCGTCGATGGTGCGGACCGCGCGCAGCTTGCCTCTAACTGGGGCGTGATGCTGCTGACCGCCGTGATGTACGCGCTGCTCATCCTGGTGTTCTGGCTGGTCGCCGAACTGTTGCGGCTCAAAGGTTCGCGTAGCCATGTATTTCAGGCGTCGCTTATTTTCGGCAACGCCGGATTCATCGGCATTCCGTTGATTATGGCACTTTGGCCGCAGAACGGCGCGATTTACGTGGCGCTGATGTCGATTATCGACCAGACGCTGCTCTGGACGTACGGCGTATGGCTGTGCGAGCCGGTCGCCGAAACGACTGGCGGCAACGCGATTGGCGCGCGAGGTGCGGTCGTGAACGGTTCGGTGAACGGCGCCGGTTCGGTGGGCAATGCTGGTTCGGCGAGCAATGCCGCAAACGGTGGTTCTCCGGCCGTCGTCCGCCCCTCGCCAGGCACCCGCGTCCTCGGCCTGCTTAAACGATTCGTCAATCCCGCCTTCGTCGGCGTGATGCTCGCCCTGATTCTGATTCTGCTCGGCGTCAAGGTGCCGGACATCATCCTGAAGCCGCTGCACACCATCGGCAATATGGCCACGCCGATGTCGCTAATCTACTTAGGCGGCCTGTTCGCACTGACCAAGTGGTGGGGCGTCCTCAAACGCTACGAACTCTATGCTGGCCTAGCCGCCAAGATGATCGCATTCCCGCTCGCCTTCTACGCGCTACTGACCGCGCTGACCGGCGCATTGCCGCAACTGCCGATCACCCATGACATGGTGCTGATGATTACGGTCATCGCCGGACTGCCGACCATGACCACCATTGCCATGTTCACCGGTCGCAAGAACAACATGCCCGAGTATGCGGTCGGCTTCGTGCTCGTAAGCACGCTGTTCTCGCTGGCCTCCCTGACGATTGTGTCGGCAGTTGTGTTCTGAATTGTCCCCTTCGACGAAAAGAATGCCGGGGGCCTCCGGCGCTTGGAATTTCATCGACGCCGCCAACGACTCGGCATCCGAGGCGGCCGTGCCGTATTTCAAGGAGATATTCGATTACGCGCGCACGCTCGATCCGCAGCATCGTCCTCTGACCTACACCAATCTGATGATGGCCGCCGCAGGCAAAGACAAGTGCCATCAATTCGCGGATGTCATCTGCCTGAACCGGTATTACGGCTGGTATATGCAAGGCGGGTATCAGCTCATCGGAGCCAAGAAGGCCTTCATCGACGAGATGAACCAATGGATGAACACCGAACCCAACAAGCCATTCCTGTTCACCGAATACGGTGCGGACACCGATGCCGGTGCGCACAAGCTGCCAAGCGTGCAGTGGAGTGAGGAATACCAGTGTGAGTACCTCACCATGCAGCACGAAGTGTTCGACATGTTCGAGGCAGTGGTGGGCGAGCAGGTATGGAACCTCTGCGACTTCCAAACCGGTGAAGGCATCATGCGCGTCGACGGCAACAAGAAGGGCGTCTTCACTCGCGACCGTCAGCCCAAAGCCGCCGCCTATGTACTCAAGGAGCGTTGGGAGACTAAGTAGCGGCCCGCCCCTGGAATATTCCAGGAGCAACGCACATCGCATAACATACAACGCAACATACGAAAAAGAACCTCGTGAAACGAATTTCACGAGGTTCTTTCTAGTTACGCTGAATGACTCCCATTAGACTCCCACAAGAGAAGAGCAATGGCGAAATCCCAACGTTGCTAAGCTCTCAAACTCAGATGTGGAAGTAGAGCTCGTACTCGAGCGGGGTCGGGGCCAGGCGAGCCTGGTCGATCTCGTCGCGCTTGAGGCCAATCCAGGTCTCGATCAGGTCGTCGGTGAACACGTCGCCGGCGGTGAGGAAGTCGTGGTCCTCTTCCAGGGCGTCCATAGCCTCGGCCAGGGAGCTTGGCACCTGCTTGATGCCAGCGTGCTCTTCCGGCGGCAGCTCGTAGAGATCCTTGTCGACCGGCTCCGGAGGCTCGATGTGGTTCAGGATGCCGTCCAGGCCAGCCATCAGCTGAGCGGAGAAGGCCAGGAACGGGTTGCAGGACGGATCCGGAGCGCGGAACTCGATGCGCTTGGCGGCCGGGGAGGTGCCGGCCAGCGGAATACGGATGGCGGCAGAACGGTTACGAGCGGAGTACACCAGGTTGACCGGAGCCTCGAAGCCCGGGACCAGACGGTGGTAGGAGTTCAGGGACGGGTTGGTGAAGGCCAGCACGGAGGAGGAGTGCTTGATCAGACCGCCGATGTACCAGCGAGCCAGATCGGACAGACCAGCGTAGCCCTTCTCGTCGTAGAACAGCGGCTTGCCGTCCTTCCACAGGGACTGGTGGCAGTGCATACCAGTGCCGTTGTCGTCGGCGATCGGCTTCGGCATGAAGGTCGCAGCCTTGCCGGCCAGAGCGGCGGTCTCGTGGACGACGTACTTGTACTTCATCAGGTCATCGCCTGCGTGCTGCAGGGTGTTGAAGCGGTAGTTGATCTCCTGCTGGCCAGCGCCGGCGACCTCGTGGTGGGAACGCTCGAGGATCAGGCCGACCTTCTGCAGGTTGGCGACCATATCGTCGCGCAGATCCTGGGTGTGGTCAATCGGCGGAACCGGGAAGTAGCCCTTCTTGACGCGATTCTTGAAACCGATGTTCGGGGTGCCGTCTTCCTCAACGTCAACGCCGGAGTTCCACGGAGCTTCGATGGAGTCGACCTCGTAGAAGGAGCGCTGCATGGAGTTCTCGAAACGCACCTTGTCGAAGATGAAGAACTCGGCCTCAGGAGCGAAGGATGCGGTGTCGGCGATGCCGGTGGACTTCAGGTAGGCCTCGGCCTTGCCGGCGACCTGACGCGGGTCGCGGGAGTACGGCTCGTCGGTCAGCGGGTCGACGATGGAGAAGGCCACGTCAAGGGTCTTGTGCTTGCGGAACGGGTCAACGAAAGAGGTCTCAACGTCCGGGACCAGCTTCATGTCGGACTCGTTGATGGCCTGGAAGCCCTGAACGGAGGAACCATCGAACGGCATGCCGTCGGTGAAAGCGTCCTTCAGGAATTCGCTAGCCGGCACGGTGAAGTGCTGCTGAACGCCGATAAGATCGGTGAAACGGACGGAGACATACTCGATGCCTTCCTTGTTGATAAGGGCCTCGACGTCTTCCTTGGACTTGAGTTCGGTCACGGGACCGCTCCTTTCGTATGAGATATAACGGTATATATCGTAAAATAGCGCGTTTCGCCGGCTCGAAACTTGGGTTACGAGAATGTTTCGTGACTGTGGCCGACAATCGCGCAGGCGCGTTATTTCAACGAAACATCATTACAGAATGGAAACGGAGGCTATCGGGGGAGTGGGTAGAGGTGTCCGCAACGTGGACAGTGGATATTGACAGGTGACGTAGGTGGATGTATGTGGACGCGATTATGAGACATATGACGAAGCCCCGGAACCGATTGAACGGATTCCGGGGCTTCTGTGCGATTTGGTGGTGTGCTGCCGATCAGCGACCGCGCATCGCGCGGCGGGAGATCTTCTGCGGGTGGTTCGGGTCCATGCCCTTGGGGATGGCATAACCCTTCTTGGCCTGCAGCGTGCGCAGACGATCGTTCAGCGTTTCCATCTCGGCCTTGGTCAGCAGGAAGCGACGACGCGGATGAATCTTGGCGATCAGTGCGTTCTTGTGGTTCGTGGGCTCATAGCTCTTGGACTTGGTCACCGTGCTACGCAGCTTGTCCAGTGGCACCTGCTTGGGGCCGTGGCCCACGGAGATGCGGTACACCGGAATGGAGGAGCCGGCGGTGACGCCCTTGATATCGTGTTCCTGACGATCCATCGCCTTCATGATGCGACCGTATTCGCCTTCGCCGATCAGGTAGATGCCGTTCATCGAAGTGCCGCGCCAGATGGCATCCTTGGTCTTCGGGTCGATCCACACCGGTTCCTGCGGGAAGTTAAAGCCGGCTTTCTGCATGTTGCTCAGCACGCCGATGGCGGCACCAGGCTTGCCGTCAATCTGCTTGTAGCCGACTGCATCCGCGCGGCGGGTGAGCATCATGGTGGCCAGTAGCATGCCGAGCATGATGGCGGTGATCATGGTGAAGATCCAGGTCAGCCAGGTCCACTTGGCAATCAGACCGATGATGATCATCACGACTACAGGCAGCAGGAAAGCACCGGCCTCAAGCCACGGCAGGGCCTTGTCTTCCTTAGCCGTGTACTTGTAGATCTGGATGATCTGCTTGATTGTGCTCTGCTTCTTCGGCTTCGCGTCCTTTTCCGCCATCACTTCTTCCTTTGTTGGGACGAAACACACTAGGCAACATCTTATCAGGTGCGCTGGTCCGAACTTGTTTGTGCTGGTTGGTCTCAGCGCGTGTGTAACGGCCGTCCGTCGGCCTTGAGCAGCGCCTCGCCGAGCGTTTCACTGAACGTGGGATGCGGGTGAACGAGGCGGGCTGCGTCGGCGAGCGGCACATGGTTGCCGACCAGCTGTTCGGCTTCGGCGATGATGTCGGAGGCCATCTGGGAGACCATGTGCACGCCGAGCACGCGCGGGGTGTCCGGGTTGGCCGCGTCGCAGCCGGAGACGATGGTCAGTGAACCGGCCGTGCCGCTCATCAGCATGCGCGCGTTCGCCAGCATCGGATAGTTGGTCTCCTTGATTTCAATGAGATCCTCTCTCGCCTGCGCCTGTTCGACGGTGAGCCCGACCGACGCCGCTTCGGGGAAGGAGAACACGATTTGCGGCACGGTGGCTTCGTCCACCGGCTTGGGATTGAGTCCGGCGATGGTCTCCGCGATGACGATGCCTTGCTCAAAAGCACGATGCGCCAGCGCGTGACCGGCCGTCACATCGCCCACCGCCCATACGCCCGGTTTGTCGGTGCGGCCGTACGCATCCGTGGCGACATGTCCGTGGTCGTCAATCGTCACGCCCCATGCTGGGTCGGTGATCGGGTCACGCCCGATGGCGACAAGGGCGATTTCGCCCCAGACGCTTTGTTCGCCGTCCTGGCCTTCGCGCGTGTAGTGCACGGTGGCACCAAGGTTCGCGCCGGTGTCCACATGGGTGACGCTGGCGCGGGTGATGATGTTCACGCCATGACGTTTGAGCTCACGGGTCAGCGTGGTGCCGGCTCTCCGGTCCCAGGCTGAGAGCACGCGGTCCTTGCGAATCAGTAGGGTCACCTTCGAACCGGCGGCGTTCCACATCGAGGCGAATTCAAGGGCGATGGCCCCGGCGCCGATAATCACCGCCGACGAGGGAAATTCGTTGACTTCCAGCGCTGTGTGGAGTCGATGAGGGCGCGGCGAACGGGTTGCCGGGCAATGGGCGTGGCTTGGCACCGGTGGCGATGACGATGTTCGTGGCCGTGAGGTCCATCGTGGGGCCGCTGGGCTCGGGGACATCGGCCTTGTGATAGGTGAGGATGTCGCTTTGGTCGGGGGAGGGAACGAGGTGGACGATGTGGTTGGAAGTTGCTGGAGCGGTCTCATCCGCATGGAACGTGGCATTGGCTCGGAACACGGTGATGCCGCGATGGGCAAGCAGTCCGGCCAGTCCTCCCACCATCGTCTTGACCACGCGCAGGCGATAGTCGCGCAGCGTGCCGAAGTCGATGCCATTCACCGAGGCGTTGACGCCGAGTTCGGCCGCACGGTGCACGGTGTCGATGGTGTGGGTGGCGGTGATGAGCGCCTTGGAGGGGATGCAGCCACGGTTGAGACATGTGCCGCCTACGGTGGCGTCACGCTCGACGAGTGCCACTTTCATGCCGAGTTCGGCGGCGCGCAGGGCTGTGGAATAGCCGCCGGGGCCGGCCCCGATGATGACCAGATCAAACTGTTCGCTCATGATTGCCTCCTTGATACATATAAGTATGGCTCCCACGCTAGGGAGCCATATGCGGCTATCGCCGCCACTCGCCTAAAAACGGTCCACTGGACTGTTTTCTTTACGGCTCAGCCCCTCAACGAGGGGAGCCAGAGTATATATGGACAATCAGTCCGCCGGCCAGTGACCGCGCTTCGGGTAACGCGGCTTGGGAAGCCTCCAACGACGCATCTGAATCGAACGGCTCCAAGCGTAGGAGAAGGAGCGGGAGCCCTTGGACACGGACTGTTCGCCGTACTTGGCGATGAGCTTGGCCTTGAGCTTGCGCCACATCAGCCATACGTCGATGATCACGGCAATCAGGTAACCGTACATAAGCGCCATCATGATGATGGAAGCCCACTGGTTCTGCATCAAAGAAGTGACGAACATGGAGACGATCAGAATCGCGAAGGCCACCGGGATGAACCATTCGCCAAGGTTGAAACGGGCATCCACATAATCACGGATGTAGATACGCCAAGGCAGGCGTTCCGCCTTGGGCATGTGGTTGATATCGCCATTCTGCATCGCCTCGTACTCGGCGTTCTCCTTCTCACGCAGACGGGCTTTGGCGGCCTTGGCGCTGGCCTTGCGGTCCACCGGAACCAGCGGACGGATACCGGCGGCCTGAGCCTGCTTCATCTTCGGGGTAGGACGGCCTTTTTTCTCAGAAGGATTGGCGGCCTTCTTCGGGGCCTGCTCAACGGGAACTTGGGCCTCTTCTTTTTTCTTAAACGGATTCCATGTCATGCTTTGAGGTTACGGTGACGTTCAGACACTTGTACACTGGCGCAGTCATTGCAATGACGCCGCTCACGCACATATATACGCACATATATAAAGGAGGATCATCATGACAACGCTCACCGCTGACGAGATTCGTTCGCGCGTCGAAACCGATTGGAACCGCATAGTCAAGGTGCTGGCCGAAAAGGTCGCGCTGCAGTCGATCTCCGCCAAGGGCATCACCGCCGAACATATGAAGCGCTCCGCTGAATTCGTGGCAGACGAACTGCGCCTCGTGGGTGTGGATGCCAAGGTGGTCCAGGCTTCCAATGCCGACGGCACTCCGGGCGCATGGGAGGTCATCGGCTCGCATATCGTTTCTCCGGACGCCCCCACCGTGCTGCTCTACGCCCATCACGATGTGCAGCCTGTTCCGGACCCGGCCGAGTGGAACACCGACCCGTTCGTGGCCACCGAAATCGACGGCCGTCTTTACGGCCGTGGCTCCGCCGATGACGGCGGCGGCATCGCCATCCACTCCGGTGCGCTGAAGGCCCTGGGCGACGACCTCAACGTCAATATCAAAGTGTTCATCGAAGGCGAAGAGGAGATGGGCTCGCCAAGCTTCATTCCCTTCATCGAGGCTCACCGCGACGAATTCGCCGCTGACGTGATTATCGTGGCCGATTCCGGCAACTGGTCGGCGGACATTCCTTCTTTGACCACCTCGCTGCGCGGCAACACCTGTGTGGACGTGACCGTGCAGGGCCTTGAGCATCCGGTGCACTCCGGCCAGTACGGCGGCCCGATTCTCGACTCCAATACGTTGGCCGCCATGCTCATCGCTTCCATGTATGACGAGAACGGCGATCTGGCCGTACCCGGCGTGACCGCGGAAGAGCCGATCGGCGGTTTGCAGCACGACCTTGACGAAACCACCGTGCGCGAGGATTCTGGCGTGGTGGCCGGTTACGAGTTCGCCGGCACCGGCTCGCTGGCCTCACGCCTGTGGACTAAGCCGTCCGTGACCGTGATCGGCTTCGACGCCCACCCGGTCGAGGGATCCTTCAACGTGATCGCCCCGGAGACCCGCTTCCGTCTGTCGCTGCGCACCGCGCCCACCCAGCGCCCTGAAGAAGCGCAGGAAGCACTGGCTGCATTCCTCGAATCCCACGCGCCGTTCGGTGCCAAGGTCACTGTCGAACGCGGCGAAAACGGCATGGGCTGGGCCATGGATCCGACCGCCGTGGCCACCAAGGACGCGCTGGAAGCCATGACCGAGGCCTTCGGCGTTGAGCCCATCAACAAGGGCGAAGGCGGCTCCATTCCGTTCATCCCCGAACTGCAGCGCATTTTCCCCAACGCTCAGGTGCTGGTCACCGGTCCCGAAGACCCGAAGGCCAACGCCCACAGCCCCAATGAGTCCATCTCCCTGCCCGGCCTCAAGAACAACGTGATCACCGAGGCTTTGCTGCTGGACAAGCTCGGCAAGTAGCCGAACCGCATCGGTAATGGTAGTGAGCCGCCGTCAGGTAGGTCACAGATGTGGCTATTGCCTTTGACGGCGGCTTGCTTTATAGTCGGGAGTTGACACGGGAGCTGCCGTTGGGCGGCTGAGAGGAGACTCATAGTCTCGACCGATGGAACGTGACCGGATAATGCCGGCGCACGGAAATGTCGCTCTTACCCACCCGTGCCTGAACCAACCCGCGCGTGGACACGAACATGTGCATTATGTGCGTACATATATCCATGTATGTTCGGCCTGCGTGCGAGCAGAAGAAAGGCACATTCATGACTGAAGCTGTGGCCAAAGCCAATTACAAGTGGCGCGTCGTCGATATCGTCGTCGCCGCAATCATCGCCGTCGCATCCGGCGTCATTTTCTGGGGCTGGGACATTGTCTGCTCCGCCCCGCTGGCCCTGTTTGAAGGCGTGACCCCCGGTTTCGAGGGTCTGCTCAACGGATTCTGGCTGTTCGCCGGCCCGCTCGCTGCAATCATTGTGCGCAAGCCCGGTGCCGCACTGTTTGCCGAAACCCTCGCCGCCTTCCTTGAGCTTACGCTGGGCAACCAGTGGGGCGTCGGCGGCTCGCTGATCGTCGGCATCATCCAGGGTCTGGGTGCCGAAATTGCCTTCGCCGTCTTCGCTTGGAAGAAGTGGAACATCGGCACCACCATCCTGTCCGGTGCGCTCGCCGGCGTGGGCTGCTGGGCCTACTACTGGGCCACCAACCCGGGCTGGAACGGCCTGCGCGTCACTTGGTATCTGGTGGGCTCCATCATCTCCGGCGTCGTGATCGCCGGCGTGGTGGTCTGGTACTTGTCTCGTGCGCTCGCCGTCACCGGTGCTCTGGAGCGTTTTGAATCCGGCCGCAGCAAGGCGCGCGTCTGATGCAGATTAATCCGGCTGCGGTAGAGGCCAGCGGCTGGGGATGGCGGCACGCCACGCGTAAGGACTTCGCGTTGCGTGCCGTCGATTTCACCATCCGGCCAGGTGAACGTGTGTTGCTGCTCGGTGCTTCGGGCGCGGGCAAAAGCACGATGATGGCCGGTCTCGCAGGCGTACTTGGCGGCGATGAGGAAGGCGAGCAGGAGGGCTCGCTCACCATCGATGGCGTCGATGCGCGCGAGGCGCGAGGTCGCGTGGGACTGGTGCTTCAGGACCCGGACTCGCAGATCATTCTTGAACGACTGGGCGATGACGCGGCCTTCGGCTGCGAAAACCTCAACGTGCCGCGCGAGGAGATTTGGCAGCGAGTGCGCGAATCATTGGATATGGTGGGACTCGGCGGACTCGAACTGGATCGGTCCACCCGCCATCTGTCCGGCGGTCAGCGTCAACGTCTCGCGTTGGCCGGCGTGCTGGCTATGAAGCCCGGTCTGCTGTTGTTGGACGAACCGACCGCCAACCTCGATCCCGAAGGCGTGGTCGAAGTGCATGACGCGGTCAAAAAGGTCATCGAGGCCACCGGACAGACCATGGTTGTGGTCGAACATCATATCGATGTATGGCTCGATCTGGTCGATCGCGTGATTGTGCTCGGCCGACCCGATGCAAGTTCGCCCACGGGTGCGGTCATTGCCGACGGCAAGCCGGACGAGGTGTTCGCCGAGATGGGCGACGTGTTGGCCGCCGGTGGCGCGTGGGTGCCGGGCCGTGCGATTCCCGATTACTCACCGAAGCAGGAGTCTGCGCACGATGCGCCGGTGCTCAGCACCGAGAACTTAAGCTTTGGCCGTGGGGCCGCTCTTGGCGTTGGTATCAATCTGGATTTTTATCCCGGCGAAGTAACGGCTCTGATGGGTCCGAACGGCGCGGGCAAATCGACCTTGGCCTTGACCTTGGCCGGGCTACTCAAGCCTATCGCCGGCAAGGTGCTCATCGCCGACAACCTCAAGCCCGCGCATGCCGGGCGTGAGCCGATCGACTGGAAAAGCAAGGAACTGCTGGGCCGTATCGGCATGGTGTTCCAGGAGCCCGAACACCAGTTCGCTGCCAACTTTGTGCGTGACGAGGTATCCATCGGCCCCAAGTCGATGGGGCAGAGCCAAGACGAGGCTTATCAGACCGCCGACCGCATGCTTGAGCAGATGAATCTCACGCGCTTCGCCAAAGCCAACCCGTACACCTTGTCTGGCGGGGAGAAGCGGCGACTGTCCGTGGCCTCCATGCTGGCCGCCGCACCCAAAGTGTTGGTGATGGACGAGCCGACATTCGGACAGGATTTCAGTACGTGGAATGAAATGGTCAAGCTGATTGCCGCCATCCGCGACCAAGGCTCGTGCGTGATCATGGTGACGCACGATGAGGCGCTGGTGGATGCGCTGGGCGCACGACGCGCGATGTTCGAGGAGACGAAGGCATGAGTGACGTGGTAACCGTCAGCCCGCAGGAAACGCGCGTGGAGCCGGTCAAAGCCTCATCGCCCTCATGGTTCATCGCGCGCATCAACGCGGTCAGTCGCATCATCGGTGCGTTGCTGCTGTGCATTCCGATGTTCATCAGTCTGGATGTGGTATCCGCATCCACGGCGCTCGGCATCGAATTCGTGCTGCTGTGGATTGGTGGCGTGGCTCCGTGGACCGTATGCCGTAAGACCTGGCCGGTATGGATCGCCGCCGCCGGCAGTTTTATCTCCGTGTTCCTCTACGGCCGCACCTCGGGCGAGATCCTGTGGCGGGGTGGCTGGATTGTGATCAGCGAGGGGTCCATCAATCTGGCCATCGCCACGGCTATCAGGGTGGCGGCCATTGCCGTACCCGGCGTGATTCTGGCCTTGGGCCTCGATCCCACTGATTTGGCGGACGGTCTGGTTGAGATTCTGCACTTCTCACCGCGATTCGTATACGGCGGATTGGCCGGATTGCGCATGTTTACGCTGCTGCAGGAAGATTGGCGCGCACTCGGCTTGTCCCAGCGTTCGCGCGGCCTTGGTGACGGTAACGCCATCGCCCGTGCCCTCTCCCAAGCGTTCGGACTGCTGGTGCTCTCCATCCGGCGTGCCACCAAACTTGCCACCGCCATGGAAGCGCGCGGCTTCGGCTCCGGCGCCCCACGTTCCCAAGCCCGCATCTCGCGTCTGAAGCCTATCGACTGGATCTTCTACGTCATCTGTCTGGCCGTCCCGCTGGCCTCCATAGGCGTAGCCGTCGGCACCGGGAATTGGCACTTCGCCTTTCAGGGTGTCTGAAAGGCGGCAGACTGGCACAGTGCCTTTCAGGGTGTCTGAAAGGCGACAGATTAGCACAGTGCCTTTCAAGGTGTCTGAACGCCTTATGATGCCCCCGCTGGCGGGGGGCTGTCGGCGTAGCCGACTGGGGTGGTTCCAGCCTCGACCACCCTCAGTCTCGCGACTGACGTAATGACCCGGCAGTAGGGTAGTGGCTATGCCCATCAACGCCCAGATTCTTGATAATCCGAAATCCGACCGCGTGCGCCGCATCGCCGATCTGACCCGCGCCAAAGGCCGCGAACGTTCGGGCCGTTTTCTTATCGAAGGCCCGCAATCCGTGCGCGAGGCCGTCACTTGGCGGCCGGACGTGGTGCAGGACCTGTATGTAGAGGTTTCGCAGGCGCTGGAACATCCGCGTATCATCTCCTCCACGTTGGAGAAGATCGTCGAAACCTCGCAGGATGCCACGATTTATGTGCACTACTGCACCGGCGACGTGATGCGCCGCATCAGTCCGGACGCCCAAGGCATCGCGGCCGTCGGCAATGCCGAGTCCATGCACGCCGGAGCCGATGACGTCGAACTTGGCAAGAACGGTCGGGCCCCGCAGATTGCCGCCTTCTGGCAGGTGCGCGACCCGGGCAACGCCGGCACCGTGATCCGTGCGGCCGATGCGGCCGGCTGCGACGCCGTAATCTTCGTGGACGACTGCGTGGACGTGCTGAACCCCAAGGTCATCCGCTCCACCGCAGGCTCCCTGTTCCATCTGCCGGTACTCGCCATGAGCACCGACGAATTCTTCACCTGGACAGGCGACCATAATATGGACGTCTGGGCCGCCGACGTATACGGCACCGAAGAACGCAAGCCGGAAAGCCTGCCCGCAGTACTGGCGGACAAGGCGGCGGTCGAGGCTCCGAAAGCCGTGCTGTTCGGCAATGAGGCGCGTGGCTTGGAACCGGACATCCTCACGCGCTGCGGCCGCATCGTCTCCATCCCGCTTTATGGCAAGGCCGAATCGCTGAACCTCGGCACCTCGGCCGCGGTGATGCTGATGTCGCTGTCTATGTCGGGTCATGTTGAAAGAATGTGAAACCGGTAAAAACGCTGTGAAACGCTGAGAAAACATCAGACGAAAGGGTTCTCGTGGCAGAACAAATGGTGTTCGACGCCGACCAGGTGACCGCTGAGGTTGCCGAGGGCATCGAGAAAATCCAGAACGCCTCCAACCTGGAGGAGCTCAAGGCCATCAAGACAACGTACGCAGGTGCCGATTCGGCGATGACCAAGGCCAGCAAGGCCATTGGCTCCCTGCCCGCCGACCAGAAGAAGGAAGCCGGCAAGCTCATGGGCAAGCTGCGCGCCGACTTCGGCCGCGCCTATGGTCCCAAGGAGGTCGAGCTCAAGGAAGCCGCCGAGAAGGCCGCGCTTGCCGCCGAAACCGTGGATATGACGCTGCCGGTGAGCCGTAAGCCTCTGGGCGCCCGTCACCCGCTGCCTAAGCTGATGGAGGACGTCGAGGACTTCTTCATCTCCATGGGCTGGCAGATCTCCTCCGGCCCGGAAATCGAAGCCGAATGGTACAACTTCGACTCCCTGAATTTCGGCCCGGACCATCCGGCCCGCCAGATGCAGGACACCTTCTACGTCAAGGGCAATCAAGCCAAGGACGCCGCCGGTTTCGTCGGCTCCAACATGGTGGTGCGTACGCAGACCTCCTCCGATCAGGTCCGTGCCCTCCTGACCCGTGGAGTGCCGCTGTACATCGCGTCCCCGGGCCGCGTGTTCCGCACCGATGAGCTGGACGCCACCCATACTCCGGTGTTCCACCAGTGCGAAGCCCTCGCCGTCGACAAGCACCTGACCATGGCCGACCTGAAGGGCGTGCTGGACAAGCTCGCCGTCGCCATGTTCGGCCCTGAAGCCAAGACGCGCCTGCGCCCGAGCTACTTCCCGTTCACTGAGCCGAGCGCCGAACTCGACCTGTGGTTCCCCGACAAGAAGGGCGGCCCCGGCTGGCTCGAGTGGGGCGGCTGCGGCATGGTGAACCCGAACGTGCTGAAGTCCGCCGGCATCGACCCGGACGTCTACACCGGTTTCGCCTTCGGCGTCGGCATGGAGCGCACGCTCCTGCTGCGCAGCGACATCAACGACATGCACGACCTGGTCGAAGGTGACGTGCGTTTCGCCGAACAGTTTGTGATGGGGGAGTGATTCAGCCATGCCTATGATCGATATCGATTGGCTCAAGGACCATGTCGAGGTTCCCGAAGGCCTGACCTACGAACAGCTCGCCAAGGACCTTGTCAAGGTGGGTCTTGAGGAAGAGGAGATTCACTCCTCTCAGGTGACCGGCCCGATTGTGGTCGGCTACGTGGTCGACGCCACCCCCGAACCGCAGAAGAACGGCAAGACCATCAACTGGTGCCACGTGGACTGCGGCGACGAATGGAACGAGACCGACGAAGACGGCAACAAGGTGCCGCGCGGCATCATCTGCGGCGCGCCCAACATGAAGGCCGGCGAAAAGGTCGTCGTCACCCTGCCCGGTGCCGTGCTGCCCGGCGACTTCAAGATCGAACCGCGCAAGACCTACGGCCACATCTCCAACGGCATGTGTGCCTCCGAACGTGAGCTGGGTCTGGGCGACAACCACAATGGCATCATCCTGCTGCGTCAGTATGGCTTCTCCGAGGCTGAATACGAGGCTCTGAAGCCTGGTCAGGACGCCATGCACCTGCTGCACCTCGACCAGCCTCTGCTTGAGATCAACATCACCCCGGACCGTGGCTACACGCTGTCCTACCGTGGCGTGGCCCGCGAATACCACCACTCCACCGGTGCCGCCTACACCGATCCGGCCGTGGCACTCAACGAGAAGGCCCCGGAACCTGCTGACTACCAGCCCGGCACCCCGGTGGACATCGATGTTGAAATCGACGATAACAATCCGATTCACGGCGTGCCCGGTTGCGACCGCTACTACGCGCGTATCGTCAAGGACTTCAATCCCAACGCCCACACGCCCAACTGGATGCGCCGCCGCCTGATCCGCGCCGGCATGCGCTCCATCTCCTTGGCCGTGGACGTGACCAACTACGTGATGCTTGACCTCGGCCAGCCGATGCACGCCTACGACCTCGACAAGCTCGAAGGCCCGATTGTCGTGCGCCGCGCCAACGAGGGTGAGAAACTCACCACCCTGGACGGCAAGGAACATGACCTGAGCGTCGAAGATCTGCTTATCACCGATTCGCCGAACGGCGAACGCGGCTCGCGCATCCTCGGCCTTGCCGGTGTGATGGGCGGCCTGTATGGCGAAGTGACCGCCGACACCAAGAACATTCTTCTGGAGGCCGCGCACTTCGATCAGGTGACCATCGCCCGTTCGGCCCGTCGCCACAAGATTCCATCCGAGGCCTCCCGCCGCTTCGAACGTGGCGTCGACACCGCGCTGCAGCCTGCCGCCACCCAGATGGCCGCCGAACTCATGGCCAAGTACGGCAACGGCGAGCCCAGCGAACACCCGAACGACGTGAACAACACGCCGCGCGCCAAGGCCATCCACTTCAAGGCCTCCGAAGTGGCCCGCGTAGCCGGCCTCGACGTGGACATCAACCGCATCTCCGACATCCTGACCGACATTGGCTGCACGGTGGCCGGTGGCGGCAACGGTGAGTTCGCCGTAACCGCGCCGAGCTGGCGTCCGGACTTGAACGAGCCGTGCGACCTGGTCGAGGAGATCGCCCGACTGGTCGGCTACGACCAGATTCCGATCACCGTGCCGCCGGCACCGGTCGAGGGTCTGGTGGGCCTGACCCCGGACCAGCAGCGTCGCCGTCGCGTGGCGGACGAGCTCGCCGAGTTCGGCATGGTCGAATCGCTGAGCTACCCGTTCGTGGGTGACGACGATTACAAGGCCTTCGGCTTCGACCCGGAAGCCACCAAGAAGGTCAGCGTCGAGATCGCCAACCCGCTCTACGGCGACCGTCCGTACCTGCGTCGCGAGATTCTGCCGACCCTGGCCACCACCGTGCAGCGCAACATCCGCCGCGGCATCGAAAACGTGTCCCTGTACGAGCTCGGCCACGTCTACCTGTGGGATCCGAACGCGCCCGCCATCCCGGCACTGCCCGGCGGCGTGCGCCCCACCGACGAACAGCTCGCCGCGCTTGACGCCGGTCTGCCCGAACAGCCCGACCATGTGGCCGGCATCCTGACCGGTCTGGCCGAGGACGACGGCTGGATGGGCGGCAAGCGCCCGGTCGACTGGTCCGACGCCGTCGAGGCCGTGCGCCGCATCGCCGGCCGTATCGGTGCCGCAATCGAACTCGACCAGCCCGCCGCCGACGATGTGCCAGTCCAATGGCACCCCGGCCGCGCCGCCCGCGTCATGGTGGGCGACGTCTTCACCGGCTGGGTTGGTGAACTGCACCCGCGCGTCAACGAGGCGCTCGGCTTCCCGGCCCATTCCGCGGCCTTCGAGCTGAACCTCACCGCGCTGTTCGCCACGCTGACCGGCAAGCCCGTCCAGGCCAAGCCGATCTCCACGTTCCCGCCGGTCAAGCAGGATTTGGCCTTCACCGTGGACGAGACCGTGACCGCAGGCCAGCTTGAGAACGTGATTCGCAAGGCCGCCGGCGCGAACCTCGAATCCATCGAACTGTTCGACGTGTTCACCGGCGAACAGGTGGGCGAGGGCAAGAAGTCCCTGGCCTATGCGGTGGTGTTCCGTTCACCGAGCAAGACGCTGTCCGCCGAAGACAGCGACGCCATCCGCAAGGCCATCGTGGCTGAGGCCGCCGAAATCGGCGCCCAGCTGCGCGCCTGACCCAACCAATCATCCGAATCGAGGAGCGCCATGAGCCAAGCGGAGCAGGACAAGCCGAAATACGGGCAGTACCAGCAGCCTGAATATGGTGCTATGTCTGGCCAATACGGGCCGAATTACAACCCGTATATTTATGGCGCTCCCGAGCCGGATACTAAGAAGGATTCCGCCGCAGCCGCTGGCGATAACGGTGGCGCGGCACAATCTCAGCAGGCTGGCCAGCCGTATGGTCAGCAGCCGGCGTGGCCCGGCAATCAGCAGGCGGGCGGCTGGCCGTACGCTCAAGGCGGCCAACAGTCCGGTCCGGGCGCATATCCGGGCGGGTACCCGGGCATGCAGGGCCAGCCGTATGGTCAACAGCCGAACGGTCAGCCTCACCAGCCGCATTATTACCACGGCATCGACCTGAACGATCCAAACCAGAACCCACTCTACGGGCACTGGGATTCGTATGCGATCATCTCCTTTATCCTCGCCCTGTTCTTCCCGGTGCCAGTGCTCTCGGCACTGATGGGCGCGGTGGCAATGTGGCGCACGCGCACTTTCCATATGAAGGGCTTCGGTTTGGCCGTGGCCGCCGTGGTAATCAACGTGCTGTACACCATCGCCGTCATCTGGATGGCCTTCAATGGCTATGACGCCATGAGCCTTTACCAGGAAGCCCTCCAGCAACTGACCGGCGGCACCGGCTCCTCCTCCGACTCCATCTCCGCATAAGTAGCGTTCACATACCAACACACCCACTGCATAAATATGCAATAGTCTGCATAATCGCGTATACTCATCCGAAGACACATCAGTGAAAAGAGATGAGTATGGCGAAATATACAGTGGCCGTGGCCGGTGCCACGGGCTATGCCGGCGGTGAAGCGCTGCGCATTCTGGCCGCGCACCCCGACTTCGACATCACCTGCGTGGCAGGCCATTCCTCAGTGGGGGAGTCGATGGCCAAGCACATGCCGCATATTCCCCAACTGGCCAATCTGGTCGTTGAAGATACCACGCCCGAAGTGCTGAACGGGCATGACGTTATCATCCTCGCACTGCCGCACGGTGCTTCGGGCAAGCTCGCCTCGCAGCTCGATCCGAATGCCGTGGTTGTGGATTTGGGCGCCGACTATCGCCTCGAAGAACAGGCCGCTTGGGATGAGTTCTACGGCGGCGATTTCTATGAGCATTGGACCTACGGCATGCCCGAGCTCATCACCGGCAAAGCTGCGGACGGCTCCTACACCCGCCAGCGTGCGGCGCTTCCTGGCACCAAGCGCATCGCAGGTCCTGGCTGCAACGTCACCGCCACCACGCTGGCCCTCCAGCCCGGCATCGCCGAAGGACTGGTTGAATCGCAGGATATCGTGGCCGATCTGGTCGTCGGATACTCGGGTGCCGGCAAGAATCTCAAGCGCACCAACCTGCTTGCCGCCGAGGCCCTGCAATCCGCCCTGCCGTATTCGGTGGGCGGCAAGCACCGCCACATTCCCGAAATCCTGCAGAACTTCGCCCACGCGGCCGGCAAGAGCGCGGCCGAAGCCAGCGAATTCACGCTCGGCTTCACACCGATTCTCGCCCCCATGTCCCGAGGTATCCTCGCCACCGTGTCCGCCCGCATGACGGACAAGGCCAAGACACTGAGCGATGAGGAGATTCGCGCCGTATGGTCCAAGGCCTATGAAGGTCAGGACTTCATGGTGCTGCTGCCCGAGGGCACGCTGCCCGCCACCGGCAACATCATCGGATCCAACGCAGCCCACCTGCAGGTCGTCACCGACCGCAAGGCCGGCCGCATCTACGCTTTTGCCGCCATCGACAACCTCAACCGTGGTACCGCCGGACAAGCGGTCCAATCACTGAACATCGCACTAGGCCTGCCGGAAGACGCGGGCCTGACCAAGATCGGAGTAGCACCGTGAGCGTTACATTTGCACAAGGTTTCTCCGCCGCCGGCGTGGCGGCTGGTATTTCATCCGTCGAAGGCAAGAAGGACTTGGCCCTCGTGGTCAACAACGGCCCGCTCGACGCGGCTGCAGGCGTGTTCACCTCGAACCGTTTCTGTGCCGCCCCGGTGCAGTGGAGCCGTAAGGTCGTCGCCGACGGTCACGTCAAGGCCGTGATTCTGAACTCCGGCGGTGCCAACGCCTGCACCGGCGAGGCCGGTTACGCCCAGTCCGTCGCCACCGCGGAAACGGTCGCCGGGCTCATCGGCGCCGAACCGAATGATGTGGCTGTCTGCTCCACCGGTCTCATCGGTGAACTGCTGCCGTTGGACAACGTGCTGGCTGGTGCCAAGAGTGCCCATGAGGCTCTTGCCGCCACCGCCGAAGCCGGCACCGACGCCTCCCACGCCATCATGACCACCGACACCAAGCCGAAGACGGTCGAACTGACCGGCTCCAACGGCTGGAAGATCGGCGGCATGGTCAAGGGCTCGGGCATGATTGCCCCGCAGCTGGCCACCATGCTGTGCGTCATCACCACCGATGCGGTTGTCTCCGCCGGTCAGATGCAGGCCGCACTCGCCGTGGCCGCCGAACATTCGTTCAACCGCATCGACGTGGACGGCTGCATGTCCACCAACGACACGGTCCTGCTACTCGCCTCCGGTGCCTCCGGCGTCGAACCGGACAAGGACGAATTCAACAAGCTGGTGCGTGAGGCCTGCGTCTCCCTGTCCCGCCAGATCATCGGCGACGGCGAAGGTGCCTCCCACGACATTCGCATCACCGTCACCGGTGCCACCAGCGAAGACGCGGCACTTGCCTGTGGTCGTGCCGTCGCCGCCTCGAACCTGCTCAAGTGCGCCATCTCCGGCAACGATCCGAACTGGGGCCGCATCGTCAGCTCCTTGGGCACGGTGCCGCCTGAAGTCGCGCCTTACGATTCGAACAAGGTGACCGTGGACGTCAACGGCGTGCGCATCTGCGAGAACGGCGGCGCCGGCCGCGACCGCAGCGAGGTCGACATGACCCCGCGCGAAGTCCACATCGACATCGACCTGAACACCGGCTCGGACGCCGAGGCCACCGTCTGGACCGACGACCTCACCCACGAATACGTCCACATCAACGCCGACTACGAAAGCTGACAAACAGCCCAGTGGGCTGTTTGTAGCAGCCGGCAGCGATAGCGTCGCCGGCGTCGCAGAAAAGAGAAAAATTGGCTACAGAATTGAAGGGACCTGGGTTCCATTTCGACGTGCACACCGATTTGCGCGCCGATCAGAAGGCAGAAGTGCTTATTGAAGCGCTGCCTTGGCTGGAGGAGTTCGCCGGCCAGCGTATCGTCGTCAAATACGGCGGCAACGCCATGGTCGATGACCATCTGAAGCAGTGCTTCGCCGAAGACATGGTCTTCCTGCGTCAGGTGGGTCTGCACCCGATTGTCGTGCACGGCGGCGGCCCGCAGATCTCCCACATGCTCAAGGCCCTCGGCATCAAATCCGAATTCAAAGGCGGCCTGAGGGTCACCACCCCCGAGGCCATGGACGTGGTGCGCATGGTCCTGACCGGCAAGGTGTCACGCGAACTGGTCGGCCTGATCAACGCGCACGGCCCGCTGGCCGTAGGCCTGTCCGGTGAAGACGGCGGCCTGTTCTCGGCCATGCAGCGCAGGCCCATCATCAATGGCAAGCCCACCGATATCGGCTTGGTCGGCGATGTGGTTTCCGTCGATGCCTCGGCAGTCGAGGATCTGGTGGCCGCCGGTCGTATCCCGGTCGTCTCTTCCGTGGCTCCGAACGAAGAAGATGCCACTGAAGTGCTCAACGTGAACGCCGATTCCGCCGCCGCCGCTTTGGCTGCCGCTGTGGGCGCACGCAAGCTTGTTATCTTGACCGATGTGGATGGTCTGTACGCCGATTGGCCGGACAAGAATTCTCTGATTGGCCGGATCGGTGTGGAAAACCTGCGCGATATGCTGCCGGACCTGGAATCCGGTATGCGACCCAAGATGGAGGCCTGTGTCAGGGCCATCGACGGTGGCGTGCCCCAAGCCCATATCATCGACGGGCGCAAGCCGCATTCGATTTTGAATGAGATATTCACCTCCGCAGGCATCGGTACCATGGTTATGCCCGATGAAGGACTGGAAATGAGGAGCTCTTATGGCTACTGAGCATGAGGAAAAACTAGGTACGGAGGACAGCAAGTGGCTGGGAGAGTACTCTCAGGTCCACATGAATGTGTTCGGTACGCCGTTGCGCGTCATGGATCACGGCCAAGGTGCCCACATCTGGGATGTTGACGGTAACGAATACCTCGATTTCCTGGCAGGCATCGCCGTCAATTCCCTCGGATACGCCCACCCCAAGTGGGTCAAAGCGGTTGCCGATCAGGCTGCCAAGGTGGCTCATATCAGCAACTATTTCGCGTCCGAGCCGCAAATTGAGCTGGCATCCAAACTGGTCAAGCTGGCTGGTGCACCTGAAGGCTCCAAAGTCTACTTCGGCAACTCCGGTGCTGAAGGCAATGAAGCTGCCCTCAAGCTTGCCAAGCTGTATGGCCGCACCTTGCCTGGTGCCCTGCCTTCCATCGGCGGCAAGCCCGCACGCATTCTCGCAATGACTCACGGCTTCCATGGCCGTACGATGGGTGCGCTGTCCGCCACATGGAAACCCGGTATCCGCAAGCCGTATGATCCGCTGGTGCCGAACATTGAATTCGTACGCGCCGGCGACAAGGTCGCCCTGCACGACGCTTTTGCACAGACCGGTCTCGGCCGCTATGGCAAGGGTCCGGTGGCTGCTGTGATTCTGGAACTTATCCAGGGCGAAGCCGGCGTGCAGCCGTTGGGCGCCGATTACGTCAAGTTCGTGCGCGAACTGTGCGATATCAACCACGCGCTGCTCATCATCGATGAAGTACAGACCGGTATCGGACGTACCGGCAAGTGGTTCGCATTCCAGCGTGACGATCTGTCCGGCGGCGTGACGCCGGATATGGTGACTTTCGCCAAGGGCGTGGCAGGCGGATTCCCGATGGGCGGCATGATCGCTTTCGGCGAGAAACTTGCGGCTCTGTTCACTCCTGGTTCCCACGGCTCCACCTTTGCCGGCAATCCGCTGGGTGCGGCTGCGGGACTCGCCACTCTTGGCGTGATTGAAGACGAGAATCTGGTGGCCAACGCCGAAGCTCGCGGCGAACAGCTGCGCGATGGCATTATGGCCACCGGTAATCCGCTGTTCGTTTCCGTACGCGGTCGTGGTTTGCTGGACGCCGTCGAGCTCAAGCATCCCTGCTCCCACGCGGTGATGAACTACTGCCTCGAACACGGGCTCATCGTCAACGCGGTGGCTCCCAATGCGCTGCGTTTCGCACCGCCGCTGATTATAACCGCACAAGACGTGGATCAGGCACTTGCCATCCTCAAGGATGTGCCTACGGACCTGCCCGACGACTGATTTCTCTCCGTCACTGCCGCCCCACCGATCCAAGGAGATCATCATGACCCCAGAACTTCGCCACATGCTGCGTGACGACGACCTCAACCATGAGGAACAGAAGCAGGTGCTCGAACTTGCCATCAAGTTCCACCACGACCGCTTCTACAAGCAGCCGTTCGCCGGTCCGCAGGCCGTCGCCGTACTGTTCGACAAGCCCTCCACCCGCACCCGTTCCAGCTTCTCCATCGGCGTTGCCGAGCTTGGCGGTTACCCGCTGGTCATCGACAAGTCCGGCTCCCAGCTGGGCCGTGGCGAGCCCGTGGCCGATACCGCTCGTGTGCTCGACCGCATGGCTTACGGCGTGGTGTGGCGCACCTTCGGTCAGGACCGCGTCGAAGAAATGGCCAAGTACTCCACCCATCCGGTGGTCAACGCCCTGACCGATGACTTCCATCCCTGCCAGATTCTCGCCGACTTCCAGACCATCGCCGAGCACCGAGGCGGCGTCGACAACCTGAAGAACCAGACCATCGCCTACCTCGGTGACGCGGCCAACAACATGGCCAACTCCTACCTGCTCGGCGGTGCCGTGGCCGGCATGGACGTGCGCGTGGCCGGCCCCTACGGCTACCTGCCCCGCCCGGACATCGTGGCCGACGCCAAGCGCATCGCGGCCGAGACCGGCGGCTCCATCCTGGTCACCACCGATGCCAAGGAAGCGGTGAAGGACGCCGATTGCGTGTTCACCGACACCTGGGTCTCCATGGGCGAGGAAGCCGAATACGCCATCCGTTCCAAGCCGTTCTGGGATTACCAGGTCAACACCGAACTTATGGCATTGGCCAAGCCGGATGCGCTCTTCCAGCACTGTCTGCCCGCCTACCGCGGCAAGGAAGTCACCGCTGAAGTGATCGACGGCCCGCAGTCCGTGGTGTGGGACGAGGCCGAGAACCGTCTGCACGCACAGAAAGCGTTGCTGACTTGGTTGACCGGCAAGGCCCGTGGAGACGAAAGCCTGCTCGCATGAGTGAAACCGGTCCGTCCCTGCAGCGCCCTGCCAGCAGGGCGGCGCGGCTGAGTGCCATAGAACAGGCGCTCGCCACGCATATCATCACCTCGCAATCACAGCTGTCCAAAATCCTTATCGACGAGGGTATTGCGGTGACTCAGGCGACCCTGAGCCGCGATCTTGATGAGATGCATGCGGTGAAGACCCGGCTGAAGGACGGCACGGTGGCCTACACGGTGGGTCGCAGCGTCGTTGCTTCAGAAGGTGAGGATGTAGGGGAGCGCGGTGAGGCACAGATGTCTCGCGTGCTGAACGGACTGGTCACCTCGGTGGCCGCCGCCAGAAATCTGGTCGTGGTGCACACGCCTTCCGGTGCCGCACAATACGTGGCCTCGGTGATTGACAAGCAGTCGATCGAAGGCGTGCTAGGCACCATCGCCGGAGACGACACCGTCATGGTGATCTGCACCAATGACGACACCGCCGTCTTCCGCTCCGACTGGCTACTAAGCCTCGCCTCCAAATAACCAACACGCCGTGCATAAATATACAGTCTTCTGTATATACTTGCATCAGTTCGTTTTTCAGACCTTGAACGAAAGGGAACCAATGGCAGATAACAAGCGCATTGTTCTGGCCTACTCCGGCGGTCTTGACACATCCGTCGCCATCTCGTACCTGAAGGAGCGCACCGGCAAGGACGTCGTGGCCGTGTCCCTCGACGTCGGCCAGGGCGGCGAAAGCCTTGAGACCATCAAGCAGCGCGCCCTCGCCTGCGGAGCCGTCGAATCCTACGTGGTCGACGCCCGTGACGAGTTCGCCAACGAATATTGCATGAAGGCCCTCAAGGCCAACGCCATGTACGAAGGCGTCTACCCGCTGGTCTCCGCCATCTCCCGTCCGCTGATCTCCAAGCACCTCGTGCGCGCCGCCCACCAGTTCGGTGCCGACACCATCTCCCACGGTTGCACCGGCAAGGGTAACGACCAGGTTCGTTTCGAGGTCTCCATTGCCTCCATCGACCCGACGCTGAAGGCCATCAGCCCGATTCGCGACCTGTCCCTGACCCGCGACGTCGAGATTGCGTTCGCCAAGGAGCACAAGCTGCCGATCACCCAGACCGAGAAGTCCCCGTACTCCATCGACCAGAACGTGTGGGGCCGCGCCATTGAGACCGGCTTCCTTGAGGATCCGTGGAACGGCCCGACCAAGGACTGCTACTCCTACACCGACGACCCGGCCTTCCCGCCGGTCGAAGATGAAGTCGTCATCGAGTTCAAGGAAGGCGTGCCGGTCAAGATCGACGGACGTGACGTCACTCCGCTGCAGGCCATCGAAGAGATGAACCGCCGCGCCGGAGCCCAGGGCGTCGGCCGCATCGACCTCATCGAGGACCGCCTGGTCGGCATCAAGTCCCGCGAGCTGTACGAGGCCCCGGGTGCCGTGGCCCTGATTACCGCTCATCAGGAGCTTGAGAACTGCTGCCTCGAACGCGAACAGCACCGCATCAAGCGCGACATCGACAAGCGCTGGGGCGAGTTGGTCTACGATGCGCAGTGGTTCTCCCCGGCGACTCAGTCGCTCAACGCGTTCATCGAGGACACCCAGAAGTACGTGTCCGGTGAGATTCGCATGGTCCTGCACGGCGGTCGCGCCGTCGTGACCGGCCGTCGTTCCGACTCCTCGCTGTACGACTACAAGCTCGCCACCTATGATTCCGGCGATACCTTCGACCAGAAGTCCTCCAACGGCTTCATCGACATCTACGGCCTGCCGTCCCGCGTGGCCGCAGCGCGCGACGTCAAGTTCGGCAACGGCATCGAGGTCCCGAAGAACACCGTCGAGTAATTCTTACTCAGTCGCCCCCGCTGCGAGGCTGTCGGCATAGCTGACTGGGAGTGGTCTTTGAAAGGACTGTCCTCAGTCACACTCCATGTGACAGCCCTCGCCAGCGGGGGCAACTGTATGTTTGAACACATTGCTACGCTTAAACACAGCTATTTTCACTTTTCAAGGAGCCTTCATGACTGAGAACAACGAACATCTGGCCCTGTGGGGTGGTCGCTTTACGTCTGGTCCGTCGCCGGAATTGGCCCGACTGTCCAAGTCCACGCAGTTCGACTGGCGCTTGGCCGACGACGACATCGCCGGTTCCCGCGCCCACGCCCGTGCTCTCGGCCGTGCGGGACTTCTGACCGCCGACGAGCTGCAGCGCATGGAGGATGCGCTCGACACGCTCCAGCGCCACGTTGACGATGGCTCCTTCGCCCCCATCGAAGACGATGAGGACGAGGCCACCGCCCTCGAACGCGGTCTGATTGACATTGCCGGCGATGAACTCGGCGGCAAGCTCAGGGCCGGCCGTTCCCGCAACGACCAGATCGCCTGCCTGATTCGCATGTGGTTGCGCCGTCACTCCCGCGTAATCGCCGGACTCCTGCTTGACCTCGTCAACGCCCTGATCGAGCAGAGCGAAAAGGCCGGCCGCACCGTGATGCCGGGCCGCACCCACATGCAGCACGCCCAGCCCGTGCTGCTCGCGCACCAGCTCATGGCCCACGCTTGGCCGCTGATTCGCGACGTGCAGCGACTGATCGACTGGGACAAGCGCATCAACGCCTCCCCGTACGGCTCCGGCGCACTGGCCGGCAACACGCTCGGCCTCGACCCGGAGGCCGTGGCGCGTGAGCTCGGCTTCTCCCGCGTGACCGACAACTCCATCGATGGCACCGCCGCACGTGATCTCGTGGCCGAATTCGCGTTCGTGGCCGCCATGACCGGCGTGGACATCTCCCGCCTGTCCGAGGAGATCATCATCTGGAACACCCAGGAGTTCGCCTTCGTCAAGCTCGACGACGGCTATTCCACCGGCTCCTCCATCATGCCGCAGAAGAAGAACCCGGATATCGCCGAGCTCGCCCGCGGCAAGTCCGGCCGACTCATCGGCGATCTGACCGGCCTGCTGGCCACCCTGAAGGGCCTGCCCACCGCCTACGCTCGCGATCTGCAGGAAGACAAGGAGGCCGTGTTCGACCAGGTCGATACGCTCGAAGTGCTGCTGCCCGCCTTCACCGGCATGGTCAGGACCATGCACTTCGACGGCGACCGCCTGGAAGAGGAAGCTCCGACCGGCTTCGCGCTGGCCACCGACATCGCCGAATGGCTCGTCAAGAACGGGGTGCCGTTCCGCCACGCGCACGAGCTCTCTGGTGCCTGCGTCAAGCTCGCCGAAGGCCGCGGCCAGGAACTGTGGGATCTGACCGACAATGACTTCATCGAGACCTTCGCCGCGTTCCTGCCGGCCGACAAAGCTCCGGGAGTACGCGAAGTGCTCTCCAGCCACGGTTCGGTCGACTCCCGCAACGGCAAGGGCGGCACCGCTTACGGTCGCGTGCGCGAGCAGATCGCCGACGCCAAGGCCGAGGTCGAAGAACTCAAGCTCTTCCCCGCATCCACGTCGGATGGCTCCGCCTACAAAGCCCCCGGCACGTTCTAGTCCCAATGAAGCTCCCTCTGATGAGGGAGCTCTATTTTGTTGTTGTCACTGCAACGGCATACACTGAGAAACCGTAACGAACGGGAGCCGTGAGGCTGAGAGGAAGTCGCCAGACTTCGACCGGGGAACTTGACGCGGGTCATGCCGCCGTAAGGAATCGTTGTCGCAGATTTGCCGGGTTCTCCGATACAGCTTTCATTCCGTTTGCATAATTCAGCCGTGAGACGGTCGTGATGGAGCCAATACATCACAGCGGTCGAACGGTCGCATGATTGGGTTCATGAATGGGCGCACCACTTAAGGTACGGTTCGTTTCGTGCACCCTTTTTTACTATCTGAAAGGATATTATGCAGGTCAACGGAGAGCAGGTCACGCTCGAGACGCCGGTCAGCGTCGCCGATTATCTCGAAGCGCACGGATTCCGCGCCGAGCGTGTGGCCATCGAACTCAATGGTGAGATTATCCCGCGCGATAAGCGTGCCGACGCCATGCTCGACGACCAGTGCGTCATGGAAATTGTGCAGTTTGTACAGGGTGGATGAAAGGAAAAGCTATGAGCAATATTAATCCGGTTACTGAAGCATCTGTTGAGGCGACTCCGCTGCCGCCGCAGCCCGCCGTCACCAATCCGGTCGGCACCGCCGCGCCGATTCTCCCGGTGGAAGACAAGCCGCTGAACCTGGGCGGTCACGAGTTCCAGTCGCGATTCATTCTGGGCTCCGGCCGCTACGACCTGAACCTCATCAAGGCTACGGTCGAACATGCAGGCACGCAAATCGTCACCATGGCACTGCGCCGCGCGCAGACCACCGAGAACAGCGTGCTCGACTACATTCCCGAAGGCATTACGCTGCTGCCCAACACCTCCGGTGCGCGCAACGCCGAGGAAGCCGTGCGTATCGCCCGACTGGCACGCGAAGTGTGCCACACCGACTTCGTCAAGGTCGAAATCGAACACGAGACCAAGTACCTCTTGCCGGACAACGCCGAAACCATCCGAGCCACCGAAATGCTGGCCAAGGAAGGCTTCGTGGTCATGCCCTACATGTTCCCGGACCCGATTGCGGCCCGTCAGCTGGAGGAGGCCGGTGCCGCTGCCGTTATGCCGCTCGGTTCGTTGATCGGCTCCAATATGGGCCTGCGCATGCGTGACTTCATCGAAATCATCATCGCCAACGCGCATGTGCCGGTCATCATCGACGCTGGTATCGGCCGTCCGAGCCAGGCCTGCGATGCGATGGAGATGGGTGCGGATGCGGTGATGGCGTACACGGCCGTTGCCTCTGCTGGCAATATCCCGCTGATGGCTGAGGCGTTCAAGCACGCCATCGATGCTGGTCGTGCGGCGTATTTGTCTGGCCTTGGCAAAGTGACCGAGGGACAGGCTGTGCCGTCCAGCCCGACTACGGGGTATTTGCACTGACACTTTATTATGCTCCCCTCTCTGAGGGGAGCTGGCCGCGTAGCGGACTGAGGGGAGATGGAAACATGGAGAAAACATGGCATTGACTGATGAACAGGTGGAGCGGTACGCGCGCCATCTGATTTTGAAGGGTGTGGGGGTCAAAGGGCAAAAGCGGTTGCTGGCCTCCAGCGTGCTCATCATCGGAGCGGGCGGTCTTGGTTCTCCGGCCGCCCTGTATCTGGCGGCGGCCGGCGTCGGCCATATCGGACTGGTGGACGGCGATGTGGTGGATATGAGCAATCTGCAACGCCAAATCATCCATACCACTGCACGTGTCGGAGCGCCCAAAGTGGAATCCGCGGCCACAGCCATCCGCGCGCTCAACCCGGATGTGACGGTTGATACCTACTACGAGCTCGTCGACGCGAGCAACATCGCCGGCCTCATCGAACCGTACGATCTGGTGATCGATGCCACCGACAACTTCGCCGCAAAATTCCTCATCAATGACGCCTGCGTGCTGGCCGGCAAGCCGTATATCCATGCCGGCGTGGTCGGATTCGCCGGTCAGGTGATGACCGTCATTCCCGGCGAAGGCCCCTGCTACCGCTGCATCTTCCGCGACCTGCCCGCCGCCGGTGAGATTCCGACCTGCAAGGAAGCCGGCGTACTGGGCGCGGTGGTCGGCGTGATCGGCAGTCTGGAGGCGACTGAGGCCGTCAAGCTGATTGCCGGCGTGGGGGAGCCGCTCGTGGCTCGCATGCTCACTGTGGATGCCCTGACCATGAATATTCGACGGGTCCCACTGCCAAAGCATGTGCCGGATTGCCCGGTGTGCGGTGAGCAGCCGACCATTACTGCTATTGATCCGGCCAACTATATTCAGCCGGCCTGCGCGATTTAGAGCTATGTGGTGCCCCTCCTTGAGGGGTGCCAAGATCAGAACGAGAGGGGAAGAACATGCCTATTGCTTTGCATAATGCGGTCGATGACGATGAGAGCAGTGAAGCATCGTACCGCCGCATCACGCCGGCGGAATTTGCCAAGCTCGACCCGAATACGGTCACGCTGCTCGACTTGAGGGAACCAGCCGACTTCGCCGCCCACCCGGTCGAAGGTGCCATCAATGCACCACTCGACCCTCTGGCCCATGTGCTCAAAACCGTGCCCACAGATCGAACTGTCGTAGTCTATTGTGCTCAAGGATGGTGGAGCGAGGAAGTAGCTGAAATCCTTGCCGATCGCGGCTACGATGTAGCAAGCCTCGATGGCGGTTTTCAAGGTTATCTCGACTATCTTGAAACCCACCACGATTAACGGTTCCCGTTGTCGTTCTTTTGGATGAGTGTGCACGGACATATTTGTGCCCTACAATCGGTCACGGTATTACTCGATGGATTCTTGAATATCGCCGGGTAATCGTAATTCACAACAGGGGATTGCACTGAACCAACCCAAAACGGGAAGGACCGAAAATCGTGGGACATCTGCTCACCCGAACGCAGATTCAACGCCTGGTCGCCAAGCACGGCCGTGAGGTCATCGAGCATCGCCACATGCAGATCGAACGCTGCTGCTACCAGCACGGCAATGTCACCACGTTCGAACATTCCGTGCGTGTCGCCTGCCTGGCTGTGTGGATGGCCGACCGCGCACACCTGTGGTACCGCGTCGACCTCAAATCCCTGATTCGCGCGGCCCTCCTGCACGATTACTTCCTGTACGACTGGCACGACTGGGATAACGGCGAACACCAGTGGCATGGCTTCACCCATGGCCACGCCGCCCTGGTCAATGCCTGAAGGACTTCAAGCTCAACGATATCGAACGCAACAGCATCGAGAACCACATGTTCCCGATGACCCCGGTGCCGCCGCGCTATATCGAAGGCTATCTGGTCACCTTGGCGGACAAATGCTCCGCCACCGCCGAGACCTTCTCGTTCGACCGGTTCAACAAGCGCGCGTTGCCCGCCGCGAAGCCTTACGCCGAGATCGAAGCCCGTCGATGATCATCACACTCGAACATTATTTCCTCTGGTTTCTGTTCTACAGTTTCGTCGGCTGGATGTACGAGTCCATTCTCGTCTCCTGCCAACAGCACCGCTTGGTCAACCGAGGGTTCCTCAACGGCCCGCTGTGCCCGATCTACGGCACCGGCGCGATACTCGGCGTCGCCATTCTCGGCAACGTACATAACCCGATCATCATCTTCCTGATTTCGATGGTGGGCGCCACGATACTCGAATACACAACCTCGTGGGTCATGGAGCAGCTGTTCCACGCCCGCTGGTGGGATTACTCGAACTTCCGCTTCAACCTCCAAGGCCGCGTCTGCCTGCTGGGCGCGTTGATTTTCGGCCTCGGCGGCGTGGGCGTGGTACTTGGTTCGCAGCCATATGTCGAGCGGGTCACGGATATGATTCCGCTGCCGATGCTGCATACGCTGGTCACGGTACTGGCCCTGATCACCATCATCGACTTGGCGGTCACGGTTGCGGGCATGCTCGAATTCGAGCGGGTGCTCGATTCCGTCTCTCAGGTGGTGCAGGATGTGGCGGCACGCGCCGGTGGCACGTGGCAGTGGGGCTCCAGTGCGGTATCCGACAGGATGCGTGAGCTTTCGCAGGATACGGTTGAGCGTCTGCGCTGGGCCGTCAATGGCGTCATCAACGCACAGCAGAAGCGTATGCTCAAGTCCTTCCCGAAGTTCCAGGTGCCGGATCGTCAGGACATCATCGACTCTTTGCGCGAACTTATGGGCCCGCGCCGCTAGAATAAGGCGTTTTACTGAATCGCGCGGCTCGGCTGGTGTTCGGCACTGTCGCCATGTTCTGCGAAACTTGACTGTGCCCAATTGGGCAGTCTTATTCACAATTCGATAGGGAGAAGCGACAAGCTATGGCTCACGTCACCGACTTCAAGGAAGCGGGTTTCAACACCCTGCTTGAGGAACTGGAATGGCGCGGGTTGATTTCCCAGTCCACGGACCGGGATCGACTCGCAGAAGCACTGAACGGCGAGCCCATCACCTATTATTGTGGCTTCGATCCCACCGCTGCATCGTTGCATATCGGCAACCTCGTGCAGCTCATCAACATGCGTCACCTGCAGCTTGCGGGCCATCATCCGATCGCTTTGGTCGGTGGCGCCACCGGACTCATCGGCGACCCGCGCCAGTCCGGCGAACGTACGCTTAACCCGAAGGACGTGGTGGCCGGCTGGGCCGATCGCCTGAAGAATCAGATCGGCGGCATTCTGGACACCGAAGGCGCGAACGCCGTACGTTTCGTGTCCAATTACGATTGGACCGCCTCGATGACCGTCATCGACTTCCTGCGTGACGTCGGCAAGAACTTCCGTCTGGGCACCATGCTCGCCAAGGACACGGTCGCCCGCCGCCTGAACTCTGAGGAAGGCATCTCCTTCACCGAGTTCAGCTACCAGGTGCTGCAGGGCAACGACTTCCTCCACCTGTTTGACGAATACCACTGCACGCTGGAACTCGGCGGCTCCGACCAGTGGGGCAACCTCACCTCCGGCCTGGACCTGATCCACAAGGTGCGCGGTGTGGACGTCAACGTGTTCACCAGCCCGATTATCACCGATGCTTCCGGCAAGAAGTTCGGCAAGTCCGAGGGCAACGCCGTCTGGCTCGACGCCACGATGCTCAGCCCGTACAAGTTCTACCAGTTCTGGATCAACCGCCCGGACGTGGAGATGGAAAGCCTGCTGAAGGCGTTCACCTTCCTGCCCAAGGCCGAAATCGAACGACTGGTCGAGGAATCCAAGACCAACCCCGGCAAGCGCGAGGCCCAGAAGACCCTTGCCTGGGAGGTCACCAGCTTCGTGCATGGCGAGGCCGCTACCCAGGCTGCCATCGATGCTTCCGGTGCGCTGTTCGGCCGCGGTGGCAACCTCGAAGACATCGACGAGGAAACGCTGGAATCCGTGCTCGACGGTTTCAAGGTGGTCGACGAAAACGGCGAGCACGTCTTCCCCGTCTCCAAGCCCGGCGATCGCGTAATCGACGCCGCCCAGGCTGCCGGACTGTTCAAGTCCGCTTCCGAGGCACGCCGCGCCATCAAGTCCGGTGGCGTGTATCTCAACAACAACCGTATCGAGGATGAGGAGCAGGTGCTGGCCGAAGCCGACTTCCTGGCAGGCCGCTTCGCGCTTATCCGTCGTGGCAAGAAGGCGCTCGGCGCCGTGGAAAACCGTTAATCAACAACGAATTAAGGAAAACAAGTAATGGCAGAAGGTAACGAGCGTTCCGGCAAGTCTTACGGCGGCGGCCATAAGGGGTATGGCGATCGCCGACCGGGCAACCGCGGCGGCAAGGGTTTCAAGCCGCGCGGCAAGGGCGGTTTCAAGCCGCGTCATGATGGTGAGGGTTTCAAGCCGCGTCGCCGTGAGGATGGCGAGGGCTACGCGCCGCGCCGTGACGGTGATGGCGAGGGCCACGGCGGCTACCGCAAGTCGTACGGCAAGTCCGGCGGCTTCCACAAGGGCGGCCGCTCCGGCTTCGGCGGCAAGGGCGGTTACCGCGGCAATGGTCCGCGCCGTGACGGCGAAGGCTTCAAGCCGCGCCGCGAAGGCGGCTACCGTTCCCACGAAGGCGAGAACGGCGAGAATCCGCGCTACCAGCACCGTGATAACGATCGTCGTGATTTCCGCCGCGATGACCGCCGTGACTTCCGCCGCGATGGTGAGCGTCGCAGCTTCCGCCGCAACGATGACCGCCGAGATTTCCGTAGGGACGACCGTCGCGATGGGGACCGTCGTGATTTCCGTCGTGACAATGACCGTCGTGACTTCCGTCGCGATGACCGCAGGGATAACGATCGCCGTGATTTCCGCCGCGATGGTGAGCGTCGCAACTTCCGTCGCGACGACGATCGCCGTGATGGCGACCGCCGCAACTTCCGCAGGGACGACCGCCGCGATGATCGTCGTGACGATCGTCGTGACGATCGCCGCGACAACAACCGTCGTGACGGCGAATTCCGCGAGTTTTCGCAGGAAGAGAAGCGCCAGTACCGTGAGGAGAAGCGCTCTGAATACATGAGGCGTCCGCGCCGTAACTCCGACGGCACGATGAGCTTCCCCTCGCAGAACCCGTACACCGACCGTCGTCCCGACGAGCCCAAGATGCCCAAGGGCATGGAATGGTCGATGCTGTCCAAGGATGAGCGCGAACGTCTGCGCGGCCTGTCCAAGGAGCACGCGGAGAACATTGGCCTGCACATCCTCGCCGCTTTCGCGCTGGAGGAGAGCGACCCCGAACTTGCCTTGGAGCACGCCAAGTGGGTGGCCCGTCAGGCCTCCCGCATCGACTTCGCCCGCGAGACGCTTGCGTTCGTGGCCTACCGTCAGGGCGACTACAAGCTGGCCCTGCGTGAGTTCCGCACCGCCTACCGTATGAACGGCTTCCTCGACTACCTGCCGTTCATCGCTGACTGCGAGCGTGGCGTCGGAGAGCCGAAGAAGGCCGTGGAACTGGCGCTGTCCGATGAGGGCAAGCAGCTGCATGGCGCTCCCAAGGTCGAGATGTTCCTGGTGTACGCCGGTGCCCTTGGCGATTTGGAGATGTGGGACAAGGCCATTGAAGTGGTTCACACCGTCGGCCGTTCCCAGGGGCTGCCGGGTGAGTACCGCATGCGTGCCGTGCAGGCCGAGCAGTACTTCCTTGAAGAGGCCGGCCGCAGCAAGGAAGCCGAGCAGCTCAACGACCTGCTGGACCGTCTTGAGGACCAGTATGCCGACGAGGAGATTGACGAAAACAGCGACGACGTGGTGATCGATCACGATCTCGAAGACATCACCGACGACTCCGACGTGCTCGAAAAGCTCGGCATCGATCCGGATGAGGCGCAGTACGCCCCGGATCCGGAGCAGGAATACGGCGATGAGGATGACGAGGCTGAAGACGGTGATGCCGAGTCTGATGAGGCCGACGAGACCGAGACCGATTCCGCCAATGACGCCGAGGCTGACGATTCCGCCGAATCCGCCGACTCCGACTCCACCGAACCCGAAACCGAAACCGAAACCGAGGAGTGAACGGCGTAATGACCCGTTTCCTCAAAGGCACCGATCGCCCGCTCGCCGAGGCCTATCAGCTTGCGCTGCTGGACCTCGACGGCGTGGTGTATCGCGGCAAGAATCCGGTCGAATACGCGGCCGATTCCATTCGTGCGGCCGAAGCCGCCGGCATGACCATCGAATACACCACGAACAACTCCTCGCGCTTCCAGCACGTGGTGGCCGACCAGCTCAAGGGCTTCGGCTTGGACGTGGAGCCGTGGCAGGTCATCACCTCTTCGGTGGTGGCCGCCCGTATGGTGGCCAAGGCGTTGCCCGCCGGCGCGCGCGTACAGGTATTGGGCGCCGAGCATTTGCGCGATGAGGTCACCCGCAACGGCCTGACCATCGTGGACGGTCCTCAGGACCGCCCGCAGGCCGTCATTCAGGGCTGGTATCCGGATATGACTTGGCAGATGATGGCCGATGCTGCGTTCGCGGTCGAGGCCGGAGCCACGTATTTCGTGACCAACCGCGACCTAACGATTCCTCGTGAACTGGGCATCGCCCCCGGTTGCGGATCGATGATTCGCGCCGTGATCACGCCACCGGCGTCGAACCGGTCGCCTCCGCTGGCAAGCCGGAAGCGTACATGTACGATGAGGCCCGCGAACTGAACGCCGCCGAAGGCCACGATTTGGTGCCCAAGGAGGCGTCCATCGCCATTGGCGACCGCCTCGACACCGATATCGAGGCCGGTAACCGCGGCGACTACGATTCGCTGGCGGTGCTGACCGGTGTCACCAACCCGACCGAACTGATGCTGGCTCCGTCACACCTGAGGCCCACATTCATCGCCCCTGATCTGCGTGAACTCGGCGAAGCCCAACCGGAGCCGGTCCGCGATGAGAGCGGTACTTGGGAATGCCGCAAGGCTAGCGCTTGGTTTGAAAACGGCCAGGTACACGTCAGCGACCCCACCAGTATGGACGGCCTGCGCGCCGCCGTATGCGCCGCATGGGAAGCCGCCGACCAAGGCGCACAGCTTAGCGAGGCCACGGTACCGGTGTTCGCCATCGAGGCATAGTCCTATGCCTACGGATAGCGAACATGCGCCGGTCACCGAGCGATACCCCGAACTTGCGGATATCGATGAACAAGACAACGACCGCAAGCTTGAGACCTATCGCAACGTGCTGGAATCCTTACAACACGAGCTTGATAACAGCCGCAGCTAGCAGAGGTGATTCATTCTCCCGCCAGCGGAAGATGACGTGAAGTGCTGGATGGTGGCTCCATGCCGAGCCACCCCGTTGGTGGATGGTGGGCCGAAAGGAAGATATATGACCGAGCAGCATATCGATCCCGCGACTCCACTTGACCGACTTGACATGATGCTCGTGGCTTCGGGACTGGTCGAATCGCGGGCCAAAGCGCAGCGACTCATCAAGGCCGGGCATGTGCGCGTGGACGGCGAGACCATCACCAAGCCATCGTTCATGGTCAAAGCCGGGCACAGCGAACTCGCCGTGGATAAGGGCGACGACTACGTCTCCCGAGGCGCTTACAAACTCTTGGGCGCGTTCGAAACCTTTGCCGGCAATGGCCTTACCGGGCCGGAAGGCTTGGAATGTCTGGATATCGGTGCCTCCACCGGTGGCTTCACCGACGTACTGTTGCGCGGGGGAGCGGCCAAAGTCGTAGCGCTCGACGTTGGGCACGGCCAGCTCGACCCGCGCATCGCCAATGACGAGCACGTCATCGAAATGAGCGGCGTCAACATTCGCGAAGTAGAGGCCGACGACCTGCCTTACCGGCCGGTGATGATCGTTTCCGACGTCTCCTTTATTTCCCTGACCTATGTGATCCCGGTAATCGCGCGCATCGCGGCTCCCGGTGCGCAGATTGTGTTACTGGTCAAACCGCAGTTCGAGGTCGGCCGGGCAGGACTCGGCAAAAACGGCATCGTTGAAGATCCGGCATTGCGGGAGCGGGCATTACACGACGTGGTCGCCTGTGCTGAACAGCACGGACTTGACGTGGTGGCCACTGCCGATAGTCCCATCATCGGCACCCACGGTAATGAGGAATACCTGCTTTACGCTGTCTTGAGATGAATGCGTTGGCAGTCTCCGTTCACCAGCAGCACGCTGGAGGTACGGTCGACGCCTAGTGTGGTGGCACACGTGGCGCTTTCCACCGCACTGCCGTTGCGTAGCATGGCGGAGTCCGCTGTCAAAGTCCGGCATTGCAGATGGTTGGCTTCAACCGTGACGGCTGTGATATGGCGAACCGTGCTGCCATCCTCATACCCATCCATATCAAAACGAGAAAACATCGTACTGCGGAGTGGATGAACTTCCAGAGCCCTGCTGTTGACGTCATGACCCTTCAACACGCCGTTCAAGCGGACTGTCTGACCGCTAATATGACGGGTGCCTAGGGAGCCATTGACGGACAGATTTCCGGAACAAACGATATCGCCGTTGCATCGTAGTTTGCCGGTAAAGGTTATCTCATCGCAAATAATGTCGCCGCCGACTTCGATGTCGCCGCTGCCGCTGATGCTGGATACGCGAATATCACCATCACACCGCACGATGCCACTTTTGATGACCAGTTTGTCCCCTTCTATAACTGAGGCCTCGAGGGTGCTGGTCACAATCATGGTGTGAAAATGCGCGCCATCGGCAAGACGGGAACGTTGGTCCACTCCTATGGTGCCGTAGACTCCTTTGCCTATCAGCGTGCAATTCTGCGTATGCTTGCCCATGATGATAAAACTCCCCTTATTAATATGGACGTACAGCTTTATGGCTTATTGCCACAATAATGAGCGCATCCATGTTGAGGGGGTTATATCGGTCACGATGTGAGCAGATAGGGGGTATAGCGAGCGCAGTTAGGGGGTTAGCCTTGGATGAAGTGGTCGATCTGATCCTGCTTGCCCATGAGGATGAGTTCGTCGTTGCGATGCATGACCAGTTCCTTGGAGCCGTACTGGAACTCCTTGCCTGGGGCCTTGAGGCCCACCACGGTCACGCCGTACTTGTCATGTACTTGTACGTCCTCGATGCTGCGGCCTACCGCGTACAGGGGCGTGTGGACCTTGACGACGGTGTACGGCCCGTCGATTTCGATGTAATCCAGATAATTGCCGGCCACCAGATGGCCCACGCGCTTGCCGGCATCGGTCTCCGCGTTGATGATGTGGCGGGCGCCGATGCGCTGCAGAATGCGCGCATGCTCCTGGGACACGGACTTGGCCCACAGGTCGGAAACGCCGGCGTCCAGCAGGTTGCCGGTGATGATCACCGAAGCCTCGATGCTGTCGCCGATGGCCACGACGGCCGTGTCGAACTGGGAGGCGTCGATCTGCTCGATGGCCAGCACATCGGTCATATCGGCCTGAATGGTGGGCAGATGCGCGGACCAACGGGCCACAAGCTCCGGGTTCTTGTCCACTGCGAGCACATCCTGACCCATCTGGTCGAGGGTGGCGGCCACGGACCCGCCGAAACGGCCCAGTCCGATGACCAGCACGCTTTTGTTGCCGCTCGGTTTTGCTGCCATGATGATGGTCCTCTCTATGTCAGATTGCTGGGCGCCGATTGAATGGCCGATCAGCCAACGATAATGTTTTCCTGCGGATAACGAATAGGTTCGGGAGCCATCGGTCGGCTGATGGAGTAGGCGATGGTCAACGGGCCAAGTCGTCCGACAATCATCTCGGCGGACAGAATAAACAGGCTGGCCGGATTGCCGGCGCTTGCCACGCCCACCGAATAACCACCCAACGAGAAGGCCGAGCAGGCTTCGAACACGGCGTCCACGAACGCGCAGCCGGTGGTGAACATCAGCATCATCGCACCGACCATAACCAACGCAAAGCAGGCCGTGGTCACGGACACGGCGGTCATCTGAATACGGCGGGGGATACGGCGGCGGAACACGGTGACATCGCGATGGCCGGTGAATGCGGCGCGGCAAATCAAGAGAATCACCGCGAACGTGGTGACACGGATGCCGCCAGCGGTGGATGAGGAACCTGCGCCGATGAACATGAGTATGCTCATGAACACCTTGGTCTCATTCGTGACTTCGGGCACCCAGGAAATATCGAAACCGGCGGAGCGGGGCATGACGGCGGCGCTCATCGCACGGCGCATCTTCATGCCGGGGTCATCTGCGGGGAACAGGCCGGTATTGCTCCACTCGACCAGCAGGAACCAAGCCAGTGAGGTGGCCACCAGCACAGCGGTGGTCACCAAAGTGAGTTTGGTGTGCAATGTCCAACGTTTCGGGCTGAGCCGCCGGCGTGCGCACTGCACCAGATTCAGCACCACGGGGAAGCCGAGCGTTCCGATGAATGCACTGATGAGAATCGGCAGCCCCACGCCCCAACGGTTCACATGCAGACCAGTGGCATCCGGCGTGAAACCGGTGTTGTTATAGGCCGACACCGCGTAGAACAGCGCCTGCCACAAGGTACGCCCCATATTGCCATGGTTCACGCGGAACAGGTCGGGCAGCAGCAGCACGAAGGTCAGCACCTCGGCGATGATGGAGGTGCCCAGCACCACGGTGAGCACGCCTTTGACCTCGGAAAGCTTCGTGGTGCCCAGCTCGTTCGCGGTGAGCATACGCTGGGAGACCTTGAGTCTGCGGGAAACGCCAAGAGCCACCATCGAGGCGAAGGTCATGACTCCCAGACCGCCGAACTGGATGGAGAACAGGACGACGACCTGGCCGAACATCGACCAGTATTCGCCGGTGTTCACCACCGGAATGCCGCAGGTGGACAGGGCCGAGACGGCGGTGAAGAACGCGATCGGGAAATTGGTGAAGATGATGTCCGATGTGGAGATCGGCAGCAGCAGCAAACCGGTGACGATGATGATCAGTGCGCCGAAATACACCATGGACAGACGGCCCGGGTGCCTGAGCAGACGGTCGGTGATGCTGATACGTCGAATGCGCTTGGCGGTTTTATCGCTTTTGTCTCGGCTCAGTACATCGGCTGAATACCACCATGACAGTCCCTTCGAGGCCTCCTCATTGGCGGAGGATTCGTCGAAGTCATTGGCCATGGGTCCTCAAGCTCCTCAACTGATACTGCTGTACGGTCATACGGCATGCCATCGCGCTGCGCACGGCACGCGTACGGTGATTGCGCGGCTGTACGCCATTGTATGCCGAAGCCTTACGATAATCGACTCTGTGGAACGTTGCCGGCGACGCGCCACGAAGCAGCATTTTTCGAACACCTGTACGACTGATGACGGTGTCTGCGGTTAGAATAATGAGCAGTGCGACCGAATCGACAGGAGGATGCCATGGCCAAGCGCAACGCGGTGGTGGTGACGCATACCAGGCTCAGGCAGACCGGAACCGTAGTGGCCGAGGCGGTGAGCCAGCTGCGAGTGGCCGGTTTCGAAGTCGCCATCATCGACAACACCGAGGCCCCCGATTTCGGCGTGCAGCCGCCGTGCGTGTCGGACGACACCGAAATCGTCGTGGTCTTGGGCGGCGACGGCACGATACTGCGCGCCGCCGAACTCGTCCACTGCACCCAAGTGCCGATTCTCGGCGTGAACATGGGGCATGTCGGCTTCTTGGCCGAATTCGAAAGCTTCCAGATCGACGAGGCGATCCGCCGGGTCTCCACCCACGACTATTCGATCGACGAACGCATGATCGCCCATGTGGACGTCTGGCTGCCCGGCGCCACCAAGCCCATTGAGGATTGGGCGCTGAACGACATCACACTGGAACGCGCCGACCGGGGCAAGATGGTCGAACTGTCCATCCGCGTGGACGATGTGGAGATGAACTCGTTCGGCGCGGACGGCGTCATCGTCTCCACGCCCACCGGTTCCACCGCCTACGCCTTCTCCGCGGGCGGTCCGGTCATGTGGCCGAACGTCAAGGCCCTGCAGTTGATTCCGTTGGCCGCGCACGCCCTGTTCGCCAGGCCGCTGATCATCGGCTCCGGCTCGACCTTCACCATCGATATTCTGGACGATTCCATGTCCGAAGGCTGGATTTGCTGCGATGGACGCCGTCAGCGCGCCCTGCCGCAGGGTACGCGCGTCATGGTGCGCGAATCGCGCGATACCTTGCGCCTCGCCCGACTCTCCGGCGTGCCGTTCACCAACCGTCTGGTCTCCAAGTTCGATCTGCCCGTGGTCGGTTGCGCGAGCACGCGCGCAACGAGGCCTCGAGCCAGTCGCTGCATCACGGGCACACGTTCCCGGCGGCCGCGTATGCGGCTGGCGTTGCCGTTGCCGGTGACGCTGGCGTCGCTGGTACCGAGCCCGACAAGCCGGGCGAACGTGACGGCAAGGCAGGATCCTGATGCTCGAAGAACTCGATATCCGCAATCTGGGGCCGATTCGAGAAGCCACCATTGCGCCGGCCGCAGGCATGACCGCCATCACCGGTGAGACCGGTGCCGGCAAATCCATGCTGCTCTCCGCGATCCGACTGGTCTCCGGCGGGGCCGCCGAATCCTCGCGCGTCTCGGCCGGGGCGGACGAGGCTTGGGCCCAGGCGATTTTCGCGCTCTCGGATGATGCCGTCGCATCTGAACATTCCGGCGACACCAACGATGCCGGTTCTGGCGATGCCGACAGTGGGTTCACCGGTGCTGCCGCGGCCGTGGCCAAGGCCCATGACGCGGGCGTCGACCCCGAAGACGGCGAACTGTTCCTTTCCCGCACCGTACGCGCTTCCGGACGTTCGCGGGCTGTGCTCGGCGGCAAGTCCGTACCGCGTTCGGTGCTGGGGGCCATCGCCGGCGAACTGGTTACCATTCATGGCCAGACCGATCAGCTGAAAATCGCGGCCTCCTCACGGCAACGCGAGTTTCTGGACCGGGTGGCCGGAGACGAAGCCGAACTGGCCGCCTACCGCAAGGCGTGGGATGCGCTGGCCGCCATGGATGAGCGGCTGGAACGCCTGCGCTCGCAGGAATCCTCTGCCCGCCAACAGGCCGACTACCTGCGCGAATCCATCGACCGCATCAACCGAATCGACCCGCAGCCGGGGGAGGATGAGGAGCTGAAGGCGCGCCGCGAACGCATCGAAAACGCGGCCGACATCGCCCAAGGCGTGGGTTCGGCGCTGGGCGCGCTGGATGCCTCGCAGGTGGATGTGGACGCCGCCGACGGCGCTTCGGCCGTGGAACTCATCAATCATGCGGTGACCTCGTTGCGCGCGATTCGCGTCGGCGGCACGTTCTCCGAGCAGGCCGATCGGCTTGAATCCATCAATGCCGATTTGGGCGACGTGGTGTTCGCCCTGAGCCAGGAGCTGGGCGACGAAGGCAGCGTGGAGGATCTGGACCAGATCAACGGCCGTATCCACGAGCTTGGCGACCTCGCCCGTCGTGGGGCCCACCTTGGCCGACGTGCTCGCTTGGCGGGACAAGGCGGCGTTCGATCTGGAGGATCTGGATGCCTCGCCGGAAAAGGTCGCCGAACTCGAATCCGAACGGCAGACGCTGTACGATGCGGCCCTCGCCGCCGCCGACGTGCTGAGCGCCGCGCGCGTGGCTGCCGCTGCCGACTTGGGTGCGCGCGTCACTGAAGAACTCGGCTCGCTCGCCATGCTGGGCGCCTCCTTGGAAGTGCGCGTCACGCCGCGAGACAAGGCCGATGATCCGCTCGGCCCGTATGGTCGCGACGATATCGCGTTCCTGTTTACGCCGTTCGAGGGGTCGCCGCAGTTGCCGATGGGCAAAAGCGCTTCGGGCGGTGAACTGAGTCGACTGATGTTGGCCTTGGAGCTGGTGGCCGCCGACACGCGCGGCGGTGCCGACCAAACCTTCATCTTCGACGAGGTTGACGCCGGCGTGGGTGGCAAGGCGCGGTCGAACTGGGCAAACGTCTGGCACGGCTGGCCCGCAGCGCGCAGGTCATCGTCGTCACCCACTTGGCGCAGGTCGCCTCGTGGGCGGACGCGCAGTTCGTGGTCACCAAGGAGCCGCCGGATGCCGATGACGACGATTTGGGCGTGGTCACCACCATCGCCGAAGTCAACGGCGAAACCCGCGTCCACGAAATCGCCCGCATGCTCTCCGGCAGCGAATCCGAAGCCTCACTAGACCACGCCCGAGAACTGTTGAAGGAAAGTGTCCTATGACCAAAGCCGCCATATTCGACCTCGATGGCACCCTCCTAGACTCCATGGGAGTCTGGGACCAAGTCGACATCGACTTCCTGAACAAGCGCGGAATCGAAGTGCCGCCCGACTACATGACCAAAGTCTCCGCCATGCAATTCCGCCAGATCGCCGAATACACCATCGCACGCTTCGGCCTTACAGACACGCCCGAAGAGCTCATGCAGGAATGGGACGACATGGCCAGCGTCGCCTATTCCACCACGGTCGAAGCCAAACCCGGCGCGCTTGACTATCTGCGCGATCTGAAAGCCTCCGGTGTCAAACTGGGTGTCGCCACCTCGCTGCCCCCGCATCTGCGTGAGCCGGCGCTACGCCACGTCGGCATGTTCGAACTGTTCAACGATATCGTCTCCGTCGATGATGCGAACGACGTCGGCAAGGACCAGCCCGACGTCTACCTGCTCGCCGCCAAGCGCCTAGGCGCCGCGCCGGCCGACTGCACGGTGTTCGAAGACCTGCTGGTCGGCATGAAGTCGGCCAAATCGGTCGGCATGAAGGTCTGGGCCATGCACGACGACTCCTCCGCCTCCGATTGGCCCGAAATCTGCCACCTGGCCGACGGCGTCCTCTTCGACTTCCACGACGCTCCGCGCGTGCTGTGATAAAAAATTACACCCCCGCTGGCGGGGCTGTCGGCGTAACGGCGTTGTTTGGCATAGGTGCCCCTTCCCGAGGCCATTGTAGGCGCGGCCCATGTTTCGACACTGTATGTTGGCAAGGTGTTTGTTCACTGTTTAGCTGTTATGTAACACACCTTGACAGTTAAGCAGAACAGTTATACTGTGTTGTATAACAGCTAAACAGCTGGGGTGCTAGTCAACCACAATCGAAAGGGGCATAGGTGAAACTGATCATCTCATCCGTGTCCGGTGAACCCATCTACGAGCAAATCAAAACCCAAATCCATTCGGCGGTGCTCAGTGGCGAGTTGAAGGCGGGCGAGGCCCTGCCTTCCTTGAGGAAACTCGCCAAGGAGCTGCGCATCTCCGTACTCACCGTCACCAGGGCGTACAACGAACTGGCCGATGAGGGCGTGGTGCAGAACATTCAAGGCAAAGGCACTTTCGTGATGGACAAGGGCAACGAACTGATGCAACGTCAGCTCGAAACCCGGATTCGTGAAAGCCTGGCCGAGGCAAGCCGGGGCGCCAAAGCCGCCGGCATTCCGCTGAACGCATTGGACCGCATGCTCGAAGAGGAATACCGCAAGGAATAACCTCAAGAAAGGACCATGGACATGACCGCCATATCCGAATCCGACGCGATGGCGTTGCAGGTCACCGACGTCACCAAACACTATGATTCCGGCTTCACGCTGGACGACGTGACCTTCGACCTGCCCAAGGGCTACATCATGGGACTGATCGGCCCGAACGGCGCCGGCAAATCCACCCTCATCAAACTCATCCTCAACATGATCCACCGCGACGCCGGTTCGATTCACGTGCTCGGCCTCGACAACATCGCCAACGAGGAGCCCGTCAAAGAACAACTCGGCGTGGTGTTCGACTTCAGCTACATGCATGAACAGTGGCAAGTCAAGAACATTGAACGTATCGTTGCGCCACTGTATCCATCATGGGACGGTGGATGCTATCACAAGTATCTGGATACTTTTGGCCTTGGTGACGCACAGAACGGCAAGAAACATATCAAGGATCTTTCCCGCGGCATGCAGATGAAGCTGATGCTCGCCATCGCATTGAGCCATGACGCCAAACTGCTGATTCTCGACGAGCCGACCAGTGGACTCGATGTGCTTGCCCGCGACGAACTCATGGATATACTGCATGCCTACATTGAGGATGGCGAACATTCGGTACTGTTCAGCACCCATATCACTGCCGACCTCGAACGTGCTGCTGACTTCATTACCTACATCACCGATGGCCGTCTCTACTACACCGGTCCGAAAGACGAGTTTGAGGAATCGTTCCGCCTGATTAAGGGCGGTCCAGACGAACTGGCACAACTGCCTGCGGACGTAGTGCTGGGCTCACATACGTATGCCACCGGATTCGATGCGCTGGTCCGGTCAGACGGGCTTGATGCTGTTGCGTCGGTGGTTTCGGGGCTTGTCGTTGAATCGGCTTCCATTGATGACATCATTCGACTGACCAATGCCCATGATTCCAATCGTGACTTGAGCGGGAGGTGAGCGGCCATGGAGGCAATACTGAGGGTGTCGCGGTCTCGGCAACATGCATTGACCACTGCATTGCGCGTCGATATGGCCTACCTGTGCGTCGGCGAACGGACTGTGTTCTCGTTGTTGTTGGCACCGTTGTTCTCCGTCATCTTTCAAGGTGAAGCTTATGGTGATGGCTTCGGCTATCGCATGGGTGTCATCATGACGGTATTCACCTGCGCCATGTGGGTGCTAACCATGGCGGTTGCTGACTTACAGAACGGATATCGGCTTCGTGGCATTATTCCGGCTTCGAGGAAGAGTCAGGTGGCCGCGCGATATGTGGTTGGATTGGTGATTTCCGTATTGTCGATAGCGATGATTGTTCTGATTGACGGGTTGCAAGTGCTGGTCAATCCGGATTGGTCATTCGCGGGCAATCTGTGGGCGGCGCCGTTGGGAGGTTTCTGCACCGCGCTGATGATCGCGCTTATCGTGCCCACGGGTTATCTGTGGACCAAACTAGGCGGTCTTCAAGTCACGATGATGGTGATCTATGTCGTTGTATTGGCTGTATCCATACTGCTATCTATTTCGCCTGCTTCGGTGACCAGAGGATTGGCCCATGCCGCGAATGCCATCATCGAGCAACGATTGTGGCTGGTTATTGCGGTATTGACAACGACGGTTGTGGCATATGGAATCTCGTATGTAATTGCCTCTCGCATATTTGCTTCAAGGGAATGGTGACGATGAACTGGAAATCCGTAGTAAAGCAATGTCGATTCGATTGTGTCGGGACGGGTCTGTTTAGCGTGGCGAATATGGTATTTCTGCTGGTTTTCCCGGTGCTGTCTATCGTGGTATCGCTGGTGACGATACCGACCCACGTCGATGAACACGTTGCCAGTGGTCTGATGGGCGGACTCGGAGGTTTGGCATCGGCGATGGCATGTATGAGTGCATTGGGGCCTGCGTCATCCGAGGAATCTGCAGGGCACAGTGCCATGCGAGGGCTGATTCCTGTTTCACGCACTGCACAAGTTGTAGGTCGGTACCTTTTTCTGTTGGTGGTTGGCCTGCTCTGGGCTTTGGACGTGGTGATATGCGGCGGCGTCTTCATTGTCTTTGGCGATATAGCAGATATGGGGTGGACCGGTACCTTGGCAGCAGGTGCTTTCATCTTCGCTTTGGCTATCATTCTTGGGTCGGTGCTGCTGGCCTGTGCATACCGGTTCACCTTCCGCAAGATGATGGTGGCCTCTGGCGTGGTCCTGGTTGGCTTGTATGCCGTCATTGCGCTGCTGGCCCGATTGCCTGTTGACTGGCAATGGCTTTTGCTGAATATTACCGATTTCCTGACGATCTGGTGGCATACGGCGCTTGTTCTCGCCGTGTTGTGTCTGCTCGCATATTTTGGCTCCATGCTTATAGCCATCCGCATCTACCGAGCCAAAGAACTCTAACCGCGCATTTGTCCGACCGCGATGATCTTCAGCCACATGTCGATCGACAGCGGCACGGTGCGGAACATCGCGCCGCCGAATTGCACCACCAGCACCTGAAGTGCGAACACGCCGATCATCACTTTATTGCGTAGCAGATTGGCGAACAGGCTGGCGTTGCCCAGCTCGCGGCTGTTGAAGGCGTTGAACGGCTGGAACACCACGAACAGCGTGAACAGAATGGTCGACTGCTGTTCGGCGGTGCCGCCCATGAAGTTCGTCCAGCTTCGCGAGCTTCTCCTGCAGCGGTGTCATACCGGTGTTGGCGGCGCGCAGTTCGCGGGCGATTTTGCCGAACTCGCCATCGCGCACCACGGTGACGGTCGTGTCGTCATTGATATCGTTCAGCGCTTCGAATGTCTTGGCGCTGCGGCCTTCCATCACCACGGTGATGGTCACGGACAGGGCGATGGCGAAGAAAATGCCCACGCATTCGAGAATGTCGGCGTGGCCGCCGGCCATGGAGCGGGTGATGTTGACGCCCAGGGTGATGGCCGCAGCGATCATAAGCATGATAAGCATCGGGTCAGCGGGCGTCTGCCCGTTGGCCGTGGTCATATGTTCCTCTCGCGTTTGGTTGACACAACGCACTGAAACCCGCGTAATATCACTCGCGTACCGCGCAACATGGCGATTCCCGCCTTCCTGGAAAAACAAGCAACACGCCGTTGGACATATGCCGAGGCACAGGCCAACGCGGCGCCTTTTTTCGCTTTGCACGCCTCAGGCGGACTTTATCCGGTAGGACTGTTTGGGGGAGCGGGCTGGTTGCGTGCGTTCGATCGTGCCTGATTCCAGGAGTTTGCGCAGCTGATAGGTGACGGTGGAGCGCGGGGCTCCGGTGGCCTCCACCAATTTGGGCGTGGACATGGTGCCGTGCTTGTTGATCAGTTGCAACAGTTGCTCTTCCAGCATGGAGTAGCGGGCGCTGCCTTCCAATGCGGATGCCGACGCGCTGCGAGCTGATGGCCTTTCGATGGATGAGACATCACGAACCAGCGGCATGTCCGCGGACTGCGGAACGTCCAGTCCGGCTATCCGCGCAATGGTCGGCCCCAATCCGGGAATATCTTTGAGATATCGCTCGTACATCTCTTCGTCGCTGAGCTCTTCCGTTTTGATGCTGTTTTTGGGGAATGGCACGATCTTCGGATGTGCCGGTTTCGGGGGCTGTCCGTTGATCAGCCCTTGCGCGGCGCTGTAATCGATATCGGGCCTATCGCCCCAACCCGCGTAACGGGGATCCCTGCGGCTGTCCGGCAACTTGGAGGTATCCGCTGAGCGGAAGGTGACCGAGAACAAATTCAGCGTGCTGTATATTTCAGGCTCGCCATTGCCGTTATCCAGCAGCAGTCTGTTGATGAGGCTGTATCCGGTCCCTCGATTCTCCGCGACTGTGGCATTGCGGAACGGGGTGCATTCAAGCAATTTGGCAAGTGTCTGATTGCGGGTCGAAGTGGAGCCGGGCTCGCTGATGGAATCCAGCGTTACGTCGCCGTATAATCCGCCTGGACTCAGCACTTCAAGGCGGTCCTTGTACATGTTGACCTGAATTTGGCCGCCCCGGGCCATCGGCGAATAGTCGCGATGCATGATGGCATTGACCACGGCCTCACGTATGGCGTCCTCTGGGTATTCAAAGGTGTCTTTGCGGAATGGGCCGTCCAATACGCCTCCGATGCGCATGTTCTTCTGTGCGGCGTTCAGGGTTTCTTCGAGTATCTCGGGGATGGGGCCGTCGAGTGAATAATTGTCGATGAATTTCACCCCGCCGGCAAACACCTTGTCATATCCGGGGTAGCACGTGAACGTGATATTCACCCGTGGCAGAAACTGCTGGGGATAATTGCCGGCGACAAGCAGTCCGGCGAGCGTCGGATGAGACTTCCCGTCATCTCCTGTTCCGACTATCCCAAGCGCTCGCATCGCCTCTTCATCGGTCAGTTTTCCGAAGACACGTGGACGGCGTTCGCGGCATGACGTAAGAATGCCCTGCACGATATCCGGTAGCAGATCGTCGACGGTGGCTTCGTAGATCAGCTCCCGGTCATACGTGGGTTGCGCACGGTTTTCCAAAAGCCGGTCGATTTCGTAATGACTGAGTTTGCGGTCGCCATCCCAAACTCGGATGAACGAGCCGCTGTACCGGCCTCTATTGCGAACATAACATGGCTTATCCAGTGGATCGGCCTCATCGATGACGGCGATGACCACGGTGGAATCATGATACGAAGCGACGTCGATGACTGGCCTTATAGGCGGGGTGATTTTGTCTCTGCACATCTGCGCCAATGCCTCGGCGACGGGTTGCGCCTTGAACCCTTGGGCGGGTTCGAAGCCATCCTTTTCGGCAATGCCCAGCACGATGGTGCCGCCGCGTCCATTGGCGAAAGCGGAAATGGTCTCAGGCAGCGAAACCGGCAATCCGCCCACGGCCTCCTTGACCTCAATATCCTGACTGTCCGATTGCGCGGAACGCAGCGGGTTCAGCAAAGCATCGATTTCCTCTTCCGGCCACATGATTGCCTCCTCGCCAGTGTGCCGTAGCTTAGACGCCATCATAGCAGACATAGTAAATATGTTGTTATGTTTGGTATGTCCTATGTCGGTGAATTGACGGATGCGTCATTGTGGGAGCGCTGGTCGCTGCGATGCTGATGAAACAAAATGGCTCCCCGCTCTGAGGGGAGCCAATGTGCTGGTATATTTTACAGCGCCTGGGCGCCTTCTCCACGTAGTCCTCCATGCCGTCGATGGCCACGACGTCCTTGAACCGCACGTCGGCGGTCTCAAGACCACGCAGGGCGGCCGGGGCGGTGGTGCCGGTCTCGTGGGCCAGCACATCCATGCACTCGAAGTCGGTGCCGGTGGCGTCGAAGCCCAATGCCTCGTTCACCACGCGCGGGAACTTGTAGGGGCTGGCGGTGGAGAGCAGCACGCGCGGGGTCAGCGGGTCGCGCGGCATCTGCTCAAGCAGGTAGTAGCCGCAGGCGGTGTGCGGGTCGATCACGTAGTGGTTCTCGTCCCAACAGTGCTTGATGGACTCGCGTACCTGATCCTCATCGGCCCAACCGGTGCCGAAGATCTGACGAATCTTGGCCAGCAGTTCTTCCGGGATCTCGTACGTGCCCCACTTGTTGAGGTCGTTCATCAGCATGGAGATCAGACGGGTGTCGCCCTCGGACAAGTAGTACAGCATGCGCTCCAGGTTGGAGGAGATGAGGATGTCCATCGAGGGGGAGATGGTCTGGAAGAACGGGCGCTGGCGGTTGTAGGTACCGGTGGTCAGGAAGTCGAACAGCACGTTGTTCTTGTCGGAAGCCACCACGAGGTGCTTGACCGGCAGACCGAGCAGCTTGGCATAGTAGCCGGCGAGGATATCGCCGAAGTTGCCGGTCGGGACCACAAACTCGACCTCATCGCCGACGTTGATCACCTGGTCGGCGAGCAGTTGGGCGTAAGCGGAGAAGTAGTAGACGACCTGCGGCACCAGACGGCCCACGTTGATGGAGTTGGCGGAGGAAAGCACCACGTGCGAATTGCCGGCGAGACGCTCGGCCAGGGCGCGGTCGCCGAAGATGCGCTTGACCGCGGACTGGGCGTCGTCGAAGTTGCCTTCCACGGCGGCCACCTGCACGTTGGAGCCGGCTTGCGTGGTCATCTGCAGCTCCTGGACCTGGGAGACCTTGCCTTCCGGGTAGAAGACGGTGATCGCGGTGCCCGGGGCGTCCGCGAAGCCGGCCAGCGCGGCCTTGCCGGTGTCGCCGGAGGTGGCGGTGAGGATCATGATCTTCTCGTCCGCGTCGCCATCGGCCGGCGTGGTGTGCGCCATGAAGCGCGGCAGGATCTGCAGCGCCACGTCCTTGAACGCGGAAGTCGGGCCGTTGAACAGTTCGAGCACGTAATCGTCGCCCAGGGGCTTGAGCGGGGTGATGCGCTCGTCGGACCACTGTTCGCCGTAGGCGTCGGCGATGCACTGGCCCAGCTCCTCGGCCGTGAAGTCCGGCAGCAGCGCGCCCAGCACCTCGGCGGCGATTTGCTGGTACGACTTGCCCGGCAGGGAGGCCACGTCCACCTTGGTCTTGCCCAACGCGTCCGAAACGAACAGGCCGCCGTCATCGGCGATGCCCTTACGAATCGCCTGCTTGGCGGTCAGCGAATCGGTGGTGCTACGGGTGGAATGGAAGGTGGTTGTCACGATGAATCCTTCTGCCTGAAAGGGATGATGAATCCACATCAGTCTAGCGTGGGCCGTGGGCAGAAGGGCCGTCCGTCTCGCATAACCGACCGGTCGCACCGGCGAAAATCACCATTGCCATCGAACGGGGACCGGCCATATCATGAAACAGGCCGGCTGCAAACGGGCCATACGGTAAGGCGACAACGGCGAATCAATTGTCGCTTATACCAAAGAGCACCCATGACCGCTTCACCCCTTGCGCAGAAGGCAACCGATGCTTTCAACGCGCCGATCTGCGAAACCGATCCTGAGATCGCCGAACTGCTGGACTCCGAACTGGGCCGCCAGCGCAGTGGCCTTGAGATGATCGCCTCTGAGAACTTCGTGCCGCGAGCGGTACTGCAATGCCAGGGCTCCGTGCTGACCAACAAATACGCCGAAGGCTACCCCGGCCGTTTCTACCACGCCGAGGCGTACGGCGTGAACCCCGAGACCTTCCGCATCGACCCGGAGATCATCCGCCAGCGCACGTTCGACGGTGCCAAGATCCTTGCCGAACGACTACTGGCCGACGACGTCAAGGCCAACGGCATCTTCGTGCTGACCGGCGGCACCGATGTGCATCTGGTGATGGTCGACCTACGCAACAGCGAGATGGACGGCCAGCAGGGCGAGGATCTGCTCGCCGCCTGCGGCATCACCATCAACCGCAACACCGTGCCCTTCGACCCGCGCCCGGCCTCGGTGGCCTCGGGCCTGAGAATCGGCACGTCCGCCCTGGCCACCTGCGGCTTCGGACCGAAGGAATACGAGGAGGTGGCCGACATCATCGGCACCGCGCTCGCCGCCGGCCCGTTCGCCGACGTGACCGCGCTGAAGGCCCGCGTCGACAAGCTCGCCGAAGACTTCCCGCTCTACCCCGACCTGGACCAGATTCACTGATTTTTGCGGATGTACGCAGCTCCCTCATCAGAGGGAGCCGCGCTTATATCCCCGGCTATCTTCGGTGCAATATGGGTCGAAACGGGCAATGCGGCCCATTGTGGGTTACTCTTGTTTTTTATGAGCGATGAATTGAGTCCTGAGGTGTTCGACGCGGTGTGCCGCCAGGCCGATCAGGCCGCACGCGCACAGGAGCGTCTTGCACAGGCAAATACCGAAGCCAAAAACGAACTGTTGCTTGCCATTGCGGACGCGTTGGACGAGCATGCTGCGGACATCGAAGCCGCCAACGCGCTGGACATGCTCGAATCCAAGGAAAACGGCATGGATGCGGGCAAGCTCGACCGCCTGCTGTTCGACGTGCCGCGCGTGGCCGCCGCCGCCCAAGGCGTGCGCCATGTGGCCACCCTGCCCGATCCGGTCGGCGAGATCGTGCGCGGATACAACCTGCCCAACGGTCTGCGCCTTACCCAGACGCGCGTGCCGATGGGCGTCATCGGCATGATCTACGAGGCCCGGCCGAACGTCACTGTGGACGTGGCCAGCCTGTGCCTCAAGTCCGGCAATGCCGCGTTGCTGCGAGGCGGCCACGCCGCCGAACGCACTAACGCCGCCACGTTGGGCGTCATCGCCCCGGTGCTTGAAGCCCACGGTTTCGAATCCGCACTGGTGCAATCCGTCGACCAGTACGGGCGCGCCGGCGCCACCGCCATGATGGAGGCGCGAGGCCATATCGACGTGCTCGTGCCGCGAGGAGGAGCGGGTCTGATCCAAGCCGTCGTGCGCAACTCCAAAGTGCCGGTCATCGAAACCGGTGCCGGCAACGTGCATATCTATATCGACAAGTCCGGTGATCTCGCCAAGGCCATCCCGATCATCATCAACGCCAAAACCCAGCGCGTGGGCGTGTGCAACGCCGCCGAAAAGCTATTGGTTCATAAGGATGTCGCCGCCGAATTCCTGCCGCAGATCGCCGCCGCTCTGGCCGAGGCGAACGTCGTGCTGCAGACCGACACCACGTCGTACGGCATCATCTCCGGCGCGGCAATCGAGGGCCTTGACCTCAACCACGCCGCCGAAGAGGATTGGGACACCGAATACCTGGCCCTCAAAATGGGCATCAAGGTGGTGTCGGACCTGGACGCGGCCATCGACCACATCAACACGCATTCCACAGGCCACACCGAATCCATCATCGCCGAGGATTATGCGGCCATCGAGGAATTCACCAAGCGCATCGACTCGGCCGTGGTCATGGTCAACGCCTCCACCCGCTTCACCGACGGCGGCGTGTTCGGCTTTGGTGCCGAGCTTGGCATCTCCACGCAGAAGATGCACGCACGCGGTCCCATGGGATTGCGGGAGATGACCACCACCAAGTGGATCGGTTACGGAACAGGACAGGTGCGCGCATGAACGAGGACGGCAACATGAACATTACGGCTGACACGGCAAACAAGGCAAGCGAACTGCGGCCCGACATCGACCTCAACGATCCCAAGCTCGGCCTGAAGATCGCGGCCGAACGGCTCAGCATCGTCCGCTACGTGTTCCTTGTGCAGATCGAGGACGGCATCGCCTCCGCCGCCCAGCGTGCGTCGCTCGAATACGCGGACGCCGTGCTCATCGGTTGGCCCGAGACCGATTCGCCCGAAGTCGCGGACCTCGACGATGCCCAGCTCAAGATCGTGCGCGAACACATGGAGCTCATGGAAGGCTACATCGGCAAATACAGCCAGATGGAGCACGACGGTGACCTTGACGGCATGACCGACACGCTCATCCGCATCACCGAGCGTGTGGCCGAGGTCCGCCGCCTCTACCAGCCGGACTTCCCGCTGCCCACCTTCGCCGAAATTCGTCGCGTGGTCCAGGACGAATGGGATGAAGACATGGGCAAGATCGATCCCAGGGAAGACAATCCCACCGCCGGCGAAATCGAAGAGGAAACCGAATCAGCCGATGACGCCGCCGGCGAGGGCGACCAGGCATGAGTGGTGTTACCGACAGCCACAAAACGGCTGCGTCAGTTCAGTCCGAAAATCAGTGGAATCCGCCGAGCCCGCCGAAATCGTTGCCGTCACCCAAGGCGAAACCGAACGGCGCATGTCTGACCTGTCCGCGCCGGCCGGGGCCAGCAGCCATGGCAAAGGCAGGCTTTCCGCACGCGGCAACTGGCATACGCGCCTGCGCGTCGGCATCATGGGCGGCACGTTCGACCCGATTCACAACGGCCACTTGGTCGCCGCCTCCGAAGTAGCTTGGGTATACGACCTCGATGAGGTGATTTTCGTACCCACCGGCCGACCTGTGTTCAAGCTGGACAAGCACGTCACCAACGCCGAAGATCGGTATCTGATGACTGTGATCGCCACCGCATCCAACCCCAAATTCACCGTCTCGCGTGTCGACATCGACCGTCCGGGCGTCACCTACACCATCGACACCCTGCGCGATATCCGCGCCCAACATCCCGACGCCGAGCTGTTCTTCATCACCGGCGCAGACGCCGTGGCCGAAATTATGCAGTGGAAGGACGCCGACCTCATGTGGGACCTCGCCCACTTCGTGGCCGTCACGCGCCCCGGCTACTCCAGTCCGGACGGCGTGACCTTGCCCGAAGGAAAGGTCGATACGCTTGAGATCCCGGCCTTGGCCATCTCTTCGACCGATGTACGCCGCCGCGCCGAACACGACGAGCCGGTCTGGTATCTGGTGCCTGACGGCGTGGTGCAATACATCGGCAAGCATGGTCTGTATTCATACGAGGACTGACGATTCGTACGAGGACTAGTGTGCATTTGTACGAGGGCTGGTGAGGATTAGCGCGAATCAGTGCGCATCAATCCTCACCAGTGCAAAGGATAAGCAGTCAGGCCAGTCCCATCTTGATTTTCAATGCCATTACGCGAGTCGCCGCCGCCGTCACTTTCGAAGCGAAAGCCGGATCGGACTTCGCCCGTTCGTTGAGGCCGTCCACAATTGGCTTTACGTAATCCGTCTGACCGATGCAGGACATGTCGCCGCCCGCCTCGACAAGCTTTACTCCCAATTGGCTTACATCGTAGCTGCTTAACGCTTCGGCAGACATCGAATCCGAAATCACCACGCCCGTGTACTTCAGGGCGTTGCGAATATGACCGTCGATAATCGTAGAAGAAAACACCGCCGGATTATTCGGGTCGATGGATTGATACGTGGCCAACGACATCATCACCATCGCAGGATCGGTCTTGGTGATCGCCTGGTCAAAGGCACCTGCCTCGGCCCCGCCCAACGTGGTGGTCGTATCCAGAATGCCTTCGGTGGTGAAGTCGGTATTGCCGCTTACCGCGCCCAACCCAGGATAATGTTTGACCGCCGCGCCGACCTGAGCGTCTCGCAAACCTTCAATAACGGCGATGCCATGTTCGGCGTTGCCGGCCGCATCCAATCCGAAATCACGATCCAGCGCGCCAATCGGAGCATTTGAGGCACGATCGCCCACCACCGTGCCGAGCACCGGTGCCAAATCGACATTTATGCCAGCAGCAGCTAATTGCGAACCCCACGTGCCTGCCGATTGACGCAATGCGTCAGCGGACATTGTGCCCTGCTCAACGGCACTGGGCATTGTGTCGAAACCGGTACCAGTCAGATGCTGCACCTGACCACCCTCCTGATCGGTGGCGATGATGAGACGATTGCCGGCCGGCGCATATCCTTGGAGTTGCGCGGTCGCGGTCTTGACCGTATCGGCGCCGGTATTCCAATTGCCAATGAGAATGGCCGAGCCAATGTGCTCATCGGTGATTGTTGAAGCCAACGAGGAGGGATCGGAACCGGCAAGCAACGGCACCATCACTAACTGTCCCACACGTTCCTCAAGTGTCATGGCGGATACCGCACGTTGGGCTTGTGCGGCCGGTTCGTTCTTCTTCGGGGAAGGAACGTCGGCGCGTGGTAACGCACTTGTCTGGGAGGTCTGGGAAGTGGTGGTGTTGCCGTTTGATGTGGATTTGGCGAACCATCCGACATGCCATCCGTAGGCTGCCACGCCGGCCCACACCACTGCCAAAGCACATATTGTCGCCACGATTGGAGTGCTCCTGTGCCGAAGTTGGCGTGTGGCGTGTGCTGAGGGACGCATATGTTGTGGCCGTTGGCTGTTCATACCGGCAAGCGTAGAACGGAGCGTAGAACAGAACGCTGCCTCATTCTGTGCTCAGGGCATAACCTACCTCCCGCCCTTTCGATAGGCTTGAGTTATGTCTTTTAACGATCCTTTCTCAATACTGTTCGGCAATGGCGGCGATTCACGACGCAACAATGCGAACAATGACGATCCGATCATCCTCGATGTCGAGGCCGATGGGGACGGTCCGGCCCGCAACACCACGCCGGCCCCTCCGGGTCATCCCGCCCTCCACGTGGCCCGGCCAATCCGCGTATCACCCGTAAGCCAGCGTCCGGTGGCTCAGGAGGCAGCCGTGGCAGCAAGATTCTGATCGGCGTGGTGCTGGCCTTGGCCATCATCGTCGGTCTGTTCTTCGGCCTGTCCCGATTCATCACCGATCTGATGTGGTACGGCCAGCTCGGCTTCCAGTCCGTGGTCTGGACCCAGCTCGGGGTGAAAATCGGTCTGTGGGTGGCCTACGCGCTGCTCATGGCCTTGACCGGCTTCGTTTCCGCCTGGCTGGCCATTCGAGCACGCCCTGATTCGGCCGACGGTTCCACCATTCGCATTAACGGCGATGTGGTCGAGGTCGGCAAATCCGTCAGCTCGAAAACCGCTCGCCGCGTGGCCGTGGTGATTTCGCTGATCGTCGGCGTCATCTTCGGCTCTCAGTTCAACGCGAACTGGAGCGAGATTCTGCTCATGTTCAACGCGCAGTCGTTCGGCACCACCGATCCGCAGTTCGGTCTGGACAACGGCTTCTACGTGTTCGTGCTGCCGGGCCTGAAGCTCGTGCTCGCCGCCGTGGCCATGCTGCTGGGCGTGGGCCTTGTGTTTTCCGTGGTCACTCATGTGCTGATGGGTGGTATCCGCATTACTATGCCGGTTAACGGACGCGGCCTGTTCTCCATCACCAAGCGTTGCCGTCGCCAGCTTGGCATCTGGCTGATGCTCAACATGTTCGCTTGGGCAGTGCGCCAGATGATCGGCGTCTTCGACCAGCTCACCGTGCAGGGTTCACGCATCACCGGTGCCTCCTACACCGCCGTGCATGCCAACATCCCCGTCACCTTCATCATGGCCGCGCTGACCGCCATCCTCGGCGTGGTGCTGGGCATCTGGCTCATGCGTTCCCACACGCTCGAAGGCCAGGCGTCCATCGGCGTGCGCGCCTCCGCCGCGCTCAAGGCCTGGCGTGTGCCGGTGACCTCCATTGCCGTCGTGGTCGTGGTGGGTCTTGTGCTCACCGTGGCATGGCCGGTGCTGTTGCAGCGCTTCCGCGTCAACCCGAACGCACAGGAGATGGAATCCACCTACATTCAGCGCAATATCGACGCCACCCGCGCCGCCTACGGTCTTGACAAGCTCAAGACCGAGCAATACAAGGTAACCGACAAGGGCGAGCAGGGCGCTCTGGCCAAGGAGGGCGACACCACCGCGCAGATTCGTCTGCTCGACCCGCAGGTCGTCAGCCCCACATTCAAACAGCTGCAGCAGTCCAAGCAGTACTACACCTTCGCCGACACTTTGGCAGTCGACAAGTACGAGATCGACGGCGTTTCCCAAGACACCGTGATTGCCGCCCGCGAGCTTGACCTGGCCGGCAACGACAACCGCAATTGGGTCAATGACCACACCGTGTACACCCACGGTTACGGCGTGGTGGCCGCCTACGGCAACAAGGTGACCGCCGACGGCCAGCCCGAATTCTTCGAATCCGGCATCCCCACCCAGGGCAAGCTCACCGAATCCGAAAAGTACGAGCCTCGCATCTACTTCTCGCCGAACACCACCGAATACTCGATCGTCGGCGCACCGGAGGGCACGCAGGCTTGGGAGTTCGACTACCCGACCGGTTCGGAAGGTGCTCTGACCACGTTCAAGGGCGACGGCGGCCCCTCGGTTGGCAACCTGTTCTCCAGGATTCTCTACGCGATCCGCTTCGGCTCCGATCAGATTCTCTTCTCCGACCGTGTGACCAGCGAATCGCAGATTCTCTACGATCGTTCCCCCAAGGAGCGCGTGGCCAAGGTGGCACCGTACCTGACGCTTGACGGCCGCGTGTATCCGGCCGTGGTCGATGGCCGCGTCAAGTGGATCGTCGACGGCTACACCACCTCCGACGCCTACCCGTACTCGCAAATAACCGACCTCGGCTCCGCCACCAAGGATTCCACCACCGTCTCTTCCGCAACGGTCTCGTCCCTGGGCTCTCAGAAGGCCAACTACATCCGCAACTCGGTCAAGGCCACCGTGGACGCCTACGACGGTTCCGTGGACCTGTACGTATGGGATCAATCCGATCCGGTGATCAAGGCATGGGAGAAGATCTTCCCTGGCCAGTACCACCAGCTCTCCGATATCTCCGGCGACCTGATGAGCCACATGCGCTACCCGGAAAGCCTGTTCAAGGTACAGCGCGAGCTGCTCTCCAAGTACCACGTGACCTCTGCCAGCCAGTACTACTCAGGCGAAGACTTCTGGCAGACGCCGGTCGATCCGACCGAATCCCAGTCCCAGCAGGACCAGGACATCCTGCAGCCGCCGTACTACCTGACCTTGCAGACCGGTGGCACCGAGGAACCGGTGTTCTCGCTGACCTCCACCTACATTCCGGCTGGCCAGTCCACCCGTGAGATCCTGACCGGCTTCCTGTCGGTCGACTCGGATGCCGGCAATGAGAAGGGCAAGATAGGCTCGAACTACGGCACCATCCGATTGCAGGAGCTGCCCAAGGATTCGAACGTACCGGGCCCCGGCCAGGCGCAGAACAACTTCAACGCCAACGCCGATGTATCCAAGGAACTGAACCTGCTGCAATCCGGCGACACGCAAGTGGTGCGCGGCAACCTGCTCACCCTGCCGCTCGGTGGCGGACTGGTGTACGTGCAGCCCGTGTACGTCAAGTCTTCGGGTGCGACTTCATTCCCGCTGCTCAAGAAGACGCTGGTCGCGTTCGGTGATCAGGTAGGATTTGCGGATACGTTGGATGAGGCCTTGGATCAGGTGTTCGGTGGTGATTCCGGCGCGGCCGCAGGCGATGCCGAGAACGTGTCCGGTGACGGATCGTCTGGTGACCAGTCGTCCGGCATATCCGGTGACCAATCTGGTTCCGATACCAATGGTGGCCAGTCCGGCACCACGGACGGCAAGTCGGATTCCGGCTCGTCTTCCGACCGTAGCCCCGAACTCCAGCAGGCGCTGAACGATGCCGCCCAAGCCATGAAGGACAGCCAGTCCGCCATGAAGAACGGCGACTGGACCGCCTACGGCAAGGCGCAGAAGGAGCTTGAAGACGCCCTCAACAAGGCCATCGAGCTCGACAAGTAGTTCCGACAGGAATTGGCTCCCCTCAGGGTGAGGGGAGCCATCGCCGAAGGCGACTGAAGGGAGTCGGTTACCTCAACTGACATAGCCCGTCCTTATCATAAGGACGGGCTATTTGCGTATTCAAAGGAACCTCATGCCATACACCTTCCGTCCGGCCGTCGAATCCGACGTCCAAGCCATCGCCGACATCTACAACGCCTCAGTGATGGCCGGCGGTGCGACCGCCGACCTCACCCCGCGCACCTTCGACCACGCCGCGCCTGGGTCGAATCCCATACGCCGCCCTACGGCGTTTTTGTTGTGGAATCGGAAGACGGTTCAATCATTGGCTTCGGTGCGCTCTCCGTGTTCTATGACCGCGCAGGATATGACGGTGTCACCGATTTGGCCTATTACATCGATCCGGCATGGCAAGGCAGGGGAGTAGGCACGTTCATGCTTGACAGGTTGCTCACCGAGGCGCTGGCCCGCCACATGCGCAAGGCCTGCGGCATCATTTTCGCCGATAACGCCGGCTCCATTGCCCTCATGCACCGCTTCGGCTTCACCCAATTCGGACTCATGCCCGCCGCTGCCACCGACTCCACCGGCACCATGCGGGACATGTCCTACTGGTATTTGGACCTGCAGCCTTGCAGTAAGTCATTTCAGTCAAGAAAAGTGTGAGGATGCCGGAGCAAACGAGCTTGACGGCGGCGTTGAGTACAATCTTGACGGTTGGATCCGGCCGGGCATGGGCCAGTGCGCGAGGCGAACGCGCGCATGACGTACGGAACGTACAGAACGTGCATACGGGAATAAAGGAAGACGGACGAGGAGCGGATTATGGCATCGGATTTCTGGCTGATTGCGGGACTGGGCAACCCCGGCAAAAATATGAGGACACGCGGCACAACATGGGCTTCATGGCCGCCGACGTGCTCGCCGAACGTTGGACGGTGAACTTCGCCGATCACAAGGGCTTGGCCATGCTCGGTAAAGCGTGATGAACCTGGACGGCCGCACCGTCAAGTTCTTTCTGGCCAAGCCGCTGACTTATATGAATGATTCCGGCAATGCGGTGGCTTCCATTAGCGCCTATTACCAGATCGAGCCCGACCATATTGTGGTGATTCACGATGACATGGACTTGGAATTCGGCCGTATCAAGGTCAAGGCAGGCGGCTCCGCAGGCGGCCACAACGGCATCAAGTCGATTGACCGTTCCCTCGGCACGCCGAAATACGCGCGTGTGCGCATGGGCGTCGGTCACTCCAAGCGCGGTGCGAACGCGCATGACAACACGGTGAACTGGGTGCTGGGCGGATTCGGTCCGGACCAGCGCAAGCAGCTGCCCGAATTCCTGGCTGACGGCGCCGACGCCGCCGAGGACATCATCTTCCACGGTCTTGCCAAGACCCAGGAGAAGTTCAATGGCCGGTGAGGCGACGCACCCGGACCTGATCAACGGCTCACTGGTAGGCATCCTGTCTGAGCTGGAACAGGACAAGACCTTCCTGAAGCTCGCCGCCGGCGACATCGAGGCTTCGGACGACGTCGACAACTCCGTCCTGGCCGGCATCCCCGAAGGTTTGCGCCCGGCTTTGGCCGCCGCCATCGGGCAGGGTGTGGCCGGCAAACCCGGCAAGCCGGTCGTGCTGGTCGTGGCCTCCGGCCGCGAAGCCGAAGAGACCGTGGGCTCGCTGCGCTCCTGGTATGATGGCGACCCGAACGACATCGCCCAGCTCGAAGCCTGGGAAACCCTGCCGCACGAGCGTCTGAGCCCGCGCGCGGACACCGTGGCCAGCCGCATGGCCGTGTTCCGCAGACTCAAGCATCCGAGCGATACCGATTCGATGTTCGGCCCGATTCGCATTCTCGTCATGCCGATCCGCTCGCTCATCCAGCCAGTCGTCCAAGGACTGGGCGATGTCGAGCCGCTCGTGTTCACCGTGGGGGAGGACCTGCCCCTCGACGAAGCCGCCAAACGTCTGATCGAAAACGCCTATACGCGCGTGGACCTGGTCATGGACCGTGGCGAGTTCGCGGTGCGCGGAGGCATTCTTGACGTATTCCCGCCCACCGCACCGCACCCGGTGCGTATCGAATTCTTCGGCGACGAAATTGACACCATCAAGGAATTCCACGCCTCCGACCAGCGTACCTACGGCGACGGCCTCAAGACCATCTGGGCCACCGCATGCCGTGAACTGCAGCTGACCGACGCCGTGCGCACCCGCGCCAAAGCCTTGGTCGGTTCGATTCCCAATGCTGAGGACATGCTCGAATCCATCGCCAACGCCATTCCGGTCGAAGGCATGGAATCCCTGATGCCCGCACTCGTGGACCATCTGGAACCGGTGGGCTCCATGCTTCCCAAGCACGCCGTGATCCTCCTGAGCGACCCGGAGAAACTGCGCCGCTCCGCCGAAGACTTGGCAAAACCGCGAACGAGTTCCTGGCCGCAAGCTGGCATGTGGCCGCCTCCGGCCACGGCGCCGGCGCGCCCATCAGCTTCGACGAAGCCAGCTTCCTCGACTATGCGGAAACCATCAGCTCCCTCGAATACTCCGAACATCCGGTGATTCGCCTCACCAGTTTCGGCGTGGACACCACGTTGACCGGCCATGTGCAGCTCGACGCCCAGAACCCGGCCGAATTCCGAGGGGATGAGGCCAAGGCTCCCAAGGCATCGAAGGCCTGCTCGATGCCGGCTTCCACGTCACCATCACCGCCGCTGCGGCCGGCACCTTGGCCAGGCTCAAGCGTGCGATCAACACTACCGGCATCGCCAATTTCGACGTCATCCGCTCTCAGGCCATCGACGGCTTCGTGGACAAAGCCGCCAAAATCGCCCTGCTCACCGAACGCGACCTGACCGGCCGCACTTCAGCCGTGGCCGTGGCCAAAACGCCGAAACGCCGGCGCAAGGCCATCGACTTGGTGGAGCTCAAAAAAGGCGATTACGTGGTGCACGAGCAGCACGGCATTGGCCGGTTCATCGAAATGCGTCAGCGCATCATCGGCACCGGCGCCAACAAAACCACTCGCGAATACCTGGTCATCGAATATGCGCCTTCCAAGCGCGGCGCCCCGGCGGACAAACTGTTCATCCCCACCGACCAGCTCGACCAGGTCAGCAAATACATCGGCGCCGAAGCCCCCAAGCTCAACAAGCTCGGCGGCTCCGACTGGGCGGCCACCAAGGCCAAGGCCCGCAAGCACGTCCACGAGATCGCCGACGACCTGATCAAGCTATACTCCGCCCGCCAGCGCGCCAAGGGCTTCGCGTTCAGCCCGGACACCCCATGGCAGAAAGAGCTGGAAGACGCCTTCCCCTATCAGGAAACCGCCGACCAGCTCACCACCATCGACGAAGTTAAATCCGACATGGAAAAGCCCGTGCCGATGGACCGCCTCATCTGCGGCGACGTGGGCTTCGGCAAAACCGAAATCGCACTGCGTGCCGCCTTCAAGGCCGTGCAGGACGGCAAGCAGGTGGCCGTGCTCGTGCCCACCACGCTGCTTGTCCAGCAGCATTACGAGACGTTCAGCGAACGATTCGAGGGTTTCCCGGTCAATGTGGCGGCCATGAGCCGATTCCAGACCACCAAAGAGATCAACGAGGCCATCGAGGGGCTGGAAACCGGCACGGTGGACGTGGTCATCGGCACGCACAAGCTGCTGAACCCGAAAATCAAGTTCAAGGATCTGGGACTCGTCATCATCGATGAGGAGCAGCGTTTCGGCGTGGAACACAAGGAGACGCTGAAAGCCCTGCGCACCAACGTGGACGTGCTGTCCCTGTCTGCCACGCCTATCCCGCGCACGCTGGAAATGGCCGTGACCGGCATTCGCGAGATGTCCACGCTCGCCACCCCGCCCGAAGACCGGTTGCCGGTGCTGACCTATGTGGGCGCCTACGAGGATGCGCAGGTCACCGCAGCCGTACGCCGCGAACTGCTGCGAGGCGGCCAGGTGTTCTATGTCCACAATCGTGTGCAGGACATCTCGTCCATCGCCGACAAGATTCACACGCTGGTGCCCGAGGCGCACGTCGGCATCGCCCACGGCAAGATGGGGGAGAAGCAGCTCGACCAGATCATCCGCGACTTCTGGCATCGCGACATAGACGTGCTCGTGTGTACCACAATCATCGAGACCGGTCTTGATATCTCCAATGCGAACACGCTGATCGTCGACCATGCCGACCGTTTCGGCTTGAGCCAGCTCCATCAGCTGCGTGGCCGCGTCGGCCGCGGCCGCGAGCGCGCGTACGCCTACTTCCTGTACGACCCGTCCAAGCCGATGACCGAGCAGTCCCATGACCGGCTCGCCACCATCGCGCAGAACACGGCGCTCGGCTCCGGTTTCGACGTGGCCATGAAGGACTTGGAATTGCGCGGCACCGGTAACCTTCTGGGCGACGAGCAGTCCGGCCATATCGAGGGCGTGGGCTTCGACCTGTACGTACGCATGGTGTCCGAAGCCGTGGAAAAGTACAAGGAGCCCGAAGAGAACGTCGAGCCGGTGGCCGTGTCCATCGACCTGCCCATCGAAGCGTCGATTCCGATCGAGTACATCGATTCGGACAAGCTGCGTCTGGAAGCGTACCGCAAGCTCGCCTCCGTCCGCAACGAGGCCGATCTGAAGGATTTGGAAGAGGAACTTACCGACCGTTACGGCAAGCCGCCGGTCGAATTCGAGACCCTGTTCGACGTGGCCCGTCTGAAGTTCAAGGCCCGCAAGCTCGGCATTTCGGAGATTCTCGCGCAATCCAACCGCGTGCGCATCGGTCGCATCGACCCGCCCGAATCCATCCAGATGCGTATGGGCCGTATTTACAAAGGCACCCAATACCGCCCGGTCACCCACCAGCTCATCGTCCCCACCCCGTTCACCGGCTCCCTGGGCCAAGGCCCCATGAGCTCCGACCAGGTAGTCCTCTGGACCAACCAGTTACTTGATGATTTGGCATGGACCCCGTCTCAAGCAAACGGCAGAGCCGTTTGTAGACGGGGTGCGAGGCGGCAGTCGAGCCAGCTATGGCTCACCGGGCACCTCCGGTGAGCCATATTCATATTCATGCCGTCGTTTGTGACGATGATTCACCCCAGACGGAATCGTTCCGGCTGTCCAGCGAGCGGGATTAAGTGACTGCTATGAGCGAAACGACTACGAACCGCACGAACCAGAGCGCGACCACGGCAACACTTGCCGGCTATGAGATTCCCCGCCTCGGCATGGGCACGATGGCGCTCGCCATCGAGGGGCGCCCCTCCAACCGTGATCAGGCAATCGAGACCATCCATGCCGCGCTCGATGCCGGAGTCCGTTATTTGGACACGGCTTGGTCCTATTATCTGCCCAGCGCACCCGGCACCGGCGAACCGGAGGATATGGGCTATGGTGAATATCTGGTCCGCGATGCTCTGCACTCGTGGCATGGCCCCAAAGATCAGGTGCTCGTAGCCACCAAAACCGGCTGGCTGCGCACGCTTGACGGCAACGGCAACTACGGCTGGCAGGCCGACGCCCGACCTGAAACCATGATCGCCAATGCCAAGGAATCAGCCCGCCGCCTCGGTGTCGATACGCTCGATCTGCTCTACTCGCACTGCAATGATCCGCAGGTGCCGTACGAAGACCAGATGGGCGCACTCAAGCAGCTCGTGGACGAAGGTGTGGCCAAAGCGGTTGGTATCTCCAGAATCGACAACGCGGACATCGAAACCGCCCGCAATATTTTGGGCGATCGTCTCGTGGCCGTCCAGAACCAGTTCTCCCCGGTCCACCGCGACCCTGAACACACGTTGGAAACCTGCGAAAAGCTCGGTTTGGCTTTTGTCTGCTGGTCGCCACTCGGCGGATTCCTCGACCCGTTCAACGAGCATCTGTTCGACCGGTTCCGCGAAGTCGCCAAGATTCACGACTGCTCCTACCAGCGCGTCACGCTCGCGTGGGAACTTGCGCAATACCAATATCTGTTCACGATTCCCTCGGCCAGAAACCCGCAGGAGATTCAGGACTCGTTCAAAGCCAGCGAACTGAAATTGTCCGACAGTGAGATCGGCTACCTCAATGGCAAGGACGTTGACTGAGCGATTTCGTCCGTACTGCCTTGCAATCAGGCGGCACACTGGCATTGTGAGCGCTAACGCTAAATTTTGGGCGTGTTGTTCACAACGTCCACAAATCGCACTACTCTTAAGAATGTCATTCAAGATACACAACCGTTTTAAGGAGTAGTTGTGGCAGTAATTGAAAGCGTGTACGCGCGTCAGATTCTCGATTCCCGCGGCAACCCGACCGTTCAGGTCGTTCTGGACACCGAAGACGGCGCCCAGGGCCTGGGCCTGGTCCCGTCCGGCGCCTCCACCGGTGAGGCCGAGGCTTGGGAGCGTCGCGATGGCGACAAGTCCGTCTACGGCGGCAAGGGTGTTCTTAACGCGGTCAAGGCCGTGAACGAGGTCATCGCTCCGAAGGTCATCGGCATGGACGCTGCTGACCAGCGCGCTCTGGACGACCTGATGATCGAGCTCGACGGCACCCCGAACAAGGGCAAGCTGGGCGCCAACGCCATCCTGGGCGTCTCCCTGGCTGCTCTGTACGCTTCCGCCGAGTCCGCCGGCCTGCCGCTGTACCGCTACATCGGCGGCACCAACGGCCACATCCTGCCGGTCCCGAACATGAACATCATGAACGGTGGCGCTCACGCTGACTTCGCCACCGACATTCAGGAGTACATGATCTCCCCGTACGGCTTCGACACCTACTCCGAGGCTCTGCGCGCTGGCGTTGAGGTCTACCACACCCTGAAGAACGTCCTGAAGAAGGAAGGCCTGAACACCGGCCTCGGCGACGAGGGCGGCTTCGCCCCGAAGATGAAGTCCAACGAGGACTCCCTCAAGTACATCATGGACGCCATCTCCGCCGCCGGCTACGAGCCTGGCAAGCAGATCGGCATCTGCCTGGATGTCGCCTCCTCCGAGTTCTACAACAAGGAGACCGGCAAGTACCGCTTCGACGGTGAAGAGCGTGACTCCGCCTACATGCTCGACTACTACGAGAACCTCATCAACGAGTACCCGATCGTCTCCATCGAGGACCCGTTCAACGAGGAAGGCTGGGAAGACTGGGCTGCCATCACCGCTCGCCTCGGCGATCGTCTGCAGTTCGTCGGCGACGACCTGCTGGTCACCAACCCGGCTCGTCTGCAGAAGGCCATCGACCTCGGCGCCGCCAACTCCCTGCTGGTCAAGCTGAACCAGATCGGTTCCGTCACTGAGACCCTCGACGCCATCGAGCTGGCCACCGCCAACGGCTACACCTCCATGGTTTCCCACCGCTCCGGCGAGACCCCGGACACCACCATCTCCGACCTGGCTGTTGCTAAGAACACCCGCCAGATCAAGACCGGTGCCCCGGCCCGTGGCGAGCGCGTTGCCAAGTACAACCGCCTGCTCGAGATCGAGGAGGAGCTCGGCTCCACCGCTCAGTACGCCGGCTACAGCGCCTTCAAGGCCTGCAAGAAGTACCTGGCCAAGTGAGCTGAAACGCCCGTAAAGGCGTGAGTTTCCACTGAAGCTCGATACCCGTCGTATTCGTCAAGTCGAATGCGGCGGGTATTTTCGTGTGACATGAGCAAGTCGTCCCGTACCGGCAAACCTGGCAAAACCGGCAAAGCACGAGTTAGGAAAAAAGGGTCGGCGGGGCCTATAGCGTTCTTCGTCTCCCTGTTCATTATCGCCCTTGGCACCATCCAGCTGGTCTCCACCTTCCACACCTATGCCCTGAACCTGGCCGAACTCAATGGTCTCAAGCGTGAGGAGGCTTCGCTGATTGCCCAAAAGCAGGAGTTGGAAAACGACATCAAGCGTTGGGATGACAAGGCCTACATCACCGCCCAGGCCCGTGAACGCCTCGGCTTCGTATTCCCCGGCGAACAGGCCGTGCGTGTGCTTCATCCCGAAGCCGTGACCGGCTCCGATAGCGAATCCCAGAAAACGGAAGATTCCAGTAGCAGCAACAAAAAAGTCCTGCCATGGTACAGCGAACTGTCTTACTCGCTCAAAAGGCCGATGAGCCTGTGACCGATAGCGAGTCCGGCAAATCCGATATTTCCGGTTCCTCTGACTCGTCATCCAACGACTCATCCAAGCGGTCCGATAAGTCAGACCAGAACACCCAATCCGATCAGAACACCCAACAGAATACCCAACAGAACACAGGGGAGGGAACCCAACAGTGACCATCGATATCGCCGCCAAGGCCAAGGCCCTTGTCGATACCGTGCTTGCCGAGCCCGCCAACGATCATGACATCGACCTGGTGCAGCGTCAGCTCGGCCGATACCCGCGCGGCATGGTCGCCGTGGGGGCGCGATGCGTCTGCGGTAGGCCACTTGCCGTAATCACCCGTCCGGTGTTGCCCGGCGGAATCCCTTTCCCCACCACGTGCTATCTGACCGGTCCGGAAGCCGTCAAGGCCGCCTCCCATGTCGAGGCCGCCGGCGTGATGCAGCAATACAACGACATGTTGGCCTTGGACGAGGAGCTCAAGGCCGCATATGAGCAGGCCCATAACCTGTATCTGGCATTCCGCCACGAACTGGCAGGACGTCTTGGCGACAGTGAGGAGCATATTGAAGGCACTTCGGCCGGCGGCATGCCGGTGCGCGTCAAGTGCCTGCATGCCCTGCTGGCCCAGTCCTTGGTTATGGGGCCGGGCGTCAACCCCATTGGCGATTTGGTACTGGAACGCGTCAAAGACGAATTCGATCCGACCGTCTGCCGCTGCACGCTGGACGATTGATCAACAGATGAGCCAGCGCGAACAGTCCATTCATACGCACTAAGGGATACGAGGAGAAGGCAATGAGCAAGGAATCCGTAACCGTCGCCGGCATTGATTGCGGCACGAACTCCATTCGACTGAAAATCGCACGTGTCGATGCCGATGGCATGCATGAGGTGGTGCCGCGCATCCTGCGTGTGATCCGTCTCGGCCAGGATGTGGACAAGACCCATCGTTTTGCCGACGAAGCGTTGGAACGCGCCTATGTGGCCGCTCGGGAATTCGCCGGTGTGATTGCCGAACATCCCATCGACGGCCTGCGTTTCGTTGCCACCTCTGCAACTCGTGACGCGGAAAACCGTGAGGAGTTCGAGGATGAGATCGAACGTATCCTCGGCGTGCGCCCCGAAGTCATTCCCGGCACCGAAGAAGCCGACCTGAGCTTCCTTGGTGCCACTTCCGTGGTCAATCGCGACGATCTGCCCGCCCCCTATCTGGTGGTTGATCTCGGCGGCGGGTCCACCGAGCTGGTCATCGGTGGCGACGGCGTCAGTGCGCCCACTACCCAGGTTCAGGGCGCGTTTTCCATGAACATCGGTTCCGTGCGCATGACCGAACGTCATCTGACCAATGATCCGCCGACCCAGACACAGATCGATGAGGCCGTTGTGGACGTCGATGAACATATCGATGAGGCCTTCCGCACCGTGGACGCAGGCAAGGCCCGTACCATCATTGGCGTGTCCGGCACGGTGACCACGATGACCGCCTTGGCCATGGGATTGAAGGAATACGATCACACCGTGGTCGACGGGCATCGGCTGAGCCTTGAAGACGCCTATGCCGTGGACGACAAGTTCCTTAGGATGACGCGCGCCGAGCGCCGCGAATACAAGACCATCCACCCCGGCCGTATCGATGTGGTCGGCGGCGGCGCTGTGGTCTGGAGCCGTGTGCTGGCGCGTGTCAGCGAAGCCGCCAAGGCCGATCATGGTGAAGCCATCGATTCGTTCGTTGCCAGCGAACACGGTCTGCTGGACGGCATTGTGCTCGATTATGGTCGCCGGTTGCTGGCTCAATAGCGTAAGTGGTAAGTGCCTCCAGCGGGCTGAGCCGTTAAGCAAACAGCCCGGTGGGCTGTTTGTAGGCGAGGGGAGCGGCTATGCCGCGACGGCTGCACGAAGTGCAGCAACCCGCAAGCAATGCTCAGGGCAGGAGATAGCTTATAATAGAAAAGTTGGCCTCCGTGGCGAAATGGTATACGCAGTCGACTTAAAATCGATCGCTTCGGCTTGTGGGTTCGAGTCCCACCGGAGGCACCTTGAAATCGGCCTGTGGCCGATGCCGTTTTGCGGCTGTGCCGTGGTCTCTCCCCAGTCGGCTTCGCCGACAGCCCCCCTCGTCAGAGGGGGCTCGCAGCTCACTATGTGGAGAGCTTATAAGGCCGAAACAAAAGGCCGTTAGGCTATGTGGCGTTGTGACGATGTACCTGATGAAACGAGGAATCCACATGGCTTCACGCTGGACCGATGTCGAACGAGTCGAACAAGGCGCACTGCCCACCATGCTTGCCCAAGCCGTCATTGCGGGCACTGCACTCACCGTTGGTGCCATCGCCTGCTCGGGATTCTATCTGTCCATGATCGGCAATGTGGCCGCACTCCTGCCATGGGCGACTATCGTGATACTGATCGCCGTGGCGTTCACCTACATCGTCGGCTTCGCCCTGTTGTGGTGTGCCGAAGCCCTGACCCTGCGTGCCAACGACAAACTCAAGCCATGGCTGTACGGCGTCGTCGGATTAATCGGCTACGGCGTGTGGGGCATGTTCGTGATGAGCGCGATGATGAACACGCTGAACCAGCCGCTGAACGGCGTGGTGTTGTCGAACGGCGATGTGATGGCCCTGACCGTCAACTACGCGGTGTTCGGCTTCATCGCCTTCCTGTTGGCACAGGCGTACGCGCCCAAAATCGCCACCAAGAAGGGACTGACCATCGGGCTGATGGTGGTGCAGATCGTATTGGCCATCATCGGTATCATCGTACTGGTCATGATGTTCTCCGCACTGTCTCACTGACTGACTTATCGCTCGCCGGCATGACGCGCGCGGCCATCATCGCACAAGGCGAAAGCGATTCCGGGCGCTGGGCTGGGATACGATATCGTGATGGCATGACGCCTGGTAACACCGGCATGCCGAACCAGCAGGGGAGAAGGAGCCAAATGTTCAGTGTGCTTGACATGTTCACCATCGGCGTCGGACCTTCATCCTCGCACACCGTAGGCCCGATGGTCGCGGCACATGCTTTCGCCTCCTCGTTGCAGGCCGACCATTTGGTCGATCGCACCGCACGTGTCAAAATCACGCTTTATGGTTCTCTGGCGCTGACCGGTCTCGGCCACGGCACCGATCGTGCTGCGATGGCTGGGCTCGAAGGCAATCTGCCGGCCACCGTGGATACCGACCACATGATGCACATCCGCGAGATCTGCGCGTTGGATGATACTCTGAACCTCGCCGGCCTCAAACGCATCCATTTCGACTACGACCGTGACGTGGTGTTCGAACAATGGAAGCGCATGGCCGCGCACCCCAATGGCATGCGATTCCAGGCGTTCGACGCCGCCGCAAGCTTGGTCGACGAACAGGTCTGGTATTCCATCGGCGGCGGATTCGTGCGCAAAGGCGCTCCCGAAGACCCGATGATCGGCATTCATGAACGCCCTCCGGAAGGCGCCTCCTTTGCCGATGCGGACGAGTCATCATCCACTGATTTCGGCGTCGAGGCACCCTACCCGTTCTCATCATGCACTGAACTGGTGTCGTTATGCCGGGAACATCATCTCAGCATCGCCGAACTTGTATGGGCCAACGAAACCGCTTCACGCTCGGGCATCCAGGTCCGATCCGATATTGATGCCATCTGGCGTGTTATGCGCGCCTGTGTGGACCACGGATGCACCTCGGCGGAACCCACATTGCCCGGTGGCCTTGACGTACCCCGCCGCGCGCCGAAAATGTATCGGCGTCTCGCCTCGAATTCCGATGTGCTGCGCCGCGACAGCCGGCGCAAAGACGCCGTGCTCGAGTCTTCCGACGCCGCATGGGTGGATCTCTTCGCCTTGGCCGTCTCTGAGGAGAATGCCGGAGGCGGGCGCATCGTAACCGCTCCGACCAACGGTTCCGCCGGCATCATTCCCGCCGTGCTTCACTATTACTGGCATTTCGTGGACAACGCCAATGAACAGGGCGTGGTCACGTTTCTGCTGACCGCCGGTGCCATCGGATACCTGTTCAAACGCAACGCCTCAATTTCCGGTGCGGAAGTCGGTTGCCAGGGCGAAGTCGGCTCGGCCTGTTCGATGGCGGCGGCCGGACTTGCCGCAGTCATGGGCGGCACGCCGGAACAGGTGGAAAATGCTGCTGAGATCGGCATCGAACACAACTTGGGTCTGACTTGCGATCCGGTGGGCGGATTGGTGCAGATTCCATGCATCGAGCGCAATGCCATGGCCGCCAACACCGCCATCAACGCCGTGCGTATGGCCATGCTCGGCGACGGCTCACACATCGTGACCCTTGATCAGGCCATCGAAACCATGAAGCAGACCGGTGAAGACATGATGGCCAAATACAAGGAGACCTCCAAGGGTGGACTTGCCGTCAATGTCGTCGAATGCTGATTGACATGTCCGGTATTCACCAGCATGATGACCGGAATTGACGTATACGGCCAGCGTGTCGTATCGCACAGGGATGAAGGACTACCGCCGATTCGCCGATGGTGCTAAGGTAGGGCGCATTGTGTCTTTGAAGGAGGACTAATGACAGATCAGATGCCTCAGGTGAACGCCGAATTTGGCACCACGCCCGTTATCGAGTTCCCGACGCCCGAAGCCCCGAAGGGCCTCAAGGTTGTGGAGCTGACCGAGGGAGACGGCCCGATCGTGCGTCGCGGCGACACCGTCACCGTGAACTACCACGGCGTGGTGTGGGGTAAGGACACCCCATTCGACTCCAGCTTCGACCGTCATCAGCCCGCCAGTTTCGGCATCGGCGTGGGACAGGTCATCAAGGGCTGGGACCAGACTGTGCCGGGCCATAACGTGGGTTCGCGTCTGGTGGTTTCCATTCCGCCGGAATACGGCTACGGTTCCCGCGGCATCCCGCAGGCCGGCATCGGCGGCGAGGACACGCTGGTGTTCGTCATCGACATCATTTCCACCCGCTGACCATAGGTCAGCACATGACGACGCGGGGTCATAGCCGGCGTTTTGTCATAAATAACGAAGATTGTTTCAGCATCGACAACGGTTCAGGAGGACGATATGGCTGAGGACAAGGTCTACCTGCTGACGCAGGAAGCATACAACAAGATGAAGGAAGAGCTCGCCCATCGTGAAGGTGAGCTGCGTGAGGAAATCGCGCACAAGATCGCCGTGGCGCGTGCCGAGGGCGACTTGTCCGAGAACGGCGGCTACCAGGCCGCCCGTGAGGCGCAGAGCAAGAACGAGGGCCGCATCACCGAGCTCACCGTCAAGCTGCGCGATTCCAAGATCATCGAGAATGCTCCGGAAGGCACCGTGGGCGAGGGCTCTGTGGTGACCATCGAGCTCAACGGCAACGAGATGACCTACGTGCTCGGCAGCCGTGACATCGTGGCCGGCACCGACTACGACATCATGACCCCGGATTCCCCGATTGGCAAGGCCATCGAGGGCGCCAAGGTGGGCGACGTCGTTTCCTACACCGCACCGAACGGCCGCGAGCTGTCCGTGACTGTCAAGGCCGCCAAGCCGCTGGCCTGAGTTAAGTGACTGGTATGCCCCCGTAGGCGGGGGCATACTTATATGTCGTAGCGCTTATTGCCACAGCGAGACGATCACCATGTAGATGGCCACCATATGGCAGGCATATCCGGCCACCGTTCCGCAGTGGAAAATCTCATGGAATCCGAAGACGCGAGGCCAAGGGTCGGGCTTGCGCAAGGCGTAGACGATGGCGCCGAGGATGTAGCAGGCACCGCCGGCGCACAGCAGCACCACCACGGCTGGCCCCGCATACGGCGAATTCCAGAACATCACCATATAAGCCAGGCCGTAGATGCCGAAGATGATGTACACCACCGTATACAGCCAGCGTGGTGCATTGATCCAGATCACATGAATCACGATGGCGATGGCCGTGCACGCCCACATCGATATGATGATCACATTGCGCCAGAACGGTTCCAGCGCAAACGAAACCGGGGTATACGTGCCGGCAATGAGCAGGAAGATGTTGACATGATCGATACGCCGCAGCACATCGGTGACGCGCGGGCTCCAATCGCCCAGATGGTAGCAGGCCGAATTGGTGAACAGAATCAGCGACGCTGTCATGAACACGGCACACGCCCACTTCAGACTCGCGCCATGTGCCAAGCATATAAGCACGATGCCTGCCGCCAATGACAGGGGAGCGGCAATCGCGTGAATCCAGCCGCGCATCAACGGCTTTGGCCGTCCGTGCACGTCGAGACGAATCTTGCGTTCCACTTCCGCAGGGGCAATGCCCTCGATTTTCAGCGCACGGTTCTCCGCTTTGGCGAGCTTGTGCCGGGCCTTCTCCTCGGCTTTGGCTCGAATGGCCTCGGCCTTGAACTGGGCCTTGGCCCGTACGGCATCAGCCTTGGCCTGCAACGCCTGTTCGCGCGCCTCGATAGCCGCCTGACGCTTGGATGCGATGGTGGCATCCTCTGCAATCGTCGCGCTGTTATGAGCGTCGTGATGCATCGTCTTTTCCGAGTCGCCGGTTGTTGATGCCATGGTGATGCCCCCGTTTCACGAGTTGACGATACGCTTCTTACGCTGCCGTAACCTACGTTAGCGTAACTTTTATGCTTGTCAATACCGACTCGCACGAACACTATCACCCAATGGCGGCGATACTATGGAATCCGAAGATGAGAACGTCGCAGCAATAAAGGGCTCGGCGATGGTGTATTGCACGGAGTGTGGGTTTGCCAACGAGCAAGGAAATGCCTTCTGTTCGCAGTGCGGAAGCCCATTGGAGCAGCCCGAGGCCAATCCGGCGGCCCTGCTTCTCCTGAACCTCCCGCCGGGCGTCCTGGCGTCGATCACACCAAAGCGGTGGTGATTGTGCTCATCGCGCTGATTTGTGTCGTGGCGTTGGTCATCGGCTTGTTCGTCACCCATAGCATGGGATTGTGGGGAGCTCAGCCGCAGGCGCAAACATCGGCACAGTCGACCGGGGCCGATGCGTTGGATTCCGCCGATGATGGCACGACGGATTCTTCTGACGCCAAGTCCAAGGCCAAGAAGAACACGTCTGATAGCGCCAAAGACAAGAACAGCGACGATTCGTCCAAGAAAAGCTCGACGGAGAAGTCGAAGCCTTCCACTCCGGTGATCACATCCAGCCAGTTGTCTGACATCGCGGATTCATACTCGTCCTCCGATGTGGCCGTCTCCGCCATGGTCATCGATGGAACATCCGCCGACTCCTCAGAGGACGCCACCATCGCGACCACGTCGCAGTCCGGCAAGCAATTCGTGGCTGCCGATTTCTATCTGCCGGTCTATCTTGCGGCCCAGGACAATGGCGATGACAACGCCAAAGCGCAGGCAAACGCGATGATGGGTTCCATGGACACAGCAATGCCGGCAATATGGTGGCGGCTTCGGATATCAAACTGTACGTGATGCTTGCCGTGTACGATAAGCAACATGCCGGCACCTTGGCCACGGGCGGGAAGCCGTGCAACGCGATTGGCGCGGTATTGAAGATGCGATGTCGTCATAGTCGTCGTACTTGCCCGTGTGACTTGCCGCGACGGCGGCGGTGCGTCTGCGTATGATAGGGATATGGCTGATTTTTCACATATCCTTGCAACGCGCCCCGACTTCGACGACGAGGACCGCGAGTGGCTGCATCATCTTGTCGCCGATTGGCAGGTGATCGCCGATTGAGCTTTGCCGATCTGCTGCTGCTGGTACAGGATGGCGATGGCAAATACGTGGTGGCCGAGCAATGCCGTCCATCCACCGTTATGACGCTGCGGGCGGAAGACGTGGTGGGAAACGTCATGCCGGACGACATGGTCGGCGAATTGGACGCCGCCATGCTCTCCAGCGTGGTGTTCCGCTCCACGGTATTGAGAACCGTGGGCAAGGCGACCGTCTGCAACGTGTACGCGCCGGTTCGGCACAATGGCAAGACCTTGGGCTTGGTCGTGCGTGAGACCAATATGGCCACACGAGAATCCAACGGCCGATATGAGTCGGAAAGCATCAACGCCGGCAAGCATCTGTACGAGATGATTCCGCGAGGCCAATTCCCCTACAAGGATTCGGTGATGAGCCAACGCCATATCGCTCGCGTGGCGGACGGCTTCATCATCCTGACCATGGACGGCGTGGTTCGATACGCAGCCCCGAACGCCATCAGCTGCTTTAGGCGTCTCGGTCTGCTGACCACCATCGCCCTGCCATTACCTCAGCGAACTCGGCACACAGCTATTGAAGGAGAACGACCCTGTTCCGGAAACCCTGCCGTTGGTGTTGACAGGCAAAGCCGCGGTCGACTCCGAACTCAACGCCAACCGTTCCGCCGTCTCGATGCGCTCGTTGCCCTTGTATGACAACAACGGCCGTATCGGAGCGATTCTGCTATGCCGTGACGTCACCGAGCTGCGCCGTCGTGAGCAGGAGCTGCAGACCAAGGACGCTACGATTTCCGAGATTCACCATCGTGTCAAGAACAACCTGCAGGCCGTCTCCGCATTGCTGAGGCTTCAGGCTCGTAAGACCAAGTCGGATGAGGTCAAGAAGGAATTGCAGGAGGCGCAACGCCGCGTGCAGACCATTGCCATGGTGCATGAGGGATTGAGCCAGACCGCCGACGAGGTCGTCGACTTCGACAAGGTGATCGCCAACCTGCTGCGCATGGCCGTGGACCTAGCCACGATGAAAGACCAGCACATCGATATCAACTACATGGGCAAGTTCGGCATGATGCCCGCTCAGGATGCCACGCCGCTGTCCCTCGTGCTGACCGAGCTCATCACCAATTCGGTGGAGCATGGGTTCGAAGGCCGCAAGGATGGCCATATCACGATTTCCGTGGGCCGCTCCGGCCCGAACCTCAATGTGGTGGTCGAGGATGACGGTTCCGGTCTCGGCTCCGAAGAACAGGGTGGATTGGCTCGTTCTTCCGGTTCCGGTTTGGGCACGCAGATCATCAACACCTTTGTGACCAATGATTTCGGTGGTTCCGTGCATTGGGAGCCGCGCCGCGAAGGCGGCACCCGCGTGGTGCTTGATATGAAGCTCAGGGCTGCTCAGGACGAGTGATGCGAAGCCCGAAATGAGGAAACCCTCCCAAGCGGGAGGGTTTCCTAGTATGACGAAGCGATAATCAAAACATCAGATTTGCATCTGCATGGCCTGAGAACGGCGGGCGCGCATGGCGCGGCGCTTCAGCGCACGACGCTCATCTTCGCTCAAGCCGCCCCACACGCCGTAATCCTGATTGGTGTCCAGTGCGCACTTCAGGCATGCGTCAATCACTTTGCAGGTGCGGCACACGGCCTTGGCCTCCTCAATCTGCTGATAGGCTGCACCGGTGTTGCCCACCGGGAAGAAGAGTTCCGGATCCTTGTCACGACATGCGGCCTTGGCTCGCCAATCAAAAGCGCTGCTCATTGCTTGCCTCCCTTAAAAGCCCCGTGGCTGGTGTTGTTCCTTAAGTCCAGTACCAAGGTAACCACGAACCGTGGTGATTTTCAAGAGGTTTTGCCGAGAAAAAACCGAAGTTTTCACGAAGCGCACTGCACCAGACATGCCGATGTGCCCTCGATGAGCACGGCCCGGCCCGCGTTGTCGGCATCGATATGACTCATCATATCCAATAGGCGAGCGGGGACTCCGGCCATAAGATCGGACGTTCTCTCCCCGCACGGGAACACGATTCTGGTATTGCAATGCTCCGGTATACGTATCGGGCGAATCGTGCTGACGGCGAATACCACGCTGACGGACTCATCGGCCAACGCATGTGTGAAAGACAGCGCCTGCTCGTCGGTGCGGAATGGGTCGAACAACTCATCGGCGTCGTCGACGAACCACACGATATGCGGAGGCGGTGGTGCATCCGAGCTGGCATACGGCGTGCAGCGGCCGCCATGAAGCCATTGCGAGCTCCATACCCGACGATGCGGGGAACTGACACGTACCGCCAAGCCATCAGCCATGCTGGCGTGTCGAGCCAATGTTTTCAGCAACGTGGTTTTGCCGCGCCCCTGCGGGCCGATGACACCGATATTGCCACCGGTGAGGGATACCGTCGCCTCTCGCAGGTTGATGCCATCGTCGGCAAGTCCAAATCGAATGCGTTGCGGTGCGTGGTCGGCCACAGTCCGGTCTTTTACGTGCCGGGGGAGTGGCGCGGTAAACAGGGACGGTTGCGGCGGGCTTCCGACGAACCGCGATGCGAACGCGATCTGGCGGCACACCGCATCGATATCGCGTGCCGTTGCACAGCGGAATGCCGTCACCTGTTCGGAATCGTTGCAGAACGCCGCACCGGGCATTGCCGGACTGAGGTCGGCGGCACGACCATCGCCAAGCAGCTCGCATGATTGCAGACGGTCCCGAACCCGTAAACAAATGCTGACGGACATATTCGCCTTCATATCGGCACTGACCTGACCCATGGGATTCTGCGTACAGGCGATCAGATACATGCCCAGTGACCTGCCGAGCGAGGCAATACGCACCAGACGATTCACATAATCCGGGAGCTGGTCCTTCAGGGCATGGAATTCGTCAATGACCACGATCAGGCGCGGTGGTGGATTGACCATATCGCGGATATCGGAAGCATGGACAGCGGCGGACAGCTGTTCACGGCGTGTCAGTTCGGCTTCCAGCGCACGCAACGCGCGTACGGCATGCGCCAGATCCAGATCGCATACGCTGCCCACGGTATGCGGCAACCGTTCGAGTTTGCGGAACGCGGAACCGCCTTTGAAATCCAAGAACACGAAATTCAGATGCTCAGGCCCGTTCATCGAGGCGAGCGCCAGACACCAGCTTTGCAGCAACACGGATTTTCCGGAACCAGTGGTGCCGGCCACCAGAGCATGCGGCCCCTGACGGTTCAGATCGAGCATCAGCGGCTCGCTTCCGGTCATGCCGATCGGCACCGCAAGGTCAAGGGGTTCAAGCCAGCGGCCCACAATGGCGCGCCATGGCAGGCGTGCGAAGTGCAGCAGCGATTCTATCGGCTGCGACGGCGCATGACGGAGGTCTGCGGCGCGGTCATCGGCGTCGCCCGTGATACCGACATCGATCGTTGCCTGTTGCGGATCGGGAGCCTTCTCCGGGCCTGGAGGCGAGGGGAGCGTCAGCAGCAGGGACACGAGACAGGCGAATATGCCCGGTGCGATCATGGCGGCGAACAGCCATTGCCCGTGCAACAGCAGTATGACCATCATCAATGCCTGCGCGATCATCGGGCATGCCGCGGCAAACATGGTCAGGCGGGCGCGCAATGGCGGCGCGCCCAAACGGTGCTTCGCCCGGGATACGGCGGATGCCGTATGGACGGAATGTCGCTTCGAATCGTTCTGCTGTGATGTCATGCTTCCAGCGTGGGGGAACGCATGCCGAAAGCGCAAGCCGAATCAAGGTATGTGGTTCTAGCTTGCCGAGTTATCCACATGACATTTTGCCCGTGCATGATTGGCGGTGTAGGCAACGGTGACGATCATGCGCCGATGATGAAGCCGATGGGCTCCGGGAAAGCGTCGGTCAGCCTTCCGCCAGATTGCCCACGGTGCCGGCCTTATACGTGCCGTCGGCAAGTTGATTGAACAGTTCGGTGTTCTTGGCGTCGTCAAGCAGCACCGAGGAACCAACGCCATCAACGTAATAATCGGGGTCGGACCAGTACACGCTGCCGGAGATGCCATTCGAGCCGGTGGCGCTTTTGAACGCCAACGCCATGGTGAGCAACGTGTAAGGGTTGGTCTTCTCGTCCACGGTGAGTGCGCTCATCGCGGCATTGGACACTGCCACGATTTTGGACGGATTGGTCAGGGTCTCACTGCTGGAAGCCTTCTTGACGATGGCCGAGATGACCTGTCGCTGGCGTTCGTTGCGTCCGAAGTCTCCTCGCGCGTCGGCATATCGCATACGAGAGAAGGACAATGCGGTGGAACCATCCGCCGTATGGCATCCCGCCTTCCAGTTCAGTCCGGAATAGGAATCCTGAACATCCTCGTCATAGCACAGTTCGATACCGCCCAAGGCGTTCACCACGTTCTGCAGACCGCCGAACTTGATCTGTGCCACATGATCGATTTTCTGGCCGGTGATCTGCTCGACGTTGCTTACCAAAGCCTTCTTGCCCGCAATCAGCGCCACCGCATTGATTTTCATGTACTGGTTATCGACGTTCATGAGCGAATCGCGGGGAATGGAAACCAACGAACTCGGCCCGCTTTTGGGCTTGATCAGCACCAGAATCGTATCGGTCCTGAAGCCAGAGATATTGTCTACGCCGCCGTAATCGGTGGAACCGTCACGCTCATCGGAGCCAAGAATCAGCCAAGTCGAGGCCGGCGTGTTGGGGGTGTCGGTCAGCCAGTCGCTCCGATTCAGTTTGCTGTCCACCCATTGCCAGGCACCGAAAACGGAAAGAATCAACGCCGCCACCAGTACCGCGATTGCGCATAGGGTGATGCGTAAGGCTCGCGGACGGCGTGCCGTTACCGTTTTCGCCGTTGCCGCCGCCGGCCGGCCAAGATGGCTGAACTTCGTGGACACGTTTGCTGCTGGCGATGAGGGCCGGGAAACCGGCATATCCGACGGATTGCGCACGGCGTTGCGGGATGAGCCGGAAGACATCCGCGCTCGCGACGGCGGAATGCTGCGCGGTGCGGCGGCATCCGGAGCCGTGCTGCGAGTGGCGCGTCCGGTTTCGGAGAAAACTGGGCGGAGTCCGCCTGCCGTTGTCCGCGACGTTGGCGCTTGTCGTGGCGTTGGCGTTCAGTTGAGGCTCTTCGATGTCATTTCCCGTGACGGACGGACGGGCCGATGGAGCTTGACCTGACTGGCGCGAGGTTCGGGCGGGGGCGAAGGAGCGTGGCACCTGCCCGGAAGGCCGGGTGCGTCGATTTCCCGCAGGAATGAAGCTTGGCGGGTTGATATGCGGATCCGCCCCACCTGATTCCTGCGTCATAACCCCTCCTGAAACTGTCGATTGTCTGAATGACACTTTGACACAGCATCCGCCGGGTGTTCCTGCGCTATGGTGTTCCTGCGCAGGAACGGCACAATATCATGTGCAACGGCGTCAGGGCATCGCGTTCACGCCATAGCACACAGTTCCATAAAAATGATGTAATGACACGAGAAAGAATTTGACAAAACCGAAATTGCATGTGTGTAATTTAGTCCGTATGAAAAGCTCAATAGGCAAGGAGAATCGCATGTGGGGTGTGGTCGACGATTCAGCCGAAGAGCCATGGCACGAATTGTGGGGACTATTCCGACCTGATGGCGATGTATCTTGGCAGCACAAGGCGTTGTGCGCGCAAACCGATCCGGAGGCGTTCTTCCCGGAAAAGGGGGGCTCGACCCGTGATGCCAAACGTGTGTGCGCAAAATGCGAAGTGCGTGAGCAATGCCTGAAATGGGCCATCGACCATGATGAGCGATTCGGTATTTGGGGTGGCATGAGCGAGCGCGAACGCCGTCGATATAAGCGAGAGCACCGGGAGCGGGCGTAGCTCCACACACCCCCTTCAAGTCTGGTGCGTACACTGGGAGTTTATGAGTCCGACAGGTAATAGCGATATTCATGAGGCGTTGGCCGACGCCATGTCTTCTCGACCATATACGCATAGGCAGGATGTGGATACCGGCATTACGGCTGTGATCACCGTTGAGGAGGATATGCGTTTCCTCCGGTCTACATTGCGTTCGGTATTGACGCAGAATGTTCTTCCGGGGGTCGTCATCATCGCCGACGCGACCGGGCGCACCAGTTCGAGGATAACCACCTCGTTCGAGGTCATCCCCTCGCCATCGGGGCCGGTGATGGAGGTGCCGCAGTCCAAGCATGTGACCATTCACATCGTCTCGGCCAAGGGCGCACGCTCCTTCGGCGATGCGGTCAGCCGGGCATTGGATCGTGCCGATCTGGATGACGCTCCCCGCGCATTGTGGCTGCTCCATGATGATTCCCGCCCTTCGGATGACTCATGCCTTGAACGATTGCTTGAGGCGTGGCGCAATACGCCGGGCGCCAGTGTGCTCGGGTGCAAACAGTGCGATTGGGAAGGCTCCCATCTGCATGATGTCGGTATGTATGCGGGTCACCACGCCGTGCATTCCCTGGTGGTCGATGGAGAACCCGATCAGGAGCAGTATGACGGGCGGCAGGATGTGTTTGCGGTGTCGCTGGCAGGCGCGCTGGTGTCCATGTCGCAATTCACGCGACTGCGGGGCATCAATGCCTGGCTGACCACCTACAGCGAATCGGTTGATTTCTGCCGCCGTGTCTGCCTGAGCGGCGGACGCGTGGTGGTTGTCCCGCAAGCGGAGATATCACATCGTCGCGCACGGTATGAGGGCATTCGTACGCGAGGCGGGGAACCGCTTAAGGACGATCACACGGTCAATCATGCGATGACGGTGCATCGCTCCCAACAGCGGTATCTGTACACGGACCTGGCCATGTCGTCCTGGTTTATCGTCTGGCTGTGGAGGCTGCTCCGCAGTTTTGGCATGGCCATATCCATGATGTTCGGCAAGAAGCCGTATGAAGCATGGGTGCAATTGTGCCTGCCATGGCTGGCCTTGGCCGATATCGCGGGAAACATGAAATCACGCAGTCTGGTGGCCAGACAATCGAAGGTCGCCGCATCGTCCCTGCATGTCTTGTTCGCAGACAGCCAGCAGATCAAGCAGTTCCATGATCGTCGGGATGCATTCCAATCCCAGCAGGGCAGAGTGCTGCTCAGTCCGCTGGAACGTGCCCATCTGCGGACACGCACCATATATCGCTGGAGTGCGGCCGTGGTGATGGCGCTGGTGTGCTTTGCGGCCATCGCGGTGATGTATTGGCCGGTGTTCTGTTCGATATTCTCCGGCGGATCGTTGTATTCCGATGTGTTGCTTCCCACCGGTGCCAGCTTCACGCAACTGGTGCAGTCCGCCACCACGCCGTGGGTGTTTGGCAGCGGCACCGGCATTCCTGCGCCGCCCACGCCGTGGCTGCTGGTGCTGATGCTGGCCTCGTTGGTCACGCTCGGCCATGTGACCGCCGCTTTGGCGATGATACTGTTTGTGGCCGCGCCGCTGAGCGCATTGTCGTTCTGGGCGCTGGCGGGCGTATTCACCCGCTCGGACGTGGTTCGTGTGCTGGGAGGACTGCTGTGGGCATCCACCGGCATTATGTTCGGCTGGTATGCGCAGGCCAATATGCCGATGCTTACCGTAATGGTGTTCCTGCCGGCCGCGTTCGCATTCGTGTTCCGTGCCGTGGGCATGTACCATACCGAAGACCCGCTCAAGCCGCGCACATCCGTTCAGGCCGCGGCCATCGCCGCACTGTGCTTCATCCCTGTGGTGGCCGCTGAACCGCAGCTGCTGTTCGCGCTGATCGTCGTGTTCCTGATGTTCCTGCTATTCGTGCGTCGCAAGCGCGCCATGCTGTTGCTAATTCCGGTTCCTGCCGCCTTTGCGGTGGCTCCTACGCTCGTCAATGCGGTGCGTTACGCCGATTTGGGCATGTGGCGTCAACTGTTCGGCGACATCACGGTGCCAACGTCATCCGCCAACGGGTCGCCGGCGTCGCTGAGTCTGCTTGAGGCCGCACAGCGTGCGCTGGGATGGCGAATGGGGTCGACTGATTATGCCGATTTGGCGGTCACTGTGCTGTTTGGCGTCATCACGCTGCTTGCTCTTGCTTCGCTGGTGCTGCCGTTCGCGTTGCGGACCTCGCGACTGATGTGGGTGGTAATCGTCTGCGGAGGCGCGCTCGCCCTGGTCTCCAGCCGTGTGGCCATAACCGTGGATGCCGATGGTGTCGTGGCCGGTTCCGCGCAGCCGGGCATCGCGATGATGATATTGGGCTTCCTCGCCTGCGTGTGTCTCGTCGCTGGTGGGGCGGTGAAGCGATTCCAACCGTTGCATGCGTCTGGCAGTGATCCCGCATCGAAAAAGGACCGTCTGCATGTGCTCATCGTGTCTGGCCGTGTGGTGCTTGCTCTGATACTGGTGTGCTGCATTGGCATCCAATGCATGTATGGCATCGAACGTCATAAGGATGCGGGACTGGGCGTGTCTGAAAACGGCCTGCCCATGGTCACCACCGATTATCTGGAGGCCGGTGCCGATCATCGTGTGCTTGCCGTGAGCGCGGAGACCCGCAACATTGTCAACTATGCGGTGATGCGCACCTCGCGCGGCGATTTGATCGACAGCTCTCCGGTCCAGCGGGCGCGCCTGCTGTCCGGCAAGCATGATGCGGTTGACGAACAACTGGCCCAGGCCTGTGCCTCGCTGCTGTCCAATCCCGACGAAGAGGCCATCGCGGCCATCAGCGCGCTTGGATTCGGCGGCATCTACGTGGTTCCCGAGACCGGCGATTCCTTGAACGACATGCCGTATGAACAGTTGAGCGCGAATATCGCCGCATCGAACGGCACCCAGTCCCTGGTCTCCACGGATAGCGGCAGCTACTATCGTCTGACGCTGCGTAGCAGCGCCTCACAGCAGGTGGATACCTCATGGCAGCAACGTGCACAGCATAGTGTCTGGAGGCACGCCTGGCTGATATGCCTAGGTGTGATCACGGCGTTGTACTGCTTGGTCGCCATGCCTCGCAGACGACCGTCCTACGGATTGGAGGAGCAGGCATGAGCAACAAAACTTCTGGTTTCAAACGTGCGATCGGCATCGTGCTCGGTGTGATCACCATGCTGGTGTTGATTGCGCTGTTCGTCGTTCTCGTCATGGCCCCCATCCCCAATATCTGGGTGGATAAGGTGGCCGCTTCCGATAATGCCATCGACCAGACCGTTAGTCCGACCCAGTCCGAAACCTACTGCCCGGCACCTATAGGATTGGCCGATACCGGCACGTACGGCGACAGCGCCTTCCAGGCCACTGTCGGCAATCTGAGCACACAAGCGCGCTATGCGGCGTTCGGCTCCGTCTACAGCGCCACTGTCTCGGCGATCGGGCAAAAGTCCAGTTCAGATGACGTAACTTTGAAAGACGTCGATTCGACCGACGATTCCTCGGTGAAAACCGGTGCTCAGAAGATCAATCAGGGAGCTCGTCTGATCAATACCCGTATGCTGCAGGCCGCAGCTGGCACCGGCACCGTCGGCACCATCGCATCATGGGCCGATGATGGCGATGTGAGAGGCATATCGGCGGCATCCTGCGTATCGACCTCGCTCAGCCAGTCGTTCCTGCTCTCCGACAGCACGACCGGTACCACACAGCAGCTCATCGTCTCGAATCTCTCCACCAAGCCGACCACCGTCGACATTGCCGTCTGGGGTTCCGAGACAGCCGGGAAAATGGCATTGTCCACCCAATCCACGCTGTCTGTGCCAGCCGAGGGGGAGTCCTCGATGGAACTGTCCGCCGCGGTCGATGGGCAGCATGGTCTGTTCGTGACCGTTTCCAGCAAGGAGACTCCTATCGCGTCCGTGGTGCGCACGGTGACCATGGATGGTCTGACACCGAAGGGTTCTGATTTCGCGCTGCCGCTGCCGACCGCATCCAATGCATCGGTGGCGCCGTCCATCACTGCCGGCGATGCGGTCACCGCTTATCTGTTCGCCAAGGCAGACACCAGCACCGGGCTGTCATGGATTACCGCCAAAGGCTTGGTTCCCGCCAAAGATGCCACCGTCACTGCTGATAAAGTGACGGCGATCGACTTGGGAGAAGCTCCTGATGGGGCGTTGGGCGTGATGTCCACCGCAGAGGACGCCGTGTCGTTCTCCGTCAAGGCCACACGCTCCGGTGACTCCGGCCAAGCCGATTTCGCATTGGTCAATGCCGGCGAGCCATCCGAATTCTCGGGGTTGGCCCTTCCCGACGGAGTAAAGGCCTCCATCACGCTGGCCAATACGTCCAATGCGCGCAGGACGGTCACCTTGCGCGCCTACGATGATGCCGGTGCTTCGGTAACCTCCAAGGAAATCACACTGGATGCGAACGCAGCACAAACGATTGAAGCCGGCAATCTTTCCGGCGATCATGGCACCGCGGTCGTGCTGATGTTGGAGGACTCATCCAAGAAAGTGAGCTGGGGAGCGCGGTTCAGTCACGATTCGTTGCAAGACAAGGACATCGCCGGATTGTCCGTCATCGACGCTTCAACGCTGATGCCCGCCACGGTTCATGTCTGGGCTCGGAACGATTCCTCCATCGTCAAGTAGAAGGGTATGCTCGCCGAAGCGTCAGTCTGATGATGTTTCGGCGGCGATATAGCTGCGGGCCGTGCCACTACCTTATTACAAGTGACACGCCCGCAGTGTTGTCACAGGCCCCAGTCGGGGTCGATTTCCTCGGGCCTGCGCCCATACAATTCCGCTATGCGGGCCACCAGCTCATCCCTGACGGCCAATTGCAGTTCGAGCTTGGTAGGTGCCTCGGTCTGCAACGGCATGCGGTAGAGCACGACTCGTGCGGGAATGCCGTGGCTGGCGGGGAAGCACTGGGACGTCATATTCGGCTCGGTCTGCCAAGGCGTCGGATCCGAAGGCGGCACATCCTCCACCGCGAACTGGAGCGGACGTATCAGTTCCGGCCACGCTTGGCCGAGCCTGCGAACCTGGGCCGCCACCATATCGTCGAACATGCCGGTGCGAGTGCGGTAACGGGGCAGACGGGTGCCGAACATCGGGGTTCGTGTGCCGCGACCGTGGCGGTTGCGGTAGATTCGTGCGTTCCAAGGTGGCTGAAGCATGGTTCCCACCATAGGGCATGGCGGAGGCAACATGCGTTAGGATTGGTTCATTGGCTGTGAACATTCGTCAACGAGGGAGGCACGACAAATGGTGGTACGTTCGTGGTCCGAACTTGATTTCGATAATGTCTGCTCCAACGCCAAGGTGTTCGGTTTCGATTTGGACAACACACTGGCCAGCTCAAAACAGCCGATGAAGCCCGCGATGATCGAACGGTTCTGTGCGTTGCTCGACCATACGGTGGTGGCCCTGATCTCAGGGGGCGGCATGGCGGTGGTCACCTCGCAGGTGCTGGATGTACTCACCCCGAATGCCAGGCGCGGCAATCTGCATGTCATGCCTACCTCCGGCTCCCGGTATTACCGGTGGGATGGCACGCAATGGGCCTTGGTGTATGCGCATGATCTGTCCGAAGCCACCGTGGCCGCTGTCTCGGAAAGTCTTGAGCGACATGCCCGGGAACTGGGATTGTGGGAACAGCAGGTATGGGGGCCTCGAATCGAGAACAGGGGCAGCCAGATCACCTTCTCCGCTCTTGGGCAGTTCGCGCCCGTAGCGGCCAAGCAGGCATGGGATCGCGATAACACGAAGAAACAGGCGCTGGTCGAAGCGGTCAAGGCCGATCTGCCGCATATGCGGGTCAGGGCCGGCGGATACACCAGTGTGGATGTCAGCGAATGCGGCATCGATAAGCCTATGCCGTGCGCAAGCTGACGCAGACACTTGGCATACGGGCCGATGAAATGGTGTTCGTGGGTGATCGCATGACGCCTACGGGTAATGACTATCCCGCGGTTGAGGCCGGTGCGATCGGTGTTCGTGTGGAGAATCCGCAAGATACGGTACAACTGCTGGATGCACTGCTTGCGCGATTCGATACTCCAGCTCGATAGTGACGCGTTATGGACGGGCCGAGCGTATACAAGTGGTGGCATGCGATGTGGGCACAGGTCTGCAATCTGCTGTTTCCACGCGGCTGCGCTGGGTGTGACGCGCCGGATGAGGTATTGTGTGCGGCATGCTGGGCCCTGTTCGCGCAATGCCGGGAACGGGATGCAGACAGTGGTGGCGGAGCCCGTATATGGTCCGCATCGATTTATCAGGGAGCGGTACGTCGTGCCATTCTCGACTGGAAGGACCACGACGATACCGAGCTTGACGGCCCGTTCGGCCGCATCATGGTGTCGCTGCTGAACAAGACGCCAATACCATCATCATGCTTGGGTCATCGCGTATTGGTGGTTCCGGTGCCATCATCGCTGGCGTCAATGCGCCGAAGAGGACGTGCCCATACGGCACCGTTGGCCAAATCGGTGGCAGGGGCATTGCGTGGGTGCGGCGTCGATGCGCGACCATGCAATGCCCTGAGCTCCTCCACCAAGGCACGCTCCGTGCAGCAGGTCTCTTCGGCACAGCGTGCCCGTCGTATCACCGGTCATGTCAGGGTGAAGCGTGATCTCATCGGCCATGGCGACGCGGTGCTTCTCGTTGATGACATCGTCACCACAGGTGCCACCGTGCGGCAATGCGTTCAGGCGTTTCAGCAGGCCGGCACCAAGGTGGTGGGCGTGCTGGTATTGGCGGATGCCGTGGTGCGACGGTCCGATGACGATATCAACGGGTGAATGACATCGGTTACGATGCCCCAGATAGCAGGCGAAGCGCCGTTGCTCGGCATGTAATCGGGGTATCGCGGATTCTCGGCGTGCAATATGGTGATGCCGGCCCGTGAAACCAGCCGCTTGATGGCGATTTCGTCGTCCATGACAGCCGCAACCACATCTCCGGGGACTGGTGTTAACGAACGATCGACAATCAGCAGATCGCCGTTGTGAATACCGGCATTGATCATGGAATCGCCGGCCATCTGCATAACAAACAGCGTGGCCTCGTGCGCCATGGCCTGTGACTCGGATTGCTGTGTCATGCTGCGCCTCCCACCCTGTATTCGAACATCTGTTCGAATACAGTATACGGTAGGACGTCGGACAATATCAGCGTTCGGCGATGTGATATTTAGGCAGGATGATTTCGAAATCGGCACCTCGCGTGTCGTCGACCACTTTGACGGTGCCACCGTGCAATTGGGCCGCCCAGCGCGCGATGGACAGGCCAAGACCGGTGCCGCCCGACTCGGTGCCGGGACCCGTCTTGCCTTTGACAAAGCGCCGGAAGATGTCCAAACGGTCGGAAGGCGCAATCTGGGAGCCGAAATTCACCACATTGGTCACGATGGTGCCTTGGTTTTCGTCCTCGTGGGCGTCGACCAGCACGGTGGTGCCGTCGGCCGAATGTTTCAGCGCGTTGGCGATGATGTTGGTGAATAGCTGGCGCAGGCGGTCCTGATCGCCTTCCATCGTGATGTCGGCCGGCACGGTGACGCGGATGTCGTGGGCGTGGCCACCATCGGCGATTTCCAACGGCTCGATGGTCTCGTCAAGAAAGTCGGCGAAGTTGAACTTTTCGATATTCAGACTCGCCGCACCGGCCTCCATACGGCTCAGGTCCAGTAGGAAGGCGATGAGATCGGAGAGACGCTGCGTTTGGGTGAGGATGCTCTCCAGATTGGTGGGAGTGGGCTCGGTGACGCCGTCGGCCATGTTCTCGACCATCGCCTGCAAAGCGGAAACGGGCGTGCGCAGCTCATGGCTCACATTGGCGATCATGTCGCGGCGCATTTTATCGGCATGCTCGAGTTCGCCGGCCATCTCGTTGAACGAGCGAGCCAGCTTGCCGACCTCGTCATGACGATCCTGATCGATATCCACGCGGACCGTGTAATCGCCATCCGCCATGCTTCGGCCACATCGCGCATCTGGCGTAGGGGAGCGGTGATGCCGCGAGAGAAGAAATAGGTGATGCCCAAGGCCACCACCAAAGTCAGCGGCATGGCGATCCAACCGGACCAGCCGAATTTCAGGAGGAACCAGCACATGGCAAACGCGATGGCAGTGGCGATAACGATCAGTGCGCTGAGTTCCAGCTTCAGAGATGAGAACAAATCAACCGGCTTGACGCGAGGTTTCATCGCATCAAAGCGGGATTGCTGTTGTTTTTTGGATGCCATCACGCGGTCGGCGGCTCGAAAGCGTAGCCCACGCCATGCACGGTGCGGATGGTATCGGCACCGAGCTTATGGCGCAGCGCCTTGACGTGGCTGTCGACGGTGCGGGTGCCGGATGCGTCGACCCAGTCCCAGACCTCTTCGAGCAGCTTTTCGCGGGTGAGCACCGACTTCGGGCGGCGGGCCAGCGTGGCCAGCAGATCGAACTCGGTGGGGGTCAGATGCACCTGTTCGCCGTTCACGGTGACGATGCGCTGGGCCGGGTCGATGACCATCGAACCGAAGTCGAGCAGCTTCTCGTTCTCCGAGTTCTTGGCGATGACCTTCGCACGCTCCACGCGGCGCAGCAGCGCCTTGCAGCGGGCGATAAGCTCGCGCATGGAGAACGGCTTGGTCATGTAATCATCGGCACCCGCTCCCAGACCGATGACCTTGTCGGCCTCGTCATCACGTGCGGTGAGGATCAGCACCGGCACCGGACGTTCGGCGACGATGCGTTTGGTGGCCTCTAGACCATCCATAACCGGCAGCATGATGTCCATGATCACCAGATCGGGGCGTAGCTGGGACGCGGCCTGGACGGCGGAAGCGCCGTCCCCGGCCACGCGAGCGGTCCATCCTTCAGCGGTGATGCGCTGGGCGATGGCCGTGGCGAGCGTGGGCTCGTCCTCGACCACCAGCACCGTGCGCGGTGTCGTATTCTGACGCGCTGTGGTATTGAGCATAAATAAACCGGTTACCTTTCAGCCTGTTGACCAGTTCAGTCTTCCGGCTTCAAGAATACAACTCCCAGAGCCGGAACGGTGATCTTCGCCGAGAACGGACGTGAATGATATTCGCCCTCGACCGCTTCGAAGGTGCCGTTGTGGATGTCGGAGCCGCCGTACTTGGCGTCATCGGTGGTGAACACTTCGGTCCACTTGCCGCCGGTGGGCAGCGCCACCTGGTAATCGGACCAGGCCTCACCGGAGAAGTTGACCACCACAGCCAAGGTCTCGCCCTTGGTACCGATGCGCAGGAAGCTCAGCGTGTTGTGGTCGGCATCGTCGCTGGTCAGCCACTGGAAGCCGGCCGGGTCGAAGTCCTGGCTCCATAGTGCCGGATGCGCCTTGTAGAAGGCGTTAAGGTCGGCGACCATGGTCTGGACCTGACGGTGCTCCTGCCAGTTCAGGCAATCCCAATCGATGGAGGCGTCGTGATCCCACTCGCCCCACTGGGCCAGCTCGTTGCCCATGAAGGAGAGCTTCTTGCCTGGGTGAGCCCACTGATAGGCGAACATCGAACGCACGCCGGCCAGCTTCTGCCAGTCATCGCCCGGCATCTTGCCGTACAGGGAACCCTTGCCGTACACGACTTCGTCGTGGCTGATGGGCAATACGTAGTGTTCGGAGTAGGCGTACACCATGGAGAAGGTGATCTCGTTGTGGTGCCACTTGCGGTTGATGGGCTCCTCGTGCAGATACTCGAGGGTGTCGTGCATCCAGCCCATGTTCCACTTCATGCCGAAGCCGATGCCGCCGGCGGAAGTGGGGGCGGTGATGCCCGGCCATGCGGTGGACTCCTCGGCGATCACCATGACGCCGGGGTTGTTCTTGTACGCGGTGGCGGTGGCCTCCTTGAGGAAGTCGATGGCCTCCAGGTTCTCGCGTCCGCCGTAGATGTTCGGGCGCCAATGGCCGGGTTCGCGGCTGTAGTCGAGGTAGAGCATGGAGCTGACGGCATCCACGCGCAGTGCATCGACGTGCAGGTCCTCAAGCCAGAACAGGGCGTTGGCCACCAGGAAGTTGCGTACTTCGCGGCGTCCGAAGTTGAACACATAGGTGCCCCATTCAGGGTGTTCGCCGCGCAGCGGTCCGGGTCCTCGTACAGCGGGGTGCCGTCGAAGCGGCCGAGCGCGAAGGCATCCTTCGGGAAGTGGGCGGGCACCCAGTCCATGATCACGCCGATGCCGGCCTGATGGAACTGGTCGACCAGGTAACGGAAGTCGTCGGGGGAACCGAGACGGGAGTCGACCGCATAGTAGCCGGTGACCTGATAGCCCCAGGAGCCGGAGAACGGGTGCTGGGCCAGTGGCATGAACTCCACGTGGGTGAAGCCTTCCTGCTTGACGTAGTCCACGAGCTGCTTGGCCAGGTCGCGGTAGGTCAGTCCCTGCCTCCAGCTGCCGGCGTGCACCTCATAGATGGAGACCGGGCCATCATGCGGGTTGGTGGTGCGGCGGTGCTGCATCCAGGCGTCATCGTTCCACTTGTAGGTGGATTCGGTGACGATGGAGGCGGTGTTCGGCGGAACTTCGTGCTGACGCTCCATCGGGTCAGCCTTCATCTCCCACGTGTAATTGGCGTTCAGGATCTGGAACTTGTAGGTCTCGCCCGCGCCGATTCCGGGGATGAAGATCTCCCACACGCCGGAGGAGCCGAGCTCGCGCATGGCATGACGGCGGCCATCCCAAGCGTTGAAGTTACCGACTACGCGCACAGCATGGGCGTTCGGGGCCCACACGGAGAATGCGGTGCCTACCACCTGTTCGCCGGGCGTGCCGTCTGCGCCGCCCATCGGATCGTCATAGCGCAGCACATGCGCGCCAAGCGTCTCCCAGAGCTTCTCGTGACGGCCCTCGCCGAACAGATAGGTGTCCATGTCACCGACTGTGGGCATATAGCGATATGGGTCGTCCTCAATGAGCACTGCGCCGCTTTCCCACTCGGTCCTGACACGGTAGTCGGGAATCGTGGGCTGCTTCTTAGTGCCGGAAGCCGGCACGGTAACCACGAACACGCCGTTGTATTCGTGGGTCATCGGGTATTCGCCATCCTGGGTGAGGATGGTCACGGACTTGGCAAGCGGACGCAGCACGCGGATTGTGGCGGTGTCGGCATGCTTGCCGATGCCGAGATGCCCGCCGAGAACTCCGTGGGGGTTGTAGAATTCAGCATTGCTCGTCGCATCGAGGTCGCCTTGGGCGACAGGCACGGTGACGGTATCTTCCTTGATCTTCGTTTCTTCAGCCATGTCCCAAAGTCTACGTGCGTTGAAGTCGAAAACGCTACATTGGCGCGTCGAAAATGGCGAATTCTTGCCCTTTTCGTTGTGTTTCCGTGGTTGTGAGCGCTCTCATAGGGGTGGTCCAGACCGCATGGCATAATTATTCGAGTTTTCGTGTGTAAGCCGTCAGTTCTCGGAGGTACATGTCTTACAAAGTCGGCGATATGGTCGTCTATCCGCGTCATGGTGCAGCGAAGGTGGAGGCCATTACCGAGCGGACGGTCAAGGGAGTGACGCGCGAATATCTGCAGTTGTCCGTACTCTCTTCCGATGGTTTGGTCATCAACGTTCCCGTGGACAATGCCAAGAAGGTCGGTGTGCGTGACATCGTCTCCGCATCCGAAGTGGCCAAGGTGTTCGGCATCCTGCGGACCCCGATCATCGAGAAAGAGATGAACTGGTCTCGCCGTTACAAGCTGAACGTCGAAAAGATCGCCACCGGCGATGTCAACAAGATCGCCGAAGTGGTTCGCGATCTCGCCCAGCGCGATGTCGACGAGCACGGCCTGTCCGCGGGCGAGAAGCGCATGCTCACCAAGGCCCGTGCCATTCTGACTTCTGAGATCGCCTTGTCCGAGAAGATCGACGAGGCGGAAGCCCAGCGTCTGCTCGACGTGAATCTGGGCTACGAGCCCGCTCAGCCCGGTGACGACAAGCATCACACCGCCGAGCCCGAAGAGGCCGCGGCCGATACTTTGGCTCGTGTTGAAGCCGAGAAGAAGTCCAAGAAGAAGTGATTTGATTGTTTTGAGGCCCCGGTCGTGTCCTTATGCGATGCGCCGGGGCTTCGTGATTCATAATCGTTTGCTGCCGTTCGTCTGGGCAACGCCATCGAAGGGGACTGCATGGGGTCTGTAGGAGTGCTGATAGGGCAAGGTTTTGACGCTCACCGTTTTGCGCCTGCTGGCTCAGGCCGTGAACTGTGGATTGCCGGGCTCTACTGGCCGGTGCCTGATTCATGCAGCGAGGCCGATGCCGCCAAATACGAGGGGATCGAAGGCGATTCCGATGGCGATGTGGCCGCGCACGCTCTGATTGACGCGTTGCTTGCCGCCGCCCGATTGGGAGACATTGGTTCACTGTTCGGTGTCGGTGCGGACGCGCATGGTGCCGGAATGCATGGCATCGATATGTTGCAAGAAGTTGTGGCGCATCTGGCATCCAACGGGTATACGCCGGCATCGGCCTCGGTGGCGATCATCGGCAACCGCCCGAAAATCGGCACACGCCGTGCTGAAGCCGAAGCCGCCCTGTCTGCGGCGGTTGGTTGCCCGGTATCGGTTACCGCCACCACCACCGACCATATGGGATTCACTGGCCGCGGCGAAGGCATCGCCGCCATCGCCAATGCCTTGGTGGAGAAGATATAACAAAGCCCCCGCTATGAATTCGCCAGCGGGGGCAAGAAAAAATGGATGAGATTACTTCCGCATCGTCTCCACGGCTTTGGCGATAGCCCAGAACAGGGTGGAAAGCGTCACGATGATGAAGCTCGGGGGAGCGGGGAACATCGCCGACAGCACGAGTCCGGCCCAAATCGACACCAAGCACAGCACGCTGGCGATCACCATTGCCTTGAATGGGGAGCCGGCCAGAATATTGGCGGTGGCCGCGGGCGTAATCACCAGTGCGAAAATCAGCAAGGTGCCCACTGCCGGCACGGCGATGGTGATCACACCGGCCATAATCGCCATAAACGCCACGTTCATCAGCCCGATCGGCACACCCTTGGCCTGTGCCACCTGCTCATCCAGCGAGCTGAACAGCAGCGGGCGGTAGATGATGGCCAACAATGCCAGCAGCAGTACGTCGAACACGGCGAAGCCGATGATCTGGCCGGTGGTGATGGTCAGGATCGAGCCGAAGAGGATCGACTGCATCTGCTGGGAGGCGGAACTCGACAATCGCGCGAAGAACAGACCCAAGCCGGTGGCAAAGGCCAGCACGGTGCCGGTGGCGATTTCACGCTCGGAAACGCGCTTGCCCAAAGCACCGATCACCAGTGCGCCGCCCAGTGCGAACACGCCCATGCCCAGTGACACGGGCAGGCCGAGCAACACCGCGCCGGTCGCGCCCGGCAGACCGATATGGGCCAGCGCATGGGCCGCGAAGGTGGAACGACGGGCGATGGTGAAGTATCCCATGACACCGGCGGCTAGGGCAATGCACAGGCCGGCGATGAAGGCGTTGGTCATGAATGGAGCGGACAGTGTATCCAGCCATTCGGGATCATACGAAAAGTTGATGGTGCTCATGTCTCTGTATTTTCTCCATGCCTGAGCTGCAGTCCGTTGATGGGCTGTGGGTCGGCTCGCTTGATGTTATCGATTCTCGGCGCTGATGGCGGCACTGCCATTGGTGGCATTGCCGTGCTCGTGATGGTGCAATTGCGCCACTTCGGCTGCCGTGTGCATATCCTGCGGCTGGTCCTGGAGCTCATCCGGCGTCGGGGTCACGAACATGTCTCCCTGCGGAGTGGTGACCACCTGCACCTGTGTGCCGTAGAGGTGGGTGAGTAGGTCGGAGTCGAGCACTTTGTGCATATCGGCGTAGTGCGGGTGACCGTCGAGCAAGTAGACGGCACCGGTCAGAATCGGCAAGAGCATATTGAGATCGTGCGCAACCACCTGGATGGTCATGTTCAGTTCGCGGTTCAGCTTGGCCAGCACGTGTACGGTGGCGCGCTGACTGGCCAGATCGAGGTTGGCCAACGGCTCGTCAAGCATCAGCAGTTGTGGGTCGCACACCAACGCCTGGGCGATGGCCACACGCTGGCGCAAACCGCCGGACAGTTCGGACAGACGGTACCGCGCCTTGTCGGCGATGCCGGTGAACTCCATCGCCTCGAGCGCTTTGGCTTTCTGGGCCTTGGTGATGGGGTGGATGCCGAATCGGGTGCCGGTCAGGCCCAGCAACACGGATTGTTCGGCGGTGAGATTGGAATCGACATTCGCCACATAGCTCTGCGGCACATATCCGATGCGTTTGTTCATCTCGCCTGCGGGCTTGCCCAGCACGGTCAGGCTGCCATGGCAGAGCGGCAAAAGGCCCAGCTCGGCCCTCATCATCGTGGTTTTGCCGGTGCCGTTGGTGCCGACGATGGCCGTGACCGAACCGGTGGGAATGGCGAAGGTGCCATGCTGCCAGATGATATGGTCGCCACGCTTGATGGCGGCATCGCTGAACACGATGCAATCGGAAGTTTCACTCATAACGCCCGATTGTGGCAAACGATGCTGACAATCGTTCTCAATATCGTGTACGGATGGTGATAACCAAAGAGAAGGGTTGTGCGGCCATCTCGACAATGGTCGCACAACCCTTCTCATGCAAGGCGTCTATTGGCATTGGCGCGAATCCGATGCCGGTGTCCTTTGCTCCTAACTATTTGCCGGAGTCGGTCTGGTCGTTGCCGGAGGCATCGCCGGGATCGCCATTGGCGGCATCGGCCTTTGCCGAATCCTGAGATGAGTCACTGGATGCGGCCGCCTTGCACTGACGGATGTACTTGGGGTCCGTGCTGGAACCGGTGCTGGCCTTGGAGTCTTGCGCATTGGCATCATCCGTGGCGGAGCCTTCGGCGCTGGAATCATCGGAATTCGCGTTGCTGTCCGCGGTATCGCCGTCCGTGGCGTCTTCGCAGCCATAGCTTGGATCCACCGCGTCGATGATGGTGTTGATGAGCTGGTTGATCCAGGCGTTCAGCGTGTCGGCGTCCTTGGGCATTTGTTCGGAGACGTCGACTACCGGCACATCGGCGCGACCGGCAGCGCCAGTGATCATATTGGTCGCGTCACTGGCTTCCTGCGTGTTGTTGACCAGCACATCCACGCCCTTGTCTTCGATGAGTTTCTGGAAAGACTGCAGGTCCGCGGGTGCCGGTTCGCCGCCGGAAGCGGTCGATTGCGTATACCCCTTGGGCGTCTGATCTTTGAACCCAAGATCGGCCATCAGATAATAGACCACGGGTTCGGTGGCTGCATAGGTGAGGTTGGAGTGGGACTTGGTGAACTCGGACGCCCATGTTTCCAACGATTTCTCGTCCGCCTGCCATGCCTTGAGCCGCTTCTGGAAGGCTTTCTTCTTGCTGGGGAGTGCCTTTATATATGCATCGGTGATGGCCGTGGCCATGCTGGATCGAGCGTCTTTGGAGAACCACAGATGCGGGTTATCGCCCTCGACGGCACCCATGACGGAAGCGGCGGATACGATATTCGTGGTCTTGGTCATCGATTTGGTGGCCCAGGAATCGTAGCCCGCACCGTTGGCCACGATGATTTGGGCCTTGGACAGCTTGGCGACATCCGAGGTCTTTGGCTCGAAATCGTGGGCATCCACATTGGTGGAGTTCACGATGGACGTGACTTCCACATCATCGCCGCCCAGCTCGGCGGCCAGCGAGCCCCATTGATTGAGGGAGGCCACCACATTGATCGGCCCGGTCGGTGCGGGAACGCTGGTCTTGTTGTCCGGCTCGGTTTCAGCGGGGGAGGTGGCTGCGCATGCGGTGGTCGCGAACAACAGGACGGCGCTCAGGCCGGCTGCGGCGAGTCGCGTAAGTCGTGTGATTTGAGTCCCCATGGCACGCCTTCTTCGTGAGAGCGAACGATATATAATCCTGACTTGTTCCAACGATAGCCTATCGTTTCGATAGAATGCACCGAAACTACAGGGGAGGGCGTTGATGTCCACAAAAATCGACGGTAAGCAGATTGCGGCCGAAATCAAGACCAACCTTGCCGAGCGAGTGAACAAGCTCAAGGCGCAGGGCATCCAACCGGGGCTGGGCACGCTGCTGGTGGGCGAGGACCCCGGGTCGATGAAGTACGTGGCCGGCAAGCACGCCGATTGCCAGGAAGTGGGCATTACCTCAGTCAAGAAGGAACTGCCGGCGGACGCCAGCTTCGACGACATCGCCGCTGCCGTACGCGAACTCAACGAAGATCCGGCTTGCACCGGGTTCATCGTCCAGCTGCCGTTGCCCAAGGGCATCAACGAGAACGCGATCATCGACATGATCGACCCGGCCAAGGATGCCGACGGCATGCACCCGTACAACCTCGGCGAACTGGTGCTGCATGTGCGCGGCGACATTTCGACGCCGCTGCCTTGCACTCCGCGCGGTGTGCTCGAGCTACTCGACGCCTATGACATTGATCTGAACGGCAAGGAAGTGTGCGTGCTTGGCCGCGGCATCACCATTGGCCGCACGATTGGCCTAATGCTCACGCGCAACGCCGTCAACGCCACCGTCACCCTGTGCCACACCGGTACCCGGGATGTGGCCGACCACATGCGCCGCGCCGACGTGATCGTTGCCGCAATGGGTTCGGCCGGATTCGTGACGCCCGACAAAATCAAGGACGGCGCCGTGCTGGTCGACGTGGGCGTCAGCCGCGTCTACGACGAAGAAGCCGGTCGCTACCGCATCAAGGGCGACGTGGACAAGGCTGCTACGACAAGGCCTCCGCCTCACACCCCCAACCCCGGAGGCGTGGGCCCCATGACCCGAGCCATGCTCCTAGCCAACGTCGTGGAAATGGCCGAACGACACGCCTAGAGTTTCCTAGGAAATTTGGGCAGAGTTGCTTGTATTGTGAGTATCTGTATGCCTGTAGGGTGTGCGTATAACTGAATATCGAGAAATTATCCATCCACTATTAGAAACCATATATTTACATGGCAGAGAACAACACTGAAGTCACCAAGGTTGCCATCAACGACATCGGCACCGAAGAGGACTTCATCAAGGCAGTCGATTCCACCATCAAGAACTTCGATGATGGTGATCTGGTTGAGGGCACCGTCGTCAAGATCGATCACGACGAAGTCCTCCTGGACATCGGCTACAAGACCGAGGGTGTCATCCCCTCCCGCGAGCTTTCCATCAAGAAGGACGTTGATCCTGACGAAGTCGTCGAGGTCGGCGACACCATCGAGGCCCTTGTCGTCACCAAGGAAGACAAGGAAGGCCGTCTGATTCTGTCCAAGAAGCGTGCCCAGTACGAGCGCGCCTGGGGCGACATCGAGAAGATCAAGGAAGCTGACGGCGTCGTTGAGGGCACCGTCATCGAAGCCGTCAAGGGCGGCCTCATCGTCGACATCGGTCTGCGTGGCTTCCTGCCTGCCTCCCTCGTTGAGATGCGTCGCGTCCGCGACCTCTCCCCGTACATCGGCCAGAAGATCAAGGCCAAGATCCTTGAGCTCGACAAGAACCGCAACAACGTGGTCCTGTCCCGTCGCCAGTACCTCGAGGAGACCCAGTCCGAGGTCCGCGAGACCTTCCTGTCCCAGCTCAAGAAGGGCCAGATCCGTGAGGGCGTGGTGTCCTCCATCGTTAACTTCGGCGCTTTCGTCGATCTCGGCGGTGTTGACGGCCTGATCCACGTTTCCGAGCTGTCCTGGAAGCACATCGACCACCCGTCTGAGGTCGTCAAGGTCGGCGACAAGGTCACCGTCGAGGTGCTCGACGTCGATCTCGACCGTGAGCGTATCTCCCTGTCCCTGAAGGCGACTCAGGAGGATCCGTGGCAGCGCTTCGCTCGCACCCACGTTCCCGGCCAGATCGTCAAGGGCAAGGTCACCAAGATCGTCCAGTTCGGTGTCTTCATCTCCGTCGAGGACGGCATCGAGGGCCTGGTGCACATCTCCGAGCTCGCCAACCGTCACGTCGAGAACCCGGAGACCGTGGTCAAGCCGGGCGAGACCGTGTTCGTCAAGGTGATCGACGTCGACCTCGATCGTCGCCGCATCTCCCTGTCCCTCAAGCAGGCCAACGACTCCGTTGACCCGGCTTCCGAGGACTTCGATCCGGCCATCTACGGCATGCCGGCCGAGTACGACGAGCAGGGCAACTACAAGTACCCCGAAGGCTTCGACCCGAACACCAACGAGTGGATCGCTGGTTACGAGAAGCAGCGCGAGGAGTGGGAGTCTCAGTACGCCGCCGCTCACGAGCTGTGGGAGGAGCACAAGGAGTTCGTGGCCAAGGAGCTGGAGAACGCTGCCGAATCCGCAGCCGCCGACGGCCAGGGCCCGAAGGAAGAGAAGCCGGTCGAGGAGACCTCCAACTACTCTTCCGCTGCTCCGGCTACCGGTACCCTCGCCGACTCCGATCAGCTCGCCGCCCTGCGCGACCAGCTGCTCGGCAAGTGAGTTTGCCGCGAAGCTAGCGCTTAGCGTGTAAAGAAACCCGGTCCGATTGGGCCGGGTTTCTTGTGTTTTGGAGTTATCCGCCAATGACTCCCTCAGTCTCGCTACGCGAGCCGGCTCCCCTCCCTGAGGGGAGCTGTCGGCGATAGCCGGCCGAGGGGAGCGCCAGCTATCATGGGCACCATGATGCGAATAGGACTGACCGGCGGCATCGCCGCGGGCAAAAGTACGGTGGCGGCGCAACTCAAGCAACTCGGCGCGTTGCATATCGACTACGATGCGCTGGCGCATCAGATCGTCGAACCCGGGGGAGTGGCGCTGCCACAGATCGTCGCCGAGTTCGGTCCTGATGCATTGCTCGCCGATGGCACTATGAACCGGCCATGGATTGCCGATCATGTCTTCGGCGCGAACGCCGCGCCGGGCGCACGTGAACGGCTCGACGCCATCGAGCACCCATTGATCTATGCCGAGGCGGCGCGACTGGAGCATGAGCACCCCGAGGCAGCCATCATCATTCACGACATTCCACTGCTCGCCGAGGTCATTGACGATATTCCATTCGCCTTTGACCATATCGTCACGGTCGAAGCTCCCGTGTGCATGCGGCTCGACCGTATGGTCGAGGAACGCGGCATGAGCCTGGAACAGGCCGAGGCCCGCATCCGCCACCAATCCAGTGAGGAGGAGCGGCGGGCCATAGCCGATATCGTCATCGACTCCACCCATCCATTGCCCGAGATGCTGGCCCAAGTGGGTGAGATATACGCAGGATGGTGCGCAGGTCGCTAAGATGAGGCCCTATGGGATTCAATATCGAGCGCGCGGACAAGCCTTTCGTCGTCAAATCGCCATATAAGCCATCCGGCGACCAGCCGCAGGCCATCGCCGAACTGGCCGAACGCATCGAAAACGGCGAGAATGATGTGGTTCTTATGGGTGCCACCGGTACCGGCAAAACCGCAACCACCGCCTGGCTGATCGAAAAGCTGCAGCGACCGACCCTGATTATCGAGCCCAACAAGACGCTCGCTGCGCAGCTATGCGCCGAATTCCGCGAACTCATGCCGGACAACGCCGTGAGCTACTTCGTGAGCTACTACGACTACTACCAGCCCGAGGCATACATCCCGCAGACCGACACCTATATCGAAAAGGACTCCAACATCAACGACGATGTGGAGCGCCTGCGCCACCAAGCCACCGCAAACCTGCTGACCCGCCGCGACTGCGTGGTTGTGGCCACCGTCTCCTGCATCTACGGCTTGGGCACGCCGGAAGAATACGCCGGTCGCATGCTCTTCCTCAAAGTCGGGCAGGAAATCAACCGCGACGACCTGCTGCGCCAATTCGTGGCCATGCAGTACAAGCGCAACGACATCGCCTTCACGCGCGGCACCTTCCGCGTGCGCGGCGATACGGTCGAAATCATCCCGGTCTACGAGGAACTGGCCGTGCGCATCGAATTCTTCGGCGACGAGATCGACCGCATCTCCACGCTGCACCCGCTGACCGGCGACGAGATCGACGAGGAAAACGAAGTCCACATCTTCCCGGCCTCCCATTATGTGGCCGGCCCCGAACGCATGGAACGGGCGCTCAAAACCATTCGCGAGGAACTCGACGAACGCCTGGCAGAACTGCGCAAACAAGGCAAGGAGCTGGAAGCGCAGCGCCTCAACATGCGCACCACCTACGATCTGGAAATGCTCACCCAAGTTGGCGTGTGCTCAGGCGTCGAAAACTATTCGCGCCACTTCGACGGCCGCGCCGCTGGCACCCCGCCGCACACGCTGCTCGACTTCTTCCCTGACGACTTCCTGCTGGTCATCGACGAATCACACGTCACTGTGCCGCAGATCGGTGCCATGTACGAGGGCGATGCCTCCCGCAAGCGCACGCTGGTCGAACACGGCTTCCGCCTGCCCTCCGCGATGGACAACCGACCACTCAAATGGCCGGAATTCCTGCAGCGCGTCGGCCAGACCGTGTACCTGTCCGCCACGCCAGGCGACTATGAGATGGGACTGTCCGATGGGGTGGTCGAACAGATTATCCGCCCAACCGGTCTGCTGGACCCGAAGATCGACGTACGCCCGGTCAAGGGGCAGATCGACGATCTGCTCGCCGAGATCAAGGCCCGTGTGGCCAAGAACGAGCGCGCGCTGGTCACCACTCTGACCAAGAAGATGGCCGAGGACTTGACCGACTATCTGCTGGAACGCGGCATCAAGGTCGAATACCTGCATTCTGATGTGGATACGTTGCGCCGCGTCGAACTGCTGCGCATGTTGCGCGAAGGCAAGATCGATGTGATTGTCGGTATCAACCTGCTGCGTGAGGGCCTCGATTTGCCGGAAGTATCGCTGGTGGCGATTCTTGACGCCGACAAGGAAGGATTCCTGCGCTCCTATCGTTCGCTCATCCAGACCATCGGCCGTGCGGCCCGAAACGTGTCCGGCACGGTGATCATGTACGCCGACGAGACCACCGAAGCCATGCGGCAAGCCATCGACGAGACTGACCGTCGCCGCGCCAAGCAGATCGCCTACAACCAGGAGCATGGCATCGATCCCAAGCCCCTGATCAAGAAGATCAGCGACGTCAACGACATGCTCGCCAAGGAGGATGTGGACACCCAGACCTTGCTTGAAGGTGGCTACCGCAACGCGGGCAAGGCCGGCAACACGCACCTGGGCGTGCCGGTACTCGATCCCAACGAGGCAGACAAACGCCACGAGGAGATCCTGAAGGCCGGCCTGCCCGCGCAGGACCTCGCCGACCTGATTCGCCAACTGAGCGAACAGATGCACACCGCCGCCGAACAACTCCAGTTCGAACTCGCGGCCCGTCTGCGCGACGAGATCCGAGACCTCAAAAAAGAACTCCGTCAAATGACGGAAGCCAACAAGTAACCAAATTCCCATACCCGAGGCGGGCAGTCAGGGGATGCGTTGTTCGACCGTAAAGACTTGGCCTGAGCGGCCCGGAGCGTGTCGAACAACACATCCCCTGACTGCCTGGCGATCAGCGCTACCGGAACGGCCCCCAAAACCGTCACATACATAAGTTAGTGTAGGGAATCATGGCAGAAACCCCACTCGCATTTGAAATCATCACCTTCGTGGTGCTCGCGTTGTTCTTTATCGTCGACCTGTTCGTCATCGGACGCCGACCGCATGTGCCCTCCACCAAGGAATGCGTGCAGCATATCGCCTTCTTCGTGGTTATGGCGCTGATCTTCGGCGGATGCATCTGGTTCTTCGCCGGCTCCAAGCCCGCCATCGAGTTCTATTCCGGCTGGCTCACCGAATACTCGTTGTCCATCGACAACCTATTCGTGTTCGTCATTATCATGTCGAACTTCGCGGTGCCCAAGCAGATTCAGAAGTATGTGCTGTCCATCGGCATCACCATTGCTTTGATTTTCCGTGGCATTTTCATTCTGATCGGCGCGGCCCTGATCTCCCGCTTCACGTGGGTGTTCTTCCTGTTCGGTGCCTTCCTGATCTACACCGCCGTCAAACTGGTGCTCGGCGGCGATGAAGATGAGGAATATCACGAGAACGGCATCATCCGTAATCTGCGCAAGATCATCAAGATTACCGACGACTACGACGGCGAGAAGCTGCGCACCACCAAGAACGGCGTGCGTTACTGGACCCCGATGCTCATCGTGTTCCTGACCATCGGCACCACCGACGTCATGTTCGCTTTCGACTCGATTCCCGCGATCTTCGGCCTGACCAAGGATCCGTTCCTGGTGTTCACCTCCAACGTGTTCGCACTGCTCGGCCTGCAGCAGCTGTACTTCCTGCTGGGTGCTCTGCTCGACAAGCTCGTCTACCTGCCTGCCGGCCTGTCCGTGGTGCTGGGCTTCATCGGCGTCAAGCTCATCATGGAGGCCCTGCACGGCAATACCTTGCCGTTCATCAACGGCGGCGAAGGCGTCCATTGGGTGCCGGAGGTGCCCACATGGCTGTCGCTGGCTGTGATTGTGCTCGCAATTGGCGGCGCATCCGTGGCTTCCGTGATCAAGATGAAGAGCATGGAAAGCGCTGAAAAGGCCTGAAATCGTTAGAGAATACAACCCTTAAACCCAGTCAACACAACAATGTGAGCGCTCACAACACACCGTGAAGAAAACTTGTCATGAGTCGGCTCGCGCTAGTAGACTGGGTTTCGGCAAATGGGGCAATCGCGCCTCGAACCAAATTGAACAAGAATAGGCAGGCATTCATGCGTAAAGCCAAGATCGTAGACACCATCGGTCCTTCCACCGAGGATTACGACAACCTCCTGAAGCTCGTTGAAGCTGGTATGGACGTTGCTCGTCTGAACCGCTCCCACGGCACCCCCGAGGATCACCTCAAGGTCTACAACAACGTGCGCAAGGCCAGCGAAGCCACTGGTCGCAACGTTGCCGCGCTCGTTGATTTGCAGGGCCCGAAGATTCGCTGCGGTTGGTTCAAGAAGAACGCCGATGGCGAAGACAAGGTTCAGCTGCAGCTCGGCCAGGAATTCGTCATCACCACTGATGACGTCGAGGGCGACGAGCACATCACCTCCACCACCTTCAAGGGCCTGCCGGGCGATTGCCACCCGGGCGACCCGATCCTGATCGATGACGGCAAGGTCCGTCTTGAGGTCACCAAGGTCGAGGGCAACAACGTGTACACCAAGGTCGTCGTGGCCGGTCCTGTGTCCTCCCACAAGGGCATCAACCTGCCGGGCGTCGCCGTCTCCCTGCCGGCTCTGACCGAGAAGGATGAGGCCGACCTGCGTTGGGCCATCCGCACCGGTGCCGACATCATCGCCATGTCCTTCGTGCGTTTCGCCACCGACATCGACCGCGCCCACGAGATCATGGACGAGGAAGGCCGTCGCATCCCGATCATTGCCAAGATCGAGAAGCCGCAGGCTCTGGAGAACCTCGAAGAGATCGTCAAGACCTTCGACGGCGTCATGGCCGCCCGTGGCGACATGGCCGTTGAGTGCCCGCTGGAAGAGGTCCCGCTGGCCACTAAGCGCATCATCGAGCTGGCTCGCCAGTACGCCAAGCCGGTCATCGTGGCTACCGAAGTCCTCGGCTCCATGGTGAACTCCCCGGTTCCGACTCGTGCAGAGGCTTCCGACTGCGCCAACGCCATCCTCGACGGCTCCGACGCCACCATGACCTCCAACGAGACCGCCGTTGGTAAGTACCCGGATGTGACCGTGGCCACCATGGCCCGTATCTCCGGCTACGCCACCGACCACGGCTTCGACCGTATCCCGGAGCTCAAGAACCTTGACATGTCCTCCACCGGCGCTGTCTCCTCCGCCGCTGTGGACCTGGCCGACAAGCTCAACGCCAAGGCCATCGTTGCTTACACCCAGACCGGTGCCACCGTGCACCGCGTCTCCCGTGAGCGTCCGGCCGCCCCGATCTACGGCCTGACCAGCAACGAGCACACCTACCACTGGCTGGCTCTGTCCTGGGGCACCGAAGCCTTCCTGCTCAAGGAGGACTACCACGACAAGTCCCGCAAGGATCTCATGGTCTACACGGACAAGGTCCTCAAGGATGCTGGCAAGGTTGCTGACGGCGACAAGATCGTCATCCTGAGCTCTGCTCAGGGCGATCACCAGCCGGGCCGCACTGACTCCATCTACGTGCACACCGTTGGCGCTTGCGACTGATTTCAGGCTTCTGGTAGCTGCTGACAGCTAGCATATAGCACACGAAAGCCCCCATCCAAAGTGGATGGGGGCTTTCGTTATCTGTTATGTTGCGATTGTGTGGTGATTGCAATGGCCCACAGTCACCGCGGTGATCGAGCGTGGCGATCAGTCGTTGAGATGATCGAGCGTGCCGCTCTTCAGGCGCAAAATGGCGACCATGGTCTTGGCATCCACAATCGTGCCATTGACCACCATCTCATAGGCATCGTCCACCGACACCATACGCACGTCGGAACGCGGAGTCTCCGGGCCGATTTCCTGACGGGAAGCCGGGGTAAGACCGGTGGCGAAGAAGATTGCGGTGTGCTGGGTGGAATAGCTCGGCGTGTTCATAAAACGGGTGAACTGCGTAAGCTTGGTGGCGTCGAAACCGGCCTCTTCGGCCAGCTTGCGCTTAGCTACATCGGTCGGGCGTTCGGACGGGTTGTTGGCGTGACCGGCCGGAATCTCCAACGTCCAACGATGGTTGGCGATGCGATACTGCTCGACCAGCGGAATCATGCCATCATCGGTGACGGCCAGCACAGCCACAGTGTCGCCATTGTTCTCCTGAACAAAGTAGCGTTCAAACGAACCGATTTGATTCGACTCATAGGAGACGTGATCGACATTGAAATAATGCGTCTCCACAATCTGTCTACGGGAAATCTCCTTGACCGGAGAGGGGCGCCAGGGATCGAACTGACGGTAAGTTTCGTTGCTCATAAGCCCTCCTAACAAAAGCGATACATCGAAACTACAGCCCATTGTAAGCGGTGAAACCACGCAGGAGAACGGGCAACACACGGGTGCGCCGTCCGCGATATCGACGTGTTTCGCCTGTTTCACCGGGGGGAATGGAGGATTGGCGCGTGTCTTGTGTCGCAAGAGTCGAATTGGTATGCTACTCTCTTCAGAGTGCTTTGGCACGCCCTCGTATCCCAATTGGTAGAGGAAGCAGCCTCAAAATCTGCGCAGTGTGGGTTCGAGTCCCACCGAGGGCACTTTAGTTAGGAGTTCGCTGAAATTATTGCGAACCCCATTGTTGGGTAATTCAAGAAAGAGGTTGGCATGGCTGCAAGGAAGAAGTCCGAAGAACCGAGTATCAACATCGATGAGGTGCTGACCGACGAAGAGCTCAAGGCCGTGGCCAATGAAAGCGAACCTGCTGAGCGCAAGGCCAAGTCCGAGGACGGTCCGCGTACCGTTGTCGTGGCAGAGGACGAAGCCGTGAACCGCATGGATCTGGTCGCCATGCTGGAAGACAACGGTTATGAGGTCGTTGGTCAGGCCGCCAACGGCGAGGAAGCCGTGGAACTGACCCGCAAGTACCGCCCTGATGTGGTGTGCATGGATGTCAAGATGCCGCGTATGGACGGCATCACCGCTGCCGGCATTATCTGCGATGAAAACATCGCCCCCGTCGTCATGCTCACCGCATTCTCCCAGACCGATCTGGTGAAGAAGGCCACCGGCGCTGGCGCCATGGCATACGTCACCAAGCCGTACGAGGAATCCAAGCTGCTGCCGACCCTCGAGGTGGCCATGGGCCGTTTCGCCGAGATCAACGATTTGCTGGACAGCGTGGAGCGCAGCGAACGTAAGCTCAAGGAAACCACCGATCAGCTCAAGGAAACCGAAGAGAAGCTCAAGAAGGCCGAAGACACGCTTGAGGAGCGCAAGCTCGTCGACCGCGCCAAGGGTCTGCTGATGGACAAGGCGGACTTCTCCGAGCAGGGTGCCTTCCGTTGGATTCAGAAGACCTCCATGGACCAGCGCATCCCCAAGAAGCGCCTGGCTCAGGCCATCATCGCCAAGTACGGCGATCCGAAGCCTTCTGATTCGGGCGAACGCTGATTATCGGCGTCGCCGTACTGAGTCGTAAAGCAACACAAACACACTATGGGAGAGGCCAGCGTGACCGTACCCACCAATGAAACATTGCTGGTGGTGGACGGCCACTCGCTGGCCTTCCGTGCATTTTTCGCCCTGCCGGTCGACAACTTCAGCACCTCCAGCGGCCAGGCCACCAACGCCGTCTGGGGTTTTGCCACCATGCTCGCGCAGGTGATCGATGCGGAGAAGCCCGACCATCTGGGCGTCGCCTTCGATGTGAAGGGCGGCACATTCCGCAATGAGATGCTTCCGCAATACAAAGGCACCCGTGAGGCGGCTCCCGAAGAGCTGCTCACCCAGCTGCCATTGATTCAACGCATGCTCACGGCCCTCGGCGTCACCTACATCGAGAAGCCGGGATTCGAAGGCGACGACGTGATCGCCACCCTCGCCACCATGGGAGACAAGGCCGGTTACCACACACTGGTATTGTCCGGTGACCGAGACGCTTTCCAGCTGGTGGATGACAACGTCACCGTGTTGTACCCGGGCCATCACTTCAAAGACCTGAAGCATATGACGCCGCAGTCCATCATCGACAAATACAAAGTCACTCCCGCACAATATCCGGATCTGGCGGCACTCCGAGGCGAAACCGCCGACAATATTCCCGGTGTGCCCGGCGTAGGCGACGGCTTTGCGGCCAAGTGGATCAACCAATTCGGTTCCCTCGACGGCATTTGCGAGCACGCCGATGAAATCGGCGGCAAAAAAGGCGAATCACTGCGGGCCAATATCGACCAGGTCAAACTCAATCGCAAAGTCAACGCACTGGTACGAGACGTCGATCTAGGCGTCGATATCGAGGATCTGACATTCGGCACCGTGGACGTGGCACAGATCGACGCCCTGTTCAAGGAGCTTGAATTCGGACCTCGCACCAAGAGTCGTGTACTGAAAACCTTCAATACCGGGGCCAAGGCATCCAACACATCCGGAGCTGGCGAGTCTACGAATAATGAGCAGAACGAGCAGGATAGCAGCCTCGATCTGAACCTGCCGGAACCCACGAGCATCACTGCTCCGGAGCAGTTCGACGAATGGGTCAAGGCCCATCGCGTCGAAGTCAAGGTTCCCGGTGAAATCGCCGATTTCACGGTTTCCGACTATGGCGATGGCTCGCAGCGGCATGCCATCTGCGGCGACGCGGTCGGCCACGCTTGGACCGTGGCCGCATGGGGCGACGAAAGGCCGGGGCGTGCCACGGCACAAGCCATTGCCGTGGCCACGGCAACATCAGCGGCCATAGTGCCCCTTCCAATCACCGATACCCTGCGAGCACAGCTTGCGCGGTTCCTGAAAAGCGAACACTCCCGCACCATCGTGCATGGGTATAAAGAATTGCTGCATCTTTTGGGCGCGGTCGATCTTGACATGGACCTGCCGATGTTCGACACCAAGCTTGCCGGGTATCTGGCCCAACCGGATTTCCATGCCGATAGCCTCAAGCAGGCGGCCGAGCACTTCCTCGACATCCACTTCACCGAAACCGAACAGCCTTCGCAAGGCACGTTGGACTTCGACGACGATCAGGTCGAAGAAGATCCGAACGAACATCGTCTGCGTGATTTGGCCATTATCCGCAGCCTCGCCGTCACGCTCGGGCCGATTATCGACGAGCGTGAACAATGCTGGCTGATGCGCGCGATTGAACTTCCTGTTTCCCGCGTGCTGCACGGCATGGAGCACACAGGAGCCAAAGTCGATAGCGTTCGACTCGTCTCCATGCGTGACCAGTTTGCCGCCGAGGCTCGCCAAGCGCAGGAAATGGCTTGGGAGTATGCCGGCACCGAAATCAACCTGCAAAGCCCCAAGCAGCTGCAGAAGGTGCTGTTCGAAGATATGGGTTTGAAACCCACCAAACGCACCAAGTCCGGCTCATACACCACGAATGCGGCCGCATTGCAGGATCTGTATGTCAAATCAGTGGACAATGAGCGGGCCAACGGTTTCCTCGGAGCGTTGCTGCGCCATCGCGAGATCAACAAGCTCAAGCAGATCGTCCAAACGCTGATCGATGCCACCAACACATCAGATGAGCGCATCCACACCACTTTCGAGCAAACCGTTGCCGCCACCGGCCGATTGAGCTCCGTGGATCCGAACCTGCAGAACATCCCCAATCGGAACGCCGCCGGCCGTGAGATTCGTGGCGTGTTCGTGCCGGGGGAGGGGTACGAGGCCCTGATGAGCTGCGATTACTCACAGGTCGAGCTGCGCATTATGGCTGATCTGTCCGATGATGAGGCGCTGATCGAAGCGTTCCGCTCCGGAGCCGACTTCCACAAATACGTGGCCTCGATGGTCTACAAGCTGCCGGTCGACCAGATCACCGGCGACCAGCGCAGCCACGTAAAAGCCATGAGCTACGGATTGGCCTATGGTCTGAGCACGTATGGTCTTGCCCAGCAACTCAAGATCGCGCCACGTGAAGCGGAAGCGTTGAAAAACCGGTATTTCGATACCTTTGGCAAGGTGCACGATTACCTTGAATCGCTGGTGGCCAATGCCCGAGAGAAGGGGTATACGGAAACCATTTTCGGACGACGTCGCTACTTCCCGGCCCTGCATTCGACCAATCGTGTTGCGCGTGAGGCCGCTGAACGTGCGGCACTCAACGCACCGATTCAGGGATCCGCCGCCGACATCATGAAGATTGCGATGATTCGCGCCGAGCAGACCTTGGCCGAGGCTCACGTCAAGAGCCGTATCATTCTGCAGATTCACGATGAACTGGTAGTGGAAATCGCGCCGGGAGAAGGCGACCAGGTCACCGAACTGGTGCGCAACGCCATGGAACACGCCGTCGACCTTGCCGTGCCGCTGGACGTATCGTGCGGCATCGGTTCCGACTGGCAACTCGCTGCACACTGACAATTTCTAGCTCCCCTCGGGTGAGGGGGCTGAGCCGTTGAGCAAACAGTCCAGTGGATTGTTTGTAGGCGAAGGCGAGCCGATAGTCGAGCAATGAAGAGCACGAGCATGGCTTGTCCGCAATTGCAGAATGAGTCCCTTGCAGCAATAGCCCACTACAATGGGACATATGCCGAATCTCAAGCAAGTCATCGACGTTCTCGAGACCCTGTACCCATTGCGCTACGCCGAGGAATGGGATGAGCCGGGCCTCATTGTCGGCGATCTGAGTCACGACGTGCACCGCATCGTGTTCGCCGCCGACCCGACCTCCGCCATCATTGACAAGGCCATCGCTACTGGCGCGGACCTGCTCATCACCCATCACCCGTTGTTCTTCCGTTCCGTACACGAGACGAGCGGACTCGGTTTCCGGGGCGACATCGTCCGCAGACTCTACCAGCACGGCTGCGGGCTGTGGGTAGGGCACACTAATGCCGACGCTGCGTATCGCGGCGTGGGACAGGCGGCGGCCGACTACTTCGGACTCATCGACCAGAAACCACTCGTGCCGATTGACGATGCAAACGCCTCTCATCCGGTCGGCTTGGGGCGTGTGGGTCGTTTGCCGAAGCCTGTTGCCCTGAAGGATTTCGCTCAGCGAGTATTCGACGAAGTGTCCGATCATGGCATGACCAGCGCGCTCGGCATCCAGGTATGCGGCGATTCGGACACTTTTGTTCAGTATGTGGCCATTCTGCCTGGCTCCGGGGACTCCCTGTTCAACGAGGTGCGTGCCACCGGTGTGGACGTGTACGTAACCAGCGATTTGCGTCACCACCCGGTGACCGACGCCATCGAACAAGCCCGGTATGAAGCCCGTATGAGGGCCCAAGGCATCATGCTCGGCCATGGAATGGCGGGGGAGAGCCATGTGCGTCCCTGCTTCATCAACACCCCTCATGCCGCCATCGAATCCATGTGGTTCAACTACGCGATCGATGACGTGCCAGCCGCCATCGAACAAGCGACCGGAGCAAGGCCTGAAGTCGAGTGGTTCCACGACACGACCGATCCATGGACGCTGTCCATTGCCGCGCATCGAGATTAAGACGCTATAGTAACGTGGCAAAAACGTTTTTCCGAGGAGATGACATGTCTGGCGGAAGCAAGCAGGAACAACTGGAGCATCGGCTCGACCATAAGCTGAACGCCTCCTCGGACGGCATCGACATGGACGTGCCCGCCAAAGTGATCAGTAGCGAAACCGTTTATACCGGGCGCATCTTCCACGTGGACGACATGCGCATCGCTCTGACCGACAAGCAGGGCAAGGAACACGAGATCGGCCGCCAGGTGCTGCGTCACGCCCCCTGTGTGGTCATGCTCGTGCACGACATGTCCACCGACCGTTACCTCATCGAACGCGAATACCGTGCCGGATCGGACATGTTCGCCTACGGGCTTCCCGCCGGTCTCATGGACGAGGGCGAGGACATCATGGACGCGGCCCTGAGGGAACTGGCCGAGGAAACCGGCGTGGTGCCGGACCGTGACACCATGGGTGTTGACTTCGTGGGCGATTTCTACTCGTCCGAAGGCATGACCGACGAACTGGCCCACATCATGGTGTTGCATTTGGGCCCGTTCAGGCGGGAGCAGCGCCATTTCGACGCGGACGAGCACGTGGAATCCGCGTGGATTCCGTGGAGCGACCTTGCCGCCACGCGCATCACCTCATCCAATTCGATGATCGCCATCCAGCATGAGGCGTTACGCAGACTCATCGTCAGGAACTCCGACAAAGACAAGCCGTCGCTGTTCTCCTGACGTTCAACTCCCCGGCACATCAGTGACACAAGAAAGTGGGATACTGAAAACTATGCAGATCAGACCTGGATCAATGTATCCGCTGGGCGCCAGCTATGACGGCGCCGGTGTGAACTTCGCGCTGTACTCACAGGTTGCGCAGAAAGTCGAGCTATGCCTGTTCGACGAGCACGATGTGGAAACACGCATCGAAATGACCGAACGGAACTCATACGTATGGCATAACTACATTCCCGGCCTCCATCCTGGCCAGCGTTACGGCTACCGCGTCTACGGTCCCTATGACCCGGTGCACGGCCTCAGATGCAACCCCAACAAACTGCTGCTTGACCCGTATGCCAAGGCCATTGAAGGTAATATCGACGGCGACGAAAGCCTGTTCTCATACTGGTTCAAGAGCCCGGACGACAACTCGGCGATGAACGACCTTGACTCGGCCGCCCACACCATGAAGTCGGCCGTCATCAACCCCTACTTCGATTGGGGCAACGACCAGCATCCGTACATCTCGTACCACGATTCGGTGATCTACGAGGCGCACGTGCGCGGCATGACCAACCTCAACATGGACGTGCCGCCGGACATCCGCGGCACCTACGCCGGCCTGGCCTACCCGAGCGTCATCGAATACCTGAAGAAGCTCGGCGTCACCGCCATCGAACTCATGCCGATCCACCAGTTCGTCAACGACTCCTTCCTGCAGGAGAAGGGCCTGTCGAACTACTGGGGCTACAACACCATCGGCTTCTTCGCGCCGCACAACGCCTACTCCTCCTCCGGGGAACGCGGCGAGCAGGTCAACGAATTCAAGTCCATGGTCAAGGCCTACCATCGCGCCGGCATGGAAGTCATCCTCGACGTGGTGTACAACCACACCGCCGAAGGCAACCATATGGGCCCCACCCTGAGCTTCAAGGGCATCGACAACGCCTCCTACTACCGACTGGTGGAAGGCGACCAGCAGCACTACTTCGACACCACCGGTACCGGCAACTCGCTGCTTATGCGCTCGCCGCACGCGCTGCAGTTGATTACCGATTCGCTGCGCTACTGGGTTACCGAAATGCACGTCGACGGCTTCCGCTTCGATCTGGCCGCCACGCTGGCACGCCAGTTCCAGGAGGTCGACAAGCTGTCCGCGTTCTTCGACATCGTGGAGCAGGACCCGATCATCTCGCGCGTGAAGCTGATTGCCGAACCGTGGGATCTGGGCTCCGGCGGCTATCAGGTGGGCGGCTTCCCGTCCAGCTGGTCCGAATGGAATGGCCGCTACCGCGACACGGTGCGCGACTTCTGGCGCTCACAGCCCTCCACGTTGCCCGAATTCGCATCACGCCTCATGGGCAGCTCCGATCTGTATCAGGTCAACGGCCGTCGACCGGTGGCGTCCGTGAACTTCATCACCGCGCATGACGGTTTCACGATGAACGACCTGGTCAGCTACAACGAAAAGCACAACGAAGCCAATGGCGAGGGCAATCGCGACGGCGAGAGCAACAATCGCTCTTGGAATTGCGGCGTTGAAGGCCCGACCAATATTCCGGACGTCAACGACTTGCGTCAGCGTCAGATGCGCAACATGTTCGCCACGTTGCTGTTCAGCCAGGGTATCCCGATGATTTGCGGTGGCGACGAAGTGGCCCGCACCCAGCAGGGCAACAACAACGCCTACTGTCAGGACAACGAGATCTCCTGGACCAACTGGCATCTTGACAAGGGACGCAAGGAACTGCTCGCCTTCGTTTCCAAACTCATTCATCTGCGTTTGGATCATCCGGTGTTGCACCGCCGTCGCTTCTTCACAGGCCGTGAGCCCGGCGACGATTCGAACATGATTCCGCAGGTCGAATGGTTCGACCACACCGGCTCGATCATGGATATGGACGACTGGCAGAACACGCATGCGTTCTCCATGATGATCTATCTGAACGGTTCGGATATTCCGGAGGTCGACTGGTACGGCAACCGGATGGTCGACAATGACTTCATCCTGATCTTCAACGCGCATTACGAGCCGATTATGTTCACCCTGCCGGATGAGCGATACGGCCGCAAATGGCAGCTGGTCGTGGATACGCACAACCCGAATGAGCCGGCGCTGAGCTATGAGGCGGGCTTCATGATCACCGCCCAGTCCCGCAGCTTCCTCATGCTCATGAGCGCCAAAAAGCCCAAGAAGCCCATGGGCCTATAACCAGACCGAATTTAAGCTCCCTCTGACGAGGGAGCTCCCGGTGTAGCCGGGTGAGGGAGAGACCGCAGCAAAGCCGCGAACCCCTACTCGCGCCCCTTACGCTCCTCCACGAGCCGAGCATCCCCGAACGCAAGTAGATGCTCGCCGGCAAGCGGGCGCGGCTGGTCGAGCAGCTCGCGGAAATCCAGGATTCCATCGACTTCGTCGACGCCAAACAGCGCTTCTACGACGACGTCCTGTCTGGCGCAACCCCATACGTAAGCGTGCTCATCCCATCCGCGGCGCTCGCAAAGGAGTCAGAGGAACCGGGAGAATTGAAGGGGGTGGAGAGGAAATAGGTTCAACCGAGCCGTTTCTTCCTCCGGGATACAAGCGCGAACAACGGTTTGTTGTACCCGCGCTTGGCGAACGGGACATGCCCTTAGACTGGAATCAGCAAGCGCACAGCGAGACGCGCGAATCGTTTTCCGATGTCGGGAGGTAGTCATGTCGATCGGTCAGGTTATCAAAGTCGTGCGCGAGGAGCGAGGTCTTACGCAGTCGCAGTTCGCGCACGAGCTGTTCGTCACCCAACAGGCGCTTTCCCGCTGGGAGAAGGGAACGGCAGAGCCGAGCATCGACATGATTCGGCTGATCAGCACCCGTTTTGAGGTGCCGATGGCGAGGCTTATGGAAATGCCGGACAATGGTTTTTGCCAAAGTTGTGCCATGCCGTTTTACCGCCCGGAAGATCACGGCACCGAACCGGATGGAACGCGAAACGGAGATTATTGCAACTACTGCTATGAAGACGGCGTTTTTCTTCAGGACTATGCCAATAGCGATGAATTGGTCGCCGCATGCGCGCCGATGATGGCGGAATCCTGCCATATCAGCGTCGAACAGGCCGAGGACTGCATGTCGGCGCTGTTGCCAAACCTCAAGCGGTGGCGGCGCCAGGATGAGATCGATGCGGTGGCGGAGGGGAAATGAGCGATGGCATTCGACTATAAAAAGGAATATAAGGACCTGTATCAGCCGAAGAGGATGCCCGCCATCGTCACGGTGCCGGCGATGCGGTTCGTCGCGGTGGACGGTGTAGGAGATCCGAACGAAGAAGGCGGCGACTACGCCAAGGCGATGCAACTGCTGTACGGCATTTCGTTCACCATCAAAATGAACAAGAAGTCAAATAATCCGGACGAGCACATTGACGGGTACTTCGACTACACCGTGCCTCCGCTGGAGGGCTTATGGAGCATGGAGAAGGGTGTGCCCGGCGTCGATTACACGCGTAAAACCGACTTCTATTGGACTTCGATGATTCGTCTGCCGGAATTCGTGACCGATGAGGTCTTTGCGTGGGCCAAGGCATCGTTTGCCTCCAAGCATCCCGAAGTCGACATCAATCGTGCATATCTCTTCGACTTCGATGAAGGCGTGGTCGCGCAGGTCATGCACAAAGGCCCGTACGACGACGAGCCCGCAACCGTGACGATTCTGGACGGCTACGCGCGTTCGCAAGGCTACGGGCTCGACTTCTCCGACGCCCGCCGCCATCACGAGATCTACCTATCCGACCCGCGCCGAGCCAAACCGGAAAATCTCAAAACCATTATCCGTCATCCGGTAGTGAAGGTGGGTTGACTTTCGGCGAACTGCTCGAAGCGCTCACCGCGCAGTAGCGTGAACAATCTGCCGGAATCCTTACCGGGGTCAAAGAGCGCTACCAAGAACTCGATAAGCAAAATAACTAGAAGCACGGGTTCCTCTCGGAGAGATTCTGCCCGAGCGACCTTATAAATCCTTGCGCGGGTCACCTTTCCCTGTGCAGGAAGCATCCAGGCTCATGTGCATTGATGACGCCGATGGATTGCAGATAGGCGTAGACGATGGTGGTGCCGATGAATCGCATGCCGTACGTCTTGAGATCCACTGCGATGGCGTCGGACAGAGGGGATGTAGTCATGCCTGTCTCGTAGATGACGTGACGGCCGGTGAACCGCCAAATATAGTCGTCGAAACTGCCGTACGACGTCTGGATATCCCGGAATGCGTTGGCATTACCGACCGTCGCGACGATTTTGCGACGGTTGCGGATGATGCCCGGATCGTTCATGAGTTCGGCGATCTTGTTCTCGTCATAGCGCCGGATCCGTTCGATGTCGAACCCATCGAACGCCTGACGGAAACGCTTGCGTTTGTTCAGTATCGTCTCCCATGACAGTCCGGCTTGGAAGGTCTCGAGCACCAGCATCTCAAAGAGGTGGTGGTCATCATGCGACGGAACCGCCCATTCGGCATCGTGATAGGCAACATAGACGGGATTGCTGAGATTGCACCAGCCGCAGCGTGGTCTTATATCGTCCATGTGCTCTCCCTATGGGGCGTTGGAGACGGTCGGTTCTAGATGTTGATTCGATGTGTGATCCAGTATAAACGGTGTGTTCGGATAGCGGTCTGGATGTGCGGATTGTCTGAACCATATTTGCCGGATTGCAGGTATAAAGGGGTTAGTTACTGCGGTTGCGGGTATTTCGGTACTAGTTAGGGGTGATTCTGGGCTGTAACTCGACACCTTTTACCTGCAACCCACTCCCGCCCACGGGATTGCACAATCGGTTGCAGGTATTTTGGTGTCATTTGAGATTGGGAAGCGGAAATCGATGTCGCATGGAATCGAACTGACTAGCAGGTTGGGGTCCCAACATCACAAAAGTCCCTTATACCGCAAGGCCATATAGGTTCTACGGTCATCGGATAAAACCGGATAAATCGTTTAGCGGTCGGATAAAAGAAGAAGCCCAGAATCGTTGAGATTCCAGGCTTTTTTGTTTGTCGGGCTAGCGGGATTTGAACCCACGACATCCTGCTCCCAAAGCAGGCGCGCTACCAAACTGCGCTATAGCCCGATGCGCCATTAAGGCACAATGAATCATTGTAAACGACGCTGGATACATTGCGTGTCGAGCATGTGAATTCAAAAGGTTCTGGATTCTCTTGATAGCTTATGAGTGACATCTTTATTCATTGATGCTCTACAACGACTAGGTTTGGATCTGCATCGATATCCGGCGCATCCGCTGGACTAACAAGGACCGTGCAAACGATGTGGCCCCCGACTTCCTGCGAGGAAGTCGGGGGCCACATCGTTTGCACGGTGGACTATCGGATCAATTCTGATCAGATCAGCTCGAGGTCGACATCGAGGCTGATCGGCTTGTCCGCCGGGATATGGTACTGGGGGTGCACCGGCGACATCCAGGAATCATCGCCGCCAACGCCCATCTGTGCGGCAAGGACGCGCAGGAACATGTGCTTCGGCTTCGGCAGCTCGTCCTGGTGCTGAGCCTCCTCAAGCATGAAGCTGGAGTACGGCAACAGGCTTACCGCGAACGGCGCGGCACCATCGGCGCGGCTGACGCGCATGCCGTGGCCGTGATCGTCGGTAATCTCGGCCCAACGCACATCCTCATGGTTGCCCGTCTCCTGCGGCATGAGGTACGGCGCATGATCCGCGAAAGCGTTGGTGCTCCACACGCCGAGCTTGGCGTGTTTGCGGTCCAGGTACGTCTCCGCCGGGCCGGTGCCGAAGAACCTCAGGTTCGTGTACTGCACAGGCAGCGTCCATTCGATGCCGAACGCCGGGATGGTGGGCAGGTCACCCTGCTCTCCAGGGTATTCGACGTGCAGGTTCACGCGGCCATCGGTGTGGGCCGTGTAGGAGACGGTCACCTTGGTGCGCTGCGCGGTGGCGAGCTCATACGTGTACGTGCCCTTGAGCGTGCTGTCGTCGATCTGCTCGAGCACGTTGTCCACGCAGCGGGCGTAGCGGCCGGCGCCCAGCCACTGGACGCGCTCGAAACCGTGACCGGCGCCGCGATCGTTGTCGGTCAGCGGACGGAAGGTGGTGATTGCGGGACGGCGCAGCACGAACTCGTTGCCGGCGAAGGTGTAGGAGACCATGCCGCCCTGGGTGCGCGACAGCAGGACCTCGCGTCCGGCGCCTCGCACGCCGGCGTTCCAACGGCCCACGGTGATGGTCCCATCGGCCGGCTTCGTGTCGGGCGTCGCGGTGGCGTCCGCGGCACCACGGTCTGTCCGAAGGCGAGCTCGTAGCCGCTTTCGGCCCAATCGGTCGCTTGGCGAGACGCTGCGAAACCTGCAGCACCAGTTCGCGGGCGTCGGCGCGGTACGCCGCCACCGGCCATGCGACATCGAACGTGCGGGTCTCACCGGCGGGCACGTCGAAACGCCGGGTGGACTGCCAGACCGGCTTGCCGTCGGCGAGAACGCTCAGGACGAACACGTAGTCGCCGGTGGCGGTGAACAGGTTGTCGTTCTTGACGGACACCGAGTCCTTCGTCACGTCGATGTGGACGTTCGAGTACAGCTGCTTGACTTCCTGGGCCTTGGGGGAAGGCTTGCGGTCGGCGAACAGCAGGCCGTCGCCGGAGAACTCGTAGTCGGACGGACGGTCGCCGAAGTCTCCGCCGTAGCGCAGGCTCCTGGTGCCGTCGGGCTGGGTGGCGTAGATGGCCTGGTCGATGAAGTCCCAGATGAAGCCGCCCTGATACTTCGGGTAGCGTTCGAGCGCCGTGTATTCGTCCATGTTGCCCACGGAGTTGCCCATGGCGTGCATGTATTCGCAGGAGAGGTACGGCTTCTTCGGGTCGTCCTTCAGGTACTTCTCGATCTCGTCGGCATGCGAGTACATACGGGTCTCGATGTCGGTGACGTCATCGTAGTCACGGTTGTGGGTCACGCCCTCGTAGTGCACCGGACGGTTCGGGTCGATGTCGTGCACGTGCTTGTACATGGCGCGGAACACGTCGCCCACGTAGGATTCGTTGCCCAGTGACCAGATCAGCACGCTCGGGTGGTTGTAGTCGCGACGCATCATGCTGTTGACGCGGTCGACGCAGGCGCCTTCCCATTCGCGCTTGCTACCCGGCACGATGGTGTCCTCGGTGAGGACGTCTCCGGGCAGGGACCAGCTGCCGTGGGCTTCGAGGTTGGCTTCGTCGATCAGGTAGATGCCGTACTCGTCGCACAGTTCGTACCAGCGTTCCTGGTTCGGGTAGTGCGAGGTGCGGATGGAGTTGATGTTGTGGCGCTTGCAGAAGACCACGTCATCGATCATGTCCTGCTCGGTGATGGCGCGGCCGCGTTCGGCGTCGAACTCGTGGCGGTCGGCGCCCTTGAACACGATGCGCTTGCCGTTGATGGTCAGGATGCCGTCCTCGATGCGGAAGCGGCGGAAACCGACCTTCTGGGACGTGCATTCGATGACGTCGCCCGCCTGGTCGATGACGTCGACGTCAAGCTCGTACAGCGTCGGGCTTTCGGCGCTCCAAGGGGCGATGCCCTGCAGCGGCCCGCTGGAGATCGCGGTCTGCGCCTCCGCGTCGCCCGTCGTCTGCCACACCGTGTTGCCGTCGGCGTCCTTCAGGGTCGCGCGGACCGTGGCCGCGTCGGCCGCGTTGAGCACGGTCAGCGCGGCATCGAGGGAGGCGGTGCCGGCCTCGGGATCCCAATCGGCTTCGATCTGCGTGTTCTCGATGTGCACATGCGGGCGGGCGGCGAGTTCGACGGAGCGGAACAGGCCGTGCAGACGCCAGAAGTCCTGATCCTCAAGCCAGGAGGCGCTGGAGTATTCGTAGCAGGCGACGGCCACGACGTTCTCCCCGTCGTGCAGCAGTTCGGTGATGTCGAACTCATTGGGCGTGAAGCCGTCCTCGCCATAGCCGACGAACGCGCCGTTGACCCACACGTAGATCGCCGTGGCCATGCCGTGGAACACGATCGACACCGATCCGCCGGCCTGCTTGGCGTTTGCCACGGGGGCGGAGACGGTGAACTTCCTGCGGTAGAGCGCGACGTGATTGTTCTCCGGGATGTTCGGTTCCAACGGGTTCTCGTGGCCGTCCCACGGATACTGGACGTTCACGTACTTGTGGTTCATCAGACCGGCCGTCTGCAGGTGGCCCGGAACCTGGATACGCTCGAACGAGGAGTCGTCGAACGACTCGGCCGTCGCGGGTTCCTCTTCGAGGTTGATGTCGGCGGCCTGAACGACCTCGACCCGCCACTCGCCGTCAAGGCTCTGCTTGAGATCGGACCATTGTCCGCTCTGGGGGTCGCGGGCGTACCACTTGTGGCTGGAATGGGCCGGAGTCCGGTTCACCTCGAACACCGTCGGGTCGGTCAGCCAAGCCTGCGATGCGCGATCGACATGTGTGACGTCTGTCATGCTCTCCTGCTTTCTGTCATTACCTCGTTGTGAATGATATTATGGAAGAGGCCGGGGCCTCCTTTACCGAAAAGGATAAACAGTTTTTATATAAAACGCAAATCCTGTTTACCGCTTCCAAATCACTGGCACTGCTTGCCGTCGACGCTACGCCGCGTCCATGCAATGTCTCGGTTCAGCTCATGTTATCCCATCCTTGCGACACGCTGTTTATCTCCTTGTTTACTAATGCTTTTTACTTTCAGTGATAAAACTTGTATGCTTACGGTGATAACACTTGTATGCTTACGGTGATAAAACTTGTATGCTTACGGTGATAAAACTTGTATGCTTACTTTACAAAATCAATGAGTGATTCCATGCTCTGGGTTCTTAAGGAGAAGATTAATGAGCAACGAAAATGTCGCGGACGGTGACGTCCGCAGGAAGGGCGGGTTAGGCCAGCGCATCGCCTACGCGTGCGGCAACTTGGGGCAGGCTGCCTTCTACAACGCGATGAGCACGTACTTCGTCACGTACGTCACCAGCTGCCTGTTCGTCAGCTACAGCAAGGCTCTCGCCGCCCAAATGATCGCCGTCATCACCGGCCTGATCGTCGTTATCCGCATCGCCGAGATCTTCATCGATCCGCTGCTGGGCAACCTCGTGGATAACACCACCACCAAGTGGGGCCGTTTCCGCCCGTGGCAGTTCATCGGCGGACTGGTCTCCTCCGTGTTGATCGTGCTCATCTTCTCCGGCATGTTCGGACTGGTCAACGTGAACACCACGCTGTTCATCGTGCTGTTCATCATCACGTTCATCGTGCTTGACGTGTTCTACTCCCTGCGTGACATCTCCTACTGGGGCATGATCCCGGCGTTGTCCTCCGACTCCCACGAACGTTCCACCTACACCGCCCTTGGCACCTTCACCGGCTCTATCGGCTACAACGGCATCACCGTCATCGTCATCCCGATCGTCAGCTACTTCACCTGGACGTTCACCGGCGCCAAGGGCCAGGGCCAGGCCGGATGGACCTCCTTCGGCTTCATCGTCGCGCTCCTCGGCCTGATTACCGCCTGGACCGTCGCCTTTGGCACCAAGGAAAGCACCAGCGCGCTGCGTGCCAAGGCCCAGAAGAACGGCAACCCGTTCGAGGCGTTCAAGGCGCTGTTCCAGAACGACCAGCTGCTGTGGGTCGCCCTGTCCTACCTGCTGTACGCCATCGCAAACGTCATCACGACCGGTGTGATGTACTACCTCTTCGTGTTCGTGCTTGACGAGCCTGCCGCCTTCTCCATCACCGGCATCATCCCGCTGATCGCCGGATTCATCATGGCGCCGCTGTACCCGATTCTCAACCGCTGGATTCCCCGTCGCTACCTGTTCACCGGCGGCATGGTCTCCATGATCATCGGCTACACGATGCTCGCCCTGTTCTCCAGCAACCTGCCGGTCGTCATCGTCGCCCTGATCTTCTTCTATGTGCCTGCGCAGTTCATCCAGATGACCGCGATTCTGTCGCTGACCGACTCCATCGAGTACGGCCAGCTGAAGAACGGCAGGCGCAACGAGGCGGTCACCTTGTCGGTGCGTCCCATGCTCGACAAGATCGGCGGCGCGATGTCCAACGGTGCGGTCGGTGCCGTTGCCCTCGCGGCTGGCATGACCGGTCATGCCACGGCAGCCGACATGACCGCGTCCAACATCGCCACGTTCAAGACCTTCGCCTTCTACGTCCCGCTTGTTCTCATCATCCTCAGCCTCGTCGTGTTCTGGTTCAAGGTCAAGATCGATGAGAAGATGCATGCGCAGATCGTTGAGGAGCTCGAAGCCAAGCTCGCTTCCGGCGAGATCGTCGACGATGAGGCGCAGGCAGTTATTAAGAACTGATCTCCCGTTCCCATCCCTCCCATAAGGCCCGTCCGCCTGAACCGCAAGATGCGGTCCGTGGCGGACGGGCCTGTTCGTTCCTGCGGTCGGCGGTCATGAACATACCCATGTCGGTTCCGGCAGTGGGGCCGGAACCGGCGGCGTGTCGACTATCGGCCAGGAGTGTCTATCAGCTGGTATCCGATATGGGCCGTGGCCCTGCGCCGCCTGCCAAAGGAGATAACCGTGCGTGCATGACGTGACTTCGTATGGCCAAAACTGCTGACCGCGGACGGACGCGGCATCGCTTTCGGTGGCGACTATAGTCCCGACCAATGGCCGGAGGAAATCTGGGATGACGACATCCGCCTGATGGGCCAGGCCGGCGTCAACACCGTGGCCCTTGCCATCTTCAGCTGAGATCGCCTCCAGCCCATCGAAGACCATTGGGATTTCGACTGGCTCGATCGCGTCATCGACAAGCTCGGTGACGTGACCGTCGCCGGACCGCATGTGCAGGTGCTTGCCTCGTATGCCGGCGAAGAAGCGGATGAGTGGGAGCTTGACGGCATGGCCGCGATCACCCGCAACACGTACGGCGAAGGGGAGGCGTATTTCCTCGGCTGCGATCTGGGCGTGAGCGATCTGACGCGATTCGTGGGAGGCTGGCTTGCCGCGCAGCCGCAGGATGGCCGGCAGTCGGAAGCCAACCTGCGGTCGCCCGCCAGCGGCGTGACCTCTGACGTTCTGCACACCGTGCGTCAATCCGACGACGCCATATTCGACTTCTATCTGACACGTGGCAGATCGGATGTCGAACTGCGCGACATCGCAGGGGAGCCGATCGTCCTGTTCCGGGCGGAACGGGGCAGTGACGGCGGCGCGTATACGGTGCATCGCAATGGCGTTTTCGTGACGAAGCGCCCGAACCCGTCGGTGTAGTCAGTTGCGACGAAACAGGAGGGCGGAGCCGCGGACGGTTTTGTGAGACGGTCCGCGGCCTCACCGTTGGAAGCCGCGGACTCGGATCATCAGCAACGGACGCGCCGTTGATTTCCACTTCCGGAGCAACGATGGTGAGCTTTGCCGCGACGAGATGCTGCAGGACGGTGCCGACGTACATGGTGCCCGGATTCTCCCTTCGCCGCTGCGCTGCCTGCCGCAGCAGATGTTCCACGGCCGCATCAACGGAAAGCGAGTTGTCGGACTCCAGCTTGAATGGTTTGCTGGTGAAGAACGCCTGAATTCGTTTGACCCAGTATTGCTCGATCTCGGTGAATTGCTCTGCTGTCGGACGTAATTCATTGATGAGCTCGGCATAGTCATGCATCAGCGCCATGGTGCCGCGGCTGGTTCGTCCCTTAAAGGTTGAACCGATAGAACCGTCATTCATTACTTTTTCAACGATACCGACACGCTCATTCGATTGTGTCCAATACTGCTTTCTTTCTGCATGAACAACGGTACTCGGCAAGGCGGTAACGATAGTCGCAAAGGCTAAGAAGCCCGTACATAATCGTTTTTTGTAGTGTTTCAGATTTTCAGTAGAATGGCGACAGCCAAATCCCGCTGGCTTGCTAGTAAAGCGTTGTCCTCGGGGGGAGTTTTGTTTGTTGTTGAAAGATAACGCGGCATCGAATAGATAGGGGAGGCCCGGCATGGGACGTCATCAGCGTGCAGAAACCTCCGGACTCATCTCCTTCTTGATTTGCGCCGTCGTTGGCGCGGTATCGATGAACCTGTACATGGAATACGCGCCGGCCATCTGGCAGCTGACGCAACGCCGATTCATGGTATGTTCGGGCATCGTGGCGGCATGCGGCGTCATTTCCTTCATTATTGGCTATGCGCGCAAATCACGTTCATTGAACCTCAAACATGGTTGGTTTGCACCGATTCGTCGCATTTTCGAAATCGTCGCCCTTTCGGTGGTGTATGCCTCGACCATTTTCCTGTCGTCTTTTGCACTCATCGGTGCGGCCAACGACATGATGGGCAATGCCATCTTCTCCGGCTATATCTCCAGCGTCTGCGCCGCCTTCGCCGGCGTGGTGGGGTACATGACCTTTGTACAGGCGGAGATGATGAACGCCAAAACTATTGCCAGTCTGTTGCCGTTCTTCGTCATCTCCGGCGTGGTCACCGCCGGCATGACCACCGACGACCCATACTGGTATCACAACAACTTTTCGCAGCTCGGCGACAGAACCACGTTTGCGGCCCGTATGTTCAACTCCACGCTGATTCTTGCCGGCACATGCATCATCATCGTCAGCTACTTCGCCATCTCCGAACTGGTGACCACCGAACGGCTACAGCGCCTCTGGCACGACCGCACCAACAGAGATCCGAATCGCGGCTACGAAATCCCACATTTCATGCTGCGCATCTCCATTCTGTCCTTCCTGCTGATGGTGGCCGGCCTGGCATTCATCGGCATCGGCGTGTTTCGGTACACGCCACACAATCTCTTGCACAATATATGCGCCAAAGGCCTGCCGTTCGTCATGCTGCTGCTGTTCGTGCTCCTGCCGTGGCTTGCGCCACGCCTGTCCAAAGCAGTGATGGTGGCCTCCGACCTGACCGCGCTCGTATGCGCTGCATTCTGGGTCAATATGATGATGGGTCACAACACCCTCACCAATGTGGAGGCGTTGGCTGGTCTGGCGTTCCTCGGCTGGTTCATCGTGTTCTCGCGCCAGATCGCCGCCATCGAGGCCGATCGCGCGGCCGCTCAGTTGTTGCACGCGCAGGCCATCGAAGGCGGTTTTGAGCAGCCGTCTTCCGCACCTGATCAGCAGATCGAATCCCGCATCGCTGCCGACCGGTGAATAATTTGTTTGATAGATTTGGCCTTATGACTGAACGACTCACGAATCTCTGGCCTGCCCCGCTCGCCGCACAGCCGTTGAACGCTACGGTAACGGTGCCGGGCAGCAAGTCCCTATCCAACCGCTACCTGATTCTCGCCGCCCTCGGCAGCAAGCCCGTTACTCTGATTGGCCTGCTGCGTTCGCGCGACACGGACCTTATGATGGGCGCACTCGAAGCCCTCGGTGTCCGCTGCGACGTGGATTCCGCAACCGACACCACCGTAACGGTTACTCCTCCTGTATCCGGCCGATTCCATGGCAACGTCAATGTGTTCTGCGGACTGGCCGGCACGGTGATGCGTTTCGTGCCCGGCCTTGCCCTGTTTGCAGATGGCCCAGTGAATTTTGATGGCGACGAACAGGCTTATGCACGTCCGATGAAGCCGGTGCTTGACGGTTTGGAACAGCTGGGTGCAACGGTTGATTACCACGGCGAGGTTGGCCGTCTGCCGTTCACTATTACGCCGCCTGCAACCTTGCCGGCTGCCCAGGCGCAGGTCAGCATCGATTCGTCCGGTTCTTCCCAGTTCATCTCCGGCCTGTTGCTGATTAGTTCCAAACTGCCTGGCGGTCTGCACCTCGCGCACACGGGGGAGAAGACCCCGAGCCTGCCGCACATTCGCATGACCGTGGCCGATGTGACCGGTGCCGGCGGTGCGGTTGAGGCCGACGAATCCGCCCGCACATGGACGGTTGAACCGCGCGCAATGCAACTGTCGAGCAAGGTGACCGTTGAGCCCGATCTGTCGAACGCGGCGCCATTCCTCGGCGCGGCATTGATCGCCGGCGGCACGGTCCGGGTGCCTCATTGGCCTGAGACCACCACCCAGCCGGGTGGTTTGTTGCCGGGCTATCTGGAGCAGATGGGTGCCGAAGTATCGTTCCCGACCATCGGCGGCGTGCGCTATTGCGAGGTGACCGGTGACGGCACCGTGCGTGGGCTGGGTACGTTCGATTTGACGGCGGCCGGGGAGATTGCGCCCTCGTTGGCGGCGATTCTGGTGTTTGCTGATAAATCGACAGACATGGTTGGTATTGGTCACCTGCGCGGCCACGAAACGAATCGTCTGGAGGCATTGGTCAACGAGATTCGTCGTGTTGGGGGAGCGGCTGAGGAATTGCCTGATGGATTGCGTATCGAACCGGTGCCGGCGGAGACGTTGCACGGTGCCGTGATGGAAACCTATGCTGATCACCGTATGGCCACGTTCGCCGCGATGCTGGGGCTGCGTATTCCCGATATCGAGGTCATCAACGTGGCCACCACGCGCAAGACCTTGCCTGATTTCGTCGGTATGTGGAGTGGCATGCTGAGGCAGTAAGGGGTCCTGTGTTCTGGTGGAACTCCCCTCAGTCCGCTACGCGGACAGCTCCCCTCAGAGAAGGGAGCCAAGTTATAGGGCCTGGATCCCCTCTCTGAGTGGATCTGTCCACCGGAGGCGACTGAGGGGAGTATGACGCGGGGGTAGTGGTCTCATGACCATATACGAATGGGGGCTGATTCCAATCGGAATCAGCCCCCATAGTGTTGCAACTAGAGATTGGTGAGATGCCTAACGGCGGTTACTTACTTGGCGAAGGTGTTGCCGTAGGTGTCGGTGCCGGCTTCGGCGATTGCGGCGGACTTGCGGGCGATGGCCAGCTCTTCGTTCGTCGGGATCACGGCGATGATCACGGAGGAGTCCGGAGTGGAGATGATGCGCGGTTCCTTGGAGCGGGTGGCGTTCTTCTCCTCGTCCAGCTTGACACCGAACGGAGCGAGCTTGTCGCACACCATCTTGCGGACCACGTCGTCGTTCTCGCCCACACCAGCGGTGAAGGTGATCACGTCGCAGCCACCCATCTGGTAGGTGTAGTTGCCGATGTAGCTGACGATGCGGTGCACGTAGACATCCAGAGCCAGCTTGGCGTCCTCATTGCCCTCGGACACCAGACGGTGAACCTCACGCAAATCGCCATAGCCGGTCATGCCCATCATGCCGGAACGCTTGTTGAACAGGGCGTCAAGCTCGTCCACGTTCATGTGGGCGTTGCGAATCAGGTGGAAGACCACAGCCGGGTCGATGTCACCGGTACGGCCACCCATCATCAGGCCCTCAAGCGGGGTCAGACCCATGGAGGTCTCAACCGGCTTGCCGGAGACCTCAGCGGAAGCGGAAGCGCCGTTGCCGATGTGCAAAACGATCTGCTTCAGGCCTTCAGCCGGCTTGCCGACGACGTCCGGCACCACGGAGGAGATGTACTCGTGGGAGGTGCCGTGGGCGCCGTAGCGGCGGATGTGGTACTGATCGGCGATTTCCTTGTTCAGCGCGTAGGTGCTGGCGGCCTTCGGCAGCTGGAAGAAGAAGGAGGAATCGAAGACGAAGATCTGCGGAACGTCCGGCAGCAGGGAGCGCATGACTTCGGCGCCCTTGGCCTCCGGGCCGTTGTGCAGCGGGGCGAGCACAGCCAGATCCTTGACCTGGTTGATGGTCTTGTCGGTCACGAGGGCCGGCTTCGGGAAGATGGAACCGCCCTGCACCACACGGTGGCCGACGGCAACGATGCCAGCCTCAGACAGGTTCGGGCCGTACTCCTCAAAGAAGCCGAGCACGCGCTTCAAGCCCTGCTCGTGGTCGTGAATCGGCTCTTCAAGCTCGTGCTTCTCGCCGTTGTACTCGTGCTTGTAGTGGCCGTCGACCGGCTCACCGATCTTCTCGACGAGACCGGAAGCGAGGCCTTCGCCGGATTCGAGATCAACCAGCTGGTACTTGATCGAGCTGGAGCCGGAATTGATGACAAGGACGGTTTTCGCCATTGTGGGCATCCTCCATTGTGATTGAATGTTCCCGTGAGACACGGGTTACCGTTGATTAGATTACTCGTTGCTTGCTACAAAATAAGCATTACAGTGGCTCCCGCTGGCGGGAGCTAAGCCGGGCTCACTGCGCTTCGATGGCGGTGAGGGCGATGGTGTTGATGATGTCCTGCACCAGAGCACCACGGGACAGGTCGTTTACCGGCTTGTTGAGACCCTGCAGCACCGGGCCGATGGCCAAGGCGCGGAGGAGCGCTGCACGGCTTTGTAGCCGATGTTGCCGGCGCACAGGTCCGGGAAGACGAACACGTTGACGTGTCCGGCCACATCGTTGCCCTTGGCCTTGGTGGCGGCCACGGTGGGGGACCAGGCGGCGTCGAACTGGATGGAACCGACCACCGGCAGATCCGGAGCCTTCTCCTTGAGCAGCTTGGTGGCTTCCTCGACCATGTCCACGTCCGGTCCCTTGCCGGAGCCGAGGGTGGAGTAGGAGAGCATACCGACCTTCGGGTCGATGCCGAAGCACGTGCGGTCTCGGCGGACTGCAACGCGATTTCGGAAAGCTGCTCGGCATCCGGGTTGAGGTTGATGGCGCAGTCGGAGAACACGGCCACATGGTCCTTGAAGCACATGAGAAATGCGCCGGAGACCAGCTTCTGGCCGGGCTTGGTCTTGATGACCTGCAGGGCCGGGCGCACGGTGTTGGCGGTGGAGTTCACGGAGCCGGAGACCAGGCCGTCGGCGTAGCCGAGCACCACGAGCATGGTGCCGAAGTAGCTGGCGTCGGCCAGCTGCTTGCGGGCCTGCTCCTCGGTCATGCCCTTCTTGGCACGCAACTCGCACAGCTTGGCGACCATGGGCTTCAGCACGTTCTCGTCGTCCATAGCCTGGAAGCGGGCGCGATCCAAGTAGTTCAGGCCCAGTTCCTTGCCGCGAGCCAGAATGGCGTCCTTGTTGCCCACGATGATGAGGTTCACGATCTCGCGCTCAAGCAGGTAGTCGGCCGCCTTGATGATGCGGTCCTCCTCGCCTTCGGGCAGCACGATGGTCTTCTTGTTGCTCTTGGCCTTGCCGAGCAGGCCGAACTGGAAGGCGTACGGGGTGATGGGCGCGGTGACGTCCACATCGAGCGCGGCGAGCACTTCATCGGTGGGAGCGTTCTTACGGAAGGTCTCCAGCGCCAGATCCTTGGTGGATTCATCGGTGAACGGCACCTGCGGCAGAGTCCAGACCGGCAGGCCGTACTTGGCGAGGGTCTCCTTAACGGAGAAAGCGTGGCGCGGCTCGCATCCGGTCACGAAGATGCCGAGCACCTTGTTGCCAGCGGCCTCCATGCCCTCGATGGACAGCTTGACGGTCTCGTCGAGCTCGTGCGGCCAACGGTTGATGGTGCACACGGCTAGGAACACGCCGGCCTTCAGATCAGCGGCGACATTCGCGTCGAATTCATAGCTGGTCGGATCATTGACATGCGACTTGTCGGTGCCGACGATCAGTGCGGCATCCGCACGGGACACATCCATGGCGTCGTTGAATGCACCGACGATGTCACCACGGGCGGTGTCCTTGTCGGTGCGCACCTTGTGCACGTCAAGTCCGGTAGACAGAGCCACGCCAAGGCCAGCATTGGACTCGGCGAGCAGAATGGGGGTGAAGTCGTCGTGGTTGGACACAGCAGGGCGGAACACCATGGTCTTGTACTTGGAAGTCAATGCGTTGAGCACGCCGTAAGCGACGACGTTGCGGCCATTGGCGCCTTCAGGGCTGGCGATATATACACGGGTGACGGTCACGATGTTTTTGTCTCCTTTGATGATCAACACGATAGGGACCACACCTCATTGTAGTGGCGATTACTGTTATCGCTCACGCCGGTGTCGCGCCAATCGGAAGAGCGTCCCCTTGGCGATACTTTCCGGGGAAAGTATCGCACTGCATGCATTCCAGTCCCTGTTTTGCGACGCATTCCCGGGAATGTTGCGCAAAAGTCGCCCGATAGGATAGAAAACGAAAAAGGCCGGTGTGCGAAGCACCGGCCTTGATTGTGGAGCTAGGGGGATTCGAACCCCCGACCCTCTCCATGCCATGGAGATGCGCTACCAGCTGCGCTATAGCCCCGAGTGAAGCTATCCGATTCATGGGAGTCGCAAGACCCGCCATGAACCAGCGGAGAAACCACCATATCGCCTGATTTGATGGCTTCGTCGTGGAGCTAGGGGG